>Ga0326512_10003372_pt1 | contig 11738 bp, 3 predicted proteins | sample 1_2617_0518_D_FD_203652 | JGI IMG/M metagenome (GOLD analysis project Ga0326512, IMG submission 203652) | Bovine rumen microbial communities from UC Davis, California, United States - 1_2617_0518 | ecosystem: Host-associated > Mammals > Digestive system > Stomach > Rumen | place: USA: California... | reverse complement strand
GAGCGTAATCTCATCAAGAACTCCATGACGCAGGTGCTCATACCACGCAAGGTAACGCTCATACCCACGCTGACTTATTCCATGGTTGTGCGTGACGATAACCTGCAACTGAACTACCTCACCGACAACGAGGGACACCGTTACAACCGCATTGTCAACGAGGTGGTGGGCAACTCTGTCTCTCTCGACCTCGTGGCAGGCAAGCGATATACGCTGCTCATACGCGTCGGGGTGGAACATGTCTCGTTCGAACTTGTCAGCATCGTTGATTGGGACTTCCCTATGCGCTTTAGGCCCGGAGTGGTAACGGAGTTTGAAGAGGAAATGATAGGAAAGATTGTGAATGAAGAATAGTAATGTGTAGAATAACGAGATAGCGAAATGATTACTATAATAAAGAGGTTGTGTATTTGTCTCTCTGCAGTCCTATTGGTAACGGCCTGCAGTGATGAGCTTTTCGATATAGGCCCGGACCGTAGCGATGGTGGCGGCATTCAGTTTGTGGTGACTACAACCGAGATGGGGCATGAGGTGGTGACGATGGGTAGCACGCGAGGTGGTGAAGCCATCTCCGGCACTCCTGATGAAGGCGACCGCTTCACAGAGCGCTCCCTGGAGGGCGACAATCCCTTCGGGTTGAAGATACAGAAGCAGCCCGTGCCGGTGATGGGCTTCAATCGTGGAGCTGTGAAGGCAGGCAGCCCCGCCGTGGCCCCCTCTGTCGGAGGGCCTGTCAGAGAGTCTGCGATATTATCGCAGACACAACAACAACCGCTGTCCCTGACCCGCGCCGGTGCCAACGAGGTGGTGCTCGACAACGGCACTAACTTCCATGACTCGCTGACTATTTGGGGATATACCAGCGGAGCTGCCATCAACGACAATGCCGACGATGTGCCGCTCTTCAACCAGATTCTGCTTACAAAGGTTCGCAACTGGCGTAACTCTGTGGAGTGGCCTTATAATCAGGGCGAGTACATGCGCTTCTATTCTGTGGCGCCGTCGCTTGAGAGCATTAACATGTCGGCAACAGGCGGCAACTATTCCGCAGCGCCTACGCTTACCTATACCCTGCCTGAAAAATCCAACGAACTCATGGATGTGCTCTATGGCGAGTCAGAGAATATCTCCATCGCAGCAGGGCCGGCAGGCTCTGTCACCACCAATCCGCAACAGGAGAATCTGGGTAAGGACAATAAGTTTGTGGACCTGCAGTTCCGTCATATAACTACTGCCGTGCGCTTCTCGCAGGGCACGATTCCCGATGTCGTCACTATCAATAGCATCAGTATTTCAGGTTTGAAAACTGCTGGCACATATAATCCCTCACAGATAGACGATATAACCAACACCCAAGGCAAGTGGACCATTGATGTCAGTTCTGCCCCACGTACCTACACTGTGACGACAAACCATGTCGGAACAGGCAATCAAGGAGCTACCGATGTACCCATCACCGGTGCATCAACGCTATTCCTTCTGCCACAGACACTCCCCGCAGGGGCTCAACTGAGAATAGAATTAACGGAACGATTGAAAGATGACGAGGGGCATCTGACTGACGAAACAAAGGCACACACGCTGACCTGCTCTTTAACAGGCGATGTATGGAAGAAAGGCTACACCGTGGATTATAAGATAACCATAGGCAGGTTGGAGTCGGGCTATTACCTCACTACAAGTGTGAATAATATTGAAATAGAACACAGTTCCAGTGCAGTGAGTAGCACGCTGGGCGTGAATAGCTATCGCCTCTATTATGACTATTCATCAGGTGAGAAGGTGGCGTCCTATACACCTGTCACTTGGGACATTGCAGGATACTCAGAGACAGGCGCCGATGACAGTTATGTCGCACCCGCCAACAAGCCTTCGTCTCTTTCGTGGCTCACGGACTTCCGCGGTGTGCTCAATCCCGATAATCATTACAATGGCGGCAACAACGCTACTGCTACTTTCACTGTGGCTGGACAGACGATGGCTCTCAGCAGTACGCATGATGAAGTGTTGAGTGATAATCCAACAACGGGTGACACCCAAATAGATCTTTCTACGACCTATCCATACGCTGACGGTACGAGTTATAGTCGGGAACCGGCCAACTGTTACATTGTCAATCGTATCGGTACATATAAATTCCCTTTGGTTTATGGCAATATGACTGTTGATAACCCCTCGCAGCTGGACTGTTTCAAAGACCATCAGGGCAATACAATTAAGAAGTTTCAAATCAAGAAACAGATAAATGCCAACGATGCCACTAACACTACTCGCAGCAATGGAGAATATGTATGGTCTCGAGATGGAAACTCATCCAAGGGCATAAAGGGAACTCTGCGAGCAGTTCTCCTCTGGCAGGATGTAAAAAGCTTTATCTCTAGCGTGGTGCTCAACGAATCTAGCGGAGATGAAGGAATTATTCAGTTTTCTATTGGTCAGTCTGTGCCTGCAAATGCTGTCATTGCTCTACAGGCATGCAAGGTACAAACATACGCCACAGGAACATACGATGAATGGAATAGTTCAACTGAACATACCTACGGTGATTGGGAGACCCTGTGGACTTGGCATATATGGATGACTGATGAGGTGTATCGGAATGAAGGAGCTTCTGACGAGAACTCCTACGATGCCTACTTCGTTAATGGCTCGAAGGAAAAAAATGATGCTGGTAAATATAAAAAGGGCGATCATATTGCGATAATCCAAGATTATAAAGACACCGATAAAACCTATCACATCCTTCCCGTGAACCTTGGTTGGGTGCCAGAGAATGGCAGTTTCGGACTCTACAAACCTCGCAGTGTGTGGGTGAAACTAAAGCAGACGGGTACTAAAAATACTGCCGAAGTAACGATTACCCAGAATGCCCGTCAGGAGCTATACACTGGTACGGGAACGGTCTATCAGTGGGGACGCCCCACAGCTTTCCCCTCCGTGAATAAGATTACGGGTGATACACGCAGTGTCTATGATATTAATAACAACAACATAACCTCGAAGTTCGTGCTGGCGCAATCGACCAATGGCGGCGATGCCATATCAAACACCTTCGGTGTGTTGCAGTGGGAGAGTAATGCGAACTGTTGGTTTGATGTAAACAATGCGGATTACGCCACAGCCAACGCCATGTGGAATAGCACCACTAAGACCGTTTATGACCCGTGCCCGCCAGGTTTCCGTGTACCGCCGGCCCGAGTGTTCTATGGTTTCTCAAATAAAGACGGGGACAGTGGTAGCGCAAAGACTATCGAAGTTGGTACAGGCGATGAAGCCGGAAAGCTGAATATGTGGCCCGATACTCGAGACCTCAACGGCGTGACACAGAGGAGCGGCGCTCGCTCACAGGGCGCCTACTTCTATTGCAAGCCCAATGAGACGGACCGCTATGCCGATATGGTCTATATGCCTGCCACCGGTGAGTGGCACGGCAACAAGTCGGTAGGCACTAAGTTGCAGGATAATGGTGAACAGCTAAACCAGCCCACGGGTATCTTCTGGACATCGGATTATTATAATAATAAGGATTCCAAAGCCTGCGCACTATGGATAACACCAGAATACACCTTCTCCGCTGGTACGCCAGACAAACCAGTGTTAGGCTTCTTTGATTCGGAAAGTCATAAACTGAACTACTATACCAACCTTCGTGGCATCCGCCCGATGAAGATAGAATAATCCCAAACACCCTAAAAAAAGAAAAAGTCCAAAAAGACAAATCGTCTAATTTTGGGCTTTTTTATCCCTCTGTTGCCAGTAGCATTGCTATGCGGTTGAGTTCCTCAAACTCTGCTTTGCCGAGGTGACGGCGCTCATCATGCTCCCATGGGCACATTATCAGCAGGTATCCATCGGCAACAGCATCGAGGTCGGTGTCTGGCGGCTTGTAGTATGGGCCAAAGCCAATGCCGTCAAGGCGTATATGAGGGAGGTGCTCAGCCATAAGCGCATCCTTCAGCGCTTTCTCGCCGGGGCTTATGAAGGGTGAGATGATTACGGCACCGTTTCGGGCTTTCTGCATCAGTTCGTCGTTGATAGCTGTGAGGCGGGCTTCATCGTTCCTGCGTGATATGCGTACAGCGACACTGTGTATCTGTGCCTGCGATAATATCTCAGGCTCTCCGACAGCAGAGAAGGAGATGCCGGCTGCAGTGAGGGAGGTGATGCGGAAAAGGGAAATGTTCTGTCTTTTCAATAGCAGGCGGCGTGGATTGTCATGGACGTAGTCTATCATGCGCTCCAGCTGACCCTTGCCGGAAAGGGGCTTCTCATAATAGCTGGCCTGCCACAGGATGCCGTGCTTGCGCTCCTCCGTCGTAGGTCGGCGTTGCCTTTGTAATGGAGGTTGTTCTTGTGCCTGTTGTTTTTGTGCCTGTTGTTTTTGTGCCTGTTGTTTTTGTGCCTGCGATAATATCGCAGGCTCTCCAACTGCGGTCAGCTCTCCGACGGCGGTGGGGAAGAGCCTGCGGTAGGCCTTATTGCAGCCTATCTTGAAGCCTTGGATAATTTTGCCAAGGTGGCCCCCGCCACTGTGGGTGACAAAGAGGATGAAGTGGATATGGTCTGGCATCAGCTGATAGGCTATCAGACGTGCTTCGGGGTGATAGCGTGGTATGGCACGCAGGCAAGCAATGACCTCCAAGCCCAGTTCTGTTGCCTTGGTATGTGGTGCTCCCTGTTGGCCTCTCGGTATGGCAGGGTTGCCATTCACCTTGCCCAGTAAACAGCGCCGTCCCTCTGTCGCCATCGTTATATGGTAGATGCGCCTTCCGTGGTAATCTACGTTGTCGAGACGGTGAGGGATTTTGTCTTCCATGTCCTGTTGCGTTTTGTTGTTGTCTTTGTGCCTGCGGTTGTTTTTGTGCCTGCGATAATATCGCAGGCTCTCTGACGGCAGGCTCCCCAATTACCACTGGTCGGTGTACCAATCTTTGTTGAAGAGCACGGTGATGCTTTCCGGGCCGCGCACCTTGTCGTCGCCGGGCTTGAGGTCGTCGAGGAAGGCGTAGCAATAGATGAAGCCGCTCTGCCAGGAGATACCCATCTTCAGCATGTTGACAGTGACCTTGGCAGAGAGATCCTCGCGCGTCTCCCATTCGTGGTTGACATTGTCCCATACAGCGCGCTTGCCTTTGGCGGTGATGACTACGTGCGGCACATCCTCGTCGTTCAGCGTCTGGGGCACTACGAGCAGGATGTTCCCCGGGGCGTAGTTATAGTGCTGTCCGCTCTCCACGCTCACGGGGTGCAGCTCTTTATGCTGGTCGTGGTCTTTAAGGTATCCAAGCGGATCAACGACTGAGGGATTCGTTACGGTGTTTGGAGCATCACTGACATTGTAGGTATCTCCCAGTGCGCTCCAGTCTATTCCGTCCACATCGTCGTAGGCCGGCAGGCTGGCAGCGGCGGTGGCTGTCTTCAGTGTCTCTGCGGTAGAGGCATTGAATTCCTTTCCCACCGGCGTGTTCTCAAAGAGCCCGAACATATAGTTGTCGTTCAGGCGTACGCGCTTGCCATTCTGGAAGGTGAACCAATAGGGGTTCATAATATAGTTCTTTACTGTCACAGAGCCGAGGGTAGTTGGCACGTCTGTGTCTATGGACACGGCGTCAGACAGAGGGTAGTAGTAATGGGGATAGAATGTTGAGACGGTGTGGATGTTGTTCATCTGTAGCTCATATGTGATGTTCGCACGGCGGCGTGCATGGCTGATGTCCCAGATGGCGGGGGCAGTACGCAGCCAGCGGATACAGTTCCCTTCATCGGGGATTTTCAGGTTAAGGGCAAGGAACTGATCCTCAGTCAGGTTGACCTTGAGGTCTGAAGGATAGACAGCGTGTAAAGATTGGTTAATGATATTCGTAACTTTGCCTCCGCTCTTCACGATATCAAAGACATCCCCATAGTCATCTATAATGGTGTGAGTACCGTTCGTCAGACTTGCAAGCCACGCGGCATCGGCCTTGACGGGATTACCTTTGCTGTCAACTTGATACACCATCTTGTCGTCGCCTCGGATATAGGTATAGAATCGCACCTGAGCCAGCATGTGGAAGAGACGGAATTGCACGGGCTTTGGGTCATAGGACGGTGTGTTGTCCGTGCGCTGTAGTGGGTACTTGTCGCGGTTGCAGTCGGTGACGGGTGCCGAAATGAGGAAGTCATTATGTTGAGCCGCATCAGCATGCATAGTGAACTTCACCTTGCCCATGCCCTTGCCTACGCCAACGCCGTTCTCATCGTTGTACATGGAGATACCATATTCGCCGAGTGTGGAGCTCGCATTGTATGGGTAGTAGGCCCAGAAGGTCATGTACTCATGACCTGTGCCAGATGGCAGTGGGTTGTTGGACCAGAACTGCAGGGGCAGATACTTCAGCGTTCCATCCGCATTAATCTCTGCGGGGACATTAAACATCTGATTGGCGGTATAGTATTTATTTAGTATGGCTTTCTCTTCCTCCGTAGGTTTAGCCTTCGCAGCAAGTGCTACCAGTTCTGCCCACGTGTATGGTCCGGTATAGCATCCGAAGATGCCCACCTTTCTTTTAGTCGTTGCGGTAGGCAGCAGCTTTGTCTCGCCCTTGTTCACGATGGTAGCGTCAGCGCGCGTAGCCTGCCGCATGCTGCTGACAGTGGTGGTGAAGGTCACGGCATCCTGGGCAGACGCGGAAGGCGATGTGCTGTCCGCGCCTGCAAGGTCGTTTTCGCTATTACAGCTGGTAAGCATCAGCATGGCTGCCGCAATCCATGCCACAGCATGGCGCGACACGTTATGGTTTCTTATCTTCATTTCGTTATTACGTTATGTCGTTATGTTGTCATTCCAATCCCCTTCCCGCCTTTGGGAAGGGGACTTTTTTTATTTCACTACTACCTTCATCTTTCCGAAGATATACACACCTGGTTTGAGCGATGGGTTGTTCCTTCGCAGCGTCTGCGGTGTCTCGTCTTCTGCTATGAGGCGTCCTTGCAGGTCATATACATCGCATGGCCACGGCACGTTCTTCTTGCCGACGGTCTCATCGATAGGCTTGTCTTCCTCCTCCTCAAAGTACTCTTCCTCGTCAAAGATGGCGATGTTGAATTTAGAAGGAGCGGAATAAGAATCGTTATATACATAATATACCTTATTATGATATACGTACTTATTGGAACGCTGACTATGTGTAGCAGAGCGGGCATCGGCAGTAGGAGCGCTTTCCCTTGCCCAGTTGTCGTTGGTGTACCAGCCTACTTGTTGGTCTGTGTCATACTTATGACAATTGTCAGCATGATTCTTGAACGGCAGACCGAAGACCATGATGGTCTTATCAGTTCCCTCACTTAGTGTCTGCTCCAAATACTGTCCGCTGAGCTTGATTTCCTTAGTGCCGTCGATGGCGTTGTCAATTACTGTCGGCTTGTCGTTCGGGATGTACATGTTGACGTAGTGACGGGTAGCGTAGGTGCTTTTATCCTGTTTCTGCATTGTGACGCTATCAGCCTGATTGGTGCGCAGCACCACCGGCCAGTTGGCAGGAACGAACTGCGGGTTACCCATCTCGTTGAGACGGCTGACGGAAGCCATCGTCACCTTGCCTGGAGCATCGAAGGTGCCCCATGCAGCAGGATTGCTTGTCAGCGTGAACGCGGCATCGGTGGTGTTATCCAGACGGGTGTCGAACGGAACATAGAGCGAGCCGTAGTAGTACGTGTCTTCATTGCCCGAACTGTTCACACCGCCCTTGTTCACCTCTACGCGCAGCGGCATCTCGTTGTATGGCCATTCCTCGTGGATGCCTACAGGCTGCAGGAGCCACTTGGTGTCCTGAATGTCAGATGTTTCGTTCAGCTCGTTGTTGGCAGTGACGGTGAGACCGTAGCTGTCGCCGTTGCTGTTGAGGTAGTTGGTCTTGAGCGTTGTCTGCACGTCTGCGTCCCATTTAGAAGAGCCTGATGGCTCACTAGCAAAGGTACGCAGGGTCACTGCTGCACCACCGATGTCATCAAGACGGAGCTTGGTGCCATCAGCGGTTGGCATGCTTGTAGAACCTACGGCAGCCTGCACTTTCAGTCCCTGAGTGGAGAGCGTATAGCGCTCCACACCGTGGTCTGTTTCCTTTTCGAAGCGGAAGATGCTCGATGCGTCGAAGTCTGCGGGCAGCAGTTCGATGTTATTTCGGAGAATGTCATCGTTGAAGCCCGTGAGGTCGTCAAAGGTATGAGCCCATTGATCGTCCTTGGTCTTCTCGAAGAAGTGCAGCGGCTTGGTGTTTTTTATCTCAGACTTGAAGCGGTAGCCGCTAACATAGCGGGGCACTGAGAAGCCTGCAATGCGGTAGTAGCCATCAGTCATTTTCACCAGGTTGGTGCTGACGAAGCGCATAGGCAGGTCAGCTTGTGCCGGACGCGCCTCGCCTTCAGCCACCACCGTTTTACCATCGTTCTTATAGAACGTACCGGCATAAACCACCTCCTGGATCTTGCGCAGTGTGGAGAAGTCGAGGGTTGTACCGTTGGTGACGGCATCCTGCAGCGTAGCGAAGTAGTCCTGATAGTTGAAGTCCGCCGTTGCACGTGCCGGGTCGATACCGCCCACGTAGCCTGCCCGCTTGAAGTAAGGCAGCATCTGATGTGGCGTAGCCGTGAGATACCAGTTGGCATCGTTGTCCGTCTGCAGCGTGCGTGCCGACTCCTTCTTCAGTTTCGCCTTGCCGTCCTCGCTTACCATATAGTAACTGCTGAACTCAGGGTCGGAGGTGTCGATATAAGCTGTCGTCGGGTGCATAAGGAACGAGTTGCCAAAGGCAGCGTCACCCGTGAACATCTCGTAGATACCGTTCGACAGACGGTCGTCGGGAGCCTTTGTGTCGGCAACGAGGTCGGATGCATCAACCGGATCGTTTTTCAGAGCATGGATGACACGCTTTGCGCTGAACGGCGTACGGTTGGTGTAGGTGGCCTCATAGTCGGCAGACTCTGCCGACTCCACGAACGCATCATCCTTTTCCTTTGGCAGTTTGCCTGGTGTAGTCATTGCCACAGCATCCCATCCGTTACCGTTGATGGTAGCGTAGCGTGAACGCATTACGAATCCGTATGGGTCGCCTTCCGGTGCCCAGAGGTACTCGTTGGTGTAGTGGTTGGTGCGTCCGTTTCTCAGGCCTATATTGTCCTTATATGAGAAGTTCAGCATGTGGTATTTGCTGTTGCTATTGGTCATCATCTGATACCACGCCGTAGTGTTGCGTCCGCGGTATGCAAACTGGAACGCCTCGGGGATAACCTCATAGACCACGTCAATCTTCACCATACGGTTGTAGTGACACTCCTGCAGACGGTCGAGCACCTTGCCCTGCAGGGCAACGGCATCATCGTAGTACTTAGGCTTCTTGCGATACTGATCGACCACAAGCACGCGGTCTCCGGTATAAGTGCCTCCTGCCGGATTCCATGCAGCGACATCATCAGCTTTTACCTGTACGATGCCGTCACCGGCAGCATCTGCCTTGTCCCAGTAAGACATATCCCTTATGGTTATCCACTTGATATTATAGGCTTTGGTTACAACTCCGTTTTGTTCAAACGTACGCTGTACCAAACCATTGTAAGTGGTACCTTCGCCCGGTGCTTTACCTGGAAGATAGAACCTGCCATTATAGTAAACTACGGTTACGGCATTCGGGCTTGACGGATTGACCTTATACTCCACACCGCCAATTTCAACAGTAGAACTGCCCCAGTCTGCGTCAGCCACTTCAATGGAAGGACTGTCTTTGTCAATTTCAGAGCGCATCACGTCCTTCTGGTAGAGGAAGTAGCGGCAGAACTGACGCTTCATATACCAAGGCACCTGCGGGTGGTTGCCGATACCCACGCGTGCTACGCTGTAGTCGGCAACAGGGTAGGAGATGAAGTCGCGCAGCGAAGCGTTCTTCTTGAGCAGGTCTTTAATATCATTATCCATACCGGTCTTGATCCCCGTTGGATTACCGCCGCCATCAAGACTTACATACTTGTCTTTCGTTCCCTTTTGTATGCCCTGATACATCAGGTACTCCAGGAGGTGCTCTTTGAAGGTTGCACGGTTCTGTGTCTTCGTGGCGTCACCGCCCAAAGCTGTTTCTATATCGCTATCGTCATCAGCCTTCGAGAGGTCGAGATATGTCTCGCTGGGGTCCAGTGAGTGCTGGTGTGCAATGACGAGGTGGTATCTCACAATGTCGGCATAGCTCAGGAGGCTCGTCAACTTGAACGGCTTCACGTTGCTTACGTCGTAGGTATTACCTGTCGGGTCGTTGGTGTTAGTACCACTGCCCACTTTCTTCGTTGTCTTTGTTGACGAAGTGCTGAAGTCGAAGCTGATGTTCGATGTCACCTCGCGAGATGTTCCGTCGATGACAGAGAGGTAAGTGTTACCGTCCTTGTCTATACTCATAGCAAACGGTTGTGCCAGCGCCTGGATAGTCGTCTGCGTGAGCAGTCCGTTGTCAATCAGCTGCGTTGCATTACCGTTGATAAGGTACTGTGCATAGTTCTTTAGCGTGAACTCATACGGGTCACCTACGAGCGCCCACTTCTGGCGGTCGTCCTTGCTCTGGGTACTCTCGTCGGCAAACACGTTCACCTGACTGGTGTGGGTATTGATGAATGCTGTCGTTGGGTATGCCTGGTCGGGGTTAGACACCACTCGTGTGCGGCGCTCCTTGACATACACCGCATCAATAATCTGTCCGTTGGCATCATATACATAGTGGTCGAACACGTCCACGTAGTATTCCACCTCCACGTTGGTACCCGAGTAGGTCTGATCCCATGCGAAGTATCCGTTGGTCCAGGTGTAGTCTTCCGTCAAGGCGTCAGACGCTGTGGTGAAGTACTCAGCTACCTCGTCAGTCACGGTATAGACGTATGTCAGGGTGACGTTCTTGCCAGCAGCTTTTGCTGCAGTTATTGCTTTTGACAATGCATTATATTCATTTTCCGCTGTGGTCACAGACTCAGCATCGTCCATCGGTGTTGCACTGTCGCGGAGACGGGTGAGCAGGGTTCCCGGATTAGCGGGCGACTCATAGTCAACGTAGCATACATACTCACAACCGTAGCGGCGCAGGGTGTATGGCAACATATCAGGCGACAGACCGTACTTAATCTCGAGTTTGTCCTTCGATAAGCGCAGTGTACCGTCCTTGGTGCGTATCTCCACCTTGGCATCGAAACAGTCGTTGTCAGCCTTATCGTTATCCTCTGCCACGGCGGTGCGTATCAACAGACGCTGTTCATAGACACCCAGTCCGTTCATGGTCTGCGAGTATCGCATGTCGTTGGTAACGTAGTTGCCCCAGTTCAGGTTGCCCTTGTTGTTGGTGTAACGGTTATGGTCTTCAAGTGAGTATGGATCTAAGAAGAACTCGTCGGTACCCCTCTGCTTAGCCATCAGTCGCCAGTAGTTGTCGGTGTCGCTGTTGTTTGTGCCGGCGGCGTTGGCTGCGGTCTGGTCAAGCGATGCAGTACGTATGAAGCAGTTGTTTTCATCACCGGTCTTTGCCATCTGTATCGACCAATGGGCGTTTTTGTCTCCGTTGTCAAGGGCAGCAGTTCCAGAGGCGGTGTTGGTGGTGTATGACCCTATGTTATCAACAAGGAGTGCTTTCCAAACGATAGAGTCGTTAGCGCCGGCATAGTTGTTTATCGTCTCCTTCTGGGCAGCGAACCACATCGGTTCGGTGTTGATGGTGGCATCCTCATAGCGGCGA
>Ga0326512_10003371_pt1 | contig 11739 bp, 15 predicted proteins | sample 1_2617_0518_D_FD_203652 | JGI IMG/M metagenome (GOLD analysis project Ga0326512, IMG submission 203652) | Bovine rumen microbial communities from UC Davis, California, United States - 1_2617_0518 | ecosystem: Host-associated > Mammals > Digestive system > Stomach > Rumen | place: USA... | reverse complement strand
CCATATTTATACGATCCCCTTTCTATACGTGATCTGCGCGACCGTCCCGCCGCCCTCATGCATTAAGTTAATGCTTTCTATAGTCCTTAGCTCTGTAGTGCCGTCTAAATAGTGGTACGTGAACACGTCCCGCGGCTGCATGCGCGGGTCGCCTTTCCACGTAAACGAGCCAGTTTTATTAGACCTATTTAATAGCTGCCTCTGCCCCATATTAGGCAGTAGTGTATAGGTGACCCCGTTTCTGCCTTTTAGCTTTGCCAAGCCGTAAAAGCCAGCTTTTAGAGTCTCAGATACGCCGCTGCCTGTCCTTGTGTAACTCGTCGGCGCTGGGTCTGCATCGAATCCAGCGTTATATAGGTCAAACGACGCCGTTGTAGCATCAGCGCTAATTATATTCCTATTCTTAGCCTCGCGCCAAAACGCCGCCATGTTACTATCCCACGGCATAAAACCGCCGTCTTTGTATATATACGTACCGATAGCGTTATACCATACGCTGCCGTCTACATACGTTATACTCTCTATATCGTCTTTAATACTGCCCAGCGCGTCGGGGTAAAAGAATTGCGACGGGTACGCCCACAGCATAGCGCAGCCTACCATAGCGTACTTATCTAGCGAAACACTAGCGCCAGATCCATACGTTATAGATACGCTGCCGACTTTGCCGTTAGAAAGTCCTATGCCTCTGTCCCAGTCTATCGTTAATAGTGATTTGTTTGGCGCGGTTATCTCTACTATATCGCGCGCCGTCTCGCTCTTTATGTCGCCGCAGTCTGCCGCGTAAATATCCCAAGAGCTAGACGGCTTTGTGTTTTTCATTGTCGGTATACCAGCATCTATATAATTAAGCCACAGAGACTTATTAAACGCCGTTGCTGGCAGCTCTATATGCCCTATATTAATTAGATTTGCGATTATATCGCGGGCGTTACCCTCGACTAAAAAACGGCAATCTGCAGCGGCTACAGCATCGCCGCCGATAGCTGGCGCTGCAGTTTCGCCTGTCGGGGTTATCCCAGAGCTTACTAACAAATGATAAATAGTACCGCTGAGATAAGACGCCGCCATGCCTGTAGTTAACGCCGTGCCGCCGCTGTTTTTATCCCAGTTAAAATAGCTAAGCCCGCCGCTGCTTACGTACGACCAAGTGCCGCACCAGTACGGGGCTATTTCATGATCTAAAAAGTGCACAGCGTCCACAGCCTTATACGTTATAACGTGGTCTGCGTACGTTACTGGCTCAGAGATATAGAACTTGCGCACCGTGCTATAATCGCCGTCATAACCAGCCCAGTAAGTAAGCGGCTGGTCGTTAGAAATATATTTCACAACGTCAGACACGTCCTCGGCGCTGTAGACTCTTACTATAATCTCGCTCTCTGGCAGTGTCGGCTCTATGGGGCTTAGATCTGAGCGCAGATTTAACTCACATGATAAAATATCATTGTTATCATATTCATATACGACGCTCTCGCCGTCTATGTCTGCCTCGATCTTTACGTGCACGCTCATAGACTGCCGTATGCTTTTAGCGTTTTCCGCGTTAATTGTGGGCATTGATAAACCTCAAACTTATCTCTATATCTTTCCATACTACAGAGCCGTCTGGCAGCGTTAGACGCGTCGGCGTATTCATAAAACCAGCACGTATTACTTGCTCTGTGTGCGTGCCGTCGCCGTCTGTAAACACGAAAGGCACAGCGCCAGACAAGCCTATTAATACAGCCAGCTCTGCGGGCGTAAGCTCGTCAAAGTGTATCGTAGTGTCTGAATATTTCCAGCCTACTCTGTCGGCTTTTACCGCGCCCGTGCACGTCGTATATTCTCCTGAGTAAATATCCTCGCGCTGTATGCTAAAGTCGCTAGGGCGCTTAAAGTCGCGCCCCGCTATTTTTATAGTGTTATATATGCCTATCATATTATCCCAGCTGCCTCTTATATATATCGTAGCTCTTTACGATTTCCTCGCCCATTTTAGCCCCCGACGGGTATAGATAAATGGGTATAACTATATCACCGCTGCCGCCTTGCATGGCTAAGCCAGTGTTAACGCCGTTAACGATATTATCAGCCATGTTAGCCAGCATCTCGTTTAACTTTTCTATAGGCAGCACTGCCTCTGCGCCTGCCTCGCCCACGCCTATTAAGCTGGGGCTTTTAAAGATGCCGCCCTTAGCGTACCAGTCAATACCTAAGGACGGTATCTCCCCGTGCAGTAAGTCTGATAATTTCCAGCCGTCGGGCTTTAGGTCGAAATGCGGGAGTTTAATCTTGGGCAATTCAAAGTTGAATTTAAAAATTCCTCTGATTTTATCTATAATACTTTTAATAGCGTCCCGCGCTTTTTCTATGGGCGCTAGTATTGCGTCTTTAACGCCTTGCCAGATAGCCCCAACTTTTTCTTTAAAAGCCGTCCATTTTGCTACCACCCAGTCGGCGACCGCGCCCGCTTTCTCTTTGATTTTATCCCAGTTTTTATAGAGCGCTACGCCTATAGCGATTAACCCCGCTACTGCAGCTATAGCTATACCCGCAGGGCTTGCGAGCATCGGCAGCAACTTAATAATAGCCCCTATGCCTGTTGACATTTTACCGATAACGATAAGTAACGGACCGATAGCCGCCACTACTGCGGCGACCTTAATTATAGTGTTTTGCTGCACCTCGTTAAGACCGCTCCACCATTCGCTTACTTTTTGCACGCCCTCGCTTATTTTCTGCAGTGCTGGCGCGAGCATTTCCATAAGGTTAGATCCCAGCTCGTAGCCCGTATCTTTAACCGTGTTCATGGTCATTTGGAATTGCTCAGCAGGCGTTAGAGTATTTTGGAAAGTTTGGTCTAATACGCCCGCCGCATTGCCTGCGCTCTGTGCAAGCGTGGCAAAGTCCAGAGAGCCGTTTTTAACGGCATTATAAATCTGGTCGCCAGACTTACCGAAAAGGTCATACGACGCCGTTAAGCCGTCCATACTGCCCGACCCGTTTAAGATAGTCGTCTGCAGCTCGCTTAACGCTTGGTCTAACGGTTTGCCGTCTGCAGCCGCATTTTTAAGCGCCTTGCGTAAGCCTTGCATGACCGTTTCAGAGTTTGCCCCAGCCTTTTCTAGCTGAGCCATAAACGTAGTAGACTGCCCTATATTAAGCCCCAGCTCTTGCAGCGCTGCCGCGTTTTGTATAAGCCCGCTCTGCAAGGTTTCCATGCTTACGCCCGTCTGCTGTCCTGCCTGCGTCATAGCATCGAGCAGCGCGGGCGCGTCCTCTGCAGTAAGACCGAAAGCAGAAAGAGCTTTCTGCACTTGGTCGATAGACTGGTTAACGTCTGTGCCGTTTACTTTTGCAAACTTAATAAATTTTGCAGACAGATCCTCTAACTCTTTGCCAGTCACGCCGAAACGCGTATTAACCTCGCCAACGGCTGCCCCTGCAGTCTCAAAGTCTGTCGGGATAGTTTTAGCTAGGTTTCTGGCGCTGTCCTGCATGGCTTTAAGAGCCTCGCCCGTTGCGCCAGTCTTTTGCGTTACAATATTAAGCCCGCTCTGCACCTCGTTAAACGCCTTAACAGACGCCGCGCCAACTGCCAGAATAGGCGCAGTTACGTGAGTCGTTAGCCCCTTGCCAACGTCCTGCATTTTACCGCCAACGTCTTGGAATTTCTGCCCCAGTTGGTCAAACTTGGCGTTTTGTGTCTGCTTAAGCTCCTCGTTAAAATGCTTTAGCTTGCTCTCAGACTCTATAATATTGCGCCGCAGCTCCATATACTGCTGGCTGGTCTTGTCTACTGCTGGGTCGTCGTCCAGAGTCTGCTGCGCGAGCTTAAAAGCCTCTAGTTCTTTCTTAGTCTGCCCTATTTTATCCTTTAATAGCTTTTGCTTTTGCTCTAATAGCTCGGTATTTTTAGGGTTAAATTTAAGAGACTTGTTAACGGCTCTAAGCTCTTTATCTACGCCGCCAGCGTCTGCTTTAATCTTGGCGAGAGAGCGCCCTAAGTCGGTCGTATCGCCCTCGAATTTAATTGTTATGCCCTTAATATTGCCCGCCATTTAATCACCCAAAAAATGCGTCCCAGTCCGCTTGCGTCGCTTTTCTGCGTTTCGGTTTCTGGGTCGCCTTGTTGTCGTCGTTAACGTCGTGAGCCTCGTTATACTCTATAATAAAGTCGACTATGTGCCCTATATCCATGCGGCGCATATCGTCCACGCTTAGCCCTCTGTCGATCCCTGCAACGAGTATTTTGTCTGTGGTAAGCCTGCCGCTATCTTTCTCAGACTCAGCAGGCGCCGCGCGTTTTTTGCCGACACGGTAGAGTCTATAATCAGCCGTACCGCTTTCGGCACTACTACGTCAAGCGGGAAATTCTCAAACTGCTTATAAAACTCTAATATACTGGGCGTATCATCGTCGGCATGTTTAGCCATTGCCCAGATGATCCTTAGCAACGTAGTAGACTCTAGCCCGCTTAAGTTAATAAACAAGCTAGACAACACGCCACCGTCTAAGTTAGATATAACGCTATTAACGTCTATCTCGCTAATTCCGTTTTTATCTACGCTAATAGTAGACCCCTGTAAAATTTCTACGGCTAAGCTAAGCGTGCTCTCTATCATCGGCATTATATCGGGCAGTATATCGTGCCCAAAAGTCTCACGATAGATAAGCAGCCAGCCAGCAGAGCCGCTTAACTCTACTGACTGGCTTTTTGTAATCTTAATTGTTTTAATCATGGTGCACCCCTCTCTTTAAATCCTGTTAGGTCGTCTGCAAACTCGGTACTGGCGGGTTAGTAAAGAGCGTTGCATACCCTGCCGCAGTCTGCGGGTATTCTGCTCTTACAATGCCAGTAGCATTGTCACCGCTGACCGTAAACGGCAGAGTGGCAGTCTGTGGCTCTTTCGTTTCTGTGGTGGTCGCATACTCGCGCGTAATAGCCCCCAGCGCTACGTTATATAAAATGCAGCGTCTGTGCTCTGCGTCGCCTGCCGCCTCAAATGCTATATATACGTCTCTATTCTGCTGCCCCTTAACCTGTGCCAGACCGCCGTTAGAGATTTCTACATAGTTAAGAAATTGCGTTTTAAAAGCATCTGGGAACATTGCCATTTCGAGCTCGCCAGTCATACCGTTATCACTATATGTGGTGTAGAATTTCACGTTATCAGCCCAGAATACGCTCTCCTCCGAGTCGCTCTCCAAACTCATGTTGACCGCCCCCGCAATATGCATAGGCGTGCCCAGCGTTACGTCGCCCGTAGAGCTGTCTACCGTATACGTGCCAACGTGTACGTTCTCCAGCCCGAAAACAACTTTATTTGCCATTTTTTACCCCCTATACGTAGTAGTAAATGAGAAAAACGTCTTGGTCTTGTATATAAGCGTCCTCGCTTTTTTCGTACTTGTAACCAGCATTTAAAAGGGCAGCCTCTATGGCTGCCTCGTTTCTTTCGTTTTTCTCTTTGTAGTAATATTCTATCTGGTACTCATTTTGTGAGATATAAAATGTATTATCAGCATTAAAATTAAATTGCCCATTGCCTATATAGACTATATAAGGCGGCTCTTGCTTTTTCTTAAAATGAGAGTAAGCACAGGGCAGCCCCGTGCTCTCTAATACCTCGTATATGCTCCTCATAATCTAGCCTCTAGCGTGTCGATTAGCTTTTTCTCTGCGCGCTCCTCTGCTTTGCCTATATGGTTGTCGCCAGTTGTGCGCCCGTACTCGCCGTACTGGTTAGCGATTACATGCCCGTTATTAAGTAAGTGCGTGAGCCTGTAGTGCTTTTTGTTGTGCACGATATACTGGTGCTTTTCTTTCTTTACTGCCCAGCTATTTGCATAAGCGCCTCGGCTCTTGCCCTTACCTTTAGGGCTAGACGTTTTTAAATCGCTAACAGTTTCTTTAGCAGTCTGCGCCATAATCTCGTCTGTTGTCTCGTCGAGCTTTTCGGCGTAGTCGTCTAGTATTTTGTTGAGTTGCTCAGACACGCCCTTAACTGCCATTTTTGCCTACCCTCTCGGCGAGTGTTAACGCTATCCCCTCGCGTCCGTTTTTCCAGTCGGCGCGGATAACGTCATATTCTCGCCCATCGTATAGCAGCACGCTCTGCCCGTCGTAGTCGGCTCTATTGCCAAGCTCTAGAACTATAGACGGGTGTATGCCTAGCTGTGCCGCAGCGTAAAACTCTGATGCGTAAACGCTGCGGGGCTTTACATATACCGTTGTCTTTTCATAGTCCAGATGCTCGTTGCCGTACTCGTCGTACGTCGCTATAGCGTCGCCATATAGTACCGCCGCGCTCTCATACATCACGCTCACCCCATACAGTGTAGCCTGTGGCTGTCTGCAGCTGCGCCTTTTGCTCGTCGTACGATCTTTTAAGGCGCTCGTAGTCCTCTGTCTGCCCAAAGTGCAGCATAACGTAAGTAATAAGCGCAGTGCTACAGAGCGCGTCTAACTCCTCTGGCAGTGTTACGCCAGCTATACCTAAGTCGAGCTTGCCAGCGCTTAATAAGTCGTCTATCTGCTCGTCGTATACGCCTGTAGTAACACGCAGAGCCGTCTTAGCTTTAATAACTAACTGCTGATTTAACATTTTATTAACCTCTAAAAAGGGGCGACCGTTAAGCCGCCCCAGTAACAAGTACCTTTAATTATGCCTTTGTAACTTTTGCGAAAGCGTTAGGCGCTACCAGACCCAGACCGACGTACTCACGCCCTACGATCTTAATAAGGTCTGCCTCTGCCTCTGACAGATCATCATATTTAATTCTGATCTCGTCGCCATTCGGGAAATTCGCCTGTGCGCCTACGCCAAAGTCGCCAACAATAAGCCAAGTCTCGCCAGAGCTTGCTGCGTTGTAAGACTTAAGCGTGTTATCATAATGCACGTCAATGCCGTCAAACGGGTCAAACATAAAGCTAGCCGCTACCATTGCACTCATAAACTCGGCATGCGTCAGTCTATTCATAACCACAACGGGGTTAGCCGCGTCGTCTGAAAGATGCGCCAGCGCCTGCGCCACTACAGACAGATCTGTGGGCGCCCCATTGATAGCAGGCACGCCTACCGCGCTAGCTGTGCTGGCTGCGGGCGCGTCGATAATAAGCTGAATGAGAATACGCTGAGCCTCTTTTGCGATTCTATAAGTAAGCTCGTCGTAGATATAATCGAGAAATTCCTGCCCGCCCATATCGTAAGCCTCGTCAGAAATTCGAATCCACTTTTTAACGCTCTGAGCCGTAAGCTGCACGACGCCAAGTGTAAGCGTTTCCTCTGTCGGCGCTGCTGCGCCCTCTGTATGCACTACTGCGCCAGTAGCCGAAAGCTCAAACCCTACGCGCAGATTGCCCTTAACGTATGTTTTATTAACCAGCTCCATAAGCCCCGTGCGCTGCCAAGCGGTACGAATACGCCCCTCTGTGGCTGTCGGCACGGGCACAGAGCCGCCAGATACCAGCTCTGTAAGCAGTGCGCGGCACTCGGTATCGTCGCCGCTCTTAATGTAGTTAGCAAACGCGTTAACATATTCTGCGCTAGATCTTACCTCGTCCAGCGTTTTAGTATTTCCCATTTCGTTGTCCCCCTTAAATGTTCTAACAGTTTCGCCTTTTCCGCTGGCTACCATATCACGAATAGCAGCCCGCTTTTCTTCTGCTGCTTTGCGCGTTTCCAGCTCGCTCTTAATCGCTCGCACCTCGTCGTTAAGCGCGTCAAGGTCTGCGCCCTCGGCGTCTACATCAATAGCGATCTGAGCCTTACGTGCCTCAAGCTCTTCAATGGTCATTTTGTTAAATTCCATAGTTTAAACCCCCGCTAAAATTTTAATTTGTTTTCTGAGTTTCTCGCGCTTTTCGTGCTCCTCGACTAGCTCAGCGATAACTCCCTCGCCATAGCTACGCGCAGATATAACTGTAGCGTCGTTTGCTGGTAAGCTAACGGCGCTAACGTCATACAATTTAGATATTCTTTTTATAGTCCTCAATACTACGGTTTCGCCTGTCTCGTGGTTTTCCGTCTCTGTAAATTCGTCCTCGGCTACTCTAAAGCCAAAGCTCATTTTATCGGTATAGCCGCCCGCTATCTCTTGGTATAACCCTCTGCCCAGATCCGTACCGCCCAGATTAGCGCGTACGGCTAGCCCTTTATCATCTGGGTTAGCCTCTAGCGTGCCGTTACTGATCCGTGCGAAAACGCGCCCCTCGTGGTTATATTGCATAATAACATCGCTCATGTCGCACTCGTCAAACGCCCGCCCGTCGATCTGCTCCATTACGGTATATTTGCCGTCTTGCCAGAGCATATATGGCTCGTTAAATGTTGTAGCGTAGCCCTCTACGATAAGCTTGCCGCCATCGTCGCCCGCCTCTCTAATTTCAATATTCTGCACGTTTCTATACGTGCGCCCCTCGTTTAATTTATCCGTTAGTGTTTTCGGCAGCATCGTTATTAACCCCCTCGCTCACTTTTGCGTCTGCGTTATAATACTCGCCCCTTATAATGCGCTCGTCGCCGCCCTCTACTGGCGGTAGATTCCAGATCTCTCTAACGTCGTTAATAGTAAAGATGCCTCTATCTAATAACTGGCTCGATACGTTTAACTTGTCGGCGTTGCTCATATACTGCAAGCGGTTAGCCGTTGCTATAACCCTATTGCCGTTAGCCTGCTCTAGCAGCGTGTATAACATGCGGGTCATAACCTCGCTAAACTGTATTGCAAATACTTCTATTTCGCCCTCGTAAAAGGCTGCCCACGCGTCGCCGTATGCTTTATTCTGTAAAATATCCTCATTAACACCGAAATAGTTAAACACGTTAGCGTTAATTATTTTCATCTGCTCAGCGTCAACCACCCACGGCTTTACGTCGATCTGCTTAACGTTGCTATACGTGTTAGGAAAAAGCAGCATGCCGCCGCCCTCGGCGTCTTTTCCGAAATTATGCTCACTGAATCTGCGTCGCTCTTTTTTCAGATCCTCGGCGCTGCTAAAATTCGAAAGCTGCGCCATAAAGCGATAGCTGGCGGCAGACTTAACACCCTCTTTAATGCCTTGCTTTTGTATGTGTATTAAGTCCATAGTCGGCAGCATAGAGCCGTTAGACTCGCCCGTTAAGTCGTCTCTATACTGGTGCTTTACCATGATCCCGCAGTATTCCAACTCTACGGCTGCCTTATCGCCGTTAGAAAACTCGTACCGCAGATACGGCACGCCGCCGTACTGCACAAACTCGCACCGCGTCGGCAGCACAGCAAACACCCCAGACGGCTCGCCGTACTTGTCATACACTGGCACTATATACGCCGTGTTATGCACCTCTAGAATAGTGTCGAGTCTATATAAAAATTGTGCCCAGCTTTGGAACTGGTTAGGCGCGTGTTTGAGCTTAGACACGAGAGCAGGCTTAGCCGAGCCTTGCGTCTCTACCTTTAGCTTGCTTATATGCTTAGCTTTTGCATGAATAGCCGCGCGTATAAGCTCACTCTCATATAGCCCGCCGTCCCAACTGGTAAACGCTGGGCGGTATCCGTTAAGCATTTTAAAATACCCTTGATACGCCCCCCGCTCTTTCGGTCGATTTTTAAAAATCGCGTCGAATAATGACATATTATCTACCTCTGTTAATTAGTTGCTCTTTTATCTCGTCGTGGTGCTTTTGCCGTACTGTAAAAGCATCGAGCAGCGCGGCGCACCCGTCTATATGGAGCGACGGCGCGAGCTTTACCAGCTTGCCCCGCCCTCTTTCTGTGCTCATTTTTATAGCACTATTTAACAAATGCATTTTCAATAGGTCGTTATCGCCTATATGTATCTTGCGATCCTCTAGTAAGCCCTGCACCTCTTGTATAACTGGGTAAAGGTTTTCACCTTGATAAACGTCGTCCATATGAAAGCCATAGCCGCCTTTTTGCCCCAGCTCCTGCACGAGATACTGGGCGCTATATCGGTCGTACCCTATTTTTAACGGCAGTATGCCGTAGTCCTCTACGAGAGATTTAAACCAGTTTGCGCAGTCGTGATAGTTAATAAAATTATCGCCAGACGGCTCTAAGATGCCGCGCTTAATATACGCGTCGTACGGCACGCCGTCCCGCGCTGTCGCCTCGTCGATCTTTTCGGCTGGCAGCCAGAATTTTGCAATAACGTAAAGCTCGCCGCCTCTTTCTACTACGATTAGCCCACAGCTTAAATCTATTGTTTGACTCAAATCGATACCGCCGACGCAGTAGCAGCCCCTAAAATCGTCAAGGCTTAAGTGCTCGCCGCTGGCGTCCTCAACGATCTCAGCGGGCAGCCACGCAGTGCTAGAGTTTTGTTTTAAGCAGCAGTATTTAGTTATAAACTCGCTGCGCTTTGAAAGCGACCCCTCAGCTATTGCTATTTCCTCTAGCATATAATCGACGCTAATAGATACCCCTAGATTTGGGTTTGCTTTCTGCAGCTCGTTTATATCTGCCCATTTGTCTACGTCGTCGATCATATAAAGAAAAGGCAGCAGCCGCCGCTCTTTGCTGTCGCCCAGTAAAAAGCGCGTCGCCCTTTTCATAAGCTCGTCAAATACGCCGCCGTTAATATATCCGCTTGTTGACATAGCGAGCAGTATAGGCTGGCGTCTGGCGCCCATAGAGCTTTTAATAACCTCGTAGAATTTAAGCCCCGCGTCGCCCTGCCAGCTGGCGCACTCGTCAGCCACGCCCAGAGAGACGTTTAAGCCGTCTGACTTCTTAGCACTAAACGCTAACGGCTTTGCGCTCGTGTTATTGTCGGCTATGTATATATCTGTGCGCCGTTTCTGAGCCATACGGTTAAGCTCTGGCTCTTGCAGTATCATCTGGTGATATGCCTCAAAGCATAAAGCAGCCTGCTCTAGCTTTGGGGCGGCGAAATAAATACGCCCGCCGTACTCGCCATCTAAAAAAGTACAATATGCCGCGATAGCCGCCGCTAATAAGGTCTTGCCGTTTTTCCGACCGATAACCAGAAAGACCTCTCTAAACTGCCGCGCCCCTGTCTCGTCTACGATCCCAAAGAGCGCAGATATAAGCGCCTTTTGCCATAGCTCTAAAACTATAAGCTGAGGCGCTAGTGCGCCCTCGTGGTGTCTGCAAAAAGTCTCTATAAACTTAACGGCAGCCTGTGCCTTTTTGTGGTCATAAAAAAAGAGCTTGTTTTCTAAGCCCTTTATTATGTACCTGTATATTAGTTTTATCCACTTGCCGACGGTTACAGATCCGTCTGTTATACGCTGGTAGTATTCCAGTATATAGTTAGATTTCATTTTAACGCCGCCGCTAGGTCTTTAAGTTTACCGCCTGTCGGCTCGCCGTCGCTAAGCTGCTTAACGATACTAATAAGCGTCGAGACTGTCCCGTTTGCCGCCGTGCTCGTTTTGTTGTACTCGGTTATGGCTGGGTTGGCTACTAAGTTTTTGCGCCCCTTAACATATTCTTTTGTAACGGTTGCGCCGTACTCCTCTATAGCCGCCTCTAGGTCTTTTAAAATGCGCATCTGTACCTCGTAGCGCTTAAAAGTCGTTTCAAAGAAATAGTTAGACGCTACGCCGCGCTCTCTGGCTAGCTCTAAGACCTTAGCCGCCTGCTTTTCTAGTGTTGTTTTTGCTGGCATTGTGTGCACTCCTCGCTCTGATTTAACTCTATTCTGCGCAGTTTCGGCGCTTTCTGGCTGATTCTGCGCTATTTCCAAAAAAACGTGTTAACCTCGGTCGATTCTTCTTGAGTTCCCCT
>Ga0326512_10003370_pt1 | contig 11745 bp, 12 predicted proteins | sample 1_2617_0518_D_FD_203652 | JGI IMG/M metagenome (GOLD analysis project Ga0326512, IMG submission 203652) | Bovine rumen microbial communities from UC Davis, California, United States - 1_2617_0518 | ecosystem: Host-associated > Mammals > Digestive system > Stomach > Rumen | place: USA... | reverse complement strand
AGAGAGGGTCAGAACATTGCCAAGTACGGAGAGCAGTTATGCTTAACTCCCGTTGGCAGGGCGAGGATGGGTATCGCAAAAGCAAAGAAAGAAATCCAAGAAGACCCAATGTCTGCGCTACTGGCGAGAGGTAAGTACGGCTGATGTTTGACAACAAGCGTGCAATGTACGCCGTTGACTTCATTCAGAACCTTAAGCACACAAAGGGCAAATGGGCGGGCGTACCTTTTAAATTGCTCCCGTGGCAATACGAAATAATAAAAGATGTATTTGGTACTGTTGATGAGAATGGTCATCGTCAGTACCAATATGTTTATTTAGAGATTCCTAAGAAGAACGGTAAGTCCGAACTGGCGGCGGCTATAGCGTTGCTAATGACTTACGGAGATGGAGAGGCTAACGGAGAGATTTACTCTTGTGCATCTGATAGGTCACAGGCTTCGTTGGTATTCGATGTCGCTTATGACATGATGAGGCAATCCCCTGCCCTGCAGAAACGGACTAAGGCGCAGGCATCTCTTAAGCAGTTAACCGATAAGGTTAGCGGCTCAGTATATAAAGTAGTATCAGCAGAGGCGTTCACCAAACACGGATTGAACGTCTCTTGTTGTATCTTCGATGAGTTGCACGCACAGCCAACTCGTGACTTGTGGGATGTAATGACCACTGGCTCGGGAGACGCAAGGGATGAACCCTTATTCTTTGTGATTACGACTGCGGGCAATGACGTTAACCGTACTTCGATAGGTTGGGAGATACACGAAAAAGCCCGTAAGATAATCAGCGGCGAAATAGAAGACCCCCGTTGGTACTGCAAGATATGGGGAGTAGAACCCGATTTCGATGGCGACATATGGGATGAGGAACTTTGGTATAAGGTCAATCCCTCGTTAGGCGAGACGATAGACGTATCCCGTGTCAGACAGCAGGCGTTATCCGCTAAGAACTCCGAAGCGGAAGAAATGAACTTCCGTTGGTTAAGGCTTAACCAGTGGGTCAGTCTTAAGCATGTCGGGTGGATGCCTATCACTTTGTGGGATAAAACCGTTGGCAAATGGGGCGAAAGTGACTTGTTAGGGCAAGAGTGCTATGTCGGAATAGACCTCTCGACCACTACAGACTTAACGGCACTGGCGATATTGTTCCCGCCACGGGATTCACATTCCGACTGGCGGTTTAAGTTTGAGACATTTATCCCCTCAGAGAATATGAAAGAACGAGAACGGCGAGATAAGGTTCCGTTCAGTACGTGGGTGGATGGCGGTTTCTGCCATGCTACCGCAGGGGATGTCGTTGACTACGGGTATATAGCACGGACGATTCAACAGATATGTTCACAGTACAACGTCAGATACTTCTGCTGTGATAAGTGGCGTATTGAGTATTTGAGACAGTTATTGCCCGAAGACATACAAGACCAGTTCATTGAGATTCCGCAAACGATGTCGGGAATGTCCGTAGGTATGCAGGAACTTGAGAGGTTGTTCAGAGCGGAAGAGATAACGCACTTGAACGACCCGTTAGGACGTTGGACATTCGGTAACGTTAGGATTGCCACCGATGGCAATGAGAACATGAAGCCTATGAAATCTAAGGCTATCGAGAGGATAGACCCGATGGTAGCGTTGGTTAATGCTATGGCAGGCGCAATGAAGTTAGAGGCTCAGACAAGCATTTATGAGACTAGAGGAATGAGAGTGATATGAAGATACTTTCCAACAAGCGATACAAAGAGTTGCTTGATTCGGTCACTCCCCTGCCGAATGTATGGAATGATTCCGCATGGGTCAATTACCTACAAGGACATGGGATAGTGACAGATAAGATGACCGCCCTGCAAATCGGGGCGGTTTTTCGTTGCGTAGACTTAGGCGCACGCACGATGGCTACTCTCCCTCTTCATATGTATAAGAAGACGAAAGAGGGTAAAGAAAAAGCAGAGACGCACAGACTGTATGAACTGGTTCACTATCAGCCCAACCCTCGCACGACAGCGTATGAATTTTGGCAGATGTGGTTCGCTAACCTCATGCTGACAAGAGGAGCGTTCGCCAAGATACAGCGAGATAGGAACGGGTTCATAACCGCACTGTGGAATATACCTACAGACCGTTGCAGTGGAATCAATCTTAATGAGGAGAACGGCGAACGGTACATCTACATCTACGGCGATGTGGACGGAAAGTTAGATGTCATTGAATGTCTCCGTGAAGGCGATTTCATGTACATGCCTAACTTTAGGTTTTCGGACGATAACCGTTCAGAAGACCCGATTTACCTTGCCAGTAAAGTGTTAGGACTGGCAAGCAACATGAGTGCATTTGCCGACAAAGCGTTCGGCGGTGTAAACCCCGGCGGGTTCGTTGAGTACCCCGGCACAATGTCGGATAAGGCGTATGAACGCTTTAAGGATGACTTCCTAAAGAACTACGCAGGGGTGGCTAATGCGGGTAAGTGGTTGTTCCTAGAGAATGGAGCAAAGGCTAACCGTTGGGATACAGACCTTGAACGACAGCAGTTACTTGAGAGCCGCAAGTTTGCGGTGTCGGAGATATGCCGAATATTCGGTATACCCCCTCACCTCTGTTTCGACTTGGAACACGCAACGTTCTCCAACATAGAACAGCAGTCGTTGGAATTTGTCAGAGACTTCGTTAACCCCATGTCCGTAAGAACGGAGCAGATGTTAAGGAAAGACCTACTGACTACCGCAGAAAAGAAAAACTACTTCTTTAAGTTCAATACCAATTCCTTACTCCGTGGCGATACAGCCGCCCGTGCCGCATTTTATGCTTCAGCGAGGCAGAACGGTTGGTTATCGGCTAACGAGATTAGGGATATGGAAGACTACAACAGCCTCGGAGACGACGGAGACACCGTATTCATTAACGGTAATATGCTCCCCCTTTCGATGGCAAAACTAAATGCACCGAAATCGGCGCAAACACCTACGGCGAGTATCCGCAAAGGAGAAGAGACATGAAGAAGTTTTGGAACATGACCGTCAGTCCTCTTAATAACGATGTCGGCTCAATAACGATGTATGGCGACATCTCTGACGTGTCGTGGTTTGGTGATGAGATAACACCCACGCTATTCAAGCAAGACCTTGATGACATGGGAGATATCAGCGAACTGGAAATTCACATCAACAGTGGCGGTGGAGACGTGTTCGCAGGGTTCGCCATTTACAACATGATTAAACGCCACAAAGCACATAAGACCGTATACGTTGACGGTCTAGCCGCATCCATAGCATCCCTTATCGCTATGGCAGGAGACACAGTAGTAATGCCCCGTAACTCTATGATGATGATTCATAAAGCATGGTCTATGGTGGCAGGAAACGCTGACGAACTCCGCAAGATGGCAGATACGTTAGAGGGTATTGATGCAATCCTTTGCTCATCATACGAAGGGAAAACTGGTCTAGGAGCAGAAGAGATAGAAGAAATGCTTTCCAACGAGACGTGGATGTCGGGAGAAGAGGCGGTAGAAAAGGGCTTCGCAGATGTTCTTGAGGAAGACGTAGCGATAGCCGCTTCTATTGATAAGAAGTTCCTTGACCGTTATCACAACGTACCCGAAACCCTTAACAACAGGGGCGAAAGCGAGCCTGTTGAGGAAATATTAGACACTCCTGTTGAGGATGAACAGGAAATTGCTGATGCCCCGAACACATTAGAGGAACAGCGAAAAGACTTCAATCGTATCCGTAAAAAAATCTATGAAAGGGAATGAAACATGACACTCTACGAAATGAAGCAAGAGCGTGCCAGAGTTACCGCTTCCATCCGTGAGATGATGGACAAGTACGATGGCAAGGAAATGGACGGTGCTGATAAGGAAACTTTTGGAAACCTTGAGGCACAGTTCGACAAACTCACAGCAGACATTATGCGTGAGGAAAGACAACTCGAAAGAGAAAGAACAATCGGCGAGAAAGAACCCGTAAGCAACGAGAAGAAGAGCAATGTGTATGACCTCTTCTCCAAAGCCATTACAGGCAGGAACGAGGACATTGCCTCCTACAAGAACGCTGTTGAACAGTACACCCTCGGAACAAACGCCACCGCAGGCTATCTGTCTGCTCCGATGGAGTTCCGTGAGGAACTTATCAAGCAACTCGATGACGAAGTAGTTATGCGTGGACTCGCCCGTAACATCGGCACAATCGGCGCAAGCCAGTCTCTCGGATTCCCCGTGATGACCACCCGTGCCACTGATGCAGAGTGGGTAAGCGAAATTGCCGCTGCTCCCGTTGAAGGAACAATGGCTTTCGGTCTGCGTGAGTTCAAGCCCAACCGCATGGCGAAGATGATTAAGATTTCCAAGACTCTTATGAATCACTCCAACCTCGCCCCGCAGGTACTTCTTGATGAGATGCGTTATGCAATCGGCATCACACAGGAAAAGGCTTACATGACTGGTAATGGAACTGGAAAGCCTCTCGGAGTCTTCACCGCATCCGCTAACGGCATCTCCACTGCCCGTGACATTGCCACTGATAACACCACCACAGAGATTACCTTTAACGGTCTTATGAACGCAAAGTATTCTCTGAAAGAGGGTTATCTCCGCAATGCTAACTGGATTTTCCACAGAGATGCAGTTAAGCAACTCGCCAAAATTAAGGATGGAGAGCAGAGATACGTTTGGGAGCCTGCCGTTGCTAACGATGTTCCCGACAGAGTTCTCGGAATCCCCGTCCGCATGAGTGAGTTCTGCCCGAACACCTTCACTGCAGGCAAGTATGTCGGTATCCTCGGTGACTTCCGTTACTACTGGATAGTCGATGCTGACCAACTTGAGTTCCAAGTCCTCAACGAACTGTACGCAGTCAACAATCAGATTGGATATCTGTTCAATTACTTTGGTGACGGCGCACCTGTTCTCGAAGAGGCATTTGCCCGTGTAACACTCGGCACAACTTAAGGACTAACTTATGATTAAAGTCAAATTCAAGACCCTCTCTGCTGACGCTAATGGCGTATTCAACATCGGTCAGATAGTGGAAGTTGACGATAAAGAAGCAAAAGCCCTCGTTAGCGGGGGCTTTGCTGATTATATAGACTCCCCTGCTCCCGAAGTTGTAGCGGAAGAGCCGAAGAAAAAGAGACAGAAAAAGGCAGAGTAACCATGAGTAAGATAAGTTTTGCAGTTACAACGCCGCCCATATCAGAGCCGATATCGCTTGCTGACGTTAAGAACTTCATTAGAACTATTCCCGATGATGATTCCGAAGACGAAGCGATAATCATTCCTCTGATTACTGCGGCTCGTGAGTTCCTTGAGAACGCTACGGGTAGGTCGCTTGCAAGGCAGACTCTTACCGCAAGTTTGCAAAACTTTGACACGGTAAGGTTGCCAAGACCGCCTTTCGTCTCAATGGATTCCGTATCCTACAAGGATAAAGACGGCAACACCATCGAACTTGATTCCACTCACTACTACTTGGACGATGCAGAGGGGATACTTTACTTCCCTTCTGCGCCGCCCGTATCTGAACTTTATCCAATAAATCCAATCTCCGTCACGTATAAAACTGGCTACAACGAATTGCCTAAACCGTTAAGGCAGGCAATGTTGATGGTGATTGCACACTGGTACGTTAACAGAGAAGCAGTACAGATTGGCTCAAGAATAAATGAGGTTGCCGCCGATTTCGCCTTACAACACATTATTCATCAGTATAAGGTTTGGTGGTTTTAAATGGCACTCTCAAGCACGACAGGCAATATGTCTTCCAAAGTTGTCATTAAGCGTCTCGTAGAGAGCGTTAATGAGAACGGATATCCCGTAAAGGAATGGCAAGACATTTTTTCTGCTCCGTGTTGGTGCTATTGGATTAACGCCTCGGGAGCGGAAGTCAATCAGTATGACAGTGTTGACTTGAAGGAAAACGCCACTATCACGATGCGCTACACCAACAAGGTTAGCGTGCGTGACCGTGTGTGGATGTACGGAGACGAGTTCGATGATGAACACGCCTTTGAGATAATCAACGTCAACAATGCCAAGAATCAAAGACGATTCCTTGAACTTAAGGTTAGGCGGGTGGTGGAAGCATGACTATAGAAAATCGCATCATCACCGCCTTAGAGTTCACGGGATTCAAAGTATACAACGGTACTTACACAAGTACCGATAGGGCATATTTTGTGTTCAACATAAACATTGACCCCGAACTGTTTGCTAACGATGAGGCACAGTACGGAATCAATGATATAAGGTTGCATTTTTACTGCCCTGTCGAAATGGACACCGTATCCTTGAGGAAACAAATCAAACGTTCCCTGCAAGATGCGGGGTTCACCTATCCATTTGAAGTAGATGCTTCTGATGAGCATATGCAACACAGAGTATTTGATTTTGAGATAGAGGAATATCTGAATGGCGAGGATTAACACTATTAAGGGGTTTATGGACGTAAACGATGAGATTACGCCCTACCTCGACAGAATATTTGAGATACCCGATGACGTTCAAAAGAAAATGCTCAAAGCGGAAGCGGAAATAATCGCAGAAGCGGAGCGAGATACGGCTAGAGAAATGCTTTCCGTTAACACTGGTAACTACTACGATGAAGCGACTGGTGTAGCGCAAAGTGTTGCTGTCGGAAAGATGAAGAAAAACAAAAACGATACCATGTGGCACACCGATGTTATCTTTAAAGGCAAACAGCACGGTGTACGCCTCGCTGAAATTGCGTTCCTGCAAGAGTATGGAGCGTTGCACGCTCCAAGAGGCAGATACGTGGCTAAACCGTGGGTTCAAAAGCCTCGTCCTTTTATTTCCGAAGCCATTAGAAGAGCATCCGAACGGGCTGTCAAAGCGGCGGCTCGTATTTTTATGGATGACTTTATTAACAAATCATAATTAAGGAGAAAAACATGGCAAGTATTGGTCTTAAATACGTTGCGTGGGCGCAGATGGCAACAGAACCCGACAATGCTGTACCGACCTATGGTACTGGCGTAGAACTCGGACGTGCTGTTTCCGCTAACCTCACAGTAACAAATGCAGAAGCCGAACTGTATGCCAACGATATGCTTGCAGAGTATGTCGCAGAGTTTGTTTCGGGCGAACTCACGATGGAAGTGGACAACATCTCACTTCAGCATCAAGCGACCCTCTACGGTGCGGCATATGAGGACGGCGAGATGCAGGTTGGCGCAGAAGATACCGCTCCCTATGGTGGTATCGGCGGTTACCAAGTCCTCATGGTGCGTGGAGTTAAGAAGTATCGTGCATGGTTCTTCCCGAAAGCAAAGGCTCAGATGCCCGACTGGACGGGAACTACAAAGGGTTCTTCCATCTCCTTTGGCACACAGCCTATCAACATGAGAATCGCCGCTCCCACTTTTGGTAAGTGGTATTACGTTAAGGAGTTTGACTCCGAGGCGGCGGCAAAGGCGTATATTGACGCTAAACTCGGCGTTACATCTACCTTTATGGTTAACGTCATGGTGCAGGGTGCTAACGGCACAACGAAGGTCGCCTCTCCTATCGGCAGTAATGCGGCGGCAAGCGGTTCTTCCTTCGAGATTGCTATCACTGGCACGCCTACGGCTCTGTACGACAACGGCACGGATAAGAAAGCCTCCATTTCGGGTGGAAAGTACACTATCGCAAGCCTTGCGGCAGACCACAACGTAGCAATTATCTTTTAATAATGGTTAAAGGGAGCGGCTTACGGGTCGCTCCCTTATTCGCCATATAAGGAGTTCTGAATGATTAACTTCGAGGATTACGAGTATTTATATAACGCAGACGCACACTTCAAGGCTATGGAGAAGTTTCCTAACGGATTCTTTCAGACAATAGTGCTTGATAATAAAGAGGGCTTCGATGCCCTTTGTTGGGGGCTTGCAGAATTGAGTATGCAAGCAGAACTGGTAAGAAGATACAAGGGCGAAGATTCCAAGCCCTACCTCACAGAAGATAAAGTCCATGCACTTATGGATTACACGCAGACACCCGAAGCATTACGTATCGTTGTCATGGCTGTCAGCAAAGGATTAACAGGCACAGCCGCAGACGAAGATGAAGAGATAGATGAGGTTCTTGCGGAACTTCAAAAAAAAAGAACGATAAACTGACAAGAGAGAGATACCTTAGTCTCGCTTTGTCTTTAGGAATATCAATCAAAGAAGCAATGTTAGAGCCGTTAGGAACGGCTTTGAACATAATCTCCTTAAGGGCAGAAGACGTGAAAGGAAAGAGAAAGTAATATGGCAGGCAAAAACCCTTCTATAAGTACAGACATACGCCTTTTAGGGGAACAAGAGTGGAGACGTGCTGTACAAGCATGTAAAGCGGAACTTACTCAATTCAAAATTGAGATAGACCTCGTTAACGCCACTTACAAAAACAACGCCAATTCCCTTGAGGCTCTTACTCGCAAGATAGATTCACATCAAAAAACAATCGACAAGTTAAAAGAAGCGAGTGAACTTTATAGAGCGAGGGCAGAAAAACTTTCGGATGCTATAAAGAATCAGCAGGCTACAACGCAGTGGGCGCAGACTGCTGTTGATGCTTTTAGACAGAAGATAGACGAAGCCTCCAAGAGTGGTAACAAAAACTCTGAGGAAATCAAAGGTTGGACTAACAACCTCAAGTATTGGACAGACATAGCCAAAGCCAGTGAAGAACAGGAAACGAGACTGCAAGGCGAACTCGCCAATGCACAGGCGCAGATAAATAGGTACGAAAAACAAATCGTTACCACGACAAATGCGCTTGATGAGTTTAACAATACCATTAAAAACATCAACGACATTGCTAAGATGACGGGGCAAAGTGCGGAAGATGTTGACAGATTCTTGGAGTCTTGGTCTGCACTTGCCGACCCCGAACTGAACAAACTAATTACTTCCTCGTATGACACTTTCGTCAAATTAATAAGAGAGGGCCTTGAGGCTTCAATAGAATTTGAAAGTGCAATGGCAAAGGTGCAGAAGACAACAAACATGTCTTCTGTTGAACTTACAAACTTTGGTGACAGACTGAAAAAAATGTCTACCACCCTGCCAGTCACAACGCAGGAACTTGCCAACATAGCGGAAACCGCAGGACAGTTGGGAATCGCCAGTCAAGACCTTTCAAAATTCGTAGAAACGATGGCTATGATGGGCGTTAGCACCAACATGACATCGGAAGCAGCGGCAACGTCTTTAGCGCAGTTGGCATCCGTTACTGGTATGACTTCTGATAATTATCAGAATCTTGCTTCTTCTATTGTTGAAGTCGGTAACAATTTCGCCACTACAGAATCTGCTGTAACAGCGTTCGTCTCAAGGATTGCGGGTGCGGCTAACAACGTCTCCATAACCGAATCGGAGATGGTGGGTCTTGCAACGGCAGTCACTTCTCTCGGTATCGCCACTGACGCAGGTTCAACTTCCATACAGTCACTCATTAACAAGATGGAGACGGCTGTATCCACTGGAAACAATCTTGAAACGTGGGCATCTGTTATGGGAATGTCCACGGAAGAATTGACCGTCCTGTGGAGAAACGATGCGGCAGAAGCAATACGTGTATTGATATCTAGTTTGGGCGAACTGGATACGTCTATGACTACGACCCTTACAGAGTTAGGTATAGGCGAACAGCGTATTATCCGTACTGTATCAACATTAGCCAACGCCGAACACAGTACGCAGTTGCTTACCCGTGCAATGGAATCGTCCAATTCCGCATGGGCAGAAGGCACAGCCTTGCAGGAAGAGGCAAGGAAAGCATACGCCACAACAGCGTCCGTTATGCAGAGGTACGAGAACAGCGTATCAAATCTCAAGGTGGCGATAGGTGATGACCTCACTCCCCTGCTTCGTGATTTCAAGAATGTCGGCACGGACATTAATATAGGACTGACAGAGTTCGTGCAGAATAATCCTGCCGTAGTAGCGGCTTTTGCAGGGTTAACTGCGGCAGTCGGGGCATTGTCAGCGGCATCCGCAGTAGACTTCTTGGGTGGCATAGACAAGATAAAGAAGATTGGCGAAAGCATTACAACAGTGTTAACGAATCCGTTAGCACAAACGGTTATGGTGGTAGCCGCTCTCGGTACTGCAATTGCTGTGGCATATGCTAATGCTGATACGGCAACAAAGTCAGCGAGAAATCTTGCTAAAGAATCTGAGAATTACAGAAAAGAAGTAGAAAAGACCATCGAGGGCTATGAAGAGAACAACGAAGCCCTTGAAGCACAGATAGATATGCTTGATACCCTCGCACAAAAAGAGGAACGTAGTGCAGGGGAAAAGTTGCTGATGCAGAGCATCGTGCAAGATTTGAACTCGTCCATTAGTGGACTTAACTACCAGTATGATGCAATGACCGATACTCTCATTGATATGTCAACGGGAGCAACAGTCACAGTAAGTAACTTAAGAGCATTGGCGCAAGCGCAGGCTGAACAGCAGATTCAAGCCGAGAAAGTCAGCGCACTAAAGCAACTGTATATAGACCAATCAAGATATACGGAAGAACTTGCCGCAAAGCAGTTGGCTCTTAACGAACTGCTGAATAAGCAGGGTTCGTTATCTCAGAAAGACAAAGAGCAAATCATAGATTTGCGGAAGGCTATCGGCATCCTTGAGGAACAACTTGACGATACCAACGAAGCAATCGTTGACTATAGCAAAGGCATAGAGGAAGCCGAACAAAAGACAGTTTCGATAGACCGTGAAGCAGAAGCGTTAGTGTTAACCTTGCAGAATCAGAAGCAGGCGTACATTGAGGCAAGAGAAGCGGCAAAATCCAATGTTGAACAGACATTAGACGGCTTCACAAAGATAACCGAAAAGCGTAACAGAACATATGATGACTTGCTTAAGGCGGTGAACTCGGAAATCGACTTTGTTGTTCATCTTACCGACAACGTTAACAACCTCATGGGAAGAAACATCGAGGGCGTTGATAAGTTAATCGAGAAGTACAATGACGGCTCGGTTGAGGGAGCAAGGATGATTAGTTCTTTTGCTTCTCTCACCGATAAACAACTGACAAACCTCGTGAGCAAGTTAGGCGATTTGGAAACGCAAGTAACGCATTATAGTAACACTTCCGCAAAAGCCGTCACGGGAATCACCGAAGCGGTTGGTAAACTACAACTTGCCATTGATAAGGTCAACAGAACAAAAATAAACGTGACGGGTAGCGTATCAGTCACAACCAATGGCGGTAAAGCGAATTTGGGTGACTTGATGAGGGATGACACCCCTCGCACGAAGAGCGCTCAAGGACTTGAGTACGTTCCGTATGATGATTATGCGGCATTGCTCCACGAGGGCGAGATGGTACTTACCAAAGCGGAAGCGAGAGCGTACCGTGAATCACATACTACGGGTCAGAGTGTGACGAACAATAACCGCAACTACGGCGGCGTTTCCATTAACGTATACAGCAGACAAGGACAAGACATAGACTCCCTTGCGGACGAGATTATGTACCGCATAGAGGACGCAACGAAGCAGAAAGAGGCGGTGTGGGCATGAGAGATTATTTCACATTCAATGGTGTGAACAGCACCGACTACGGGTGTGTGATAGAACACAGACCGCCTTATGTTGCACCTAAAAAGGTACTGGAAGTCTTTGACGTAAGAGGACGTTCGGGGGCGTTGGTGATAGACACGGGAGCATATGAGAACGTAACGCTTGAGTATGCCATATTCGTACCGCACGCTAACGTACCCGCATTTGTTAACTGGATTAAGGGGCAGAAAGGGTATCT
>Ga0326512_10003369_pt1 | contig 11746 bp, 15 predicted proteins | sample 1_2617_0518_D_FD_203652 | JGI IMG/M metagenome (GOLD analysis project Ga0326512, IMG submission 203652) | Bovine rumen microbial communities from UC Davis, California, United States - 1_2617_0518 | ecosystem: Host-associated > Mammals > Digestive system > Stomach > Rumen | place: USA... | reverse complement strand
CGCCAGTTTAGGGCTGACGGGCAAGGCGGTTCAGGAGGGTCAATGGTCTCTAGAGAGAGTAGAGCTCAAGATCCCCGATTTTGCGTATATAGGTTTCGAGGCTGTCAGCGTAGTTCTCCCAGAGCTCCCATGCCATGAGATATGCTGCGCTGTTGTCGATGATGTCGTCGAGGGTCTTCACATCCTCGATGACCTTGATGTCCTCGTTCCTCGGCCTTGTGTCGAAGAGCATCGTGATGGACGGCTTGAGATCCACCGGCTCCTTCTGCTCGGCCACAGGTGCGGTCTTGCATGAGACCAGCAGCAGGAGAACGCACAGAAGCCACAGAATCCACTTCTTCACTTTCACTGTGAGTTTCTCCTCTGCCAGTTGACGGCACGCTCTGCGAGCTTTCTCGCGGCCTCTATGGCCATGTCCACGTTGTCCTTCTCCTCCGCCTCCTTCTTCGTCTCCTCGAATTCGACGAAATACTTGTAGATGGCGTCGGACTCAGCTGTGTGCTGCCTGACGTTCTGGGCCGTGTCGACTGCCACGTTGCGCTCGGTCTCGGCCTTGGCGGCCTTGGCTTCAGCCTCGACCACCTGGACCTTCATCCTGGTCTCCGTCTCCTTCCTGGAGGAACGCCGACCAGCGAGCCATGCAACAAGAACAGCTAGGACCCCAGCAATAAAAGCCGCAAAGCCTCCGTTCATAGTCTGTTTCCTTTCCTGTCGTAAAAGGCGCCTGTCGCCTCGTCCTTGTAGCAGTTGCGGGAGATCTTCTTGAACCCCTCGACAGGGCTGGGCTTCTTCTCCTTCTTCTGCTTCGGTTCCCTGACCTTCTTCTCCTTGGGCTCCTTGTCCTTTATCTTGAACAGGGCCTTGATCCCGTACATCGAGAAGATGTACTGGCAGAGGTAGATGATGCCGAACCAGAACGGAGCCAGGGCCTTGTTGCCCGGAAGCGGCAGCTCCCCGGCCAGGATCAGCTTCGTCGACACGGCGCACAGGGCGATTGTCACGATGAAGATGACTGACATTTTTGAAATGTCCAGCCACTTGACGTCTCCGAATTTCTCCTCAAGCCATGCGAAGGCCTTCTTCACTGCGAGCTCGATGATGACTGCGATGAGCAGACCTGCGAGGACCATCACCAGAAATGATGATCCGTAGGCTGACAGGAAATTCTCGACTGCGTTTCCGACTTTCTCCAACATATGTATTCTCCTTGCAAGGTGGTTATGCGACTATCTTCCCGATTGTAGTCCCGAGGGTGAGGATGCTCTTGGCGAGCTCCGCGTCATGCCTCCAGATGTAAACGAAGAACCCGACGCAAATCACGCCCATGATCGAGACCATGATGACCAGCGCCTTCAGCATCTTCGACATGGATCCCTGTTCACTCTTAATCTGCTTCACGTCCGCCTCCACGGTCTCCATCCGTTTCTCTATCTTGTCCATTCTCTGGTTGACCTCCCGGATCGTGTTCCATGCGCTGGCGGCCTTGTCCTCGACCTTTCCCATGCGGTCGAAGAGGTGTTTGATGTCGGTCTCCAATGTGAATACGCGCTGCTCCAGATCCATGATGTCCCCTCATAGAATTAGTGTCCGAGCTCTGATTTTCGACGGGGTGGGAGAGGGTGGTCAGGTGATGCGATAACGTCCCTTACGGCTCATACTCTTGGAACTGGCATTAACATCATATCGTATGTTGATAGCAACTATTATGTAACACCAAGTGATGGGTATGTTTTAGCAAGGACATCATCAACTCTGAATGCAAGGGTATCATTTATCGTGGATGGTATTACATTAATGACTGCAAGATGTCATGCTACTGGTTATGAGGATTTGCGGGCTTTATATGTAAGAAAAGGTACAAATGTATGTCATTCCAGTTCAGATAGCACAGATGTCTTTGCTTTTGTGCCTCTTGAATAAAACCAATTATTCATAGAATGAACCCCTCAGTAATATGAGGGGTTTCTAATAATCTCATAACAAAAATGCTACATAATCGAAAGCAATGGTCACATCAGTAAGATTAGAGGTCGAATACAGATACAATCGAACCAATTTGTTATTGGAAAGAACTATTCTTCCAATCCAAACGGCATAGTCGCTTTTCGGATATAGAACAATACCACGGACTACCGATGGGGAAGGTACTAAGGTGATGTCTCTATCTTGATTGTTCCAAAATATACCAGTTGTTAAACCACTAAATGATAGGGTTAACGAGAATTCCCCTTGTACAGTCTTCGCTCCAAGATTTGTCACATCTGCACTAAGGGACGTTATCGCATCAGTATTTGTCGCAACCTTCCTCGCAATCTCATGAAGGCTGACCTCCTCCCATTTTGAAGAGTCGAAAGCTCCGGCCGGACTTGGTATCAGCTGCTTGGCACGATACACAATATGGTTGAGGATGCAGGTGGCTCCCTTGGTGTAAGTTGTACTGTCTGGGTCATAATCCAAGGATGTGCCTCGGATGCCAGTAATGTCTGCAGTGTGGCCTGAGACATCTGTCGGTATGGTTCCCAGGACATAGCTCTTGAGCTCGTCATTCTCCTGGTATCCTGCGACCTGTCCGTTGATGGACGGGATCTGCACATCATCGGTGGGTGTTATCTTTGTTGTCGAAAATTCAGCCATGTTTCTCTCCTGTTAAAGTGATAGTGGGTTGTGGGTTGGTTCCGGTTCAGGTGTCGGCTCCGGCTCTGCAGCTGCGACAGGCTCCTCCTCCGGTTCCTCGTCCTCTACGATGGGGTCGTCCTCCTGTTCCGGCTCGGGTTCGATCACGGTCTCCTCCGGTACGTTTTCGGTCGGATCCGAAGGCTCCGGCTCGACTGCCGGCTCCTCATGGGCGGGCTCGACCTCAGCTGCAGCATCCTCGAAGACGTCCTCGAACGGGAGTCCTGTATAACTCTTGATGAAGTTGTATATCTGGGTGAGCTGCGCGTCTCTGCCGAGAGGGATCCCGTCAGGGAAGACCTCCGCAATGTTGAACGTCGGAGACCATGAGTAAAGCTCCGGTCTGTATATCGACTGGCAGATCCCGAATCCGTTCACCGTCCGGTTCTCGATCTGTGTGCCTGCCAGAAGCTTCGCCTCCCTGGAGGGGACGCAGTCCAGCCTGAAGTGCAGCGTCTCAATGTCATAGCCCAGATCTGTGATTGACCAGTATGCGTTGGCGAACTCCGTCGCCATGTGGTTCTTGTCTTTCTGCAATGTCATCAGTAATCCCATTTTTCAACTCCTCGTCACTTTAAGCTCATATGTCATGACCCTTGTGTCAGGGTCATAGAAGACATGGACGTCATGTATGTTCCCGTCCGTTGTCACCTCAATCGTTATCCGGGACTCGACAGGTCTGATTGTCTTGACCTTCCCGTCCTCGATGGTTGTGTACTCCTCTCCCTCGATGGTGAGCCTGATCGTGTAGCTCTCCCCAGGCTCTGCTTCAGCTGCATAGACATAGCGGTTCGCTAGCGTCATCCATCTGCCCGTAGGCGGATCCGATGTGACCCTGACGTTATACAGGCAGTCCCTGCCGGTCTCGTTGCATACGCGGAGTATGCAGAGATCGCTCAGTCTCGGTCCGTCATATTGCCCGCATGATGTGAGAAGACACAGAAGCAGCAGAGAGAGGGCCAGAAGCAGAACAGCCTTCACAATCCTTCTCATACCACCTCCTAGAGCTTCATCATCACGGAGCCGGTCGTCTTGTCATAATAGAGCTGTCCGGATGCAAGTGATGATGCCGAGTCACTGCTCGGGATGTCGACCTGGAGGACGTTCCCTCCTGTGATCACAATCACCGTTATGCCGTTTGTGGCGTATGTCCCTAGCGTTGTGGATGATGCGGAATAAAGGCAATTTGAAGGCGCCACTGTCGACGTCCGTGTCAGACTCACGATGGAGCTGAGATCCAGCTCGTTGAGGGATGAGTCGTAGAAGTACAGATAGTATGCTCCCCCGTTCGTGATTGTGAACCGTGCATAGTAGATCGAAGATGTCACACTTAGGCTGGCCCGGAAGTAGTCGCTTCTGACATATCCGTCATCGGTATAGGGGACATGGCCTCCTGCCATGATCGCATCCACCAGAAGCTTGCACTGCTGCGCAGAGTTTGTTGTGGAGGCATATGGATACAGGTCAGGGTTCTGCTGCACGGTCTTGATGACGTCACAGTCGAATGACCCGTTGAATGTCGAGGATCCCGTTATGATCGCGTTCTTCGTGTTGATCAGACCCTCCGCATTGATGACCACATTGTCATCTGTGCTGTGGATCGCGGAGTCAGTCGGATTGTACCAGAAACCGTCCCCGAAGAATATCTTCCCGTCCGAATCCACGGAGAAGAGCATCTTGTCTCCGAAATAGACGTCGAAATTCGGGTGCTCCAGCTTCTGTCCGTACTGGTTGTACTCCTGGGCCCTGAACCGGAATCCTGTTCCCGCCTCTCCGGTTCCATCGCCGACCTGGATGTTCCTGGCGAAGAGGTTTGCGACAACGGCGTTCTGGGCCACCAGATTCCTGAACCAGCCGTAGACGCTGGCGGTGGAATCCGTCACGTTTATGCCTGAGTTTATCAGCTCGTTGCACGCATATAGCGCCTTTTCGGAGTTTTCGGGGTCCGAAAGGTCCATAGTGTACCAATGGCCGTTGCCGTCATAGGTGTAGACGTAGCCTTCGTGGTATGTGTAGCCGTCCTCCTCGAACGTCTCTCCGCAGACGAAGTAGTCTCCGTAGACCAGGCTCAACCCCGTCTGGGTCTCTGTGGGTGTGGCCTCTGTGGCGACGCCAACACAGAGCGGCTCCCATGCCGCAAGTCCGGTCAGTCTGCTGTAGATCCACGGTCCCGATCCGACCTTCGTGCGCATCCAGATGCACATTCCGCGGACAAGGGCAGGCTGCGTTGTGCTCCAGGGTGACATCCCCCATTGCATCGTCTCGGAATCCCAGAGCATCGGATCCCCCTCCCAGGTCATATCCTCGGAAGGTGGATATATCGGCTCCGTGTATGTGCCGAGAGCGTACTCCACGACCATGCTGTCTCCCTTCGGTCCCGGAGGCCCCTGCGTTCCGCTCTGCGGACCCTGTTCGGACACTCCGTAGTATGCGCGCTCGGTCAAGTCGAATGTGGTGATCGCGACGGCCTTGTAGGCGATGATGCTGTTGACGTCGTTGTCCTCGGATCTGTAGACCATGACGTAGACATCGAGGCCGCTGTAGACGTTGTCGTTCAGCTCGATGACGGACCCGAGAGGGATCTGCGTCGCGGAGTAGAATGTGTAAGTCGCTCCTGAGAACTGGTTGTATTGCGCCAGCAGGTTCGCGTGCTTCTCGGCGTTGCTCTTGTCGCGGATCCAGCGCAGCTCCTCCTCGAGCAGCACCTTGCCGGATGAGACCCCGTCGATAGCCGTGCGTACAACACCGTGGGATTTGACGTACACGATGGATGCGTAAAGGTCCATCCGAGTGAACGCGCCTGCGCTGCTTCCAGGATTCGTTGCGTCAAGCTTGAAGTATCCGCCTCCCACGTTTGTGAAGGTCGCCGTCAGGCTGCCTGTCTTGACTGTGGTTGCTGAGAGGTTGCTGATGTTGATGATGGCGTTTGATCCGACGATCTGGCTTTCGGATGCCGCGTTCACGGCCCCGATGAGTGCAGGCTCGCGGAACGTGTCGGCTGTGGCCTCGCTCCACTCCTGGGCGGTGTAGATCTCCGTCCCGTCGAAGTGCTCCCCGGGCTGCAGCTCGAGGTTGCAATACTGATGGTCTGAGTCCTGCCCGGTCGTGTTCCTGTATACCAGGTAGTTGTCGGCTGTGGCGATCTCGTCGTAGGCCACTCTGGCGCCCTTGTAGGTGCGCAGCTTCTTCGAGAGTGATATTACACTCCCTCCGCTGTCGACGAGCTTGGAGCCGTCGTATTTGGCCGCTCCTGAGGTGCTGGGTGAGATCTTGAAGATGCAGAGCAGTCCGTTGGCATCGAAGTAGTAGACAGCATTGCATTCGTAGCAGAGCTGCGTGATCAGATCCTTGCAGGTGGCCCCCGCCTCCGCAGTGAATGCGATGGTCTGCGTGAGGGCTGAAGTGTGGTCCGGGTGGACGGTGACTCCGACCGCTGCGCAGATCGCGTTGACCGCAGATGAGGCTGTGCCTGAGAAGAAATGCTTTCCGGTCTCGATGAACGGCTTGGAGAACAGCCTTGTCCCGACATCCTCCAGGGAGATCTGCAGAACCTGCTCGCCGTGTTTCGTTACGTTCCAGGAGAAGTCCGTGCTGACGTATCCGGTGAAAAGCTTCGTGTTCCCGTCGGTCAGGACAGCCTCGATGTCGCCCGAGGTGGCGATGATGTCCTCGGTCGACTGGCAGCTTCTGGAGAGCTGGAGCTGTATCTGGTTGCTTGAGCTCTTCAGCCCGTCCATGAGCTGCATGTTCCGCCTGATCGAGCCGTTGATGATGTAATCGTAGGTAATGTCCTGGATCTCCAGGTGTCCGACCGGGAGATCGTTCCCCTTGAATGTCAGCGTCAGCTTCGGGCTTGTGTATGTCATGCGCTCACCCCATAATAGTCAAGAGCATCGAATTCGTCACGGATCATCCTGGCGAACTCGCGCATCCCGCCGTCACCCACGATCGGGCCGTTGGCGTACACATTGATCGTGACGGATGTGGCCCCTCTGTACGATGCGGATGACACGGCTGTGTCGGTCGACACGGATCCGGCTCCGCTTGTCGCGTTCTGGTACTCCGAGACCCTTCCGTTGATGAAGTCCACGATGTTCCCCGGAGAGCCCGGATCGTACATCGAGTAACCTGTGATCCATGTGAATGCGTTGACGAACGATGCGGCCCAGTGTCTGAGAAGCTGTCCGACCCACTCGAATGTGGCGGCCACTCCGACAACGGCGGTCCCGACGACCTGGAGGATCGGAGCCAGGAGCTGGAGAATCGGAAGAACCAGAGACCCTATCATTCTGCCGACTGCGACCAGAGGCTTGAGCACAGAGTCTGTGAGCTGGTCAAGCAACGGGGTCAGAACCTCTCCGAGTCCCTGGATGATGGGATCAAGAACCGTCATTATCGAACCGAGCACAGGGCCCATGCTCTGGATGTTCGTGGTCGCCTGTTCTACGACGCTTCCGAACTTCCCGAGGTTGCCTGTGAGGGTGTTCGTCAATGTGTCATTGAATGCTTCGCCCTTGTAGTTTGTGTGGTCATTTGTGAACATTCCGCCCATTGACGTGTCAAAATTTGCTGTTGGATTTGCCACCTTGACAGCTTCAGGCTGCGTCCTTGGGTTGAGCTGCCTCTCAAGTGCGATGATGACCTCTCCGAGATACTTGTCGGCCGCTTGGATTCCTTCAAGGTCCAGACCGTACTTCTCCATTGCTGCCTGGCTCCAGACCTTATTGCCGAGGAAGTTGGTCGTGCGGAACTCGCTGCGGAATGCGAGCGCCTGATTTATTGCATCGATCAGCGCATCCTTCTGGTATTCGGCGGATGACTTGCCGTATGCCTTCAGATAAGATTCCAGCGCGTTCTCCACGCTCTGCTCCGTGACTGCCACAGCGTTGTTCCCGGTCACATAGTTTGGCTTGACGGTCTCCGCTGCAAGTGTCTTGCGGTAGGCGATCTCCTGATTCAGCAGAGTCTCGTACTCTTCGTATAGGCCCCTATGCTGCTTGTATTCAGGGATGTTGGATTTCTGTGCATCCTGTACTGACTTAAGCCCGAGCTCCAGCTCCGCAACGGAGAATCTGGTCAGTGACTGCCCGCTCTGGAGAGCGGAGATCACACCTGTGGATGTCGCCATCTGCGCTATCCAGTTGGAGATCCTCACGAGGCTGTTGTAGAGGGTGTCGAGGGCAGGGGCTATCGAATTGAGAAGGGTTTCCCCCAGATTCTTTCTGATGTCGCTCAGAACGTCACGAATGTTGTCCAGCTTTCCGGCTGGTGTCTCGTTTATTGCCTTGGCCACGCCCCGGTATTTCTCTTCAATCTTGTCGAGAATCAGGGCCTGGGCCTCATATGTCTTGTTCGCATCGGCGAGAGCCTTTATCTGGTTTTTCTCATCCTCTGTGAAGTTGACACCGATGGTCTTCAGTCTGGACAGAGCGCTCTCTGGTTCTTGTATGGCTTTTGCAAGCGTCTGCGCTGCACTGGTGACGTCCTCCCCCAGAGCTGCGGCGAGATCCACGGAGACATCCAGAGCTCTCTGGAAGCCCTCATCCGTCAGCGATTCGGTCGCCGCCAGAAGCAGGGCGGACTCCTTCACGCTTTCGGCTGAGAAGTATGTTGTCTTCTCTATGGCTTCAGCATAGTCATCGATCTGCTTTGTGGTTTTGCCGGTTGCCGCTCCCACATTGGCCCAGACGGCCTCCAGCCTCTTGGAGACCTTCTCCGCTTCGGAGTATTCCTGGATGCACTGTCTGGCTGCAGAGCTCATGGCCTTGAACGATGCGACGGCAGCAGTAGCCACAGCCGCAACGCTGAATGCGCCGCTGAGCTTCTTTCCGATTCCCTGGATGTATTTCTCGAAGTCCGTCAGCTGCTTCTTCGACTGGTTAAGGCCTTTCGCCAGATTGTCGGTCGCGGTGACGACCACTTTCGCTTTCGCCATTTATCTGCTCCTTGGTCTCCTCTTCGGGGAGCCGGATCCTGCGCTTGCACGGATCTTCTCCGCCCTTTCGGAGAGCATCTTTCTGTATCCTTCCTGGACGAGGAGGATGATCTGCATGGTCATGTAGGGCTGGTCCATGATCGAACCGGGGAACGGCAGATGCAGCAGGTCCCCGTGCTCCGAATCGCAGGCCGGGAGAAAGACCTCCGTGATGTACGGGAACCACCTCCTGTACTCACGGTAGATCTCATCGTCCCGGCGGCCGTTGAAGACCATCTTGCAGAGTGAGGCTATTTCTCGTCGGCCTCGCTCATCCGGGAACGAAAAACCGCATTGCTGTACTCCGTGACCAGCTTGGCGGTTGTGTCCATCTTCTCGTAGAGCAGGTTGATGACGGCCTCGGCGGTCATCTTCACACCCTCGATCTCGTAGAAGTCATGGTCTATCAGACTGTCCATGAAGAGCTGCTTGAATGCCTCAAGGCGGCCCACCTCGTCCTGTGCCTCCTTCAGTGTCAGAACCTCCCTCTCGGACGGCTCCCTGAAGATGACATGGGCGTCTGTTTCGTTGTCAAGGCCGAGCTCATTGCCGAGATCGACCCTGACCTTCTGGATTGCGTTTTCGTAATGTTTCTCTCTCACAAACATTTCGGAACTCCTTTATCAGCTGTGATGTGTGACTGTGATGGTGATCGGCTCGGCTGATCCGACGGAGAGGGCCTCCCCGGAGAAGCTTGTGTCGATGATGCCGGGGCCTCCGACGTTCCCGCCGCCCTCTGTGAGGTTGAGGTTCGGGATGTAGACCTCGACCTTCTCGGCCACATCAGCGGTTGTGAAGACCAGCTTCATGGCGAGGTTCGGGCTCTGGTCGTTCGCATAGTATGATGTGCGGAATGTGTCGACAGCATCGGAGTAGGGGATGCTGAAGTTGACTGTGACGGATCTCTGCCCTGGAACCGGTCTGTCGTTGTACAGTCCGCTGCAGTATGTGGCAGGGGAATCCTCGACACCGTTGTCGATTGTGATCGAGCAGTCCTCGACGCAGAGTGTGTTCGCCAGGGAAGCTGCGGCTGTTCCGCCTGCTCCGTAGTACAGGGTTGCGGATGTGCAGCGGTAGCTCGGCTTTGTGAAGGCGAGGGACTGGACGGTCTGGGAGCCTGTTCCGCCTGCTGCTATCTCCTTGGTTCCGACCAGGTCGATGTCGGCTGTGACGTAGTCCTGGGCGGGAGCGTCGATTGTGAGACTCCTGATTGTGCAGTCAGGGTATGTCTTCACGATTCCGCCGCGGTCCATGACGATGGTGCTCAGAGGAAGGTCGGTGTTCGGGTCGGCGAGGGTGTAGACCCCGTCGTTCTCGGTTCCGAGAGCCGCCTCGAAAAGCCAGTCTGACATTTCCGGCCTGAGGATGGTGCTGATGCCGCCCTCGGTCACGACGGCAAGGAGATCCTTCGCCGATGCCGTCTTCTTCGCGATGAGATTCGCCTCGTCGCCCTTCTGGTATGAGACGGCGATCGACTCACTTGTCATGTTGAGCAGAGTGTCAGGGGTCTCAGACGTCCCGAACGTGCTCTGCAATGCGGCCTGGCATACAGATCCGCTTCCAACTTTAAAAGCCATAGTGCTCTCCTTTCGGCTGCTTTACAGCCAATCCTTCGTATACTGGACGGCCAGAGACACCTCGATGCCCTGGACGTTCTCGTTCATCTCGACTGAGGGGTAGAAGTCTGCGGACCTCACCTCGCAGAAGTCCACGAAACCGTTGAGATCCGTGTTCTGGCGCAGCTCCTCGTAGACCGTGTTGTAGAGTCCGTAGACGGCGGTCGCCAGATCCGCCTTCGGTGCACGCTTGCACAGGATCCACATCGTGACCCGGAACTCGGCGCGGTCGTTCACCGTCGCCAGGCTCTCGTACTCCGCATAGTCCGGGAGCATGAAGACGACCTGGCTCGCAGGCATCTTGTCCACGGAGGGGAAGTCCACCAGGACAGGGACCGTCTGGCTGCCGGGGTTGAGGATCTCGTCCACGACGTCACGCAGCTGCTCCAAGACCGTAAGCTCGTTCTTCACGCTCATCTGTTGCCTCCTTGTGCAGCTCTCTTCTCCCAGTAGTCGACCTGCTTCTGCGCGGCCTTCTCCATGCGCTTCTCGTTGTCAGATGCGAACAGGGGCACAAGCTCCTTCTCGTCAGGTCTGACAGGGACCAGAGGAATGAATATCTTAAGCCTTGGTGCCGACATCGGAACTCCTCCTATACAACCTCTTGCCTGAGAGGTCACAGAACCTGCGCTTGCAGAAGTCCAGAGCATCCTTCTCGGTGGCGAACACCACACAGGAGTAGTCATACTCCACCTTCCAGTAGTCCTCATCAGGATCTGTGCAATGAGAGACTGCCACAGGCTTGCCTTTGAGCGTCTGCAGCAGATGCCTGCACTCGAACTTGCCTTTGCTGAACATGCTCTTGTCGGCATCGGTAAGCTTGATTCCGGTTCCGTAGATGATCTTGTATGTCATGGGAACCTCCTTGTATTGATCTGATACCCTCTCACAGAGGGACTTCGGTGACAGAAGTGAAAGTACGGTGACAGCCTTAGCCGGAAGTGTCACTGACCCAAGTCCATAAGGAGGCTGGAATTGGACCATGCAGGTGACAGTGGTGACACTTTTTCCAAGTCCACCCATATACACATGCTCATATAATTCCTGCGTCTTTTCTTTGATTTCCGTTTTTCCGGCTGAGAAGTTGAAAACTCTGTCACTTCTGTCACCGGGGCAGGATAAGTTGTTGTGAGCACAATAGTTGTAGCGGTGATACTTGGTCTTGAGAACTGTCATCGTACTGTCACTTCCTTCACCTGAGAAATTCATTGCCGTCTCCGTCATTGCCGTTGCTGAAGGCACGCCAGTAATGATCCTTGACCTCTTGGACAAGGGTATAGTTGCGAAAGTATGTGCCACGCTTCCTGTGAATTGTGAGATCGGCATACTCGGTTCCCAGATACTCGCAGATGGTGTCCCGGAACTCGGCGCGGTCGTTCACCGTCGCCAGGCTCTCGTACTCCGCATAGTCCGGGAGCATGAAGACGACCTGGCTCGCAGGCATCTTGTCCACGGAGGGGAAGTCCACCAGGACAGGGACCGT
>Ga0326512_10003368_pt1 | contig 11746 bp, 10 predicted proteins | sample 1_2617_0518_D_FD_203652 | JGI IMG/M metagenome (GOLD analysis project Ga0326512, IMG submission 203652) | Bovine rumen microbial communities from UC Davis, California, United States - 1_2617_0518 | ecosystem: Host-associated > Mammals > Digestive system > Stomach > Rumen | place: USA... | reverse complement strand
ACGTATTCCACAAGCGAATGATCATCACCCATCGGAAAGACCTTGTTGAAGGTGACTATCTGATTGACGACCGTGGCAAGAACGGCACCAGCGAGTTCAAAGGCGAATGGATTCAGTTCGGTTCAGAGAAGTTTCCAGACTGGAAAACTGTAGTGGATTACTTAATGACCCCATTGAGGACATGTCCTTTAAAACTACACATTCGTTACTTGACAAATCCTTGCGAGTCGGGAATTGGGCTTTCGCGCCCTAAAGAGCCCATATATGCCGGAGAGCAGATTTATATGGCAATGTTAACAGAGAGAGAACTGGAGACGGTTAGGATGATGATGTTCGGTGCCGAGAGGACATCGAGCTCAATGCGTTTTTCTGAGCGTATAAAAGCTGAAATCAAGGGCGTTCTCGACAATTCTCTTGGGGTGGACTGCGACCCTATTTGGATTGAACACGAATGGGCATCTGGAGAGAAAGAAAGACTAACGGCTGAACTCAGATATCTGAACTGGCAGGACATTGCTCTGATGAAGGCGAGAGTTGAGAAAAATGGCGAGCATATAAGTCGCGAAGAACTGCTTTCTGGATTGGAGAATTGCTGTATCAGGCATGAAATGTGGACTCGAGAAACAGGACACATGTGGGAGACATATAGTTTGCTGGAAAGGAGCCCTGACGATTATGACTATGCTGATACATGGGACACCTATCCCATCAAACTATCAATCCTTTCCACAGAGAATATTATTAAAGAATTGAAACGGCACATAATACAATAAGAATGATTATTTCATTAGGCATAATGCTGATTTGCCACTATCTGGCGGACTTCTGCCTGACCTGGCCAAAACTAATAGAGGCAAAGGCTGACGGGAAGAATCTATGGCCGATAGTATTACACTCATTTATCCATGCCACACTGATCGGTCTTTGCCTGTTGTTATTTGGTATTAATTGGCAGTTGATATTTCTCCTAGTACTTTTAGAACTGGTATCGCATTTTCTTATTGATACTGCAAAGGCTCGTTTAAGTGTTCATTATCCATATTGGGCCGATATGCGATATAAACCCTACTGGATGTTGTATGGATTCGACCAACTGCTTCATCAGATTGTGTTGGTGATGATCTGGTATTGTTCCATTTATAAATGCTAATAATGAGAAAGAATATAGTAACATTTATTTTGCTTATGAGAAGTTACATTTTATTATCTTTACTCGCCACGTTTTTGTTTTCATGTAGTTCTGACAGTCAAAAAGCAAAAGATAAGCAGCATGTTAAAATAAAAAACAAAGTTGAAAAGGTCTCAAAACCTCAGAAACTCACTTTACATGTTTACAATATGGGGGGAGTTCCAGCTAAAGATGTGGATGAACTTGTGATAGCACTTCAGAATGTTTATCCAGATACGAAATATGCAGGCACACTATCTTTGGTCGACAGTGCTTATATAAAGAACGACCCAAAAGGAAAGAATCGCTATTGGTGGTCTCAACTTCGTCCACACCTGATAAAAACGACAGATACAAAACATGGTTTAACCTTGGTTATAGTGAACGCAGAAGTTTGTAATTGGGATGCGAAAAAGAAAGGGAGCCATGCCAATTTGGGTATGAGTAATTTAGGCGGACATGTCTCTACTATTTCATATCAACGTTTAAAAGTTAATCATCTCAACAACGTAAATGATATGATGAAAGTGGTGATTCATGAATTGGGACATTCTGTTGCAAGACTTGTTGTTGAGCGTGAAGATTTACGTTTCCATTGCCCAAATGATTCTTGTCTGATGAAAGATGCTAATAATGGTTTTCCATATCGAGGCCTAACGACATTTTGTCCAAGTTGCAGCAAGGCAATGAAGGCAAAAGGATTTAATATAGATGCCTTACAACTAAAGAAGTAATGGTAGGAAGTAAAGAAAGTAGAATAATAAGAATGGTAGCATTAATTGCGATGCTCTTCTTGTCTGTGTCAATGTCGGCACAGACAAGAAGAGCACTTGTTATAGGAATTGGTGAACAGAAGGATAAGAACTGGGCTAAGATAAATGGCGATAGAGATGTGCCATACGTTCAACAAATGCTGAATGATGCGGGATACAAGAATGTTCGAACACTTTTGAATAGTCAGGCAACAAAATCAGGCATAGTAGCAGCATTCAAGAAGCTTTCCTGCCAATGCACTATAGGTGATGTGGTCTATATTCATTTCTCTGGCCATGGACAACTGGTGACGGATGTGAATGGGGATGAAGCAGATGGATGGGACGAAGCGTGGATCCCATACGATGCGTATTTGAAATATGACAGGAAGGACAGAGGTGATAAGCATCTGATAGATGATGAAATCAATGTGCTGTTGACTGGTATTCGAAACAAGATTGGCGATAGCGGGAAGCTGTTAGTTGTCGTGGATGCTTGTCACAGCGGCGATTCCTCACGTGGTGACGAGGATGAAGTAATCAGGGGTGTAAAAGACGAGTTTGTAATCCCCATCAAGAAAAAAGGAAAGTCGGTAAAAGCACCAGAGAGGTGGATAACGCTGAGTGCCTGCAAGGATTTCCAATTGAATCAGGAAATGAAAACGCCAAAGGTCGGGAAACTGACCTACGCACTATATATGATAGCACAGAAAGGTAACGTAAGTTTGGCAGAGATAGAGGCTATGATGTCTGCCTGTCGTGGACGACTACCACAAACTCCTGTGCTGACAGGCGAGACAAAAAAGTATAATATATCAGAATTCCTAAGATAATGGCAGAAACGAGATTATATGCAAAGACATATTCGGATGTTGCCTACGTGGAGGGTATGTACAGGCGCGACCCTGTGATGGAACGTGCCTTGCACAAGCATTGTAAGCAATACTTCGATGAGAACTTCCGTGGTGTGTTTTTCGTAGGTGATGAGCACAAGATGGAGATTTTCCAAGAGTCGTTTATTACACTCTGGGAAAAAATTGAGAAACAGAAGATTTATGTTGAAGATGGTATACTAAAAGGCAAAGATGGTGCTCCATTTACTGGTAAGTTAACTACTTACTTTATGGGAATAGCCAAGTTTAAGTTCAAGGAGTGGGTACGTGATCGTCATTTTGGTCTGGATGCGGAAGATGAAGAAAAGAAGCAGAAGGCTAAGGATGCAGAAATCTATAAGGAGATGCTTTATGACGAGGGAGAGAATGCGATGTTGGAGATTATATCGGACTGCATCAGCCGCATGTCTGAACGGTGCAGTCAGATATTGACGCTGTTCTACTATAAAGAGAAAAGTTTGGATGACATTATGTTGGAATTGCCGACATTCAAAAGTAAGAATGCACTGAAAACTGAGAAGTATAAGTGCATGGAGAACTTGCGGAAGTCAGCCCTGGAGATTTATCATAGATACTTGAACGCATAAAACCGACTCAATATGAAGATAGAATTTCAAGACCATATAGACGATTATCTGTTGGGCAGAATGTCTGACGAGGACAGAAAAGCTTTCGAGCAGGAGCTGAAAAACGATGACGAACTCCGTGAACAGATGAAATTCACCAAAGATGTAAAGACTGCTACCAAAAGCAGGAATGAGAAACTTGCAAAGATGCAGGAGTGGAAAGATGATTATGAATGGGAAGATGACAGAGGCGTAGCGGCAGCTCGGTACCGCCCAACTGGCAGCGGCTACGAATCATGCACTGCCCCATCAATCGAACAAACGCGAACAATGCCTCGTTCTTCTGGTAGACAGTATCTGTACTGGATTTCTGGTATTGCAGCCATCTTTATAGTGGGATTCTTCCTAATCCGCAATTATATGGGTCGCGAGGAAGACATGATGTTTAATCCTTCATCCATAGAGTATAGCACTATGAGAGGTGGCGGAAATTACGAAATCATTGAAAAGTTGCTTGTGGACAAGAACTATGAGGATGCAATGAAGCAGATCGAAATTGAAGAAGCGAAGATTGTAGAACAGCGTACTGCTACAGATTCTACTTCTGACGGTGAACGGCGGGCATACGACCAGATGTTAATCCAAGAAAAAGCAGATGAACTGTCATGGATGAAAGTATATGCTTTGCTCGGTATTGGCAGACGTGATGACGCTATTCAATTACTCGATGAACTTCGCCATACAGAAGGCGAATATAAAGAGAAGGCAGATTCACTATACCTTATTATATATAAATAACGTATGAGAAAGATATTGAGTATATTATTATGCTTGTTCGTTCAAACGGTTCTCTTTTCGCAGGAACTGACGGAGGATGAGGTGACAGAGATGATAAATCGTGCTTTTCAGCTTAACCAAGTAGACAAGCATGAAGATGCTCTTGCTGAATTTCTTAAGGCGGGACAATATACCAAGAAACAACGCTCTGAGAATGAACGGATGTTGTATGTGCTTAGCCAGAGGATGGCTATCATGTGCTATGAACAGTTGAGAAAATTCCCAGAGGGTTTTGCCTTAAGTGAGAAACTCCTGAAAGAAAATTTGACAGAAGAGGAGAGGGATGAAGTGCAGCATCTTTATGTGACGAATGGTTATTTTGTTGCTATGGCATATATGAACCGCAGTAATCGTCATTATGAAGATGCAAGATCAATGTTTGACAAGATTCTTATATACGCTGATGCCAACATGAAAAAGCGTATCTTATCAAAGATACCCATGTCGTGGTATTTTGAAGGAACGGCATATCAGTTGCAACAGAAATATGATAAAGCTTTGCCCTGTATCGAAAATGCACGGAAAGGATTTCACGAGATAGGTGAGACAGAGAATGAAGTAGATGCTATTTGTCAGATAGGAAATATCAAAAATGCAACATTCGACACTTTCGGGGCACTTGAAGAATACCAAAAAGCAGGCAGACTGGCGCAAGAGGTGAAGTATGATACGAAGTTGATGAATATTCTGAAAGAGCAACGTCGTTTGGGCAATCTTATTGGCAATACAGAAATAGCTTTAAAAGTTGCAATGCAGATTGATTCGTTGGTTTCATTCACCGATAACCAAAAGATTAAGTTTGAATATTACAATTATAAGGGTGGCGAGGCAAAGGAGCAAGGTAACTTCAATTTGGCAGAGCATTGGTATCTGATGAATGAGCAGTATATACAACAACTGAACGATGAGAATATTGGTGCTGACAAGCAATTATACTATTCAAACCTTCGAAACCTTTATACCAAGGCTGGCAAGTATGATGATGCCTTGAAGTTCGCAGAATTGAGCAAAAGGGAGTTCCAACGCATAAATGGGGAGGAAAGTGGAGATTATTATATGCCCTATATGGGTTCTGCCAATATATATCGGTGGAAAGGGGACAGCATAATGTGCTTTACCCATCTTGATACCCTGTTTATGTCTATAGACAGGATGACAGAACCAAAGCGTATACAATATCTGTATACTACGAGAGCCAGTTGTTATACTACATTTAAAAATTATGAACGGGCTTTGGCAGACTATAGGGAGGCAGACAGACTACTGGCAACGAAATATCCTATAGGTGACGGGGACAGGGTTAAACTGTTAGCACTGATGGGCGGTATGGAGCATCGGTTGAAACACTATGACGAATCAGAACGATTGTATAAGGAATATGCCAAAGGGATGAAAATACTTCATGGTGAGAATAGTGAGGACTATATAGATGCCATGTATTACCTTGCCAATGCAGAAGGTTATGCAGACCATATCAATGACGCTTGTGAACATTATACTTTCTCCATCCAAAAGACCAAGACCCAGATTCAACAGAAGTTACCCTACTATACGGCAATCGAACGAGAAGCCTATTGGAATTCCAAGGCTGATTTGCTTCGGAATACAACTGCATTTGCCGTGAAAGCAGAGGCTTGGCAGACGGAATTTACAAAAAATTGCTATGATGCTTTGGTACTATCGAAGTCGTTTCTGCTAGAGTCGGAACGTTCAACATACGATATTGTCAAGTCGAATGGTACAGAGGAGGATTTGCATGATATGGCTATGATTGCAGCCATGCAAGCCAAGATAAAAGAATGGGAACGAGACTATGCGCACAATGCTGACAGCATACTTGATGTCGCCTCTAAGGCTGATGCTTTGGAGAAACAACTGACAGGTAGATGCAGAGGCTATGGTGACATGACTTCGTTTATGAACATAGGCTATGAAAATGTGAAGGATGCTCTTAACAATACTGATGTTTTGATAGACTTTACAGATTATGTAACGGAATCAAGAGGACGGGTGTATGCTGCCTATATAGTAAACAAGGGCCAGAAATATCCCTTGTTGAAAGAGTTGTTTGAAGAAAGTGTCATTGATTCGATGAAAGTTCAGCAGCCAGATATGTACTATACTGATAAGTATGGCAAGGAATTGTATCGGTTGTTATGGGAACCTTTCAAGGATTCAGTAAAGGATGGTGCTGCGGTCTATTATGTTCCATCGCAACTGCTATTCCAGATTGCGCTTGAATCATTGCCAATGGAGGATGGTACATTGTTGGGAGAACATTATACATTTGTAAGGCTATCATCTGCTCGTGAGGTGGTTCGCAACAACGCTCGTCTCAATATCGATGTAGCAACAAAGAAAACTAATGCAGTTCTATATGGTGGTTTGAAGTATGACCTCGGTACTGATGTGATGAAAGAGGAATCTGCTAAATATGACATTTCTTTGCTGTTGACTACCCGTGGTGATATATTGCGTGGAGATTCCATATACAGAGAATTGCCTGAGACAAAGAAGGAAATTGATGGAATAGAATCAGTCCTTAAATCTAAACGGTTAGCGGTAATTCCATATACAGGAGTACAAGGTACGGAAGAATCCTTCTTGAATATGAGTGGCGATGCACCACAGATCTTACACATAGCAACGCACGGATTCTATTATACTCCTGACGCAGCGCAAAAGATAGACTATCTAAAAGGGAACACAGATGCTATGACATTATCGGGACTGGTTATGTCTGGCGGTAATGCTGCATGGTTGGGTAAGGAATTGCCCGAAGGAGTATTAGGTGGTATTCTAACGGCAGCGAATATCAGCCGAATTGATTTAAGTGGAATTCAGATGGCGGTTCTTTCTGCTTGCCAGACAGGTCAGGGCAAGGCTACGCCTGAAGGCTTGTTTGGACTACAAAGGGCATTCAAGAAAGCGGGGGTGCAGACACTTGTTATGTCATTATGGAACGTCAGTGATGTAGTGACCAAAGAATTCATGATAAAGTTCTATGAGAATTTGGCTCATAGTAATTGGAGTAAACGTAAGGCATTCGATGAATCTAAGACCTACATAAGAAGTAAGTTTGCTGACCCGTATTATTGGGCTGGGTATGTAATGTTAGATTGAAATGGTTACTTTCCCATTTTTCCTGTCATAAATGATAAAGATGGGAAATAAGAAGTTGCGCCCGACACGAATAAGGGATTGAAAAATGAAGAAAATTTTAGTTTTGTGTACACTTTTACTGATGACAATGACTGGATATGCTCAAAGTGTCATTATAAATAATAAGTGGTTGGAACATGACGTTACTCAGAATGGAGTGAAGGGCATGAAGATCCATGTGGATTTTAATGTTAAGAACATGAAGGGTAAACAAGGGAAGGTTATTGTTTACTTTGAATATCCAAAAGGAACAGGCCTAAAAGACACCAATGGTAGTTATTGTACAAAAGGAGGTGAAGTCTGTGTTTCGGAAAAGTTTACGCCTCGCTATGACAATTCCCATTATAGTGATTTCGACATATTTATGCCCATTGATGAAATCCATATGAAAAAGGGGAAACTTACGTACTATTGCGATATAAGAGTTCAAGATTTGTCTTCTGGAAATTTCCTGAACGGCGAGACGTATCTTTCTTTTACGGGGACATCGCAGGGAGATAATGCAAGCAATCATTATGCAAATAATTCGAACAGGAACAATAATTCTGGAAGAAGATGGCGTGAGGATGCAGGCTATGGTATGTTTTATGACTGTCAAGAAATGAATGGTGGTATGGTTTCCAAAACCCTTTATGGTAGATGCACTGCGTGCCGAGGAACGGCATCTTGTGGTGGATGCTATGGTACAGCCGTATGCTCTATTTGTCAAGGTAGAGGTGGTATTGTTACAGCTGGGTATGGCAATTATATTCCATGTGCCGCTTGTTATCAGACAGGCAGATGCCAAATCTGTAAAGGTACAGGAAAGTGTGTGTGCTCAAATTCGGATTTCCCTGGATACTCACCAGGGTCAAACACTCTTTATGGAGCTGATGGTAGAATAATCTCTACTAATAGTTTTAGAAGTGGTGGTGGTTCTTCCTCTGGTTCTTCCTCTTCATCGCGTTCACGCTCATCTTCGTCTTCACGAGGTTCTTGCAGTAGATGTGGTGGAACAGGTGTTGACCCAACTCCAGGATCTGGGGGAGGTTTATCATCGTGGGTGGCTTATTATAACAGTGAGGGGAACAAATGCCCTTATTGTGGTCGTTATACTAGTCACATGCACGACAAATGCTCTTCCTGCAACGTTCCTCGATATTAATTAAGCAAAATCACTGTATAATTATTAGAAGTCCGCTGTAAAACATAGTGTTAGGGGTCTTGCTGCGTCGGAGTTGCTTCGACGCAGTTTTTGTCGTTGCTTAGTGGTTACTTTTCGATATTTGCCTTCATAAATAGACAAAAGAACAAGAACAACAAAATATGAAGGATCAAGTAATTGAAGAAATCAAACGCCTCTGCGGCAAAGTGGAGTGGATGCCTGGCCTCGGGTATTATTTTATGATTAACAATACACTATGTCTATATATGTATTGTAGAGGTAACGACAGTTTGAGATTTGCTATACCATATTTGGCAACAACTACGGTCGAAAATAAAGAAAAAATGATGACCCTGATAAATCAGGCAAATCGGGAGGTGAAATACATAAAAGCGACACTTTTGGATAATGGTAGCCTAACATTGACATATGACCATAAAATGGTATCTGGAGAAAGACCAAAAGATGTTGTTCCGCACATCATCAAAGCACTTGGTTTCGCGTCAAGTTACATCAAGGAGAAAATTGAAAACGAAAAATAACATGAAGAGGGTATGAATAAGAAAATGTATGTTTGTCTGGTTGCTTCACTAATGGCTGTACCAGCTAGTGCTATGGCACAGGAGATTATTGAGGCAGATGGCAGTGTATGGGTGGACATTACACCTTGTGACAGCAATAGTGAAGATGAGATGATTATAGATAGCGTTTACACTGAAACTGGCGAGATTGTAGCAGATACTATCAGATTAGGCGAACTTGATGAATGGCAACAGAATCTTCCACAGTATGATCTCAAAGAGTATGAATGGGTGGAGATCTGCTATAACCCGAAGTATGCCATTGTTACAAAAGACGGAAAGAATGGTATATATGACATGGAGCTACATCGGAATATCACAGAGATAGTTTATAGGGATTTGGGGTTCTCTAAACAAACCATGACAGAGGATAGCGCGTATATTAGTCTATTCTATGGCACGATGGGCATCAAACGTGGTATCATCAGTGTTTATGAACCATCCAATAATGTGGTGTCAATTTGGATGGATGACCCGGATGAGGTGTATTCGTTGGACGAATGTACCACGATAGATAAGAAGATGACGAAGCGGGCAAAGAAGCTATTGGAAGGATTTGTTCAAAAGGAACATTTAGATAATGCTCAGATTGTGATATTGGATGCGGAAACGGGTCGACTAAAAACATGGATTAGGTTGGATGCTGATTTGGAGAAGGATGAAGCTGGGAAATTGATAGTTCATTCATGTACCGGCTCTTTGACGAAACCCTTCCATACGTTAATGGCATTGGAGAATGGAGGATTATCGCTTGACAGTATCTATAACGGCGTCAGTTATCGACAAGGCATCAAAAAGTTCGATAACGTTGTGATGCACCAGGCTATTATGAATGGCTATCGTCGAAGTGTTGCAGAAAGGAAATGGAGAGAATTGACTGATAGCAGAAATCCATCGACCAGTCCCTTCATCATGGCCGTTGGCTATAATAGTCTGGCTCATAATGGTACGATGATTATCCCTACAATGAAGGAAGACAGCGTAAATGTTGAGAAGGATGTCTTTTCTCCTATAAATCTCACCAATCTCATAGAGGTATTAAGGGTGGACAAATCAGAGTCACCTCAATTGGCATGGTTAAGTGATGGGATTGATTGGCTGGGTTATGCTACGACGGAGAGCATTTATTCCAATGAAGATAAAGAGATGAAGAACCCAATTGGGGAACAGATTCAGTTTGCTGGAGTATTTCCTGCAGAGAATCCAAAATATACAATATGTGTCGTAGCCGACAAGCAATCTTTAGATATTGAGCCTGCCGCATTTCAAGATGTTGTGAATCCGTTGTCGCAATGGTTATTGAAGAGGAAATGAGAATAATAATGGGCTGCGACTTAAATGTAGTTAATTCATTGGCCAATTTGAGTAAGATTACGATTATATTCACTATATTTGCATAGATTTTTCACCTGAAGAATATGGATAGAAGGAGAATTCCACGAAATAAGCCCATTGCTACTGTCATCAAGAACTACCTTGATAAGAAAAGTGGCAAAGTAACAGAGTCTCGTGAAGAGATTCGGAGAAGATTCTTTGGATTAGACTGGAAAGACCAAAAGAGAATCATGTCTGCATTTCTTGATGCGGGCAAATCAGATAGAGACTGGGCATATTCCAGGCTGCTTGATTTGTGGGATGATTCTTTCAGTCTGAAAGTAAGTGAACTATGGGATAAGCACCATGAATTCAGGTGCGCATGGATAATTATCCGGCATTTCCCATTAGACTATATCAAGACCAATATTGGTCAATTCAAGGGAGATAGGGATTATTACTTCATCTGTCTGCGATTGGCCAAGGATAAGGACTATGTAATTGATAGAACCAAATTGTCAAAGACAGATTATTTAGCCCTTCTCTATCATACAGAACGAGAGATTACGGATGACGAAGCTCGCGATTACTTGTTTAGCATTGTACATGATTATTGTTTAGGGGACTCTTTTTTGAGAAGATTGGAGCATGTTGGTGAAGGCAAACGAGGTAGCGTGATTACCCCAGCCAACTACCGAAATGTCAATCTCGCTATCTACTATTTATTGAGATTAGGCAAAGAAGATGCTATACAACAGTTCAGAGAGTGGAATCAAAAGTTGGAAGAGACCATTTACAATAGTCCTGAGTTCAAACTGGTTGAAAAGATTTATGGTTTCAGCGGCTATGAGTATGAACACAAACGCGTGGAAGTTGCCGATATATATGCCTATCAGGCTCTTGATGAGAAATACAAGTCATTGTTTGATTCGTCCATTGAGGAAAAGCGGAAATCCTTGAAAGATAGTTTAGAGCGGGACAATGAACCGCACAAGGATCCCTTTGATAGCGGGTTCCCGGTTTTTGGTTCTGTAATAAGTGATGGCAAGGAAGAAAATGGGAACATCTTGCCTTTCTAATTAGCGGGTAATGGTTACTTTCTGGCGGATCTTCTCATAAACAAACAAATAGGTAATAGAGAAAGTGTAGAATTATGAGTATTTATGACAAGATTAACAAGATGCTGGGAATTGAAAGCCCTGAAGAGAAGTTGTATAAGGTGCTGAACACTGATGAGTACAAGGTTCGCCCTTATGACTATACTAATCTTGGTGAAGGCATGGCGGTAATAAGTGAAACTATGTGGGGATGGCGGAAACACCGCTTCCT
>Ga0326512_10003367_pt1 | contig 11746 bp, 11 predicted proteins | sample 1_2617_0518_D_FD_203652 | JGI IMG/M metagenome (GOLD analysis project Ga0326512, IMG submission 203652) | Bovine rumen microbial communities from UC Davis, California, United States - 1_2617_0518 | ecosystem: Host-associated > Mammals > Digestive system > Stomach > Rumen | place: USA... | reverse complement strand
ATGTCCTACATTTCATCTTTAATATAATAAATTCAGTTGCGAAGATGCAAAAAATATTTGTTTTTCTTGCGTGGATAAAGAAAAATTTGTACTTTCGCAGCAGATTTTGACAATAAATTAAAACCTCGGGCGGATCTAAACAAGGCAAGCCATCGTTACGCAGCAATTATGGATAATCTCAAGAAATACTTACGCACCAAAGGTATTTACGCAGTTATTGCAGCAGCAGTGCTCATTGCGGTGTTGCTGGGTGCAGAGTATTATATGGACATCAAAGATGATGATGAGGAGGCTCGGAAACTGGTGGACCGCGAGTTGAAAATTGCTGAAATGAAAATCATGTGGGAGTTGTGGGACATCGAAACCCAGATGAGTGACTTGGCAATAAAGGCAAACCAAAGAATAAATCAGCCAAACAGGATGCTGTCAATAACGAACGAGATAATACAACAGTCGGATCTTATTTTTGCGGTGGCCATTGGCTTCGTTCCTGATTTCTACAAGACAAAGGGTTATTGGTTTGAACCAAGAAGCAAACGTATAAATGGAGAAATTTTTGATGACCAGATAGGCGGGCCTGACCATGACTATTTTAAGATGTCGTGGTACCGTGACTGCATAAAGAATTGGAAGAATCACAATAATCAGCTTCAGTGGACTTCTCCGTACGTTGTCAATGACAGAAACAGTACTTACGTAGTATCCCTCACACGCCCTCTTTTGACTGATGACGATGAACTTGCCGGTGTGATGTGTATCGACATGTCGTTATCCTCAATGAAAAAACTTGTTGGGAGTGTTAAGCCGTATAATGGTACTATTTGTCAGTTGTATGATAACGAAGGAGACTTGATAGTGTCGTCTGATACGGTGCAATTTAACAAAGACGATTATTTTATTACGGAAAAGAAGATAGCAAATAACAGTCTGCTGGTGCGTCTGGCGTGTCCTAAGAAGGAGATTTACGGTACCTCGGCAACGGATAGCATGATAGCGATAGGAATTACGCTGGTAGGACTGTTGCTGCTTGCTTATATCGTACAGAGAACGGTACGCACTATTGTGAGACTCGATGCTGCTTATGTACAAAGTCGGACGGTGGAGAACGAGTTGCGCATAGCCCACAATATCCAGATGAGCATGTTGCGTAAAGACTTTCCTGCAGAACTGTGTGCCGTACTACAACCGATGAAGGAGGTGGGGGGAGACCTCTATGACTTCTATCAGAAAGATGATAATCTGTACTTTATCATTGGCGATGTGTCAGGTAAGGGACTTCCTGCTACCATGATGATGGCGGCAACAGTAAATCTGTTCCGTATGGCAGCACGTTATTTCAATACTCCGATAGAAATAGTGGAAGAGATAAACGAAGTCATTTCGGAGCGTAATCCTAACCTGATTTTTGTTACGGCATTCGTAGGAAAACTCGATATGCGTCACGGATTGCTGACATATTGTAATGCGGGGCATAATCCGCCGATAGTAAATAATGCATATCTGCAAACTGATCCCGATATACCAATCGGTTATGATGCAGGGTATTCTTTCAGGCAATATGGTATGCTGTTCCCTGAAGGTTCCCGCATAGTGCTTTATACTGACGGCGTTACCGAGTCGCGCAATGAGGAAGGCGATTTCATGGGTACTGACTATTTGTTGTCATTGGTGAATAAGCATCAGCAGGAAGATGTCAGCGACATGACCCGGAATATTATCAATGATACACACCTGTTTTCTGAGGATGCAGATCAGAGAGATGATATCACGCTGATGTGTATTGCCAACAACATCTCGGCGCAGTCGCAGACACTTGTTATCAGCAATGATATAGAAGAACTCCAGCGTGTAAAACCATTGGTGCGTGAGTATTGTGAATGCTTGGGATGTGACAAACGTTTAACACGAAAAATTGTCCTTGCCTTAGAGGAAGCCTTAGCAAATGTCATCAACTACGCTTATCCGAAGGGAGAATTGGGTAGTATAGATATAGATATTCTTGCTATGCCGGCAGTCAGTGAACAGATACCGGGCGATATTACCTTCGTCATCTCTGACAGTGGTGAGCCATTTAATCCATTGGAAAAACAAAGTGTGGACGTAGAACAGGCCATGGATGACAGACAGGTGGGAGGACTGGGTATATATCTGTACCAACAGCTGATGGACACAGTATTGTATAAACGTACCGACGACGGACGTAATGTCCTTACGTTGACAAAACATATTAGTAAAGGTTAAAGTTTAAAGGTTAAAGGTTAAAGTTTAAAGGTTAAAGGTTAAAGTTTAAAGGTTAAAGGTTAAAGATTAGCGGTTATCGGCACTTGAAACTTGAATGCACGCAAAGCGACCAGTGATGTCAAGCCGATGTTGCTTCTGCGAAGAGGCTTAGACAGAACGGGGAGTCTTACGGGTATCGACGAAGTCAAACTTGAAACTTGAAACTTAATATTCAATGTTCAATACATAAAAATAATGAAAGTAAACATCCAACAAAACGAAAACGAAGTAGTAGTATCACTGAATGGTGAACTCGACACCGTTGCTACTACTAACATGAGTGAAGTATTAGGTCGCGTAACCGATTTGGCTAGTCAGCACCTCGTTATTGATTGTAAAGACCTGGAGTATGTCAGTTCTTCTGGTCTGCGTTTCTTCATGCAGCTGAAGAAGAGCAGCGAGCAGCATGGCGGCAGTGTGGAAATACGTAATCTCAACGAAGACGTTGCCGAGATATTCCGTCTTAGCGGCTTCCATCACATCTTTAATTTGGGATAGGGTTATGATATACAATGAGATTGGAAAGACTGGCATGAAGGTTGCCAATCTTGCTTTCGGCGCCTCTTCATTAGGAGGTGTGTTCCGCAGCATCCGTGAAGACGAAGGCATCCGTGCAGTTCATACGGCAGTTGACAATGGCATCAACTTCATCGATGTGTCACCATACTATGGTCACCTGAAGGCAGAGACAGTCTTGGGTAAGGCCCTCCGTGATATTCCCCGTGAGAAATACTATCTCTCTACCAAAGTGGGACGCTACGGTAAGGATGGTGTTAATACGTGGGACTATTCAGCAGAGCGTGCCACACAGAGCGTCTATGAGAGTATGGAGCGTCTGGGGGTGGATTATATCGACCTCATCAATGTGCATGACATAGAGTTCCAGGCATCTCTGCCAGGCGGTTTGCAGAAGGTATGCGACGAGACCTTGCCGGCATTGGTGGCCCTGAAGAAGAAGGGCGTGGTGGGACATGTAGGTATTACTGACCTGCAACCGGAGAACCTGCAATGGGTCATAGAACATGTGGAAGAGGGGACCGTAGAGAGTATCCTTAACTTCTGCCACTATTCCCTGAATGACACATTGCTGACAGACTACTTAGACTTCTTCGAGAAGCATGGAGTAGGGGTTATCAATGCTTCACCGCTGTCAATGGGACTGCTGTCATCACGTGGCACACCCGATTGGCATCCTGCTTCTGATGCGTTGAAGGAGGCTTGTCGTAAGGCTGCCGATTATTGTGCTGCACAGGGATACCCAATAGAGAAGTTGGCTGTACAGTTCTCTACGAGTCTTAACCCACGCATTGCTACAACACTGTTCAGCAGTGCCAATCCCGACAATGTTCTGAAGAACATCTCCTACGTCAACGAACCTATGGATGAGGAGTTGGTAAAAGAGGTGCAGAAAATCATCGGTGACCAGATGTTTGTAAGATGGAAGAATTCCTGATAATAGATGCCCACAGCCACCTGTGGCTGCGACAAGATACCTCTTGGAACGGAAAGGAAATCCGCACTACGCAGAATGGGCGTTCTATCTTCTTGGGTGAAGAGGTGCAGATGCTGCCACCGTTTATGATTGACGGACGCAACACGGCAGAAGTGTTTCTTTCTAACATGGACTATGCTCAGGTAGGTGCTGCCGTTGTTGTACAGGAGTTTATCGACGGCATACAGAACGACTACCTGAAGACAGTGCAGCAGCAATATCCTGACCGTTTCTTCTGTTTCGCTATGGTTGACTACCTGAAGGACGGCTTCTGTGAGCAGGCACACCGCTTGATGGCAGACGAAGGCTTTCGCGGGATGGCTATTCCGGGACATCGCCTAATGGGCCGTTCACTCACCATGCCTGAGATGATGCAGATGTTCCGCCTGATGGAGGACAACAACTGGCTTCTGTCTATCACCCTTGAGGATGGTATGGAACAGGTGGCGCAGTTGCGTGAGGTTATAAAGGCGTGTCCGAAACTGAAGATTGCCATAGGCCATTTAGGAATGGCAAATCCACCGCAGACGCCCTGTTGGGAAAACGATGCGTGGCGTCAGCAGATAATGCTGGCCCGTAACGAGAATGTAATGATAGAATCGGGAGGTATCACGTGGCTCTACAATTCAGAGTTCTATCCCTATCCCTCTGCGATACGTGCCGTCCGTGAGGCTGCCGATATGGTAGGGTGGGAGAAGGTGATGTGGGGCTCTGACTATCCACGCACCATTACAGCTATTACCTATCGCATGAGCTATGACTTTATCACGAAGTCTGCAGAATTAGGTAATGATGAGAAACGTCTTTTCCTTGGTGAGAATGCACGCCGTTTCTATGGCTTTGGAAATCTTCCGAAGCTACCTTATATAAAGAATATGAGTGAATGAAGAAATAAAAAAACTACAAATATAAACAAAATGAAAGCAATACAAATAAGTGCCGAAAGGCAGATGGGAGTTGTTGATATTCCCGAAATGGAGATGAAGAGTGATGAGGTGCAGCTGCGCCTCGAATATGTAGGATTTTGTGGTTCAGACCTGAGCACCTACTTGGGTAAGAATCCTATGGTAAAGATGCCTGTTGTGCCTGGTCACGAAGTAGGTGCCGTAATCGAGAAGGTCGGTGCTGATGTTCCTGACGGTTTGAAGCCGGGAATGGTTGTTACCTGTAATCCATATACCAACTGCGGTAAGTGTGCTTCCTGCCGTAATGGGCGTGTTAATGCCTGTGAGCACAACGAAACCCTCGGTGTACAGAGATGGGGCGCTATGCGCGAACGTATCTGTCTGCCTTGGGAGAAGGTTATTCCTGCAGGACTCCTTACTCCTCGCACCTGTGCTTTGATAGAGCCGATGAGTGTCGGCTTCCATGCTGTCAGTCGTGCGCAGGTAACAGATATTGACGTAGTGCTGGTGATTGGCTGCGGTATGGTCGGTATGGGTGCCGTGGTACGTTCTGCACAACGTGGTGCTACCGTTGTGGCTGCCGATATCGATGACGAGAAACTGACTTTGGCACGACAGATGGGTGCCAGCTACACCATAAATACACGTACGGAAGATGTGCATAAACGTCTGCGTGAGATGACCAGCGGCTTCGGTCCCGATGTTGTCATCGAGGCTGTAGGTAGTAGTGCTACATATCAGATGGCTGTTGATGAGGTGGCGTTCACAGGACGTGTTATCTGTATTGGCTATGCTAAGACAGAGGTGTCTTTCCAGACAAAATACTTTGTGCAGAAGGAACTCGATATCCGTGGTTCACGCAACGCACAGCCAAGTGACTTCCGTGCTGTAATCCATTATCTGGAGCGTGGCACTTGTCCTGTTGACAAGCTTATCAGCAAAGAGGTACTTCCTGAAGAGGCTCCTGCTGCGATGCAACAGTGGGCCGAGAATCCGGGAAAGGTATTCCGTATCTTGGTGAAATTCTGATAACAGTAAATAACGAGAGCTTATTATGAAAAAGAATACCGTTGCCCTGTCGCTCGTCTTCTGCCTGTTCTTCCTGTGGGCTATCAGCAGTAATCTGCTTCCTACGATGATACGACAGCTGATGAAGACCTGCGAGCTGAATACCTTTGAGGCTTCGTTTACGGAATCGGCATACTGGCTGGCATACTTTATCTGTCCTATCCCCATAGCGATGTATATGAGGAAGTATAGCTATAAGTCGGGTATCGTCTTCGGATTGCTCCTTGCAGCCTTCGGAGGATTGCTGTTCTTCCCTGCTGCTGCCATCCGTGAGTATTGGTTCTATCTCTGTGTGTTCTTCATTATAGCCACAGGTATGTGTTTCCTTGAGACGGCAGCCAATCCATACGTCACCGTATTGGGGAATCCCGAGACAGCTTCGCAACGTCTCAACCTGGCACAGTCGTTCAATGGTCTTGGTGCCTTCTTTGCAGCAATGTTCCTGAGCAAGGCGGTGCTCACTATGCAACAGAAACCGGCGGAAGGGGACCTGCCAGCAGACTCTATAGTGTATATCACTTTGGCAGGACTGCTTATCATCTTTGCCCTGCTCTTTATATTCACTAAGTTGCCGAGGATTCAAGAGACGGACGGTCCTGATAAGAAACTCATAGATTTCAGCGTGCTGCGTCGTTCTCATCTGCGATGGGGCGTCATAGCACAATTCTTCTATAATGGTGGACAGACAGCCATCAACAGCCTCTTCCTGGTATATTGCTGCACCTGTATGGGGTTGTCAGAACATGTAGCGACCACATTCTTCGGGTTCTATATGCTTTCATTCCTCGTAGGCCGTTGGATAGGCACTCTGCTGATGGGATATTTCCGTCCGCAGAATATGCTGTTGGTTTATGCCCTCGCCAATGTGCTGCTTTGTGTAGTCATCATGACATTCGGTGGTATGGTGGGACTCTATGCTATGCTGTGTGTGTCGTTCTTCATGTCTATCATGTATCCGACACAATTCTCGTTAGCCCTCACAGGACTTGGCGACCAGACAAAATCAGGTTCGGCATTCCTCGTGATGGCAATCGTGGGTAATGCTTGTGTGCCACAGTTCACAGCATACATCATGCATACCCATATGTCCTTCTATCAGGTGGCATATATCGTACCGCTTATCTGCTTCGCCTTCTGTGCATACTACGGCTGGCGAGGACACAAAGTGGTGGACTAGTAAAGTTTAAAGTTTAGAGTTTAAAGTTTCAAGCGGGTGATACTGTTATAGTGTGATATTCTCGATTTTGAGATTCAGCATTCCTGCGGGAACGCGCACCGTGACAGTGTCACCTGCTTTTCTGTTCAGTAAAGCCTGCGCTATAGGAGATTTAATAGAAATCTTTCCTTCACTCATATTTGCCTCGTGCGGACTTACAATTGTATAAGTCATCGTGGCATTGTTTCCCATATTAGTTATTGTCACCTTACTCAGCAGTCCCACTTTGTCGCTGCCGAGTAACGACATGTCTATTACCCTTGCATGCTCCAGCACCCTTTGCTTAAAGCGTATTCTGCTCAGGAGTCTTCCCTGTTCACGTTTTGCGGCATGATACTCGAAGTTCTCGCTCAGGTCGCCCTGGGCACGCGCCTCCGCAATAGCATCCTTCACTTGGGGAAGCTCTACCTTCTCCATATGCTCTAATTCCGCTACGAGCTTGTCGTAGCCTTCTTGTGACATGTATTCCATCAGGCCGCGAAGGTACAAAAAATAATTGAAATAACAAAATTTTATGCATTAACTATTCCTCGTCCGGGAACTTGCCGTTGAGAATCTTGTTGATGATAAACATAGCGTCAGGCATATATGAGGAGTGAGGAATGAGCCGTAATCTCGTCCTTGGTGAGCCGTAATCTCGTCCTTGGTGAGCCGTAATCTCGTCATAAGTCACATTCTGTTTTTCATCTTTCGCCATTATTTTTTGCATTAAAAAAAGTTAAGGTTAGAGTTGACGTTAAGGTTGAATTGATTTTTTTTTGTATCTTCGCAACTTGAAATAATTAATCACATCATGGAAGTAATACAGAGTTTTACAATAGATCATACACACCTGAAACCGGGGATTTATGTTTCGCGGGTGGATAAGGGTTTTACTACCTTCGACTTGCGTATCACAGAACCTAATAAGGAGCCTGCTGTGGCGCCTGCTGCCATTCATAGCTTGGAACACTTGATGGCGACATGGTTTCGCAATAGCGAGGTGAAGGAGGATGTGGTGTATGTGGGTCCGATGGGATGTCTCACGGGGATGTATATCATCATGACGGGGGATTATACCGTAGAGGATATGCGACAGCTGACGATAAGGTGTCTGAAATGGATTCTGACGCAGACTGAGGTGCCTGCAACAGAACCGCAGGCGTGTGGTAACTACTTGTTGCACGACTTGCCTATGTGTAAGTGGGAGAGTGCAAGGTATCTTGACAGGCTGGAGAATGACTTCCACTGCGAATATACCAAACTGCAGGTGACACTGGAGGACGGAAAGGTGTTTGCGGACGCGTAAAGAATTAGGAGTTAGGAGTGAGGAATTAGGAGTGAGGAGTTAAGAGTTAAGAGTTAAGAAAATTAGCCTTTGACCTTTGACTTTTGACCTTAGACCTTATAATTATGAAGAGAAATTCTTTTATCGTTTCGAAGGCGTTGAGGACGTTTGTGATGGCTGCTGTGCTGACGGCGGCGGCATCGCAATTGGCACATACTGCGGACTCTATGATAGTGGGTCATGTAGTGGGACAGGATGCGGTATCAGCCATTAACCTGGTACTGCCGCTGGTGGAGGTGTTGAACTGTTTCGGTTTCCTTATCTGCTTCGGTGCTAACGCGATGTGTGCACAGGCTATCGGCAGCAACGATTTGGACAAGGCGTCTCGTACGTTTACGACTACCATAATGACGGTATTGACGTTGGGAATGGCGGTGTCGCTGGGCATCAGTTTCTTCAGTCAGGAGATAGTAGATCTGATGTCTGAGGAACCGCGTCTGAACGATATGGCATACGACTATATCCATACCTATGCTATGGGTGGATGGCTGCAGATGATGTCGTACGGACTGTGCCTCTTCGTGGCTACGGACGGACGCCCTCGCATGGTGACAATAGCGGTGGTGGCGGGTGCCATAGCAAATATCATAATGGACTTTGTGACGATATCGGTATTGGGCATGGGAGTAGATGGTGCCGCACTCGGTTCGCTGACGATGTTTACAGTAAACATTCTCATCCTTGCCGGCTACCTGCGGAAATCAAGCAGCTCGTATAGCCTGAAGTGGCCCGGCAAGAGTCTTGGCAGCATCTTCGTGAATAACGTCAAAGAGGGTGCGCCTATTACGCTGAGTAACTCGCTGATGGCGGTGACCATCATGCTTATCAATGATATAGTATTGAGGTATCTGGGTAGCGACGGCCTGTTTATATGGTCTGTATGCCTGCAGATGTTGTTGCTGTCGTATGTGTTTATCGACGGCGTGATAGAGTCGATGTTTGCCATTGGCGGCGTGCTGGTGGGAGAGCGTGACCTGAAGGGACTGGATATCCTTGTGAAGCAGGCTCTGATTGTCATTGCCATGCTGGTGACTATCGTCATCTTCATGATGTATATGCCAGGACTGGTGGGCAACCTCTTCGGTGTGAAGACGGATACCATGATGGCATTCGAACTGGACCGCGTACTGCGTATCTTTGCCCTGATGCTGATACCGTTTGCTGTGACACAGATACTGCTGAGCACATACCAGATATTGGGCCACGACAAAGCCAGCGTGGTAACGGCAACGGCACAGACCGTCATGCTGGTACTGGGCGTGTGGACTGTGGCAGAGTTTGAGGGCGTAGAGCTGTGGTGGGGCTTCGTAGGAGCCTGTGCCTTGGTGCTGCTGTTCCAGGTGGGATACACCACTGCCCGCAGCCGCATTCTTCAGGCTAACATTTCTCCGCTGACAATGATACCGAACGAGACGGGAGGACATACTTTTGACAAATCCATAAAATATGATAAGGATGATGTCTATGCCACACTGGCCGGCATCGACACTTTCCTGAAAGGTATCAATGTGTCTGAGGAGAATGCCTTCAAGATAAATATATGTTGCGAGGAACTGATGACAAACATCGTAAAGTACTCCAAGGGACGCGTCTTAAAGCAGACGTTCGACATTCATATACAGGAGAATAGCGACGGCATATATATCACCCTGAAGGATGCCGGAAAACCTTTCGACCCTGTGAAATATGGTAAGAAAGAGATGCAAGAAAAAGATGATGCCAAGGATAACGAGCACCTGGGCCTTCGCCTGGTGACAAGTATTATCCCTGACATCACCTATAAATATATGTACGGCCAGAATACGGTCTTTATATCACTCCCAGTTGATGGAGGAAGATAAGGACGATGCCGATGGGGCAGATGTAACGGACGGCAACGAGGAATAGGCTGTAGAACATGGTGTTCTTGGTGCCGTTGTTTGTAAATTCGGCAAAGACGATTTGCTTCGGAGCATACCATCCCACAAAGATACACGTCAGCAGAGCACCCAGCGGCAGCATGAAGTTGGCTGTCAGCTGGTCGCAGAAATCCATTAGAGACATTCCCATCACCTTAATGCCGTCGAAGGCCCCTACAGACCATGCGCAGAAGATGCAAAGGAGAGAGGCAAAGCCGGTAACTATCCATGCTGCCTTCTCGCGTGGCAGATGCAGTTCTTCGGTGAAGAATGCCGTGCCAATCTCGTGCATGGAGATGGTGCTGGTAAGGGCTGCAAATACCAGAAGGGCATAGAACATGATGCTGATGAAATAGGATGCTTCCGGCACAGAACCGAAGGCTTGCTGGAAGACATTCGGCAGAGTGATAAAGATAAGTGACGGACCGCTGTCAGGACTGATGCCTACAGAGAAGGCGGCAGGGAATATTATGAGACCTGATAGTATGGCAATGAGGGTGTCGAGAATTGCTATCTGACTTGCTGACATGAGCAGGTTGGTATTTTTCCTGAAATAACTGGCATAGGTACACAATACTGCCGTTCCCAATGACAGGGAGAAGAAGGCTTGTCCGAGGGCTTCGAGGAATACCTTGCTATTGACTTTTGAGAAGTCGGGCATTAGAAGGAAACGTATTCCTTCTGTGGCATTTGGAAGAGAGCAGGAGGCTATCATCAGAATGATAAGCAATAGCATCAGGATAGGCATGAGCCACTTGGAGGCCCGCTCGATACCTTTCCGCACACCACGGATGATTACCATGTGGGTGATGAAGACGAATAAACAGCCCCATATCAATGGACGCCACATGTCACCAGAGAATGTGACAAAATAGTTCTTGGCATACTCCGCATCACCTAAGGTGCGACCTGCAAGCGAGGCGAAGAAGTATTCCAAGCACCACCCTGCAACGACGGCATAGAAGCCAAGAATAATGGTGGCAGTGAGGATGCCGAGATAACCTACCAGCTTCCACGGACGACCACCGGAGAGTTTGTCGTATGCCTTAGCAGCATTAGCCTGTCCGTGACGGCCTACGATGAATTCACTGAGCATACCAGGGATGCCGAGAATAAGGATACAACCGATATACACGAGAAGGAAGGCAGCGCCACCATTCTGACCTGTCATGTATGGAAAACGCCATACGTTACCTAAGCCGACAGCAGAACCTGCCGTTGCCAGGATAATACCTAATTTACTTCCAAAATTACCGCGAGACATTCTCTTGTAAAGTTTAAAGTTTAAAGTTTAACGTTTAAAGTTTAAAGGTCCGCTCGGCGTTGCCGAGGTCAAAGGTCTAAGGTCAAAAGTCTTTAACCGTTAACCATTAACCTTTCTCCTCCCTCTCGGGGAGGTCGGGTGGGGGGCCCTAATACACAAAACTACTCCCTCCAAGGAATTCGCGTAGGAGACTGGTCTTAGGGACATCGTTTTCTGATATCTTCTCAAAATATGTCATAAACGACAACAGTTCCTGCGCCTTGGCATATTCTACATCATCCTCTGGAACGCCTTGC
>Ga0326512_10003366_pt1 | contig 11754 bp, 7 predicted proteins | sample 1_2617_0518_D_FD_203652 | JGI IMG/M metagenome (GOLD analysis project Ga0326512, IMG submission 203652) | Bovine rumen microbial communities from UC Davis, California, United States - 1_2617_0518 | ecosystem: Host-associated > Mammals > Digestive system > Stomach > Rumen | place: USA: California... | reverse complement strand
AATAAACGAGGACGGTGATGAACATGAAAATTAAATCAAATCTGCAACCTCGTGATTATAATACGAAAGAAGTTTATAGAATAATTAACCCAGAACAAGCAAAACGCTTTATGAAATATAGGTGCTTTCCTATTGATATTTATCCGTCAATTAATAATGACGGAGAAGATATTATTGTTTATGTGTTTTTAAGGGAAGACGCGAATGAATTAAAACGAAAATGGGATAATTATGAATTGAAATAGAGGTAGACCATGGAAATTAAGCATTTAGAAAAGAAATGTAGAAAGTATGTAATTGCGACGCTCTCCTCTCCCACTATGTATTTGCACAAAACATTAGGAGAAGCAAAATATACTTTCATAAAAGATATAGAGGGTGCAACAAAAACTGAAAAGCTGAAAGCGGCCAAATGGGTACAACGGAACTATTATCATGATACACATGATTATGATATGCAGACTATAATACTTCCTTTAGATGTTACATATGAACTGATCGAGGAAGATAACTAAATAATAAGGAGAAAACGGATATGAAGATTTTAAGCAGTGAATTAAATGGTAGTAACTATCATATGGATATTGAGCAAGTGGTGTTAACTGTAAATGGTATGAATAAGCCAATTACTATCAAAATGTTACAAGATGATTGGAGTTTAGAGTGTGACCATGTATGTGAAGAATCGCATTTTTCATTTTACTATTATGGGATATCTCCAGAGTTAATCAATGTTGCTGGTTCTCGCTCTAATAGAATTTGTCAAATCAAGCTTATAGGCAGAATTACGGATTTGGATTTTAATGACGCGTCGGGATATAAGAGTATGGTGCTGAATATTCCTTGTGATATGCGAGTAGACGATTTGCAGATGGACCGGAATGAAGAAGAACCAGTCATAAGCTGGGTAAATCTGGTTGGCGAGATGTGGTAAATGAACTATGACAACTATAAAATTGGTTTTGGATCAAGCGGTTCTTGATCAATATACAGATTATTATTTCAAATTGCATCCAAAAGCTAAAAAGAAACCAATCGAACATCCATACCATCCATCAATTAATACTTGGTGTATTTTACCGAGGATTCAGATGAATGCATTAAAACAAAAATGGAAAGATTTTGGGGTTTGGTGGCTTACTATCCTGGGATATAAAGATATGAAGTTAGACAGTTTCGACATTGTTGAAACTGTCTATTTTAATTCAAAAAGACGACATGATGTAGATAATCAGGTTCCGAAATTTTTATTGGATTCTTTCACCGAAGCAGGTTTTATTGTTGATGATGATGAAAAACATCTTCATAGCTTAACTCTTAAGACGGCATATGATAAAGAGAATCCACGAACAGAAATCGAAATCATTTATGATTAGAGACTGGAGAAAATAGGAGGATATTGATATGAGTGAAGAAAAGATTCTGAATTTGAACAGAGAAAATGTAGAGTCCTCTGGCGAAAAAGAGGAAAGAGTTTCTATTATAGATTTTATGGCACAATATAATGAAGCAACTTCTACCACAGAGAAGGATGCACTAATTCAAAGTATTTGCTATGGAGATAATTATTATGTACCATTTCTTACCAAAAAAATGGTAATCATTACACTATTAAACCAATCGTCAGTTCAAGAAGAAAATAGTGTTATGTATTTAGATACAACACTAATGAAGATAAATATGTTTGCTATGTTACTTTCGTTATATACTAAATTGGATGTAAAAGCCTATACAAAACAGCATTCAACATTTGAACTGTATGATTGGTTCCAATCACACCAGTTATATAATATCATAATAAATAATATTAATAGTTGCGAATTTCAAGAAATAATGGGGTTACAAGAAGAGTTGACAAAAATATGGCATCAGAAAAACACCTCAGTAGAGGCATATATCCAACGTAATATACATAATATTATCAAGTGGATACAGTTGAATGAAGAATCTATCCAAGCAATTATGGAACAAATCTCTGATCAATGATTCGTAGTATGATTAAACTTTTACGATTATCAAAAGAGTAGTTATAGTTAACTACTCTTTTGATATATTAAAATAGAATTTTTAATCAAGGATGATAAATGATATAGTCAAATATATTATTCTAGGAGGGGTATAATGACAGGAAAAGCAGATTATTCTGATGTGAAAGAGGAATTACGAGAATGGGCTTTACAAAATTTAATTGATAGTGGTGCATTGAAAAAAATGGTAGCAGAAATGTTAAAGGATGAATCCAACCAATTCATGGATGATAGCAAAGAAGAAGCACAATAATTATATTTACTATTCTCTTAAATACTTAAAGCGGCTAATAATATTAGCCGCTTTAAGTATTTAAGAGAATAAGAGGGAGGATTAATATGCCGATCACGTTGCCAAATACAGAAGACTTTTTAGCAAAAAAATTTGAAGACCGGTTGCGGGCCAGGCTATCAACTATTTTTGATATGGCATTTTCTGAAGCGCTCGTATATGGTTTGAATTACGCATATTCAGAATTATATCGAGAGGCTTTTCAAATGTATGACCATTTTATAGACCAATATTATTCATATGTAACTAAATCATATTATCGTCATGGTGTAGGTATAGGAACAGGAACTGGTGAAAACTTATATAGAGGTTCACAAATAAAATTGATTACTGGTCAAAACCCAGATTTAATTATAGAATTTAGTGGAGCTGATATGGCGGGATATAAATATGACTCGACAGATACTGTTTTGGGGATAGTGATGAAGGGCGGTAGAGGTATCCCTGGCCGTAAGGGTTTTTCAATGTGGGGCGGAAGCTATTCAGGAAAATATTTTAGTGTGGGAGATACCACTCCCGATCGTGCCTTTACATTGTTTATAAATTATTTGCCAGATATGGAAAAGGAATTATGCGTCCCACAGTTAAAAGAACAATTTAAAATATTGTGGCAAAAATATTGTACGTAAGAAGGAGGTGTAGCTTATGCCAGGAAAGGCCGATTATTCCGATGTTAGTGAAGAGTTAAAAAAAGATATATTTAATGGCCCAGAGATTGCAAATATAGCACGAGCTATGGCTCGTGAAGAAGCAGAAAAAGCTGCACAAGCAGTAGAACAGGGTTTAGCAGAAGGCTCAAAAAAAGCAAAGAAGCGTGTTCAAAAAACTGCACAAGAGACTATAAAAAATTTATTTAATTTTAAACTTGACACTAATACTAGTATTCAATTAAACACTCCCAAAAATGCTGAAGCAATCTTTAAAGATATTGAGGGGTTGTATGGGAATGTTTCCACAAAAGTAAATAAATTATTATCCGCTTCAAATAGATCTGGTAATAAAATTTTATCTTCGGTTGCAAATAAAGAATTGCCAGCACAAAGAGGATATTATGAACATCAATATGCTACAGCTTACGCTACTCTTTTAGATTTGCAGCGGGAGCCTAACGGAAGGGGTTTGGATCAATCTGAAATTATATATAAATATAATAAAGCCTTACAAGTTTTGATTAGTTCTGAAAAACAATTATTAGAAATTGATTCAAAATTGGCGCAGTCTGGTGTGACAATAGATGATAAGATGATTACGCCAGATAAAAATCATATTAAGAATACGCAACGAATGGCGGATACATGGAAAGAAAACATAATAAATCAATTGTTTGGTAGTATTGAGCAAGAACTAACGAATTATGCTCAGTCAGGAACTAAAGTCACAAAAAAGATTTCAGATAGATGGCTAAATACATTGGGGGCATCTTGGGATTTTGTTAAACACGGTAACGCTAGTGCCACACAAATGGATGCGAAAGTAGACCCATCTACTTTATCATATTTAGTTCGATTTATGACGTCTCATTCTAATTTATTTGATGCCAAAAATACGGCAGCGTTAGAAAAGCAAATGAATAAATGGGGAGAGTCTGACACTCGACGAAGCGGACAAAATTTTGTTTTAGGTTATCAATTTATGAAGAAGAATAAAATTAATACTTCTTCTTTTGACCAACGGTATAAAGAATTATTTATGACTGGCGGTGATCACGATATCACAGATGCAGATATTAAAGATGTTGGTAGCTTGGTCCCCACTTTAAAAAAAATAGAGCAATATGCCAGTGATGCTTTTAGATTGTTTAAAATAATAAATCAGCTATTTTCTGCGGACCAAATGGGGGACTTAAATCTTTTAAATCAACAAATTGGAGCAGAATTAAAAGAACAAACGATTTCTCAAAAAACTTTAGCACGTAAACCAAAAGTTTCTAGAACTGCACCCGTTTTAAAAACGAAAACTCCAAATCAAACTCAAACAGATGATTCAACAGAAAATACGCAACAAGCAGCGGAACAAATATCTAAAGTTTCTCAAGAGGCATCAGTAGCGGCTGAACAAGCGGCAACAAGAGCGCAGCAATCTTCCAAGAAAGCTCGTCAAAGCGCTGAGGCGGCTACTGGATCTTTGAATAAACAAAAAGAGGCAGCTCAGCAAGTCGCTAATGCTCAAACAGTGGCTGCCCAGCAAGCAGCGCAGGCGTCAGCTACCCAACAACAGACTAGCCAGCAAGAAGAAAAACAAGTCAAGCAAAAAATAGAATTAACTGAACAACAAATTACAGAAATCAATCAATTGAATGATGCTTTGCGGCAAACGAATTTATTATCTGATGAAGCATCACAAGTGACTTATCGTACCAAACCTCATCAAACGATGACGGTTAATTACGGACAAGATGAAGAAGGAAATCGTGTCCCTGTTAGTGCGGTTCGTAATACTAATTTTCAAGCATTATCTAAAGATATTCAAAAAGTTGATAAAGAAATTACCGAATTAACTCATGATACGCAGGCATTACAAGATCGTTTTAAAAATGTGGGTATTGACTTATCGCCTTTGCAAAATCAAGCTGCTTTATTATTACAGCAAAAGCAAGAGCTCAGTCAAGAACTAAATGAATATTTGAACTCTGATGATTATGCGCTAGAACAACAAGCAAAATTAGTAGCAGAGGATGCTAAAAGAGCGCTTGACATTATAAATAACAAAATTGATTTAAAGAACAGTATTAGTAAAGCTAATGAGGAATTAGTAGTCCAATCGAATAAAAAGCAATTAGAAAACCAATTGCAATCTGTTCATACTCAATTTCGCAATACACCTGAATTTAAAGCGGTTGAAACAGCTGTAGCAAATATTACATCTTTACCTGATATTGAAAATGCAAAAAAAGCGTATTTAGATTTAGATAATGTTATTAAGCAATTTAAAGAAGATGCTAAAGCGGGCACTAGTAGTTTAGACCCTGTCACAAATGCGTTTGGTAAGCGTAATAGCGCAGATCATATTATTCAGATGCTGTCTTTGGGTTTCCAACGCTTGGGTGAATCTGCACAACAAGCAGAGGCCAGAGTCAAACCATTACGAGATTTGCTTGACCAATGGAATCAAGTAGATATTACTCAAAAAGGCGGATTATCTGATTTAGGTGTTATTACTGGGTTATTTAATGTTTCTGAAAAGGATTTAAAAAATCAACTAGAATTGTTAAAGGCACAAAAAGCTTTACAAGACCAACAAGACAGAAGCAATAAAACTAATCAGCAAAATGAAAAACACCTAGAAGTAGAAAACTATAAAGAATTAACATCTATAATGAAAGATGTTATTGATGTCACTAAGCAGTTACAACAATTGGAAGAAAAGTCTCGTAGTGACAAAGCATCTCCTATAGATAATTATGCTGAAAAAATAGATGTTACTAGGCAAAAATTAGATGCATTAAAACAAGATTTGAATGATTTTCTAGATGTAATATACGGGGTTTCAGATCCTACTGCATTTACGGAAAGTTTTTTTGATGCGAGTAACAATATTAGCTTCGACCAACGACGTAGTTTTAAAAAAGTATATGGGTCAATGGAAGAAGCAGGCGCTAATCTAGATATTAGCCGAATTAAAGCACTACGTTCAGCTTATCAAGAATATTTAGATGCCATCAAGGAACAAGGACGTTTATTGGCAACTAATGCCTCAACTGAAGTTTTAGACCAGCAACGAGAAAAAGTTGACAATTTAAAAACGGCCTATGTCAATTTACGTCAAGAAATGTCGCAAGTTGTGGATAAAAATGTAATTGCTCAAGGGATGGATGACTTAGTTCACGGGGCTTTGCAAGACATCCAAAAAACTGCAATGACTGAGACTATTTCAGCTTATGAAGAATCCATTCAACAGTTGAAAACCAGCTCACAAGGATTAAACATTAGTAGCCTGGATGCTGAAATTAATGGTTTAGACGCAGCTATAAAACAATTAAAATCAGATGTAGACAGCGGTGCTCTTACTTGGAAAGATTTTACTGATCGTTTAACTACAGAAGGCATTTCTCAACAAAGAAGACATTTAGAAGAAATAATACCTGTGTTATCTAAATACGCTGAAGCAATGGCTAACATTACAGCAGGCCAAAATACTGAAGCACACAGTCCTAAATGGAATGAAACGGCTAATAAAGCTCAGCAAGCTTATTCTGCATTATTTAATGCTCAAGGTACTGAAGAAATTAAAGCAAAAGAAAAAGCATTAGCTGATTTGTTGAAACAATTACGCGAACTGGATAAAACAAATCTATTATCTGGGAAGAAAGGGGATTTATTATTTGAGGGACAGATTCGCTCTATTGATGACGCTAAAACAAAATTAACTGAATATGCTAATCAATTACAATTAGGGCAAAAAATATCTGAAAGAGTAGATGCGACGCAAGGTAAAGTTACTATGCAATTCCAAAATAGTAATGGTGTTGTATCTACTTTAACAGGTACTATGTCTCAATTTAATAGTGGCTTGCTAGTAACTCAAAAAAGCATGACGGGTATGAGCGCCTTTACTAAAGGGTTCATAGATGGCTTACGTAACATGGGTAGGCAATTAACTTATTTCATGTCTGCTGCCGCCATTATTAATAAAGTCCGCCAAGAACTTTCTCAGGGACTCAATACTTTTAAAGAATATAATGCAACATTAACCCAAATAAGCTATACCATGAATTTGACTAAATCAGAATTAAAAGATTTAGGCCAAGCTGCAATAGATATGGCAAAAGATTTGTCAATGTCTGTGTCTAATACAGAGGCTATTTTCCAAATTTATGCTAATATGAATACCTCTGCTAGAGAAATTCAAGAAACTGCGAAATCTACTGCTATCTTAAGTAATCTGTCCGGGGTTGATGCCTCAAAAGCTGCAGATGAAATCCAAGGTATTTTACAACAATTTAATATGTTAAAAGATACTGAAGAATCTGTAGCAGACGTATCTATGCATGTAGTAGATGTTTTAGATAATATTTCTGCGAATGTCGCAATGGACTACGCAAAGGGTATTGATGTTATTACTCAAGCGGTCACAGCTACAGGCCAGGTTGCTCATGACGCTGGCATATCTTTTGAACAGTTAGCAGCTATTTCTGCTAAAGTTGCAGAGCGTACTCGTGAAGATGGCAGTACTATTGGTAATGCTATTAAAACAATTATTACCAGAACATCTAAAGTTGGCAAAATGCCTCAATATGCTGATGAAATTGATAATGAAACTTTATCTAAAGCTGCCGAATCGTTAGCGGCTATTGGTATTGAAGTCTATAAATCCAATGGCGAAATGAATGATATGGATGTTACTCTGGGGAAATTACGTGAAAAATGGGATTCACTAAACGATGCTCAAAAGAGTAATATTGCTTTTAATCTTGCTGCGACTCGACAAACATCTAAATTTAAAAATATTCTTGAAGCATGGAATGACGCAATGGGGCTGGCAGATGATGCGACAACAGCCTACGGTAATGCGCTTGCGAACCAAGAAAAATATCAAGAGTCTGTTGCAGGACAATTACAACAACTTAGGACGCAGTTAGATGAAGTATGGATTTCATTATATAATTCAGACGCTGTACATGGTATTTTACAGTTTTTAGTAAATTTAGCAAAAGGTTTTAATAACGTTTCTAAAACAATTGGCCCGTTGCAGACAATTTTGCTATCTTTAGCTGGGAAAATCTTCGGTAAAGGAATAATTAGTGGCCTGCTTTCTACGGCACAAACTTTACTTAAAGCCTCTGCTGCAGCTGGAACACTGAAAGCACAATTACTTGGGTTGCTATATGTTTGGGGGCCTACAATAGCCGGTGTTTTGGGAGCAGCTGCCGCTATTTATGTTGCAGTCAAAGCTTTTAAAGCATATGATAATTCTACCGATGCTATCATCAAGCGTAACCAGTCTATTATTAATCAAAGTAATAAAAAAATACAAATTTTAAAAGATGAGAAAAAAGGGTATGAAGATGACGCCGCAGGGCTTCAAGATTTATTAACTCGATATGAAGAAGCAGAATATGGTTCTCAAGAATTTTATGATATACGCCAACAAATAGCAGATCAATATCCTCAATTGGTGGTAGCATATGACTCTGAAAAAGGTGCTATCATCGAGTCTACTGAAGCAATAAAAGATCAAATTACTGAATATGATGAGTTGGCCAAGAAAAAACAAGAAGCTTTAGCCGTCCAAGCGGAAGACAATATCCAACGTCAAATCGAGGGTGACCAAGATGTTTCTTGGTTTGATAGAGTCTTTTTAGGTAAAACAGATGATTCATCTACTAAAGACATAAAGCAGAGAATTGATGAATTAAACGAAGAATTAGAATTAGTACGTAACGGCGGGACATCTAAAAGAATGGAATCAGAATATGATCCAATAACTGGCATGGTAAAAAGGCAAGGGTTGTCCCAAAAAGAAGCGCTCAAAGCTATTACACAAGAATTAGCTGAAGCAAGTGGTCAGTTAGATACTGCTCAACAAAGTTTAAAAGAAAACTATGCTTTGCTTGTAGATGGTATAGATGCAGATAATAAAGACTTGGTGTCCGCCGTAGATAGTTTAGAAAAGTTTTCATCATTGATTGATGCTGATGCTCAGTCGTTTAATTCAATGCTTCAAATTGTTAAAGCATCAGGCGCTGAAAGTATTGGTACAATATTAAAAAATGTTATAAGTCCTGATTATGCAAACATATCTGTGGATAATTACTCACAACAGATGAGCGAGTCGATTGATGAGATTACTAAAGCTTTAAATTTGAGCGACGACGTTGTTGCTTCTTTACGAGAGAATTTAGGCATTAACACTCTTCAAGAACAAATTAATGCACAAATAGACGATTTGTTGAATGATAATCATATTGCAGAAATGGCGAATCGTCTCCAGATGAATTTACGAGAATCGTTAGGTAGCTTGTCTGTAGCTGATCTAATACAATTTAATGCGGATGATTTCTTCACAAATTCTTTTGTGGATTCTTTTAAAGAAGAAAATCGTGAGCTACTACAGCAAATGCAGGATGACACTGTTAGCGCTTTGTCTGAAGCAAATTTGGATATTAACAGTTTAGAATTCACTAAACAAATTCAAGAAGCTACAGATGCATATCAGCGGGCTTTGTCAGAGGCACAAAACGCGGGAGTAGATTTGTCTAAAACGGTTTATGGTAATATTGATCTGGCTAATAGACAAATATTAGATTTGGGTGACTCTATTGCTACTGTACTAGGTTCATCTGCTGAATATGATGGAGTAGAAATTGCGTTCTCTCCTATTCTGCAAACTGACCACGGTCCTCAATTATTATCTGACCAAGCCGTCGATGATTATATCAATGGTTTGATAAGTCAATTAGGCGAAGGGTGGACCAGTGAGCAATTGTTAGCATTAGACGCTGAAAACAACCGTTTAATTGCAGATATCGGTGATACTGCAATTGCTACCGGCGAAAATATGCATCTTGCGGAAGAAGTAAAATATACTAAACAAGCTTTAGATGAATTACAGGGGTCCGCTCATAGTGCTTTTCGTCAGTTTGCAGAGGCAGCTATGGCAACGGGAATTGTTAATAACTTAACTGATGCTATCCAATTAGCAGTTGACCAGGGATTGATTTTTGACGATACCGTCGAAGGTATGCAAAACAGTTTCTCCACTTGGAAAGAGGCTACTGAAACACAATTAAAATCCGTGACCGATTCTACAGCGGCACTTACTACTGCTCTGAAAGAACAGACTTCTACTGGCAACGTTACTGCTGATACCTATAACAAATTAACAACTGCAAACGCTCAATATAAAGATGCTTTAGTTGCTACTGCATCTGGTTTACAGCTTGACACGAAAGAGACTAGACGGTTATCTCAATTAGAACGTGAAAATCTGAGAACCGATATTGCGGCTAAGTATGATGAGTTAAAAGAACAGTATGATAAGAACCAAGCAAAAATCAAAGAATTAACTGATGAGTATCACAATTTGGGTGATACAGAGTCAGACGAAGCTCGTACTTTATATAATTCTATTCAAGAACGTATCAATGCTCAAGATGCGATTGTTGATAATATCAATGCCCTACAAGAATTACAAGGTGCATATAAAGCTACTGCCAATTCTTATGCTGATTGGCAAGCTGCTGTTTCATCTGGAGATTATGGTGACCGCTATAAGAGCATCCAAGGTTGGATGGAAACTTATAAAGATCTTTACGACAAAGGTTTCTGGGGTAACGATGACTTTGAAGCATTTACCAGAATGTTTGTTGGAGACAAAGACTTCGGATTAGGTGGAGCTGCGGATTATTATGACATGATCCAAAAGTTCTCTAAGAAGTTCTTTACTGAAGACGCCTCTGGTGCGTTTGCCATGTATGATGAGATTGAGTCTGTTTTGAAAGAGAATGGTCTCACAGATTGGTTTACTGAAGATGGCGGAATGATCTTCAAAAATATCGATGAATTAGCCATGATGATGTCTGAACACTTCAAAGAAAAGTTTGGTGAAGACTTCATTATGACTGACGACATGATGCAGATCTTCCTGGAGCAATTCAGTGAAGCGGGTATTGGCGACTTCCTGAAAGGTGGAGAAAACTCCACTAATGTGGAAGAAGCTGAAGCATCTGTCGAGCGGATGAAAGCAAAAATTGCGGAGCTGGAAGAAGGCGGAAAGAAAAATACTGCTACTTGGGAATATTATAATCAGTTGCTTGAACAGTCTGAGCAAAAACTTCTTGCTTTGCAAGCTGCAGAAAGTAAGATCACATCTTCTGATCAGCTAAATGAATTAACTGGTGGTATTAATGCTGGATTAGCTCGTGCGGGTAGTCAACAGCATCTAGAAGAAATTCCAATTGTCTTTAGTGGCGTGGACGAAGCAAATGCTAAGATGAGCGAATTGGTCGGCATGAAAGCTGAACTTGAATCCAGCCCTAAGGTTCAAACTGAAGAAGTTCAAACAGCAATATCGGATATTAACACTGCTATGGCTCATGTTCTGATCAGTAAACAGGAGCTTGAAGAACCATGGATCATGTCTGTTGATACTAGCCAGTTTGAAGACAAAGGTTTTGCAGATTTTGTCAAGACTTTGCAACAGTTGCATGAAGCTCAGAATAATCTGAATTATATTAATACTTTGCAAGGCAATGTTACCAATGAGGCATCTGTTGCTCAGCGTCAGGTAGTTGAGCAGTTGTATCAAAAAGCATTACAGCAAAACAAAGATTCTGGCTATCAATATGCAATGCAACTTGGTGTAAACCTGTATGCAGAAGATATTGATGCAGAAATAGATAAAGTACAACAAATAATTGACTCTTCTACCGGTGATGACGGGGCTGCTCAGATCAAAGTCATCTTTAATCAGGAGTCATTAGCTGAAGGTACTGCC
>Ga0326512_10003364_pt1 | contig 11760 bp, 5 predicted proteins | sample 1_2617_0518_D_FD_203652 | JGI IMG/M metagenome (GOLD analysis project Ga0326512, IMG submission 203652) | Bovine rumen microbial communities from UC Davis, California, United States - 1_2617_0518 | ecosystem: Host-associated > Mammals > Digestive system > Stomach > Rumen | place: USA: California... | reverse complement strand
GAAGTTGTTCAGACGGCGACGTGCAACGGTGACGTTGAGCTCCTTGTAGAGCTTGTCGAGCACGCTGTGGTATTCCTCGTAGAGCTTGTCCTTCTCGCGGAAGGGCACGTGACCCACCTGCTGATACTCGCTGACGAGCTGTTGCACCTTCTCCTGCAGTCCGTCGCCAGCCTCCTCGGCCAAAGCCTTCAGCTGGCCGATGATGTTGCGCTTCTTCTCCAGGTTCTCACGCTCCTCGTTGCGCTGACCGGCATTCTGCTGGTTGCGAGCCTCGAAGAACTTGTTGCAGGCACCTAAGAACTCCTCCCACAGCTGGTCGCCTAACTTCTTGGGCACCATACCGATGGTCTTCCACTCCTTCTGTAGGGCGATGAGCTTGTCGCTGGTCGAGCGCCACTCAGTAGAGTCTTGCAGGGCCTTAGCCTTCTCGATGAGGGCACGCTTCTTGTCGGCATTCTCCTTGAAGGTCTCCTTCTGGTTCTTGAAGTGGTCAGCCTTGCGTGCAAAGAAGTCGTCGCAAGCGGTGCGGAAACGCTCGAATATCTTGACGTTCATCTTCTGGGGAGCGAAGCCGATGGTCTTCCACTCCTGCTGCAAGGCGATGATTTCCTGTGTGTGACGCTCCCAGTCGGCGCTGCCCTTGTTCTCCTCAGCGCAGATGGCCTCGACCTTCTCGCAGAGGGCCGTCTTCTTCTGGAGGTTGTCCTCCTCACGGGCACGCAGGCTCTCGAAGTGCTGCTGATGACGCTTGTTGATGGCGGTGCTGGCGGCCTTGAAGCGCTGCCAGATTTCCTCACGCAGCTCCTTGGAGACGGGGCCCGTCTCGCGATACTCCTGATGCAGCTTCTGCAACTGGTGGAAAGCGCTGATGACGTCTGGCTCGTCGGCCAGCTTCTCAGCGGCCTCACACAGACGGGTCTTTATTTCGAGATTCTTCTTGAAGTCGTATTCGCGGGCTTCGCTGTTCAGCTTGAGCAGATCGTAGAACTGCTCCACGTAGAGCTGATAGTTGCGCCACAGCTCGTTGGCATGCTCGGCAGGTACGTTCTTGATATCCTTCCATTCCTGCTGCAGGGCCTTGAAGTCCTGGAATGCCTTGTTGGCTTCTTCGGGCGTGGTGAGCATCGCCTTGATGCGCTCGATGATGTCGAGCTTCTTCTTGAGGTTCTCCTCCTTCTCGGCTTCCTGCTCGCGGAACAACTGCTGGCGACGCTCCTTGATGATACCCATCTCGGCCTTGAAGACCTCTTCGTCTTCGTCGGGCACTACCTGATAGGTTTCAGGATCGCCCCCTGCCTCGAGAAATTCTTTCAGCTTGGCTTCGCGTTCAGCGATGTGTAATTTGTAGAAGGCAGTCTTCAAATACTCCACCTCGTCCTTCTTTGGGGCCTCTTCGCCATGGGCAATCTCCTTGACGCGATCCAGCACTTCCTGCTTGGTCTGATACACCTTGCGCTCTTCGGCGGCTGGCTCGTTCTGTTCTGCTTCGGCGTTTTCTACTACTTCAGCGGTTTCGGCTGCCTGCTGCAGCGTCTCCTCTGCTTTTACCTCTTCTTGTTTACCCATTTCGAGGGCCTGTTCTTGAGAGTCCATCATTTAACTTGTTTAGTTACTGATTTGGTTAGTTCATTCGCAAATTTGGGCCAAAGGTAGTAAAAAGTTAGGATTTATAAGTGCTTGTCCTAAGAATTTACTATCCACTTAGCATTTTTTAACTCGATTATCCTCCTTATCGTACTGATTTTTCGTTTCGTAGGTCGCTGGGTTTATAGCCAGTCTTCAGCTTGAACTTGGCAGAGAAATAGTCGGGCGAGTCGAAGTTGAGCCGATAGGCTATTTCCTTGATGCTCATGTCAGTGGTGGAGAGCAGTTCCTTGGCGCGTTGCAGGCGCAGATCCTGCTGGTAGGTGGCGGGCGACAGTCCTGTGTGCTCCTTGAAGAGCTTGCGGAAGTTGCTGTAGCTGACGCCCATCTCCTCGGCCACCTGCTGGATGGTGAGTGCCGACTCGAGCGACTCGCGGATGCGCAGGCGGGCACGGCCGATCATTTCCACGTGGCTTTGGTTGCGCGTCTTCAGCTCGATATTGCGCTCCAGGGAGTACATCATGCCGATGAGGTGGTTGACGATGCCTGCCAGCACCTGCTGCGAGTAGGCTTCCTCTCGGCTGGCCACCTCGTAGGCTTGCTTGTAGAGGTGCTCCACCTCGCTGGAGTAGCCTACATGGTAGATGGGCTTTTGCGGCAGGAGGAATCCAGCTCGCACCCTGTTGTCCATGTTGTCGCCCTTGAATCCAATCCAGTATTTGGTCCATCCCTTGGCCCCTGTGGGGTGGTAGCTGTGCCACTCTCCAGGGAAGAGCAGGAAGAAGTCGCCAGCGTGTAGTCGTGCCTCAGGTACGGTGCGGCTGTGGAAGATGCCTTCGCCATCGATGATATAGAGCAGTTGATACTCTGACAAGATGCGCCCTTTGTCGAGCTCGAAGTAATAGCCATCGGCATGTCCACGTGTGGGGTAGGAATCGTTGGGCCCAATCTCCTCATAGCCAATGGTGGTCACGGTAGTGCCCCAGAGATTGTCCCGCTCGCTGGCGAGCATGTATTTGCTGATCTGCATAATTTTGGTTTAGCTATTGGATGGTGTTACATTCTGTGATGATTTTGCAAGGGCACTTCCCTTGTGACAGGGAATCCAGATCCAGAAGGTGGAGCCGTGTCCCTCGCCCTCGCTGGTCACGCCGATACGACCGCCGCAGCGTTCGGCTATCGACTTGCAGATGCTCAGTCCCAGGCCCGTCCCCTGCACGTAGTCATTGAGCTTGACGAAACGCTCAAACACGGCTGCCTGCTTCTCCTTGGGAATGCCGGCTCCTGTGTCTTCGCAATACATGTAGATGCCTGAGAACGGCATGTGCTGAGACTCCAGCTGGGGCGCCTGTACCTTGGACTTCAGCTCGCTGAACGAGAGGTAGTCGTAGCCCACCTTGATATGTCCCTGCCTGGTATATTTCACGGCATTGGTCGTGAAGTTGGTGATGACCTGCTGCATGCGGCCCTTGTCCAGCTTGGTGATGAACGACTGGTAGGGGTTGTCCACGATGAACTGCACGCCAGGCTCCTGTACGCGCTGGGCCAGCGTCTGGCAGATGTCGTTGAAGGCGGTGGCGAAGTCCACCTGCTGGGCGTTGACGGCAAGGGGTCCCTGATTCATGTTGGAAGCCTCGATGATGTCGTCGATGAGGCGCAGCAGCATGTCGCAGTTGTTGCGGATGATGCGGATGAACTCATGTCTCTCCTCTGGCTCTTCGACGGCTTGGAACAGGTCGCTGAAGCCAACGATGGCGTTGAGGGGAGTGCGTATCTCATGGGTCATGTTGGCCAGGAAGATGCTCTTCAGCTTGCCCGACTCGTCGGCGCGTCTGGTCTCCCTGCGCAGTTTCTGCTGAGCCTCCATGAGGCTGGTGATGTCACGAGCGATGCCGAAATAGCCCGTCAGCTGCTTGTTCTTATAGGCAGGTATGCCACTCAGGGCGTACCAGCAGGGATGGTCGTTGACGGCGGTCTGGTTGAAGTGGTGCACGGTGTTGAAGTCCTTGCCCTGCATCATGGTTTCTATCAGGTTCTTGTCGGCACTCTCTCGCTCACCTTCCGCCAGCCAGTTGAGGTACTCATCGCGGCTCACATAGAAATCGAGCGCATCGAGCGAACGGGAGAAGCCGATGTGGCGTGTGTTGATGTCAAACTGCCACACATACATGTCGCTATGCTTCAGCAGATACTGCAACTGCCGCTGGTAGGCGTTGATCTGCTGGTTCACCTCCTGTAGGTCCTTGTCGTGTCGGCGCTGTTCCATCATGATGGCTCGCTCGTCGGTCACGTCGCGAACGGTGATGGTGTAGTAGGCCAGTTCGCCATACTCATTGACGACAGGACGCACAATCACCTCAAGGAAGCGGTCAAGGCCCATCTCAGGATAATGCATGTGCTGGCATGTGTGGAAGGGCTCCATCGACTTGGGGTCTAAATCGTCGCGGAAGAAGGGGTTTTCGAAGAGATTGGTCTCGCGGAAATATTTCTCACCTTCCTGGTCGAAATTGCAGATGTTGCGCATCTCCTGATTCAGGTCCAGCAGGCGGCCGTTCTTGTCGTAGAACGACATAGCCACGAGGGTGGTGTCGAACATCTTGGTGTATCGGCTGCCCAGCTCGCTGTTGGCCAGCTCCTCGCGTATCTCCTTGGTCACGTACTTCATCGTGCAGAGGATATGGGTCTTCTTCCCACGATTGGTCTTTTCCACGATGGCGTGTCCCTGGATGTACTGCCAGGGGGTGTCAGCGGGCTTCGCAGGCTGCCCCTCCATATCGAATGGGCGCCAACGGATATTCAGCTTCGCGGTGGAGGCAATACCATTGACCAGTTCGTAGAAATACTTGCTGACAGCGTGGCGGTCGTCAGGGTGTATGTGGTTGATCATCTCATTCTGGGAGGCTCCTTCCTGTGGGATGACCAGACCATGACGGTTGCAGAATCTGTTGGACTCTGTGTCATATTCGATGATGGCATACTTGCTCATGCTCAATGCCTGGAGCATCATGCTGTCTTGCTCCTTAGCCTGCAGCGTGGCAGCCTTTGCGCGTCGCTTGGCCAGACGGTTGAGCAGGAAAAGGCAGATGGTCAGGAAGGCGATGCCCAGCGCAATCCAGATGGCGACGGGCGACTCGTCGTTGTGGACAAGCTCTGGATGAAACCACTTGTTGTGCAGCTTCTCCAGCTCGCCGCTCTGCTCCATGCGTGAGTAGCGGTCGTCAATCTCATTCACCAGCATTTCGTCATAGCCCACAAAGTGCATCTCGTTGATGGGGATGTCGAGGCTGTGGATGCTGATGCCCTTGAGGTTGAGCTCCCTGATGACCCATTTGATGGGTTCTTCGCCCCACACGAACTTGTAGTCCTCACCCTTGGCAATGATGGCGAGGATTTCGTTGGGTGAGTGGAATTCCACTTCGATATCAGGAAACATCCCTGAGAGGATGTTGCGTGTGGCATAGTCGTAGGTCTTGAGAATGACGGGGCCTGCCCCATCTGTCCCCAGGCGTGGGTTAGGGACGGGCTGCTTGTCTGACGAGGCTACCTTCAACTGATAGAATTCCAGGATGTTGCTTGAGGGGTAGTAGGGCGCCGACTGGTACTGTGAGCAGTAATCGGTGATGAGGTCGGCCTCATGCCTCTCAAACGACTCCGTAATCAGGAAGTACTCCTTCATGATAATCTTGTAGGGGATGTCCATCTGTTTGAAGATGGCCTTGAGCACGTCCACGTGGTAGCCGTCTGGCTGGCCTTTGTCGTTGCTGAATTCGTATGGCGGAAAGGCCCAGTCGCACATGATGATGACAGGGTGGTTGGCGGTGTACTTGGCAGACAACTGGGCACAGAGCACCGTTGGCAGGCACCACAGGAGGCCTGCTAACAAGATCGTCCGTCTGACAGCGGCTTTCACCTTATTATATATATATATCATAGCTGTTTCTTCTACTAATTCTCTTCAATCTTGTGTTCGATGGCCGTTGCCTCGCAGGGCATGACGACCCAGATGGTGGTACCCTTGCCCACCTTGGAACTGATGTCGATATGGCCTCCCATCTGTTCGGCCAGCTCCTTGCAGATGGGGAGTCCCAGGCCAGTGCCTCTGGAGCTGCTGCTGTTGAACCGCTCGTAGATGTGCGTCAGCGCGTCTTTTGACATGCCGCATCCAGAGTCTTCGATGATGATGATCAGCTTGCCGTCGAAATAGTCATAGCGTGCCCTTACGATGCCGCTGGTGGTGTGTTGTGCTGCGTTGGCTGTCAGCTGGTTGATGATAAGGCCCAAGTTGGCATCGTCGATGTTGACCACCAGTTGCTCGTAGTGGTTGTTGGTGATATAGCGCACACCCTCCTTCTGGTTGCTTCCCCATCCGTTGTGGCAATGGGCCTCGAAGGTCTTGGCGAAGTCGGTGGGCTGCTTGTTGATTTCAATCATGTGGGCATCGAGCCTCGACAGGAAGAGGATGTCGTTGATCAGGCGAAGCAGGATGCTGGCATTTTCCTTGATTTCGTTGCTGAAGACTGCCTCGTCTTCAGGCTGGTGCTCCATTTCGAAGAGCTCGGCGAAGCCCACGACGGTGTTGAGTGGCGTGCGTATCTCGTAGCTCATGTTGCGCAGGAACGAGTTCTTCAGCACCTCCACCTCCTTAGCCCTTGCTGTCTCCTTCTCCAGTTGCAGCTCTGTGATCTTGATGTCTGTGACGTTGCGGATGATGCCAAAGTAGCACTCTATGCGGCCCTCCTCGTCAAAGGTGGGTACGAAGTTGATTTGCAGGTAGATGGGGTGTCCTCCCCTTTGTATCTTGGACACGATTTCAGCCTCGATGACGTTGGGCGAGAGGTTGTCCATCTGGTCCAAGAGGCGCAGGGCGCGATTCTTCGACTGCTCTGCCACCAGCAGCATGCATCGCGACTGCGTCAGCGTATGCTGCACCACATCGGTCTCGTTGTAGATGGTCAGCGTGTGGGTGACGGGCGAGTACTTGATGGTGCGTACGCCGCCCACTTTCATCACGTAGTCAATGTTCTTCACATAGTCTTCCACTTCCTCGTTGGCCTTCTTCAGCTTCTTGATGCTCTCCTTCTGCTGGTGCCAGTTTTTTACAAACTCGGTCACGTCCATGCCTGTGGCGTAGATGCCCAAGAGGTGGTGGTCCTTGTCGCGGACGGGCACCATCTGCAGTTCGTAGTAGTACTTGGCCTTGCCCAGCTCTTCCGTTGGCATCAACAGGTTGAAGTCGCTGAGGGCACGAGTCATGTGGAAGCGTTCGAAGGTGTTCAGGTCGAGGTCGATGTCGCCCAGGAAATCCCTCATGTGGACATTCATTTTGATAGCCTCCTCCTTGGTGATATGGAAGGTGCGCAAGGCACGCTTGTTCATGTTGGTGATATAGCCCTGTGGGTTGAAATAGATCATATCGACCATCGCAGAGGCGAAGATGGAGCGATAGCGCATGAGCAGCGTGGTGGCCTCTTTCTTGCGTGTGTGGTCGGCGGTCACATCGTTCATCGTGCCGAGGATGATGGCGGGCTTGTCGTTGTTCCAGCGCAGGACGGACAGCACCACAGAGAACTCATGCTCGCTGTTGTCCTCGTCTGACGTGCCTGTGGCCTTCAGCTCCATCGTCACCCTGTTCTTCTCCATCGTCGATACCTGCCGCAGTCCCTCGTTGAGACGGGAGAAGTCGTCAGGGGTGAAGTGCTGGCTGAACTCCAGCTGGGTGTTGGTGCGCTTGGCAAGTCCTTTGGCGTCGAGCCAGGCAAACGTCTTGGTGGCCAGGTCGTAAGTCCATATCTGCATGTTGCTCATCTGCAGGATCTGGGCCAGCAAACGGGTGCTCCGCAAGCTGGCGGAGGTCATCGTGTTGGCCTGGCGATGATAGAGCACGAAGAAGAACAGGAAGAAGATGCCGGCAACGGCGACGGCGCCTGTCACGTCCCATATCCAGGAGGGGATGCCAGAGTCGGCCTGCTCAGGGTAGAACCAGCGGTTTTGCAGGGCTTCGAGGTCCTTGCGTGAGGCACCTATTTTCTTATAGGCTTTGTCGATGTTTGCCAAGAGCATGGTGTCACGAGACATGAACTTGTATTCGCCGTGAGGCATATCGACGGAGCCGATGGCCAGGTTCTCAATCTGGAATTTGCGCAACAGCCACTTCAGCGACATCGTATTCCACACGATCTGTCCCTTCCCCTCGGCGCTGACTTTGCGGATAGCGGCCTTCATGTCTTCGATGGCGATGGCGTTGTGGCCCCATCCGTTTACCTGCATCAGGTTGTGACTGAAGCTGCCCTGATGCACGATGACCACATGCTTGGCGAGGTCGGCAAGGTCCTTTACGTTCTGGGCAAGGCTCTTGGGGTAGACCACGCTATGGGTAAAGAGCAGGATGACGCTCTGGTTGCACCTGAGGTCGCTGTCCTTGTAGCGGTTCTCCAGTCCTAACATGAGGTCAGAGCGACCCTCCATGAGGTCCTTCACGGCCTCTTGGGTTGACTTTAGAACAATTTTTACAGGAATGTCCATCTCTTCGCAGAGCCTTTTCACCAAATCGATATTATATCCTTCGGCTTTTCCCTGCTCGTTCAGATAAGCATAAGGCCATAAGTCCCACGCATCTTCATAGATCAACGGGTGCTCTTCGGTATATTCCCTTGCAAATGCATTAGCTTGTGCAGACAAGCGCAAAGGCAGCAAACATGCCAAAGCAGCAGTCGCAAGGGCAATCTTGAACAATAGGTGTTTCATCATCAGTAGTATATTACCTTGCAAAGATACACAAAAGGCACAAAAGGGCAAAATAAATCAACAAAAATTTCACTTTTTGGCGGTAAATACTACCTGAATGTTACGTATGAGGCCTTCGTATTTGGCACGTTTGACGGCTGACCCTTTGAATAGTTGGCGATAGGTCTGGAGGCTCAGCTGCTGCCAGTCGGCTCGATGCATCTGCATCAGCGAGTCGTTGGGCTGCAGCTCTGGAATGGTGGTGGGACGGGCAAAGCGGTTCCAAGGACAGGCTTGCTGGCATCGGTCGCAGCCGTAGATATTGAGGCCTAACTTGTCCTTGACGTCTTCGTCGATGTCCCCACGATTCTCGATGGTCTGATAGGAGAGGCACTTCTGGCTGTCAAACGACGGGCCTTGTCCGTCAGCCATCGACAAGGCTTTGGTGGGACAGGCGTCCAGACAGCGATGGCAGGTGCCGCAACGGTTGGTCATTGGGGCGTCGTAATGGTCGGCTTCGGCTGTGGTGACGATTTCGCCCAAGAAGAACATGGAACCACCATCAGGGATGATGAGCTGGCGGTTGCGACCGATGAAGCCAATGCCTGCTTCTTGTGCCCAGTAACGCTCCAGGATGGGCACGGTGTCCACGCAGAGCTTGTGCTCTCCCCAGTCGAAAGAGGGGTTGGCCGTCAGCTGCTGCAGCCGTTCTTTCATCACGTCGTGATAGTCCTTCCCCAAGGCGTAGGCGGCTATCTGGTATTCGTCGTCAGGAAAGCGGCGGCTGGGCGCATAGTTCATGGCTACGACGACGATGCTGCGGGCACCCTCGAGGAGTAGGGTGGGGTCGAGGCGCTTCTCCATGTTGTTCTCGAGATAGTGCATCGCCGCATGACCTCCGTTGGCTATCCATCGGCGGTAGTGGCTGGCCGTCTCGCTGTCAACGGGTCGTGCCTGGACGATGCCACAAGCAAAAAAGCCGAGACGCAGTGCCTCGGCTTTTAGTTGTTCACTCGATAAGCTTGAATTCATAGCCTTGTTCCTTTAGCCAGCGCAGGCTCTCAGGCAGCGCATAGCGTAGTTTCTCGATGGACTTCAGCGAGTCGTGGAAGGTGATGATGCTGCCGTTGCGGGCATAGCGCTTCACGTTGTTCAGCACATCCTCTCCTGTCAGCCACTTGGAGTAGTCGCGAGTGACGAGGTCCCACATCACCACCTTGTACTTGCGGCTCAGCCACGCATATTGTGGGATACGCATCCATCCGTGGGGTGGCCGCATGAAGTGACTGTGTATGTAGGCATTGGCCTTCTCCACGTTGTAGCAGTATTCATGGAGTGAATGGCGGAACCCACTGATGTGGTTGTGGGTGTGGTTGCCCACTTGGTGTCCATCCGCTAAGATGCTTTGGTACAACTCTGGGTACTTGCGTACGTTGTCGCCCACCATGAAGAAGGTGGCCTTTGCATCGAACTCCCTCAGCGTGTCGAGGATAAAAGGCGTTGACTCTGGTATGGGACCGTCGTCGAACGTCAGGTAGACTGCATGTTCTTGACGGTCCATTCGCCATAGTGCCTTCGGATAGATCCATCGCAGATAGACTGCAGGTTGCTCGATAATCACTTCTAATTATGAACTCAAAACTCTCATTCTCTTATATTCCCAGGTTGCCACCTTTCTCCTGATAGGTTCTGAGCAGGGCGTCGAGCCTGAGGCTATATTCATCGCCTAACTTCTCGTCAACCTGGCTGGCAAGTTGCGTCAGGTGCTCCAGCACGTAGATATGTAGCATGCACTCACGCTGGCTGCCCGACAGGCGCGACGGACTTAGCGAGAAGTAGTATTGCAGGTACTGTGTCGACTTCTTCCAGAGCTGCTCCATCACGTCCTTGGCCTTGCCTTTGTTGCCGATGGTGGCATAGGTGCGAGCGATGTCAAGCGAACCACTCTCGATGCTGTGGGGCACGTTGGTGGCAGGCAGTTCCTCCTCGCAGAGGGCCAGCACCTTGGCGGCCTTCGCCGGCTTGTGTTCCTCTGCCAGGTTCAAGGCGAGTTGTGCCAGCAGACGGCGGTGGGTGTAGCACATGCGCATGACGGTCTCATCGAGGTAGATGCCCTCCTGCTTCACGTTGCCAAACTTGTAGTATTTCATCACGTTGTTGAAGGTCTTCTCTGTATCGAAGTTCTTCATGCCAGTTACTGGCTGGCCGTTGATGTTGGTCGTGAATGGCGTGATGCGGTTGGCCAGGCCTTCCTGCACGAAGTTGTCGCCTAAGTTCATGTAGTTCTCTGAACCCACGGTGGTGGCCACGTAGATAGGACGTGTCCAGTTGGCATTGGCAATCATTTCAAGCATCATCAGGTCGCCTTTATAGAGGGCGCCCTTGCCCTTCAACGAGATGACCATGCGGTCAGGGATGGAGTCGCCCTGCAGCATCATGCCACTCTTCTTCACAGCCTCCTTGTCGATGGTCACATAGACGGTATCGGTGGGGATGACGTGGAAGTCAGGATTGGTGGAACGTACCCAGTATTTCAGGATGTTCTTCAGCTCGAACGGCTCTTTGCCAAACTGTGCGCTGGCCTCTTCAGGTGCCTCCTCATAGAAGGCGTTCACCTCCTGCTTCAGGCGTGGGTCTATCTGCACATACTCATTGGTGCCTGCACAGTACTCGATACGGTTCCACGTGATGGGCAGCGAAGGCGAGTCGTAGGCAGGACGTATCATCTGGTCGATATACCAGTCGGTCTGCAGATAGCTCAGGTTGCACACACGAGCATCTGTACGTATTCCCTCCGTGTCCTGGTTGTACCACAAGGGGAAGGTGTCGTTGTCGCCGTTGGTGAAGATAATGGGGTTGCCTGAGTGCTGCAAGGTGTTCAGATAGTTCTGTCCAAAGTCGCGGCAGGTGTAGCGGCCAGAACGGTCGTGGTCGTCCCAGGTCTGCGAAGCCATCTGGATAGGCACCAGGAGACAGGCAAGGCCGATGACCGCCGATACGACGACGGACTCCTTCTTCAGCTTCCTGGTGATAAAGTCGATGATGGCTGCCACGCCCATGCCACACCAAATGGCGAAGGCATAGAACGATCCTGCGTAGGCGTAGTCACGCTCACGAGGCTGCAATGGCGTCTGGTTCAGGTAGATGACGATGGCTAAGCCTGTCATGAAGAACAGGAAGAACACCACCCAGAACTGCTGGATGCCCTTCTGACCACGAGCCAGTGACTGCCAGAACAGACCCAGCAGGCCTAAGAGCAGCGGCAGGCAATAGAACACGTTGTGTCCCTTGTTCTCCTTCAGCTCGTCAGGCAGCTTCGACTGGTCGCCCAGACGGGCGTTGTCAATAAACGAGAAGCCTGTCAGCCAGTTGCCGTGTTCCAGTTCACCGTGACTCTGTATATCGTTCTGACGGCCTGCAAAGTTCCACATGAAGTAGCGCCAGTACATCCAG
>Ga0326512_10003363_pt1 | contig 11761 bp, 8 predicted proteins | sample 1_2617_0518_D_FD_203652 | JGI IMG/M metagenome (GOLD analysis project Ga0326512, IMG submission 203652) | Bovine rumen microbial communities from UC Davis, California, United States - 1_2617_0518 | ecosystem: Host-associated > Mammals > Digestive system > Stomach > Rumen | place: USA: California... | reverse complement strand
TACGATAAAATTCCCCAGATTGGCATCGTCATCATCGAGGATGATGTTGAAATCGGAGCCAACACCTGTGTAGACCGCTCAACCATGGGTGCCACCATCATCCATAAAGGTGTAAAACTGGACAATCTCATCCAGGTGGCCCACAACTGTGAGGTTGGCGAGAACACCGTCATGTCGGCACAGGTAGGCCTGGCCGGCAGCACGAAGATCGGAGCCTGGTGTATGGTGGGTGGACAGGCAGGCTTCTCTGGCCATATCAAACTGGCCGACCGCACCTTCATCGGAGCCCAGGCCGGCGTCATCAGCAACACCAAGGGTGGCGAGCAACTCATCGGCACCCCTGCTATCGACTCCAAGGTGTTCTTCAAGTCGATGGCTGTACTGAAGCGCCTGCCCGACATGTACAAGGAGTTGAGCCAACTGAAGAAGGAACTGGCAGAATTGAAATCAAAACAAAACTAAAAATATATGAAGCAAAAAACGCTGAAAGGTAGTTTTTCACTTTGTGGAAAAGGCTTGCATACTGGGTTGAGTCTCACGGTGACGTTCAACCCTGCTCCAGAGAATCACGGTTATAAAATCCAGCGCATCGACCTTGATGGCACACCCGTCATCGATGCCATTGCCGAGAATGTTGTCGACACACAGCGCGGCACCGTGCTTGGCAAGGGAGACATCCGCGTGTCAACCATTGAGCACGCCCTCTCGGCTCTCTATGCATTGGGAGTAGACAACTGTCTCATTCAAGTGAACGGACCGGAATTCCCCATCCTCGACGGTTCTGCCATCAAGTATGTGGAGAAGATCCAGGAGATTGGCACCGAGGAGCAGAACGCCCCGAAAGACTGGTATGTCATTCGCAAGAAGATTGAGATCAAGGACGAGACAACGGGTTCGTGCATCACCATCCTGCCCGACGAGCAGATGTCGCTCACCACGATGTGCTCCTTCGAATCGAAGTTCATCAACAGCCAGTTTGCTACCATCGACGACGTGTCGAAGTATGCCACCGAGGTAGCCCCCGCCCGTACCTTCGTTTTCGTTCGTGACATCGAGCCGCTGCTGCAGGCCGACCTCATCAAGGGTGGCGACCTGGACAATGCCATCGTTATCTACGAGCGTCAGACCACCCAGGAGCGTCTCGACATGCTGGCCGACATGCTGCATGTGGAGCATCGTGATGCCACCGACCTAGGCTATATCCAGCACAAGCCCCTGCAGTGGGAGAACGAGTGCACACGCCACAAATTGCTCGACATCATCGGCGACATGGCCCTCATCGGCAAGCCCATCAAGGGCCGCATCATTGCCACCCGTCCAGGACATACTATTAATAATAGGTTCGCACGCGAGATTCGCAAAGAGATTCGCAAGCACGAAATCCAGGCTCCTGCCTACGATCCCAATGAAGAGCCAGTCATGGACGTGAACCGCATCCGTGAACTGCTGCCCCACCGCTATCCCATGCAGTTGGTCGACAAGGTCATCGAGATTGGTGCCACTAGCATTGTCGGCGTGAAGAACATCACCTCCAACGAGCCTTTCTTCACTGGTCACTTCCCACAGGAACCCGTCATGCCTGGCGTCCTGCAGATTGAGGCTATGGCCCAATGCGGCGGCCTGCTGGTGCTGAACACGGTGGAAGAGCCCGAACGCTGGAGCACCTACTTCATGAAAATCGACGGCGTGAAGTTCCGCCAGAAGGTCGTTCCCGGCGATACACTGATATTCAAGGTAGAACTGATGGGGCCCCTGCGTCACGGCATCTCTACGATGCACGGCTATGCCTTCGTTGGCGACAAGGTCGTTTCCGAAGCCACCTTCACTGCACAAATCATCAAGAACAAGTAAAGTAATATGAATCAGATACACCCTCTGGCTGTTGTCGATCCAGAGGCACGACTGGGCGACGGAAACATCATTGGACCATTCTGCGTGATCAGCAAGGATGTGGTCATCGGTGACAACAACCGTTTCCTCAATAGTGTCACCGTACACGAGGGTGCACGCATCGGCAATAGCAACGAGTTTTTCCCAGGAGCCAGCATTTCCACCAAGCCCCAGGATCTGAAGTTCCAGGGCGAGATCACGACAGCAGAGATTGGCGACAACAACTCCATCCGCGAGAACGTGACCATCAGCCGTGGTACAGCCTCAAAGGGAAAGACCGTCATCGGCAACGGTAACCTGCTGATGGAGAACATGCATGTAGCCCACGACTGCGTCGTTGGCAATCATTGCATCATCGGCAACTCAACGAAGTTTGCAGGCGAAGTGGTCGTCGATGACTTTGCCATCATCTCTGCCGAGGTGCTCGTCCACCAGTTCAACAATATTGGTGGCTACGTAATGATTCAGGGAGGCACCCGCACCAGTCAGGATGTCCCGCCCTACGTTATCGCTGGCAAGGAGCCCATCCGTTTTGCTGGTGTCAACCTCATCGGACTCCGTCGTCGCGGATTCAGCAACGAGACCATCGAGACCATCCACGATGCCTATCGCATCATCTATGCCCAGGGCATCCTCAAGGATGGCATCGCCGAGGCACGCACCAAGTATCCCGACTCGAAAGAGGTGGAATACATCTGCTCATTCTTTGAGAACTCGAAACGCGGTGTCATTCGTTGAACCATGAGCGAAGAGCATGAATGAATGATAAAACGCTGATAGTGGTGACAGGACCGACAGCCGTTGGCAAGACGGCCCTGTGTCTGGACATTGCCCAGCACTACGGCATCCCCATCATCAATGCCGACTCCCGACAAATCTACCGCGATCTGAAAATAGGCACTGCCGCGCCCACCGAAGACCAACTTCGGCAGGTGCGGCACTACTTTGTTGGCATACTGCCGCTCGACGAGTACTACAGCGCGTCGATGTACGAAGAACAGGTGATGGACCTGCTCGACACCCTCTTCCAGCAGAGCGACTATGCCCTGATGAGCGGTGGCAGCATGATGTATATCGATGCCGTATGTAATGGCATCGACGACATACCCACCGTCGACGACGAGACACGGGCCACCATGAAGCGCCGGCTGGCTGACGAAGGACTGGAGCGACTGTGCGAGGAACTGAAAGTCCTCGACCCCGAACACTACGCCATTGTCGACAGGAGCAACCCCCGACGGGTGGTTCATGCCCTGGAGATCTGCCACATGACTGGCCGCACCTACACCTCGTTTCGCAAGAACGAGCGCAAGGAGCGCCCCTTCCGCATCGTCAAGATTGCGCTGACGCGCCCCCGCGACATCATCTACGAACGCATCAACAAGCGCGTTGACCAGATGATAGCCGACGGTCTCATCGACGAGGCGCGCAACCTCTATCCCCAGCGTCACCTCAACGCCCTGAACACCGTAGGCTACAAGGAGTTGTTCACCTATTTCGACGGCACATGGACATTCGACGAAGCCGTCGAGCGCATGAAGGGCAACACGCGCCGCTATGCCCGCAAGCAACTGACGTGGTTCAAGAAAGACCCTAACATTACATGGTTTTCACCTGAGAACCAGTCGCTTATCATCAATCACATAGAAAGCAATGGATAGACTGAAACATATTCTCACGTTCATCTGTCACACCCCCATGATAGTCATCAGATGGTATGTCGGACTGTTCAAGGGCAGGCCTTGGTACATCAAGATTCTCTCTGGAGCCGCCACCCTTGTGGTGAGTTTCCTGCTCTACCTCGGTGCCGTCGACATCAACTTCCTGGGCCTCTTCGGCAAGTCACCCAGCATGAGCACCATCATCAACACCCGCCCGGCTGAGGCATCGATGATCTATAGTGCCGACAGCGTGATGATCGGCAAGTATTTCAGCGAGAACCGCACCCCGGTGAAGTACGAGGAGGTGAACAAGGTGTTCTGGGAAGCACTCGTCTCTACGGAGGACGAGCGGTTCTTCCATCACTTCGGTGTGGACTTCCAAGCCTTCGGTGCTGCCTTGAAAGACTATGTGGTACACGACGAGGCTCGCGGTGCCTCGACCATCACCCAGCAACTGGCCAAGAACCTCTTTCGCGTACGAACCGAGTACTCCACTGGTCTGCTGGGCAACATCCCCGGCGTGAAAATGCTCATCATGAAGACCAAGGAGTGGATCACGGCCATCAAACTGGAATACTACTTCAGCAAGGAGGACATCCTCACGATGTATGCCAACACGGTGGACTTCGGCTCCAACGCCTACGGCATCAAGACGGCCTGCAAGACCTATTTCGACACCACACCGGCCGACCTGACAGCCGAGCAGGCTGCCGTCCTCGTCGGTATGCTCAAGGCCACCACTTACTATAACCCGCGCCTCCATCCCGACAACAGTCTCAGCCGCCGCAACGTGGTGCTGAACAACATGCTCACCCACGGGCACCTCACCCAGGAGGCCTACGACTCCCTCAAAGCCCTGCCCCTGACCCTCGACTACAACGTAGAGAACGCCTACGACGGCGATGCCGACTATTTCCGCGAGGCCGTGAAGATCCATCTCAAGGAATGGTGCGACGACAACGGCTACGACATCTATACCGACGGTCTGCAGATCTACACCACCATCGACACCCGCATGCAGCGGTATGCCGAGGAAGCCGTCTGGGAACAGATGCAGAAGATACAGAAGAAGTTCAACGACCACTGGGGGCGCACCAATCCTTGGCAGGACGAGCGTCACCGCGAGATTCCAGACTTCATAGAGAACATCGCCAAGCGGCTGCCCTGCTACAAGCGACTCGAACGCCAGTTCCCCGACCAGCCCGACTCCATCGACTACTATCTCAACCTGCCACACCCCGTCCGACTGTTCAGTTACGACGGGCCCGTCGAGACGGAGATGAGCACCCTCGACTCCATCCGCTACATGGAGCATTTCATGCATTGCGGATTCGTGGCCATCGAGCCGGCTACCGGCCATGTGAAAGCCTGGGTGGGCGACCTCGACTTCAACACGTGGCAATACGACAAGGTGACCGCCAAGCGACAGCCTGGCTCCACCTTCAAACTTTTCGTCTATACCGAGGCTATGAACCAGGGACTGACCCCCTGCGACCGCCGTGTCGACTCCTACTTCAGCATGAAGACCTACGACCCCGTGCTCAAGCAGGAGACAGTATGGGCCCCCACCAATGCCAACGGCTATTTCACGGGAGCCAACATGACGCTGAAGTCGGCCTTCGCACAGAGCATCAACTCCATAGCCGTCAAACTGGGACAGGAACTGGGCATCGACCGCATAGCCAGCACGGCACGTAAGATGGGTATCGAGAGTACACTCGACGAGACACCCTCACTGGCACTGGGAGCCAGCGACGTCAGCCTGTTGGAACTGGTCAACGCCTACTCGACGGTAGCCAACGACGGCAGGGTCCACAAGCCCATACTCATCACCCGCATCCTCGACCGCGACGGCAAAGAGATCTACACCGCCCCGACCGAACAGCAACAGGCCATCAGTTACCGCTCCGCCTTCTTCATGCAGCAGATGCTCATGGGCGGACTGCGCGAACCCGGAGGCACCAGCATGAACCTCTGGACCTTCATCCACCAGTTCCCCGACACCGACTTCGGCGGCAAGACCGGCACTTCCAACAACCACTCTGATGCCTGGTTCGTGGGCGTCTCGCCACAACTGGTCTGCGGTGCATGGGTAGGCGGCGAATACCGCGCCATCCACTTCCGCACCGGCCAACTGGGACAGGGCAGCCGCACGGCACTCCCCGTCTGCGGACAGTTCTTCCAGTCCGTGCTGGGCGACCCGCTCTTTGCCCACTATCGTGGCAAGTTCCCGCCACTGCGCGACAACACCATCCTCAGCAGCATGTACCAGGGCACCGGCTACTACTATCTGCCCACCGACACCATCGACGAGGATGACGACGAGAAACTCCTCTACGACGAACTCCCCGATGCCGATGCCGCCCCACAACAGGACGCGCCAGCCAACATCCCCGAGGGCGAACCCCAACAAACTGCAATCTGACAGCCGTTTTTTACGCTATTTCACATTAGGGAGCCAACAAAAACAAAGTTGTGCCCCCGCACATTGATTTTTATCAAAAAAAAGTCCTTAAAAAGTTTGCACGGTTCAAAAAAAAGGCATACCTTTGCAGCGTTATCCTGAAAACAATCTTTTTACCTTAAAAGAACTAATACCTATTGAAGATAGAAGCGATCGACTGTGAAGTCCGTCGCTTTTGCTTTTTTATAGCGCCCCCTAATCGTTAAACTTTACTAAATCTGACGACAATTCCCAATCCTCAACCCTCTACTCTCAACTAAAATTAGTACCTTTGCACCCCGAATGAGTCCGCGGAGGCAGGGTCAAGTGTGCACGGACGTGTACCGCCTTACGGAAAAACCCCTATTTACAAACAAATAATAATGTACGCAATTGTAGAAATTCAGGGTCAGCAGTTCAAGGCCGAAGAGGGCAAGAAACTCTATGTGCACCACATCAAGGACGTGGAGGCAGGCAAGACTGTTGAGTTTGACAAAGTGCTGCTCGTAGATGCCGACGGCGCTGTCAAGGTTGGCGCACCCACCGTAGCAGGTGCAAAGGTAGTAGTAGAAGTAGTGAACCCGCTGGTTAAGGGCGAGAAGGTGATTGTCTTCAAGATGAAGCGTCGCAAGGACTCTCGCAAGAAGAACGGCCATCGTGAGCAGTTCACTCAGGTTGAAGTTAAACAAGTAATCGCTTAAAGGAGGAACAGACGTATGGCACATAAAAAAGGTGTAGGTAGTTCTAAGAACGGCCGCGAGAGTGCAGCCCAGCGACTTGGCGTGAAGATCTGGGGTGGCCAGAAGTGTGTAGCCGGCAACATCATCGTTCGCCAGCGTGGCACCAAGCACAACCCGGGCAATGGCGTTGCCATTGGCAAGGACGATACGCTCTATGCTCTGATTGACGGTACCGTCAATTTCCACAAAGGAAAGCGCGACAAGAGCGTTGTTTCAGTAATTCCCGAGGCTGAGGCATAACAACTTACAAACAAACTTATTCCAAACAAACTGAGTAGGAGGAAAATGACTTTTCCTCCTATTTCATTTCCAAAACTAAAAACTATATGAAATACCCCCATCTCACGAGCCCCATCCAGTTGGGCAAGGTAACCTTCCGCAACCGTATCTTCTCTGCACCCATGGGTGCCACAGACATCACCGCCGACTGCTGCCCAGGTCCCCGCACGCAGGGTTTCTATGAACTTCGCGCCAAGGGCGGTGCTGCTGCTGTGACTGTCAGCGAACTCGTGGTTCATCCTGACACCGACGGTAGCCACATGCTGCACCTCGACCTTGAGACGGTGGGCTGCCTGGCTGCCCATACCTTCGTGGCCGATGCCATCCGTCGGCATGGGGCTGTGCCCAGCATCGAACTGTCGCACTCTGGCCAGTATGCTGGAACCTATATGTCTGACAAGAACAAGAAGGCGAGCATGAACCAATGGGGACCCAGCGACGGCACACGCCCCGACGGTCGTCCTGTGAAGGCGCTCTCGAAGGAACAGATTGCCGACATTGTGCGTGCATACGGCGAGAAGGCAGCCCTCTGTAAGCGTGCGGGCTACGAGATGATTATGGTGCACGCTGGTCACGGCTGGTTATTGCACCAGTTCCTATCGCCCTATCTGAATCATCGTACCGACGAGTACGGAGGTTCGCTGGAGAACCGCATCCGCATCGTTCGTGAGGTGCTCGCCTCGGTACGCAATGCCGTAGGCCCTGGCTTCCCCATCGAGGTACGTCTCAGCGGTAGCGAACTGTTTGATGGCGGCTATGGCATTGAGGATGGCATCAAGATTGCGCAGGCCGTCGAGGAGTACGTCGATTTGATTCACGTCTCTGCCGGTTCCTATCAGTTCGGCTTCTTCAATACCACACCCCCAATGTTCGATGAGCACGGCGTGAACGTTTGGTTGGCTGCAGAGATCAAGAAACACGTCAAGAAGCCCGTTGCCACGATTGGTGCGCTGAGCGATCCTGAACAGATGGAGCGTATCATCGCCGAGGGAAAGGCCGACGTGGTGTATATGGCCCGTCAGTTGCTGGCCGACCCGTTCCATCCGCAGAAGGTGATGGCTGGCCAGGAAGACCGCATCGTGAAGTGTCTGCGTTGCTACACCTGTATGGCGGAGCGCCCTGTCACCTTCACCCGCCGTTGTGCTGTCAATCCGTTGATTGGCCGAGAGATAGAGGGTATGGAGGTGCTGCCTGCACGCCAGAGCAAGAAGGTGATGGTGGTAGGTGCCGGTGTTGCCGGACTCAAGGCTGCCATTACGGCTGCCCAGCGCGGCCACAAGGTCATTCTCTGCGAGAATACGAACCAGGTGGGCGGTATCCTGAAGTCGGAACAGGCCCTCCCGTTCAAATATGAGATGTATGAACTGGGTGTTGTCCTCGAGCGTCAGGCCAAGGACGAGGGTGTGGAGATTCGTCTGAACACCACCGTGACGCCTGAGTATGTGGCACAGGAGGGCGTCGATGCGCTCATCCTCGCCGTGGGCTCTACCCCACTCGTTCCACCCATCCCTGGCATCGATGGTGACAACGTCATCGTCGTCAACGACTATTACCTGAATAAGGATAAGGTCGCTGATAGCGTCGTCGTGCTGGGCGGTGGTCTTGCCGGCTGCGAGTGTGCCATCCATCTGGGTATGGAGGGCAAGAAGGTCGAGTTGGTTGAGATGCGCGACACCCTGGCTGCCGACTGCAACATCCGTCAGCGTCCCATCCTCATGCGTAAGGTGGCGGAGTTCTCAACGGCCCATACCGAATATGTTGGTCAGAAGATTACTGCCGACGGCGTCATCTGCAAGGACAAGGACGGCCGTGAGGTGCTCGTTCCTGGCAAGACCGTCATCTGCGCCCTGGGCCAGCGTGCCAACCGTGCGGATGTCGATGCCCTCCGCGGCTGTGCCCCCTTCGTTCGTGAGGTAGGCGACTGCGTTCGTCCTGCCAACATCACCAAGGCCATTTACGAGGCCTATCACGCCGCATTGGATATTTAGCAGGCGTACATGCCCTTAGTTCCGTACACTTAAAATGTTAGAGGCATCCCCCCAAAGGAATGCCTCTAACCTTAATTACCAATTTCAACACAATTCTACTTAACGAGACCACGATTCTTCATTGTGGCATTGAGCAGCGTGCGATAAGTACGCATCTGATCCTTGGTGAGTATGTAACGCATCCATTTAACGTCGTTCGAGATGGCTCGCTTCACCATGGCGTCTCGTTTCTTATCGCCATACACGGCTGCGAACTTCAGTTCGGCTGCAAATGTGTGATGGACCTCTTCTACAGCGTCCCTCTGCTCATCAGTCAGCCTTAAAGCCTTAGAGAGCCTATCCATATTAACATTCATCTCATAAGCCTCTAAATTGCTTACTTCAGCCATTTTCTCGCCTTCTGCAAATGCTGCGGTCATACTCAGCATTGCCACCATTGTCAAAATCATCTTTTTCATCTTTTTACCCTTTCTTTTCTTTACTCGGGGCGTAATGTTTATTTGTTATCCTGATTGCCCCTACCTTAATACTAAAAATGTTTTTATATGTCTTTTGACGGTGCAAAGGTACGAAGTGTTTGCAACTTTCTCATAATAAAAGAACAGAATTGTGCTCGTACACAGAGATTAATTGACTCACATCAAATAATTCCTAAAATTTGTTATTTCCGTTAATCCAGGCGTCAATTCATACCTTCAAAACACTTTCTAAAGTACTCACGCTCGAAAATGAAAAGAAAAACTTGTTTTCCTTTTGCATTTTGCTCGCTTATTCGTACTTCCGCTCGACCGCTCGACTTTGTCGCTTTCTACCAGCGGGACGAAAGAATAAAAACAAAAATTGCTGTTTTTGTTTTGTATTGTTCTCACTTATTCGTACCTTTGCACCCGCAAACCATTTTATACAGTATAGAAATGCCGGAAATATCCGTACGAGGCTTGGAAATGCCAGAGAGTCCTATCCGCAAACTGGCTCCTCTGGCTGCCGCCGCCAAGAAGCGCGGCACGAAAGTGTATCACCTGAACATCGGACAGCCTGACCTGCCTACGCCGCAGGTGGGACTGGACGCGCTGAAGGAGATAGACCGCGAGATATTGGAGTACTCACCCTCGCAGGGCTACCAGAGTTACCGCGAGAAGTTGGTGGGCTACTACGCGAAATACAACATCAACGTGACGGCCGACGACATCATCATCACCAGCGGCGGTAGCGAGGCGGTGCTCTTCGCCTTCCTCTCGTGCCTGAACCCTGGCGACGAGATCATCGTGCCCGAGCCGGCATACGCCAACTATATGGCCTTTGCCATCTCGGCAGGTGCCAAGATACGCACCATCGCCACAACCATTGAGGAGGGTTTTTCGCTGCCGAAGGTGGAGAAGTTTGAGGAACTGATCAACGAGCGCACCCGTGCCATCATGATCTGCAACCCCAACAACCCCACGGGCTACCTCTATACACGCCGCGAGATGAACCAGATACGCGACCTGGTGAAGAAATACGATCTCTATCTCTTCTCTGACGAGGTGTACCGCGAATACATCTACACGGGCTCGCCCTATATCTCGGCCTGCCATCTGGAAGGCATCGAGCAGAACGTCATCCTGATCGACTCCGTGTCGAAGCGCTACTCTGAGTGCGGCATCCGCATCGGTGCCCTCATCACCAAGAACAAGGAGGTGCGCGCTGCCGTGATGAAGTTCTGTCAGGCCCGTCTCTCCCCTCCCCTTATCGGACAGATCGTGGCAGAGGCTTCGCTTGACGCGCCGGAGAACTACTATCGCGATGTCTACGACGAATATGTGGAGCGGAGAAAGTGCCTGATTGATGGTCTGAACCGCATCCCGGGTGTCTACTCGCCCATCCCCATGGGGGCCTTCTACACGGTGGCCAAACTGCCTGTGGATGACAGCGAGAAGTTCTGCCGCTGGTGCCTGTCGGAATTTGAGTACGAGGGTCAGACGGTGATGATGGCTCCTGCTGCCGGCTTCTACACCACGCCAGGTGCCGGCATCAACCAGGTGCGCATAGCCTACGTGCTCAAGAAGGAAGACCTGATGAAAGCGCTTGTGGTGCTGCAAAAGGCGCTGGAGGCCTATCCGGGGAGAGTCAATGAATAAGAAAGGAATGGAAGGGATATTAAAAGGAAGTTATCGCTTCGCTTGGAAGTTAAAAGGACGTTTGTTTTGCTACTCCCGCTTATGCGATATCAGTAATGTCCCTTTAACTTCCTTTTAACTTCCCTTTAACTTCCTTTTAACTTCCCTTTAGAGTGAATTTCCCGTTATTCATAGCCAAGAGGATTTTTAGTGATCAGGGCGACCGCCGCAAGGTGAGCCGCCCCGCCATTCGTATTGCCACCATCGGCGTGGCCATAGGACTGGCGGTGATGATTGTCACCATCAGCGTGGTGCTGGGCTTCAAGCATACCATCCGCGACAAGGTGGTGGGCTTCGGCAGTCATATCACCATTCAGAACGTGCAGTCGGCCTACGACCCGCAGAACAATCCTGTGGCCATCGACGGCACTTTCCTGGAACGGCTGGAAGCCCTCAGCCGCGTCAACCACGCCCAACGCTACAACTATGCACAGGGCATCCTGAAGACCGACGACGACTTCCTGGGAGTGATGTTCAAGGGCATCGGGCCTGAATACGACACACAGTACCTCAGCCAATGTGTGGTGGAAGGCGAACTGCCACAGTTCTGCGACACAGCCACCACCTACCCCCTGGTGCTCTCGAAGACGATGGCCGACAAACT
>Ga0326512_10003362_pt1 | contig 11766 bp, 17 predicted proteins | sample 1_2617_0518_D_FD_203652 | JGI IMG/M metagenome (GOLD analysis project Ga0326512, IMG submission 203652) | Bovine rumen microbial communities from UC Davis, California, United States - 1_2617_0518 | ecosystem: Host-associated > Mammals > Digestive system > Stomach > Rumen | place: USA... | reverse complement strand
TGTCTATATGTGTGGCGTTACCCATTTGAGTTGTACCACCATAAGTATAGCCTGCTCTTCCTTGTGCTACTATTTGTTTACAATATGCTAATACTTGACTTGCTGGTACTCCGGTAACTACTATATCAATAGCATTTCCTGTTGTATGATAGCTTCCTGCAACTCCTCCAACTTCTCTATTATGTTTTGCACATCTTGTTCCAGAAGTTATTATTGCTGGTCTGCCAAAATGTTCTCTTATTTCATCTGCTATTTTTTTAATACCATTTTTTTCAATATTTAATCCACAGCAAGGACATTTAAACTCACTGTCTTTAAAATATTTACAAGTATATTTACTAGGCTTTGGTGGTGTACTTCCATTTAATTTATTATAAGTCTGAACACCTGCAATACCATCTACTAGTAAACCATTTTTACTTTGAAAATCTTTTAATGCTTGAGTAGTACCATTTCCTGCTAGTCCATCTACTGCTATATTATAACCTTTATTTCTTAATAATTGTTGTAAGTTTTTTATTACATTTATTAATTTATTATCTGTTGCTGGTCCATAAATACCGTCTGCTACTAAACCATTATCTCTTTGAAAGTTAAGATATGCTCTTTTAGTACCATTTCCTTCTATTCCATCTATTGCACCCATATAATAAGCGCAATGAGTTCTTAAATTTCTTTGTCTCCATTTTACATTTAACATAATTAATTATCTCCTTTATAATAATTTTTATTTGATATTCCTGTAATAGCACCTAAAAATGTTGCTATTGCACCGATTGTTAATGTTATGATTTCTGTGTCAAAATGATATATTGTACCTAATGTACTGATTAATAATACTAATGCTGGTACGAATGTTATTAAAGTCCATTTCAAAACATTATAAATTTCATCTTTCAGTTTCATATCATCACTCCTTTACAATATATTTTAAAAAAAGATAAAATAAGTTAGGGGCGTTATTTTATCTCTCTTTTATATTATCATAAATTTTTATTTTTGACAATTAATATCTATTTTACTTTTCTTATGATACTCTCCAAATATATTCGATTTCTCTATTAGTACAATCCCAAGTATCTATAATGTAGCCATTAACACACGCCGTTATATGTCCATTAGTTGTTATTAGATATTTACCAACAGGGTGGTTTTCAGCAAAATCTCCTATGTATATCTCATTGTAAGGTATTCTTTTAAACTTTTTATCTAAAAAATTCCTTACAAAAATAGCACTATCCATCATATAACCTTGTTCCATTGCACTTTTACATAATTCTTTATATGCTTCTTTCCAAGTTATATCCATTACTATCGAATATGCCCTAGGAAAGCAATCATCAATAAAATTGTTATGACTATTTGCATTGTAAAAATAATATTTCATTACATCATACTTTTTTGTAATGCTTCTTTTAATTGCATTTTTTGTTGTTGTGTATCAGCTTCTTCTTCAAGAACTTTAATAAAATCTTCTAGTGCTTTTACCATATAGTGGAAACTCTTATCAGTTTCTTGGTCTGCTGCACCATATCTATTACGGCTTTCTTGGTATCTTCCATATTCTCCAGCCATTCTATCTAATTGTTCTTCACCTCTATATCTACTATCTACTCCTCTTCTTCCATAGTTTCCATAGCCATTATAGTTTCCATAAGCATTGTTGCTTGGACCTCTTCCACTATATTCTCCATAGTTTCCATAATTATTTCCATATCCATTATAATTTCCGTAATTCATACATTCTACCTCCTTTACATCTTTATAAATATCTACTAGTTTTCCTAAATCATCTAAGTTCTCTGGACTAATATCATCTTCAATTACTTCTTTTATAGTCTTCTTAGTTTTCTCAACTAATTCTTCTTCAAGAGAACTATATTCTTTAGTTTCTTCTGTTTCTTCCATAATTAACTCCTTTCTTTAAGGATTTTTAATATTTCTTCATTTTGCTTAACTATCTTTTCTAAATAGTTACTATCTTGTCTTTGTAATTCATTCATTAAATCGCTATTATTAAAGTCTTTAAATAATATTTCTAAACTTATTAATTGCAATATAAATGAACCTAAATCTACGTTACTATTCATTAATTATTACTTCTTGAAATATTAAATGTGGCATTAGTTATAATTGGTATTTGAGTTACTATTGGTGTTGTTGGTGTACTTGGTGTTGGTACACTTGGTACAGCACCTACAGTTATATTTGTAGTACCACGAGGGCATACTCTTATTTTTTTATTAAATGAAACAGTTTCATAATCATCTGCTGCTGCAAGTGTTACTGCTCTTACTGTGTCTGGTATTAAAATGCCATCTTCATATAATCCTATTGCCACAACTCCTGCTGTTGCAGAACTAACTGAAGCACTAAAATTTACATTGTAATAACCTGTATATCCATTTCCAAATAACTTAAATATTGGGTTTCCATCTTGATAATCTAACCAACCTCCATTAGAACAATAAGCACATCTTGTTCTTATATCTGTATTATCAAATACTATTGGACTTGTATTACTTGTTAATGCTTCTGGTTCATTTATAATTGTTTGTATCATTATTTATCTCTCCTTTCATAAATAAAAGAGAATAAGCCCTTGCCTATTCTCCGTTAAATGCTGTTAAACAGCGTTAAATAGCAAGTTCCTGTAATCAGGTGAGTAGTAATCTACTTTATGCTTTAAATTAAGTTGTTGTATCCGTTGCAACCACAACCATTGTTGTTGCAAGTGAATATAGGGGTTCTACCATAAACTGGAGTTGATGGTACAGGGCAATTACTTAATCTGTTATATAATGCGTCAACTTCATCAGCAAATCCTTTTGATATGAAAGCGTTTTGAGCAATTTGACTTGCTTGTAAATCTTTCATACTTAATTGTCTTTCAAGGTCTGCAATCTTTTCATTTTTAGCGTCAATCTTGTCATTACATAATTGGTCAAGTATTCTTTGAGTATTAGCAGTTTGGTTGATTAATACATCTTTTAATCCGTCAGCAAGTGCTGCTCTGTCTGCACAGTTTTCACTTAATATAGTTGAGTTAAGATTAGCAATACCTAATCTGTTTTCGCAACAACAATCAGCAAATTGTCTGCTTAATGCAAATGTATCTTGCATTTGATTTATTGCTCTATTATTCGCACTTATTTCAGCACCATAGAAACCATTATTTACTGCAGAAACTATATCAGATGTACTATTACACATTTGGTTAGAAAGTCCATAAACACCATCTCTAACGCCTTCTATTTGGTTACTTAAATGTAATGTGTCAAATCCATTATTTGTATTATTCATAATTTCTTTTTGACCATTGCTTAACCAAGCGTATCCATTATCAAATGAATTTCCTCCAAAACCACCACCATTACCGTTATTAAATCCACCTAGTAATGCGATGATTAAGATAATCCAAATAGCACCATCTCCACCGAAACCGAAACCATTGTTTCCACCAAATCCTCCCATTACTGGGTATGGATAAGCAAAACCATTTCCGTTATTAGTAGCAAGTTCCACTACTGGTTGAATACCTTGCGTTCCGTTCATATATATCCTCCTTTCATTATATTTAAATCCCTTTACTTAATATTCAGAATATGTTATAATGAATATGACGAGATAAGCAAGAAGATTTATATAGACATTAGAGAAGTTTATCTCGTCAATAAATAACTCTAGTGCCTATATAAGTCTTTTTGTTTATTCTAAAAAGAGGTGTTTTATGAAAGAAATATGGAAACCTGTTGTTGGTTGGGAAGGTTTGTATGAAGTTTCCAATTTAGGAAATGTAAAAAGTTTAGATAGATATGTAAACGCTGGGCATTATCAAAAATTTTGCAAAGGTCAATTATTAAAACCCACTTTTCACAAATCTAATTATTATATGGTAACTTTAAGAAATAGTGGTATTCAAAAAGTTTCTAAAGTTCATCAATTAGTTATGAATGCTTTTAATCCTAAACCTAATAATAAAAAACTTGAAATAAATCATATTGATGGTGATACAAAAAATAATAAATTAGATAATCTTGAATGGTGTACTCATAAAGAAAATTTACAACACGCTTCTAAACATCATTTACTTTCAATTTATAAACCAATAAATCAATATGATTTAAACGGAAATTTTATTAAAAGATGGGAAAGTATGAATGAAGCAAGAGATTTTTATAATTTAGGTATAAATTCTTTACGAAATGCTTGTAAAAGAAAATCAGGTATTCATAAAGGTTATATATGGAGATATGCTGAAAAGTAGCATATCTCTTTTTACTTTAATTTATTGATTATTTCATCACCGATACCGAATTGTCTTGCCTGTTTAAATATATTTTCTACTTGTTCTGGTTTATAATTTTTAGTTATTTCTTTAAATATCTCTTGAGGATTACTTTGATTTTTTTGTGCTTGTTCTATGAACTGGAACATTTGAGGGTTTCTCATTTTCAACTGGTTCATCATCATTTGTATTAATTGGTTTTGCATTTTGTTTTACTTCCTTTCTTAGTTCTTCTATTTGCATTTGTAAACTAGAAATTAAAATATCTTTATCATCTTTTGCGATTATTTCTGTAAGTTCATAAGTTTTTATTTCACCTTTTGTATTTTTAATCCATACAACCGACATATCTTTACTAAAGTATGGCGTATCACCTATAACCATATCTCTTTGCACTTCTTCCATTGAATTAGCATATCTAATAACTTCTCTATTGGTTGGAGCTATTTGGAAGTTCTGAGTTAAGTTTGTTGGCTGCTGTGGTTGTTGTAATTGTTGTTTCATTCTATTTAATTCATTCATTTGCTCATTAATTTTATCAATAGTCATTTGTGGGTTATAACTATTCATATAAGGATTATTAAACATATAAATCATTCTCCATTTCTTCTATTTTGATTAATAATTTTTCAACCAAAAAAGAGATATATTCAAAACTATTCTTGCTGTGGTCCTCACTTAATCTTGACATAATATATCTCCTTTCACTTTAAATTCTAATCATATAAAGTAATACAAAATAGCACAAAAAAAGAACCCTATTTGAGTTCCTTTATTTTTTCATTTAATCTAGTTCTTATTTTTCTTATACCTGAGACAGTGTAATTATATTGAAACGATAATGATAAATCACTTTTCTTATTAATATAGAAATCATAGCATATTTTATATTTATCACTATTTTTATCAACCACTTTTAAGATAGTCTCTTCAAACAATTCTTTAGGCATACCTCTATATAAAGTTTTATATGTCTTTTTAACTAATTTGGAAGTAAAATACGATAGTCCAACCCCTAATATTATTGGAACAAATATACTTATTCCTAACGGAGTAGTTATTCTATTTAAAGAGTAGTAAGTAAGATTGGATACGATAAAACATTGAGACATACTTTTTAAGTGAAATGATTTACCAAATGTTCTTTTAGTCAACCAAAATGAAGTTAAGATAAACAAACATTCAATGAGAGTATGATTTAATTTTGCTACTAATAAAATAAGTGCTAGACTTAATGTGTTCCATAATGTACTTAAAATTATAAATATTATAATCTCAAGCTTTTCTTGTTTTTCTTTTTCACTAAAATTATGCAAGTTTTTTTGCAATTTTTTTAGCAAGTTTTTGAAGTTTATCTTCTTCTGCGAAGATGACCCACGAAGTTGGCATAATGTTATTCCCTCCTTTAACACTTCACAATATATTATTAACATTAGAATATAATCTATATCTAATATAATAGATATAGTAAAACCATATTCGACAAAACTATCATTTCTAGTTAATACACTTATAATTTGCAATATTGTACTTATTATCATTACACCAAAGCTTCGTTTTAATGAAACCTTTTTAAATAAAAAGTACCCTACTGCTAGTGAAAAACTAAATATTGAATATAAATAATCTAAATTGTATTCAAATATAAAATGAGTAACTATTACATTAATTAATGTTACTAATGATACTTCTAATACATTAGGTTTATTTTTTATTGCAATATAAGTTAAAAAATAGAATTGTACAGTTAATAATATAAATTGTATTATATTATTTATAATAGGAACATTCAACTTTTGGTCAATCATATTAACTAAATCGTTATTATAATCTATTCCAAAGTAATCCAGCCCTACTAATTTTAGTATAAATATAACCACTAATACAAAAAGATACACTTTTAGACTTGTAGATAAATATTTATTGTAGTCTTTAAACAATTTTTACATCTCCTTTCTAAAAACAAAAAAGAGAACAATATTATTTGCCCTCTTTTTTCTTTGATTTAATATATTAAAACAATGATTATAATTTGTCAATTATTTTTTTATAAAAAAGCCTACTGTTGCCCCTATTATTGCTAAGATTATACCTTTAATTATATCTTCAAGTAATTTAGCTTTCTTATTTATTGTCTCTTCGGTTAATTCGTGTTCTAAATCATTAACTTTATTTTCAAGGTTTACAACTCTTTCTCTATCAACAGAGTTTTCACTTAATCTTTCTATGTTTTTATTTATTTCGCTTAATATAGGTTTAAATGAACTTATTTCTTGAAGTATCGTATTAACTTTTTCTTCTAATTTTTCTTGTCTAACTTCAAGTTTATTTAACCTTTCTTCTGTATATTTATCCACTCGCCAATCACTCCTTATTTTCATTATACCACGATTTGATTTTAAGGACAAATTTATAACCATCTTCTGTAAACATTGTTATTTTATCATCTTTATATATAACGTGGTTTATTTGTGGGCTTTCCTGTAACATCTTAATATATTCTTTTGCTGTTAATAAATAGTTTCTTATTTTAAGATATTCATCTATTTCGTGTGAATACATAATTATTTACCTATTATTTAACTTTTATAATATAATTAACTACTACATAAGGTTGTAAGTTTCCACTATTCCCAGTTCCTGCTGTTCCTGTTGTTATACTACCACTACTAATTACAGCACTCGTATAACTACCTGAACCAACAGAAGCAGTACTACCTTTTCCAGTAATAGTATGACTATGTTGTTGTAATTCTTTACTACCACCAGTTTCTCCTAATGTATCAAAATCTGCGTCGTTACTATCTAAACCAACAGGAATTTTGCCTTGTAAATTTGGTATATTAAATGTTGTACTTCCATCTCCTGACCCATAGTTTGTTCCTATTATAGAAAATAAATCAGAATAAGTTGTTCTTGAAATTGCTCCACCATCACATATCATATAATCTTCAGGAGCTGATGAACCTGCAAATTGAAATATAGAACCTATTGCAATGCTTCCTGAACCTCCGTGTGACCACGCACCTTCAATTCCATCTTCCATATGATTTAATCTATCTGCTGTTATTGGACTAGATAAATTTGGGTAGTCCACCCAAGTTTGTTTATTATAAGCCATAATTTATTTCCTCCTTTATTTCCATTTACCTATTGCAATTACATTTATTGTATAAGGGTTACTTGAACCAGAAGTAAATCTAAATAAATATATATTACCTGCCGAACTTTTACTTGTATTTTGAACTGGTCCAGTCCAATAGTTAGCACCTGTTCTTTCAGCACTTATATTTACAACTGGTTTTTCTTTAAATTCTACTGGGAAACTTCCTAGTGAAATTGATTGATTATCTCCAGCATAATATCCATTACCCCAAGATGAAGTAATATTTATTGAACCAGTTACAACTTTAGAGCATATCATAGTTCCATCTAAAAATTTAATGTAATTGCCATTAGTATTACTACCACTATCTATTATTGGGGAACCACCTACTTGTAATTCTCCACCTAAACTTTCATCATAATCACACATTATTCCTACACCTTCATCTGCTAATGATATATTAGGAATTGCACTTGCCATTGGTGTTAATTGCATTATTGCTGTTGATAATTTATCTGCTATTGTTATTCTAAAATCATAAGAACTTTGTAAATCAAATGTTGTATCATTATTATCACTTCTTACTAATCCATTATAATTAAATATATTATTTGTAACTGTTGGAGTTATATCTGTTGGTGTTATACCCAATGTTTCTAAATCTATCCATTGGTCGCTATCTGTCTTTTTAAATTCATATTTAGAACTTACTACACTATTTGATACACTTCCAAAACTATTATTCCATATAGTACCTGAATATGATAAATCAGCAGCACCACCAACTCCTCCATTATTTCTTTCTACTTTTGAACTTGTATTTATTGATATTGGTGTATAATTTATTACTTGTGTTGCAAGTTTTGTTACCAATGTACTATTTTTTCTACTATCTATTGCAAATACTTGATATGTTCCACCATCACAATTAGGTATAATACCATATACATCATTGTTTTCACTATATGTAATATCTATTGATTGTGAGCCATTAACAAATCTATATTTACTTATTGTTGCACCTTTTTGAGCAAGTGCTTTATTTGCTGTTGAAATAGTTACTTTAATATTGCTATAACCATTAACATTTATAGTATTATCTCCTGTTAATGTTGTTGTTGTACTGTTTATATCTTCAAAATCAAAGTCAGTAAATATTGGTGTTGCACCAGTTATCTTACAACTTATTTTTTTTTCATTACCAGCACTTAATCTGCTTGTTCCTGCACTATTCCAAGTTTCTACTGCAAAGCATAAATCAAAAGTATTGGTATTTGTATATGTTGAATATAAATCATCTATTGTTGTTTGACTTAAATTAAAACTTGTTCCACTTGTGTTATAATCTATTCTTTCTAATGTTCTTACACTTGGTATTGATATTCTTAATTTATATTTCCAAGATGAATTATATTTTGTATAACTAACACTAAATGGTTGTTCTATATCGCTACCTGTTACACTATTTGTTTGAGCATATCTTTGAATAGTATCTAATGATACTGTTCTATTCCCAGTAGAAGTTTTACCTGCTAATGATGTTCCAGATGGTCCTGTAACTGAACCATAAACAGTTATAGTTTTACTACCGTTTTGGTTATGTGATACTGTATTTGAATATGTATATATTAATTGATAATTATTACTTATTGAACCACTCCAAGTTCCAGTTCCTTGCATACTTGCACTATCAATACAAGCCCAACCACTAAAATCCCCTGTAGTAGTATAATTATCTGTTCTTCTTCCATATACTTTTATTGTTACTGTTGAACGATTTAATGTTGATTTTTCTACTGATGTTGAGCCATTTACTTTTGAACTCCATTCTACCATACATTGTAAAGCACCGTTGGGTTCACATTCAAAACTACCACTTGCAAATCTTTGTATATTTAATTTTACATTTAACATAATTTACCTCCTATATTTTAGTAAACCAAGTATGGCTTCCAACTTTTTGCACTAATACATCACATATTGTCGCTTCATTTTCTACTATTTGTGATTTAGTAGTCATACCTTTATCAGTAAAATAAGTTAATATATTACCATTTTTATCAAGTGTTCTAATACCATCACTATTTGCTTTAAATATTGTATCAGTATTGCTTGATTTTATTGTTATACCTTTACTAATGTTTACTGTTTCTGTTGTTGTTTCATTTTGATTTTGGCTATATGCTAGTTTTATTGCTCCTGCATTTACCATTAAATCATATACTTCACAAGCATTATCTACATCAGAAGTAAATCTTACATTTATATGTTGTGAACTTACTTCTATTGTTTGTACAAATTCAGTATCTTCTAGCATTGTTAAATCATACATTACATCGTTTATATATATTCTAACTTTTGCTAATTCTATTAATTTTATATATTTAAAACTTATAGTATATGTTCCATTTGGTACTGTTTGTTCTTGTGATAGTCCACCATTTTGTAATAACATTGATGTTTCATTTGCACTTTTATCATTGTGCTGTTTTATTACATTACCGTCCCAAAATTCATAACTTTGTTTACCTTTAGTATATGTACTAGGAGATGGGTATAAATCACTTTTAGGAAATATATATTGAGTTTCTTTGTCATCTTCAAACCATAATCCAGTATTTCTAAATATATTATTACCACCAGCTTCGCTAAATGTATTAGTTATACCTGTTTGAGCATTTTGTACTAATTCGTTAGTTTGCTCTTTTGTGTACATATTTCCAAGTTCATTTTCAGTAGTTTCTACTCTTTCAGTTATAGCTGTTATATCGCCTGTTGTTTTATCAACTATTACTTCAGTTCTTTTTAATCTTTCTTTTACTGAATTACCTTGAAATTCATTTTTAACTGTTTGTTCTTCACTTGTTAATGCAGGGCTTTCAATTATACTTTGAAATGTTCCGTCATAAGTAAATGTATGTGATAATACATAAGTATCATATACTTGATTTTCATTAGTATTAATTCTTATCTTATCTCCTATGTTTAAAAAAGGTTTACCATAAGGAGTTGTTAATTTTAAATCATAATATGTTAATCCATCTAATTTATTATATATAGCCTGTATTGCTTGAGTTCTTAATTCTTCAGTATATAAGAAATATGGGCTATCTATTATTATTTGATGTTCTCCATATTCAGCTACACTTTCACTATCTGTCATTACAACATTCTCACCATTTAATTGTGAATTAGCTAATATGATTACATTTAAAGGTCCATATTGAGTTAAACTACCTTCAAGAGTAGAATAATCGCTTGTATTAAATTCGTAGTCTATTTGGTTGCTTAACCACGTTAGAGAGATTGTTGAGTTTGACCAATTAAATTTAATAATACTACAAGAAGTTTTTTCAACTTCACTTAATACAGTTCTTATTGTTTCTTTATTAGTAAATGGATTGCCTGTCATTACTATTTCACTATTATCAAATGTTTCATCTGTAGGAGTTAATCCTATTTGACTACAAGCATCTTGATAAAATTCATTTATAGTATGTGTAGCTCCATTTTCAAATGATAATGAACATATATATTGTTTATCTAGTAATGCTCCTCCGTTCATAGCACTAAATTCTGTATTACTAGCTGTTTGTTCATCTTTTACACTTTCTATTATATAATCATCAAATGTTATATATTCTGTACTTTCATCATTATATTCAACACCAAATTCTGGTGTTATTGTTTCTCCTACTAATTCTATATTCATAGGAAGATTTAATAATTTGACATCTGCACTCTTTGTGAATATAGCACCTATTATTGTATCATTAACATAACAACTATCTTTTAGTTCTATACTTGATAAATAATTAGATTGATTTATAGCAAGATTTCCTATTTCAAATTTACATAATCTATTAGCATTTGCTCTATTTTTACATTCATTTATAAAATTTTGTGTTGCCATATACTACCTCCTATAATTGAATTAATGCTATAGTTATAGGTTCGAACATAGAATTATTACCTTGCGTATATCTTAATGTTGATGTCCTATCTCCTCTATACATTGTTTTCGTTTCTCTACTTGCTGTATATGGATTATAAAATGATACTGTCATAGTAGGGGCATTTTTTATTTGTGAGTAAAATGTATTTAATTCTGCACCTGTTAAATATTTTGTAGTTATATCTAATCTAAACTTTTGACTTATTACATTTAATATCATTGTACCATCTGCTGTTGTAGTATCTCTTCCACTATCTTTAGATACATCATACCAACCTACTTGGTAACTTGCTACATAAGGAAGTTTTGTATTATTAACATAAATATCATAATCTATATTTGCCATATTTATCTTTCCTTTCTATGTTCCCTTTTTCTAAGGGTGCTACACTATTTTATTAAAAGTTAATTGGACAT
>Ga0326512_10003361_pt1 | contig 11767 bp, 7 predicted proteins | sample 1_2617_0518_D_FD_203652 | JGI IMG/M metagenome (GOLD analysis project Ga0326512, IMG submission 203652) | Bovine rumen microbial communities from UC Davis, California, United States - 1_2617_0518 | ecosystem: Host-associated > Mammals > Digestive system > Stomach > Rumen | place: USA: California... | reverse complement strand
AAGCGAGAGATTTGCAGGTTGTTGGCTCAGCGCAGGACTTCAATGCCTACCCGACTTACCCGAGGGTACCCGTGGGCGACATCTATGTGTCCAACTACATGAGCCTGCGAGGTGTGGCATGAGCAGGTGGACGACGGCGCAGATGGACACGATCCGCGAGCTCGGTCACCTAGGTGCCGAGGCGGTACGCGACGAGATCGAACGGCGCTATGGCGTGAGCCACACCACCCATGCTGTGGAGATGATGGCCTCACGCATACATGCGCCATTGAAAGTGCAACAGGTGTGCCCGGACTGCGGTGTGGTGGGTCTCCGACTGAACCGGCAGACGGGACTGTGCCCACGGTGCACCGAGCGGCAGCACCTCGAGGAGGCCGTGGCCTTCAACGACCTGCTCATCGAGGAGCGCATGGAGGCCGAGGGCGCAGAGACCGAGGAGATGCGGCGCGAGTACGACGCCATGCGCCAGCGCAACTCACGCCTGTGCCGCAAGTACGGCCTCAAGTCCCTGGCCGAGCGCAGGCGCGAGGGCAAGGCGAGCGTGTGACGCGCCCATAGGCTGGTCTCATGAGACCTAAGCTGACATACGAACTGATCGAGCAGATGGCCGCCCTCAAGGCCGACGGGCTGTCCAACAAGGACGTCTGCCGGGCCGTGGGCATCTCCGAGCAGACCTTCTACCGCTGGACGGGCGACCCCAAGAACAAGCTGCAACGTGAGTTATGTGAGCGACTGAAAAAAGAGGAGGCGGCGTTCAAGCAGACGCTGCTGACCACGATCCGCTCGGCCGCGCTCGAGAAGACGCAGCACTGGACGGCAGCCGCGTGGCTCTTGGAGCGCACGTATCCCGACGAGTATGGGCGCCCCGACCGCAGGCGCGAGGAGAAGCCCCAGGAGGACGTGCCGCAGATTTCGCTCGGCGTGGAGCTCAAGGTTGCGAGGCCGGAAGATGTCAAAGACTAGCGCGGCTGACCTCTGCATCCCCAAGTTCCACCCCATCCTAGGCGACGTGATGTGCCATGGGCACACGAGCTACTGGCTGTACGGCGGGCGTGGCAGCACGAAGAGCTCGTTCATCTCGCTGTGCCTCGTACTTCTCACCGTAGCGAATCCCGAGTGCAACGTCGTGGTGGTGAGAAGGTTCGGCAACACGCTGAGGGATTCCGTCTACACGCAGGTGCTGTGGGCCATCGACGCGCTGGGGTTGAGTGGGTACTTCAAGGCGAAGATCTCTCCTCTTGAGATCGTGTACGTGCCGACCGGGCAGAGGATCGTCTTCCGTGGGTGCGATGACCCGCTCAAGCTGAAGTCGACCAAGTTCGCGCGGGGGTATTGCGCGGCGATATGGTTCGAGGAGCTCGACCAGCACGCGGGCATCGAGGACGTGAGGTCGGTTCTCAACTCTCTCAGGCGTGGTGGCGACCAATTCTGGGTGTTCTTCTCGTTCAATCCGCCCAAGACGGCGATGAGCTGGGTGAACAAGGAGACGCTCGAGCGCAGGCAGCGCGAGGACACGCTGGTGTGTCGCTCCTCTTATCTCGACGTGATCGGGTCTCATCCGGAGTGGCTGGGCGGGCCGTTCATCGAGGAGGCGGAGTACCTGCGGGAGGTCAACGAGCTCGCATGGCGATGGGAGTTTCTTGGCGAGGTCGTCGGCACGGGCGGTAACGTGTTCTCCAACGTGGTGGAGCGAGAGGTCACAGACGAGGAGATCCGCAGCTTCGAGCGCATCAAGAACGGGCTCGACTGGGGCTGGTGGCCAGACCCGTGGCGGTTCGTGAGGTGCGAATGGCAGTCTGGGGCGCGGAGGCTCATCATCTTCGAGGAGCACTCGGCCAACAAGCTGACGCCCGAGGAGAGCGGCAAGATCGTGCTCGAGTCTCTCACCTACGCGGACGAGCCTGGCGAGGAGCCTTATTACCATGACCAGGTGGTGTGGGTGGACGACACGCCTGACGGGAAGGTTCAGACCAGCGTTTATCGGCGTGACCTCGGAATTCGTGCCCATCCTGCGCGGAAGGGTCGCATGAGGAAGCTCTCCTATGAATGGTTGGCTGGGCTGAGGGAGATTGTGATTGACCCGGTGCGGTGCCCTCTCACCTATGAGGAGTTTGTCACCAAGGAGTACGAGCGGGACCGCGACGGCACATGGCTCGACATCATCCCCGACGGCTCGGATCACTCGATAGACGCCGTACGCTATGCGCTCATGGACGACATCCTGCGGGGATAGATGGAGCTCAGCCTATAATGGCTCCTGACAACGTATCGCCGAGGAGGTCTTCATTATGGGTTTGTTCGGTAGTCTGTTCTCTCCAAAGAAGAAGCCTACTAAGAAAAAGCCTGCTAAGAAGAAGAGCGTCAAGGTGACCGGCATATCCATCACTGAATACAACGTCGATGGGTCGGTCAAGTCTCACCGTGATATTCCTGCAAGCGCACTTCCAAAGAGCTCTGGTCCAACTAAGTCGATCGCGCAATTGAGGGCGGAGATGGAGGCCGAGGACAGGCATTTCAACATGGTTATGGATAAGGTTGGTGATGCCCTTGAGGCATGCTCTGATCCTGACAGCACTGAAGAAACCCTGGAAGAGTATCGCCGGATTATCGCATGGGCCCGAAAAGAAGGAGTTGGCCTCAGTACCGCGCATGACTTCCGTTTGGTGAACTTCTACATCAAGAGAAAGATGTATGACACTGCGTGGGGCTACCTCAACAGGATGGTGATTGACTTCCCAGACAACCTCTCGAAGATCCGGAAGGAGATGTGCCGAATCTGCAAGAAGGAAGGTCGTTGGGTCGACGCGCTCGGTTTTCTCATGATGAGCCACGCTTCGAAATACGGCGGCTTCAATGCGGAGTCCTTCCTGAAGGACTTGGGTCCAATCGCACGCAAGCTGTCGCTCTCGGAAGACGAGAAGCAGTATCTCGTGAAAATGCTCTCTTCCCTGCGCGGAGATGAGCGTAAACGCGATGCCGAGGCCTCGAAGCTCCATCGCCGATTCTACGACGAGAGGCTCAAGTCCCGCGTGGAGTAAGCAGGCTCGTCCTTCTCTCCCAAGATTGCTGAAGCTCTACCGAAGGCCTCGTATTGCTCGGGGCCTTCTGTTTGTGACGTAGGGCGAAACTCGTTCGTGGATAGCCATGACGGACGGAGGTTCTTCTTACCATGGGCGCAGCGGACATGCAGCAGGAGTATTGGGTGCCGGAGTGCATTCGGGAGTACCTGGGGGGCTTGGGGTTCGTGCTGCCGCTGGAGGCGATGGAGGGTTACATCCGCTCCTGGCATGAGTGGATGCAGAGCTCCGGGGACTTCTACGACTATCGGGACACCGACGGGTTCGGTCGTCTCTACGAGGTCCATAGGCGCTCGATCCATCCGGCTATGAGGGTGTGCCAGGAGTGGGGATCGCTTCTCCTCAACGACAAGACCTCCGTGGTGTGCGAGAACCAGGCTTGCACGGACTGGCTCTCGTCGTTCTTCTCGGCGAACCACTTCATGCCTGCGGCTCAGGCCACCGTCGTAAAGGCGTTCGGCATGGGGACCGGGGCCTGGGCGCTTTGGGTGGATGTCGGGAAGAAGTCCGTGAAGGTCCGGCACTACGACGCCCGCATGGTGGTTCCACTTACCTGGGACGAGGAGGGCGTCACCGAGTGCGCCTTCGTCACCCGCGTGTTCTATCGCGGAAAGGCCGTTGACCAGCTGCAGATGCACATGCTCGGTGCCTTCGGCACGTACCAGATCAGGACGGTCTGCTTCGACTCGGACGGGAACGTGATCGAGCCCGAGGGCATCATCCCCGAGTACGACACTGGCTCGGTGTGGCCGACCTTCTCCATAGTGAGGCCTGCCGTGACCAACACGCGCGTGGACTTCTCGCCCTACGGGCAGTCCGTCTTCGCCGACGCCATAGACGCCGTCCAGGCGGTCGACCTCACCTTCGATGCGCTCATCTCCGAGGTGGACGTGTCCAAGATGAGGGTGTTCCTCTCGGACGTGATGTTCGACCAGAAGACGGACGGCAAGGGGAAGAGGATTCCCATCCCTTTCGGCAAGGGCGACTGCACCGTGTTCAGGAAGGTCATGAGCACCGAGGACATGGTCCAGGAGTTCGCGCCTGCCCTTCGCACCTCATCGCAGTCGGAGGCGTTCCGCATCGCCCTGCAGATGCTCGGGGACCTCACCGGGTTCGGGCTGGGGTACTTCGACTTCGACGAGTCGCGCGGGTACATCAAGACGGCCACCGAGGTGAGCTCGGACAACTCCGCCCTCATGAGGAACATAGCTAGGCACGAGCACCTGCTGGACGCCTCGCTCGCCAGCATCGGCCACGCGCTCCTGCACATGGGTCGCACGTTCGGTGAGAGGCTGCCTGACGAGGGGAAGATCACGTGCCTCTTCGACGATAGCATCATCACCGACACGGCTGCCGAGAAGGAGCAGGACATGCGCGAGGTGGGCGTCACCATGGCGCCGTTCGAGTACCGCATGAAGTGGTACTCCGAGGACGAGGCCACGGCGCGTCGCATGGCGGCCGAAGTTGGCGTCAGCGCCTCAGGCAAGGTCGCACGCGAGCAGCAGTGATGTGGCTCAGGCCTGTGTCAAAGGCTTGTGAGGCGTCACGGAGGTCTCTCGGGACCCAACACAGGCTGAGGGTAGGTTGGGGCCATCGGTGACCGTACGGACGCCTTCCTGCCATACTGGGACAGCCTGCGGTACTGCCGGCGGTGTTCGGGGGACGTGGGAGGTGCTGTTGGCATGAGGCTGCCGCCACATGCGGGTACGGTGGTGACGCCGGTGATGGCGGGCTGCCGCTAGCACAGGTGACAGACAGTGCTTCTGCCGCCCGGACGGCGCACGTGACGCGGACCGGCGCGTACGAGCACGGAGACGCAAGCATCGGGACGGCGGCGGATGCGGTGCGCGCGAGGGAGGGCATGACACGCGGGGAGCGGGTGCCCCCGTTAACCCTTCGATGCGCGAACGGCGCACGTAGGCTGGGACGCGCGGCTGAGGCCCGACGCGCGGAGCAGACCCGCGCCAGCGGGGCTGCGTAGCGCAGGGCCGAAGACGCGTGGCACAGCCGTAGTGCGACGGGCGCGCTAGGCCGGAGGGAGGTGGCTGCGCCTGGCCGAGCTCCGCCCGTGGAGCAGACCGCGTTAGCGGGCTGCGGAACGGAAGGGCGAGGCCATGCGCAGCCACCGACCGTAGGCCGTTCCGGTTGACGTGCAGGGCACCCGCTGCCCGCGTGGCGTGCCCGACCCGCGCACCGCAGCCGACGACGGCACGATGCGACCTACCCCGAGCGAGCAGCGCCGGGCCGTGGCACGTGCGACGCTCGCGCGGCAGAATAGTTTGACCACGATGCGGTTGGCCTCATGCTCGGAGCCGAGGTTGCACGCTCTTCTCACCTACGGAGTCAGCAACCTACTCGAACTCAGGTATGCTGGGCAATCCCATCATGTGCCTAACCTCATTGGGAGTGTATACGCCGTCATCCTTGCTATGGAGAATCCGATGGCAGTTTGGGCAAACGGGTATTAAATCCTTAGACGGGTCTGTCTGTCTCTCTCCTCCATCTGCAAGCGGATGTAGGTGATGCACCTCCACGACACCCGGGATGCCATATATCTTCTTGGAGTCGAAGCCGCAGATCGCGCAATTGGTACCCCTCAGCTCAAGGCACTTCTCCCTCGCCATGAAGCTGCGCTTTGCTTCCTCGCGAGCCTTGAGGGTCGCCTGCTGCGTGCCCTCCACATAGAGCCGCAGCACAATTTCGTCGTCAACGACAACCTCTGGCGCGGGCTCATCGATTCCGTAGTGAAGGTAGAGTGGGGACCAATTGGGGCACGCAAGGACGCTATCTTTCGCCTTGTTGCGCTTCTCGACCTCATCGAGCAGTGCAAGCTCTGGGTAGAGCAGGTCAAACTGCGCGTACCAACCTTCGGCTGGCCTCCTCTTCGTCTGGTCGACCACCATTACCGGAAGATTCGGCAGGCCGAGCTCCTTGCACGACTCCTGTATCTCGCCGAGCGGATTCGCCATGCCGTGCCACGCGGGCACGTTATCGCCGAATCTCTCCTTGATAGCCTTGCTCAGCTCGCCATAGGTCATCTCCCGCTTCTTCGAAACAACGAAGGGAACGAGAACGGCAACTATCTCGGCGGCAATCTCAACGGTTCTCGACGGCATAGGGCATCATCTCGCTGTGCTAGGGCAAGGAGGAACGTTCCTAAGATTATCGCCCAACTGGCCTCTTGTGTTGAGTCGCTGCAATCCCGTTGGTTCATCCCGTTGTGACAGATCGGCGATTTGACGGCCGGTCAGTGCCTTTTGGCCCTTACAATGGTTTGCTGTTGGGTTTTGTCGCTATGATAGGTGGTTTCGCGTGGACATCTCGGAGATCAAGCCAGGCATGCACGTGGTGGGCATCCTGCCTTCCGAGGTCGTCGAGGTTGTCGCGGTCACTCCCACGGGAAACGCCGTCAACGTCGTGTTCCAGAAGCTCGACGGCACGTACGACTCCGTGAGCCTCTTCCCGAAGGACTGCCTCGCGCTGCGCGTGAGCGAGGGCGGAGACAGGCGGACATTCTCCGCGAGCGCGGACGGCTTCCTCCTCGCGGCGGAGGCGCTGCGCATCCGCTACTCCTACGTGTTCGACAAGCGCCTCGCAATGCACACGTCCATCATCGAGCCGCTCCCTCACCAGATCACCGCGGTGTACGAGGACATGCTCAGGCTCCCGAAGCTCAGGTTCCTCCTGGCCGACGACCCAGGCGCGGGCAAGACCATCATGGCGGGGCTCCTCATAAAGGAGCTCATGATACGCGGCGACGTGGAGCGCTGCCTCATCGTGTGCCCGGGCGGCCTCGTGCAGCAGTGGGTGGAGGACGAGATGGGGCCTAAGTTCGGCCTCGAGTTCCGCATGCTCACCAACGACGTGGTCGACTCGACCAAGAGCGGCAACCCGTTCCTCGATATTCCTCTCATGGTGGCCTCCGTCGACAAGCTCGCTCGGGACGAGCGCATGCAGCAGATGCTGATGGAGGCGAACTGGGACCTCGTGATCGTGGACGAGGCCCACAAGATGGCCGCGCACGTGAACGGGCGAAAGGTGGACTACACCAAGCGGTACCACCTGGGGAGGCTCCTGTCAGAACGCACCCGCAGCCTCCTGCTGATGACCGCGACGCCCCACAACGGCAAGGAGGACGACTTCCAGGAGTTCATGAAGCTCCTCGACCCGGACCTCTTCGAGGGCGGCGCCCGTTCGGGCGTGACCGTTGACCTCTCCACCGTGATGCGCAGGCTGCAGAAGGAGGAGCTGCTGACTTTCGAGGGGAAGCCGCTCTTCCCGATACGAGAGGCCCGCACCGTGCAGGTCTCGCTGACGCCGTCGGAGCAGGCGCTCTACGACCACGTTACCGAGTACGTCCGAGAGGGCTTCAACCGCGCCGAGCGCATCGTGAGCAAGGACAAGCGAAACGCCGTGGGCTTCGCCATGACCTCGCTCCAGCGCAGGCTCGCCTCGTCGCCGCTCGCTTCGTACCGCTCCCTGAGCAGGCGTCGCAAGCGCCTCGAGGAGCGTGCCGTCGAGGTGCGCGAGCACGGCACCTACACCACGGGCAAGGCGTCGTACGAGCCCGACGGCTGGGACTGGGACGGCTGGGACGAGGACGACCGCGAGGACGCGCAGGACACGCCGGAGGGCACCTACGTGCTCGACTCCGCCACGGCGGCCGAGACGCTTGAGGAGCTCGAGGCCGAGCTGTTCGAGCTGGGCGCGCTGGAGACCGAGGCCAAGCGCGTGCTGGACGCGCGTGAGGACCGCAAGTGGCTGGGCCTTCTGGACCTCCTCGAGAGCGAGGGCATGCGCGACGCGGACGGCAGGCGCGAGAAGCTCATCATCTTCACCGAGTACACCGACACGCTCGAATACCTCGAGGCTCGCCTCTCGGACTACCTGGGGTCTCACGAGCGACTGCGCGCCATACGCGGCGGCATGAACCGCGACCAGCGCAGGCAGGTCGAGGCCGACTTCAAGCAGGACGACGAGGTGAGCGTGCTCGTGGCGACCGACGCGGCCGGCGAAGGCATCAACCTGCAGGTCGCGCACCTGCTCATAAACTACGACCTGCCGTGGAACCCGAACCGCATCGAGCAGCGGTTCGGGCGCATCCACCGCATCGGCCAGCGAAACACCTGCCTCATGTACAACCTCGTCGCGGACGGCACCCGCGAAGGCGAGGTTTGGCGCAGGCTCTTCGACAAGCTCGACCAGGAGAAGGAGACGCTGCAGGGCAAGGTCTTCGACGTGCTGGGCCAGGTCTCCTACGACGGCAAGTCGCTCGCCGACCTCCTGCTCGAATCAATCCGCCTGGAGCAGACGCCGGAGCGGCAGGCCTATCTCGACACCGTCATCGACGGCGCGCTGGACCGAGAGCACCTGGAGCGCATCATGGCACGGGACGTGCTCGCAACCGACACGCTCGGCATCGAGGACGTGACCCGCGTGCGCACCGACATCGAGCGTGCCAACGCCATGCGGCTCCAGCCTCACTACATACGCAAGTTCTTCTCACGCGCGATCTCGGACCTGGGCGGCAGACTCGCCTCGAACGGGGACGGCACCTGGCGCATCCGCAGGGTGCCGCTCGCCCTCGCCACAAAGAGCATCAACGGCGCCAAGAGACCGCTCGCCGCTAGCTATGCCTCCCTCGCCTTCGAGAAGGAGAACGTGGAGAACCCTGCGACCACCGACCTCGTCTGCGTTGGGCACCCGCTCCTCGACGCCGCCGTGGAGGAGACGCTCGCCAAGCACTCGTCGGCCCTCTCGGACGGCGCCATGCTCGTGGACGACGCGAACCGCACGCTCGGGCCGAGGTTGATGATGGCATACTCGCTCAGCATCTGCGACGGGGCCGGGAACGACGTGCAGAGGCGGCTCTACTACGTCGAGGTCGAGGGCGGCTGCGAGCCGGTCATCTACCGCCAGGCACCGTACATCGACTACCGTCCGCCCACCCCCGAAGAGATCGGTGCTCTCGACGAGGACCTCGTTTGGGACTGCCTCGGCAGCGCGAAGGACGCCGAGGAGCTCGCCGCTTCCGAGGTGATGGGCAGGCTCGTGGAGGCTGACGTCGCCGAGATCGTCGCCGAGCGGGACGTCACGCTGAACCGCATAGCCGCTGCCGTGGAGACGCGGCTCTCGCACGCAATCGTGCGCGCAAGCAGGGAGCAGCAGCTCTGGGTAGAGAAGGCGCGCCAGGGCAAGGAGGGGGCGAGGCTGCAGGCCGACAATCGCAGGCGGGAGCTCCAGGCGCTCGTGCAGAGGAAGGCCACACGGCTCGCTGAGGTCGAAGGTCAGCGCAACGTACGCTCGAAGCCCCTGCAGCTCGTCGCCTGCGCCCTCGTCGTGCCGTCATGCATGCTCGACGGCGCGGATGATGCCAGCGAGCAGGCCGACTTCGAGGCGCGCAAGGAATCCGAGATGCGCGGCATGCGCTCCGTGGAGACCATCGAGTGGAGCCTCGGGCATGTGCCCACCGACGTGAGCCGCGAGAACGTGGGCTGGGACATAGAGTCCCGCGTGCCCAAGGACGACGGCACCGAGGACCTGCTCTTCATCGAGAGCAAGGGCGTTCGTGCGGATGCGGACATGGTCCACCTCTCCGCGAACGAGGTGCTCAAGGCCGCCGGCAACCGCGACCGCTTCGTGCTGGCTATCACGCGTCCGCTAGACGGTGGCTGCGAGACCACCTACCTGACGGGCGCCATACACGACGACTACAACCCCGCGCTCGACAGCTACCCGTTCAAGATCGCGCAGCTGCTCAAGCGCGCTGACGACGTTGCCGTCTACTTCGTGAAGGATGGGAAATGTACAAGAAGAAGCTGATCGAGACCTCCATCCCGCTGGACGAGATAAACGCCCAGTCGGTGCGAGAGAAGTCGCTGCGCAAGGGTCACCCCTCCACCCTGCACCTTTGGTGGGCGCGACGTCCCCTGGCGGCAGCCAGGTGCGTGATCTTCGCCAGCATGGTGGACGACCCGTCAGAGCACGAGGAGCTGTTCCCGACGCCTGAGGCGCAGGACCGCGAGCGCGAGCGCCTCCACGGAATCATCCGCAGGCTCGCGAACTGGGACAACATCGGCGACGAGGCGCTGTACCAGGAGGCGTACGACGAGATGGTCAAGTACGCGCCGGACGGCAAGCTACCCGAGTTCCTGGATCCCTTCGCGGGCGGAGGGGCCCTTCCCTTGGAGGCCCAGAGGCTCGGCCTCGTCTCGCATGCCGCAGACCTCAACCCCATACCAGTCACGCTCAACCGCGCGATGATAGACATCCCTGCGCGCTTCTGCGGGCAACCACCCGTCCACCCAAGCGACAGGATGCAGAAGGCTGGCGAGTGGCCTCGAGCGACCGGTTTGGCCGAGGACGTGCGCTACTACGCCGACGTCATGCGAGAGATGGCCAAGGAGCGACTTAGCGAGAACTATCCACAGGTGGACGTGACGCAGGGTCATGTGACGAAGAAGGCAACTCCCATTGCCTACATCTGGGCAAGGACGGTCACTTGTCCAAATCCCGCATGTCATTGCGAGACGCCCCTTGTACGTTCCTTCTGGCTGAGCAAGAAGAAGGGCAACCGCGCATATATCGAGCCTGTAGCAAGTAACGGTCAAGTGGACTATGTGATTCGATATGAGCGAACAGGGTGGCAGGACTTCTCTCACGTACCAAATGAGACCGTAAGTCGCAGGGGCGCAAAATGCATTCACTGTAATGGCCCCCTTTCGCTTGAATACATACGCACAGAGAGTCGTGAGCATGGTTTAGGCCACCGAATGATGGCGATAGCTTGTGAGAGTCCTTTTCATAACGGGCGATGGTACATCTCCTCATCAGCTGAGGATGAACAACTTGCGTTGGAAATGACAAAGCCAAAAGGGACGCCAATAACGCCTCTCCCGAAGAAAGCGCTGAGCTTCAGGGTGCAAGCATATGGCATGGATCAACACTGGAAACTGTTCACTTCCAGGCAGCTATCAACATTAGTAGGCTTCTCTGATCTAGTGCGCGAGATTCGCGGAATAGCTGAGCGCGATGCCGCTGCGGCAGGATTGCCGGATGACGGAATCTCTCTGGATTCAAATGGCAAAGGTGCAAGGGCATATGGCGAGGCCATATCTGTGTATCTTGCGCTCATACTAGACAAAGTCATTGATTACAATTCAACAATTAGCAGTTGGAACAATGGTTCCAAGTACGAAACAATACGTAATACATTTTCACGTCAGGCAATCCCGATGTCTTGGGACTACGCTGAAGCAAACCCCCTTGCATCCGCATCCGGCTCTTTTGAGAGCATGAAAGGGCAGATTGTTGATTCAATAGAGTATTTGCCTGCTCAGCCGCAGGGGGATGCTGTTCAACGTGACGCGGCACAAACAGGCGGAGTAAGTAACCTTTTGGTGTCAACTGATCCGCCGTACTATGACAATATCGGGTACTCAGATCTCTCGGACTACTTCTATGTATGGTTACGCAGGAGTCTGAGAGATGTTTATCCCAGCGTGTTCGCAACAATGCTGACGCCAAAAGCAGAAGAACTAGTTGCCACTCCATTTCGTTTCGAGGGTGGATCCGAGGAAGCAAAAGAGTTCTTCGAGAATGGCATGAGGGAGACCTTTGGTCACCTTGCGGTTGCCGCCTCAGATGCCTACCCACTCACAATCTACTATGCCTACAAGCAATCCGAGACC
>Ga0326512_10003360_pt1 | contig 11767 bp, 11 predicted proteins | sample 1_2617_0518_D_FD_203652 | JGI IMG/M metagenome (GOLD analysis project Ga0326512, IMG submission 203652) | Bovine rumen microbial communities from UC Davis, California, United States - 1_2617_0518 | ecosystem: Host-associated > Mammals > Digestive system > Stomach > Rumen | place: USA... | reverse complement strand
GATCGCAGCGGAAGACGGCAAAGTATACGCTACAAGATCCGGGACCTTTATCGAAGATTTTCTTACTATCGTGCACGAACTCGATGACGTTGCCGAAGAAGGGAAAACAGCTTTTTCTGAGCCGCTGGTGATTTGTGTATCGCATATGAAGAGCAAGAGCACCGGAAATAACTTCGCGTGCTGCTCGTTGGCATGAATGACATTTTTCGTCTTGTATATCTCCTGTACCATGTAAGAAGGGCCGAAAGGCCCTTTTTACTTGCCAGAAATAAAGTGTATAGCGGCATTTTTCGCTTTCAAATTCTTAAACTTCAGTAGATTTTTCCTGTACTTATCCCTAAGCATTTTTCTATATAGTGAGCCTGGGTCATATATGGCAGACTCAGATATATCTTTTTCGGTCGCGGCATGGATGAGTTTAAAACGCTGATCCGGCGTCGTCGACACATAATAAAAATACCCCTGTTCATTATAACGGACAGAATACAACTCATCCTCATATCTAATTGTAATAATATATCGGCCCGAGTCAGCAACAGACGAATCTATCATATCATAACTGGTATTAATATATTTCCGCTCCTGGGATGCTGCATTATAGGCAGCAGATGATAAGGCGCGGTGAAATGCACTTTCAGTATGTTTTTGTGCGCTGATCTCATTAAAATTTTGTTCAATAATAAAGCCATCACCTCGGAAAAAATTACTGTCAAGCTGCAGTGAGTCAACGATGCCGAGCGCGTCAAAATAAGGGTTATAAACTGATATCATGTTACCTACGATGATAACCGGCAGATAGCGCGACATCTGACCATTTCCTCTTGCCAGCGAGTCATGTACACTCATAAAGAGGTCAACTTCTTTTTTCAGATAATTATCGTTTTCTGGGAAAGCCTCATCAAAAAGTATTACGTCAACGTCTGAAAGCAGATGCGAAAACTTTTTAATTTGCTCTGCTGCTGAAATGCTGGTCGCATATCCGCATTCATACTTGACCGGCTTTTCAATTGCCTGATGCACAAATAAGCGTTCAAAAACATTTTTTACGCCGGGTTCCTGGCTCATTGCAAGGCCGGGGAAAAACAATTTATTGATATCCTTAAAAAAGCCGGCTGCTGCCTGGGTGATCTCATACCTCCGGCGATACAAAAGCAAGAACTTTTTGCCCTTGCGTAAGTAGTTATGCAGCAGCATTCCATTATAAAAAGTAGTCTTTCCGGCGGATCTGTTAGACGCTGCTATATAGATCTCCGGCTTGCTATTATTAAGATCTGTTTTTGATAATAGTTTATATCCATTGTAAAAATCTGGACTTGTAGCAAAATGTGAATATGATTTTAATTCCATATATACCTCCTAATATTAAAATTTGACATTTATACTCATATAATATATAAATAAAGTTAAGAAGTAAAGCGCGTTTAAAGGGGGTGAGCATATGGATATTGCATCAATCGCGCAGTTGATAACATCAGTTGGGTTTCCTATAGTCGCATGTATCCTGATGGGGTACTATATCAAAACGCAGACAGACAATTACCGCTCAGACGTGGCGGAGCTGCAGCGCCAGCACAAGGAAGAAATTCTAAAAGTTACAGAAGCGGTTAATAACAACACGGTTGCTTTACAAAAACTATCAGATGCACTGGTAGAAAGAGGCTTTGTAAATGGGAATAATGATAGAGCTTGATCCGGTTATTGCGCTTGCGCTGGAAGTGATCGCAGGCGCCTGGGGAGTCAATGAAGAACGAAAGAAAAAACTTGAGGCTGCCGGGTACGATTATGAGCGCGTGCAGAAGTGTGTTAATGATTTATTGAAAGTGATGAAAAAGTATGGCGCTTGAATGGAAAAGTGTTCCGTCTAATTCATACACTACAGGGCCTTTTCGGGATAACTATACACTGTATCCGGCGGAACAATATTATTATAACAATGCAAATTTGATCTGGGGGACTTTTACACAATACGGATGGACTCTTAACGCGATAGCAGGCGCAATGGGAGTTATGGACTATGAGTCAGGCGGTTTTAATCCTGGCATCGGCGAAATGGGAGGCTGGCCGCTGCCTACAGGCAGCAAGGGTAATTGGGATATTTATTCTCACCCGTCCGGACTTGCGCTTGCACAGTGGACAGCGCCAAATGGCTACTACCCGGTCTACGATACGACAGATCCGAATCCGCTTTTAGCGCTGGCGAATAAATATGATGTTGACTGGTATGATGGCGCGTTCCAGTGCCTGGCAATAAATCACTGCAACGATCCGGACTATACAGATTTTTATGCGCCCTCAGTTGGATATGTAACGTCACTTTGGGGATGGCGTCAGGGTTCACATAGTGACTATCATATCGTGAGTTCATGGGATGAATACCGGCGCTCAACTCTGCCTCCGGAAGAGCTTGCAAAGGCGTATCTTGCTTGTGTGGAAGGTGTGCCGGGTGGCTTTGAGCCGGACGGATCAGACTACATATGGCGTCAGAGGCAGGCGCGGTATTGGTATGATACTTTTGTTGGTAAGACACCTGATCCTGATATCCCGGTATACCCTGATGATTATCCGCCCGGTCCCGGTCCCGGTCCTGGCCCGGGTCCTGCAGCAGAAAAACACAAATTCTGGATTTACATGAGAAACCATAAAATCAGAAAATACTAATGAAAGGAGAATTATTTTATGATCATCGAAACACGCGAAGAATATCTTCGCAGGATAGGTGAGCGGATTGGAGATAGCGAAGATGATATTTCATTTCTCGAAGACATGACCGACACTTATGACAGCTTGTCAACCGGTGCGGATCGCGACACTATCGCGAGACTTACGGCAGAAAATGAAGAACTGCGCCGGAAATATAAAGAGCGCTTTTTTGCGCCCGGCGCCGCGGATCCGGAACCGGACCCGGAACCGGAGCCGGAAACAAAAAGAACTTTTGAAGAATTATTTAAGTAAAGGAGTGAAGAACAGATGCCAAGAAGAATTGCAAATACGACGCTTAATGCATCAACGATTGACATTCTCAATGTTATCAGACAGAACGCCAGTCTTGAATATCAGAGCCAGATTCCCAACATTACGCAGGCTACCGATATTCCTGCGGTGGGAGAGGTCCTGTGCGGATATCCGGCGCTGGCGAACCAGTTTATCAACGCGCTGGTCAACCGGATCGCGCTTGTGCGAGTGCAGAGCGCAACCTTTAACAATCCATATACCAGACTCAAAAAAGGTGTTCTCTCTTACGGAGAAACCATTGAAGAAATCTTTACCGGGATTGCGCGCGTCTTTACGTTTTCGGAAGAAAAAGCAGAAGCGCGAGAGCTGAAAAGATATCTGCCGGATGTTAAGGCGGCTTTTCACGCGACAAACTGGAAGGTCATCTACCCAGTCACGATTGAAGAGGAAAGTTTGAGACAGGCTTTTCTTTCCCTGGAAGGTGTGCAGGATCTGATCACGCGGATTGTGGACAGCATTTACACGGCAGCCGAATACGACGAATTTTTGCTTTGTAAATACCTCATTATAAAAAGTATCAACCGCGGCCAGCTTTACCCGGTATCTGTTGACGTTGCTGACATTAAGAACGCAGCCATTGCTTTCAGAGGAACATCTAACATGCTAACGTTTATGAAAAATCGTTATAATTTGGCCGGGGTAATGAACAGCACGCCAAAAGACAGGCAGGTTATCTTTATGGATGCAATGTTTGACGCACAGTATGATGTAAATGTCCTGTCAGCAGCTTTTAACATGGAAAAGGCGGACTTTATGGGCCGTCTGCACCTCATTGATGATTTTACAACTTTTGACAACCAGCGCTGGGCGGTGATCCGGTCAGAGTCTAACGGCCTGGAAGAAGTGACGGCGGCAGAGCTGGCAGTCATGGCTGACGTCCTGGGCGTTTTTGGTGATGAAGAATTTTTCCAGATTTACGACAATTTGAATAAATTCACGGAAAAGTACGTTGCTGCCGGCCTCCGCTGGAACTACTTCTACCATACATGGAAGACCGTTTCTGTTTCGCCTTTTGCAAATATGATCGTTTTCGTGAAGTCAACCGCCAGCCTGGGAACGCCGACAGCAGCAGTATATAGAGTACAGTCTGCCGATAACGACAATACCGGCACCGAAAGAAACACGGTAATCAATCTTGTCCTGGATTCTGTGACCGGCGGAACGCCGCTTACTTATCGCAATTTTGCTTTTGTACAGAATCAGAGCATGACCGCTGCCGGCCTTGCTGTGCAGCCGTACGGATCGATTACAATTCCTTCAACTGCCGTACCTACAGCGTCGGTTACGCTGGAAGTGACGGACGGTGTAAACACATACACATACGCAAGGACTGTTGCGCAGCTCCGGTCACTGGCACCGAATGAGGCAGTGACACTCACAAAGGTTGAGTAATATCAAAAGGTTGAGTAATATCAAAAGGGGATGTTAAGGCATCCCCTTTTTAAAAGAGGTGATATTTTTGGCAACATATATAAAAACTACATCTGGTGGAAATGTGGAATACGAAATTGAACCGGGAAATGAAAACGTAATGCTGCCGAATGAGCAGCAGGGAGGAGGTGAACCGGAAGGATATTCTGATGTTGTGCAGAGCATCAGCAACAATTATTCTTCCGAATCAACATACAATGCCGGCGATATAGTTTTTTATGAAAACAAACTTTATCAGGCCATGGAAGACATAACAACCGCTGAGACATGGACGCCTGAACACTGGCAGCAGATCACGCTGTCAGACGAAATTACTGATTTAAAAGATGAGGTGTCCGAAGCTGTGCCGATGGTTTATGAGGTCGGGGCCGGTAAGGAATACACATCTTTTACTGCTTGCCTTAAAGCGCTGCAGGGCAACTCAAAAAATAAGACAATCCTTGTATACGATGGCACATATGATATATTTGAGGAATTGGGCGGTGCTGATTATGCGTCAACTATTGAGGTAAATAGCAACTGGAGAGATGTAAATGTTATTGTGCCGCCTAATACCAAAATTATTGGAGTTGGCAATGTAATTTTTGAGTTTCTACCAGCAGACGATGAAATCGCAACCCCTGCGATTAATGCATTATCCGTACTTAATGTAGTGGGGAACGTGGAAATTGAAAATATCAAAATTCATGCTCAGAACTGCTTATATTTAATTCGTGATGATACATCATCACTTCCTGGGTTATATGATGTCAGGCGTAAATTTAAAAATGTAGAGTGCATTAGATACAACGGAGGAACGCACTGCTATTCCTGTACTTTCAAGCAGGGTGCAAAAATTAGTTTTGAAAACTGCCACTTTGAGTCTTATAGTGGCACAACATTTGGTATGGTCAGCGTTGCCACGGGAAATGCAACTATCAACATTGTTAATTCTGTGTTTTTAACAAATGCTTCAGTTCCTGACATTGCATTGGTTAATACCAATGCAATAGCGCAAAGAAATATTATAAATATCTGCGGCTGCCATTTACAAGCAAATAATGCACCCAAAAAAATTTCTGTTATCGCTGGCGGACAAAATGTTGTAAATGGTTATGACGTTACGCTAATAGGATGCTCTGACATCGGAAACACTACCATAGATATTGCAGGAAACATTTATCCAATTAAACAGTATAATGCAATAAGTTAACTCAGCCATATAAGGAGTAATTATGTACGTTACACCTAACTCAACCATCCAGTATTTTATAGGTGTTAACTTATCCCCTGGATATGAAAACAGCTTGTACTTTGCAAGCGAGGCCGCGAAAGATGCGGCCTTTGCCGCACTGGTAGATGCTAATTTGACCGAAACAGAACTATCATATGTTTATAAAGATCGGAAAATCAGATCATCTTTACCTATTGAAAGGCTGAATCCTGTTAGATATCTCCGCTTTAAAAACACTTCTTTTGAGAATAAGTGGTTTTATGCTTTTGTAACATCTGTTGATTATGTCAACAACTCGATGACAGAAATTACTTTTGAGCTGGATGACCTGATGACCTGGATGGGAACTTTTGCTTTAGCGCCCTGTTTGGTGATCCGGGAGCATACGGCCACGGATGCTGCATATACGCATAATATTGATGAGGGACTGCCGACAGGAGACTATGAGTTGGCGGCGCGCGAGGAAGTTGCGACCAATACGGATCCTCAGCTTGTGCTATCTATCGCGAGATCCTCTGATACTGTCGGAGCTGTCGGACACTATAAGGGTAATTTGCTGTCAGGCGCTGAATACCGAAAGTATAATATCTCGCCGTCTGGCATGGATGACTTGGAAGCCGATATTGACGAGCTGATCAAAAAAAGTCAAAAGGACGCTATGATATCGGCGCAGATTGTTTTTGGCGCGATGGCGCCGCAGGCCGCGGATCAGGCGCTTGAAGCACTGCCGATTATAAACAATTTCACGGGGACGTATAAATCAGACGGTCATACTATCGGCGGATACACTCCAAAAAACAAAAAACTGTATTCTTATCCCTATTGTATGATGAGCGTTTTTAATTCCGAGGGTTCTGAGCAGGAATTTCGCTATGAATTTTTCGCTGATCACTTCGCGCACTTTTATGTGTTTGGCATCGCCGCAGACGCTCCGGAAATGGCTATCCTTCCTACACAATATAAGGGCGGAGGCATCACATATAATGAAGACCAGATGATGACGATGAAACAATGGCCACAGGCGTCCATAGCGGTTGACCAGTATAAAGCGTGGGTTGCTCAGATGACCAGCGGCGGAGGCTGGGTATCTGTCGCCGGAAAGATTGGTAAAACAATCGGAATGTCAGCCGCAACTGGCAATATTGCCGGCGGAGTTGCCGGAGTGGGGGGTGAGGTGCTTAATCTGCTGCAGGATAAAATCAGATATGAAGCGATGCCAGACAGCGTGCAGGGGACCACAAACAGCTCAATCCTGATGGGAATAAATCAAAAAAAATTTGTGATTTATCATCGGCGGATCACCGCCGAATATGCGCGGACCATTGATGATTACTTTACGGCTTTTGGTTATCGTGTGAATCAAGTTAAGGTTCCGTCTCTTGCTAATCGTCCGGCGTTTACTTTTGTGCAGACATACAAATGCTGTGTGACTGGCCCTATACCTGCAACGGCAGCGCGAAAAATCGAAAGCATACTTGATCACGGCTGCAGGTTTTTCCGGGCCATTGCTAATTTAGGAAATTTAACAATCGCTAATCAGCCGTAAAAAGGAGGTGAGAGAGTGCGGAAAAGATACGATAGTAACATCGCCGGCGCAGTGGACATATGGCAGACGTACAACTATTTCATGCAGCGGCTGAAATCCATTGCAGTATCTTGTTTTGACTGGGACGGCCTGCCGCCTACAGTCAGGCAGCAGCAGCTGGAGCTGTCGCTGATCCGAAAGGGCAGATGTCTTTTTTACTATGACGAAATCCTTGAAATGTACTTGTCCATGCGATGTATTTGTAATGGTCCTTTTGATCTTTATGATGAGCCGATAAACAGGCGCGCATATTCAAACAATGGTTATCAATATGAAGCCACGAACACAAACAGTGTGCTAATCTGGGACAACTATTTGCACGAGGATATGTGGGCTGCACTGAGCACTTTTGCAAAAAGATTGACTAATATCGAAATTACAAAAGATATAAACCTTCGCGCGCAGAAGACGCCGATCATGATTTTGTGTGATGACCGGCAGCGCCTCACGATGGAAAATCTTTTTGAACGTATCGACATGGGTACGCCGGTTATCTATGGATCCAAAAACCTGGACCTTGAAAGTGTAAAGGTTTTAAAACTTGACGCGCCATACCTGGTCGATAAGCTGCAAGATGAAAAAATCAATGTGCTGCACGAGGCATTTTCCTATTTAGGGGTCGGCAGTATGGAGATTATAAAACGCGAAAGATACATTACATCCGAAATGCAGACGTCGCAGGAAAGCAACGTTGCACAGCGCGCTAACCGCTTAAAATCGCGAATTGAGGCGTGCCGCCTGATCAACGAAATGTATGGACTTAATCTTTCAGTGCAATATTCCCCGGTGGGGGATCAGATAGCTGACAATATCATGATGGCGGCAGCTCTGCAGGGTAAAGCCCTGGAGAAAGAGCAGGGCCGGGAAGAGGTGGACAAATGAGCGTTTATACTACACAACTAAGATATATATGCGAAGAGTTCGCCGGCCGGAAAGAAAGCGCTCCATACTCCGAAGTTCCGGCGATAATCGCGGCAGCGCGCCCGAAAATATTTGATTTTCCGTATCCTTTATATGATCAATCATATAAAACAGCACTGGAAACAAAGATCATAAACCATTTTTACTTGCGCGAAATCGGCGCGGAGACAGTCGGACAGTTTAAGTTTCAGCTTGCCCGAACTATGAATGAAATTATGCCGTACTATAACCAATTATACAAGACGGCGGATCAGGAGTTCAATCCCTTTTATGACACTGATTTTTATAAGGACCATAAAGGTAAAGACAGCCGGAGCAAGCTGACCAGCGGAAAAGAAACGCGCGAAGACCAGACCACGGCCAGCGGATCACGATCAACTCATGAAACCTCCAGCACTGACACGGCCGGCGATGTGACAAAAGAGCGCGAGACTGTGCAGGAAAATGAAAGCACGCTAACCCTTGGAACCACGGACACTAAAACGCTGGGAACTACAGATACAAAAACGCTTAACACGCAGTCAGCCACTAACACTGATCTTGAAGATGCAAAGACGATAAACACGGAAACCGAAAAAACTCTTGATACGCAGGATCTAAAAACGCTCAATACCTCTGACCAGAAAACCTATAATACAACAGATACAGAAACCCTTAACACTCAGTCTCAGCTTACAATTAATACTGAGGATTTGCTGCAGCTTAATACCACGGACACTAAAACGCTTAATACCACGGACACTAAAACGCTTAATACCACGGACACTAAAACACTTAATACCAAAGATACTGTCAGGCAGTCAGACACACCGCAGGGTGGTCTGCAGGGAATGAACAGTGTAGAGAATAATTTATATTTAACAAATGCCTCTATCACTGATAAAACCGGCACGGAAACGCTTGGAAGAACCGGAACAGAAAAAATTGATAAAACCGGCACGGAAAGCGTTAAGGCAACCGGAACTGAAACCACGGATCACACCGGGACGGAAACCACAGTAAACACGGGGACAGATACGAACAAAAAGACCGGGACCGAAACCCTTGGCAAGTCTGGTACTGAAAGCCTGGACCGCTCCGGGACGGAAACAACCACTAACACCGGCACAGAAACCACAGATCACACCGGGACGGAAACGACAACTAACACCGGAACAGAAACCCTTGGAAGAACCGGGACGGAAACCCTTGGACGAACTGGGACGGAAAGAACAGCCGGCGATAACACCGAAAATGTGAGTGAAACCGAACACAACACTTCTCGCTCCGATTCTGTTTCAGACGGATTGACGCGCGATAACCGGCAGACGGCCGCTACTGGTACAAGCACCAATAGCGCTCAGGATGACATTTCCGGAACTGACGAATATCTAGACCATATTTATGGCAAAACTGGCAGTGTGAGCTATTCGACGCTTCTGACTGAATACAGGGAAACGCTTATTAATATAGATATGATGGTTATCAATGACCTTGAGATTTGTTTCATGAATATTTACTAAGAGGTGATTTAATGAGAAGACATTTTCACTTTTTAACACAGCGCGTACTGCCGCTGGTATATGATGACAGCCTGTCATATTATGAAATCCTTTGCAAAATGCAGCATCAACTGATTGAGCTGGGCGAAGAACTTGACGAGCATATGGTGGATTTCATCAAAGAGGCACTGCCGGATTTGATAGCGGATGCTACTTATGATGACGCTACAGGAACGCTGGAATTTACCCTGCTTGACGATCCGTCAGAAGAGCAGGTATTGGATGATCCGGTTAAAAGGATCAGCGTTAACGGCATCTCACGCCCGGTGATGGATGAAATCGCCCGGACCTGGGCGGAACGCGCCCAGGCTTCTGCAGAGAGTGCGAGAGAGTACGCCGACAAATGGGAGGCGGAATCCTGGTTGTCAGGAAAGAAGATATGCTTTTATGGAGACAGTACAACGGTTGTTGCTGAGACATACACAACTAAGATCAGGGACGCTGAGATTTGCGACAGTGTGACAATTAGAGGTGTAAGCGGTCATACCCTTGTAGGTCAGGGCCTGCCGATCATCCAGGCCGCAACAGATCTTGGCACTTTCGATTATGTCTTTATCTGCTACGGTATAAATGACTACGCAGGCACGGCGCGCTGGAAGTTTATTGATGCCGTCAGAACTGCTGCGGAAACCGTCTTACAGGCAGGCAGTGAACCTGTCTTTGTATTTCCCTGGGAAGTGTATATTAATACGTTTCATTCCAATGGTTTTATTTCTGACAATGGGTGCGATATGGCATCATATGTTGATGGCGCTATTGACGTATGCGATCAGCTTAATATTAAGTATTTCAATTTGCACCAGATCAGCGGCGTCAATCGTACCAACTACCGAACAAAACTGACACCAAGCAGCAACGGCTACTATCTGCACGAATCAGACGCCCTGGGAGAACTTATTGCAAAACAGATTTTAAATGGTAATTATAATACCGGTAAATGCTATGATGGCAGATTCGAAAGACCTTTTACTAACCTGTTGCCGCTTAACTGGGGCTACCTTGGATACAGTGACATGAAAGCATTGATCGGAAGCTCTCCTTTACCCTTCCGGCGCGGTAGAGCGTTGTCAGTGTTTTATGGTAGGATTTGTGAGTTCCATACCATAAGTTGTGGGAACCATGTTAAAGTAAGCGGTTATTGCCAGTGCCAGGACACTACAGGATATGTTACCTTTTATTTTTATGATATGTATAATCAAACGGCAGGATACCAGCAGATCTGCCGAGTAAAAAACGGTTCGGATTTTAGTTTTGTGTTTACACCATCCTATCAGGGCGGAAGCTGGAGGTTATGCGCGCAGACATCCGCGCAGCACGCACTGATAATGAATTTGACGGTTGCCGGCAGCAATGGCTCGGGCCGTCTTACAAGCGATACTCCGTCAGAACCAATGATCAGAGCTACATTTGATTCTGACGTAGTTGAGGTGACACGAGGCGGATATCTTAACGCTACAGATGAGCGAACGAATCTGACAGCGTTTGCTGTCAAGATGTTAATAACGGCTCCGGCTGGGCAGACTACCGTAATCGGTAACGTAAACTTTTATCCACAGCGGCCAGTATATGCGGTTGCCCTTAATGGCGCGAACGTGTTCATCTGTAGGATCGGAGAAACAGGTGAAATCGAATTTTATTCACCGCCTGCAGCAGTAGCGCAGGGAACACATGTTTTTGTTACCGAAACAGATCTTACACCGAATCAGTACTTACTGTCATTGACCTGAACATCTGTTTTGTAACATTTTCACAAAGATTTGGTCACTCAAAAGTTTGTGAAATATGCACAATGCAACATACGTCAATATGTAACACAATATGTAACAATACGCGAAAATGAGCGCGTGGCCCTGAGTGATCAGCTACCAGGCGCTCTTTTTGTGTGAATATTTACATTGGTTTATCGGTAAACGTCACGAAATGCGCGCGAAAATTGATTGTTGTCAGACAATTTAAGCACGGATCATGCGCGGTGAACACCGGCAGCACGAACATATGTTCTTTTTGCGTATCGGCAATTTGCACAATAGAACGTATGTTCGATGCACTGGGGGAGCTGGCCCA
>Ga0326512_10003359_pt1 | contig 11768 bp, 24 predicted proteins | sample 1_2617_0518_D_FD_203652 | JGI IMG/M metagenome (GOLD analysis project Ga0326512, IMG submission 203652) | Bovine rumen microbial communities from UC Davis, California, United States - 1_2617_0518 | ecosystem: Host-associated > Mammals > Digestive system > Stomach > Rumen | place: USA... | reverse complement strand
GAAAAAAAGATATATATGAATCTATATAAAGCATATATGAATTTAGATGATTATTATAAATATTATCATAAATATGATGATAAATAAATACATGAACATGTTAGAATTTAACTCTAATGAATTTTTTATAAAAAAATAATAAAATTATAAATAAATATTAAAAAATCATACGACGAGTTCTCGTATGAATTAATTATATTTTAATTAGAAATAACTATATTAAATATACATAAATAGGATTAATAAATGGAAACAATAAAGAAAAATTGGAAAATAATAGTAATAGTATTTTTGATATTATTTGGAATGAATAAATGTACTGTATCTTGTAATAGAAGTACAACTATAAATAAACAACAAGTTGAATTATTACAAAAAGATTCAATTATTAAGGCTCAATCAGATTCACTTAAATTATTTGCTATTCGTTGGGATGAAAATAAGAAGGGTCAAGAGAATTATCAAAATCTTGCAACTGGTACAAAGCAAGAATTAACAGATATAATTAATGAGATGAAGAATACTATTAGTACAATGACTAATAAAATTCAATCACTTACTAATGAGAACAATAAACTAAAGAAAGAAAACAAACAATTAAAAGAACAATTAAATGGAAAATAAAAATTTATTTACAATACCATTATTTGGTTGGTATTATATATGTATCACATTAGTTTTTATATTAATGAGATATTTACAAATAATTGATTGGTCTCCATTATGGTTATTATCTCCATTATGGATTCCAAGTGTTATAGCATTTTCAATTATGTTGATAATATATTTTTTAAAGTTAATTGTATTTTTGATTGGATTAACTACATTATTAATAACATTTATGAATTTTAGAATATGAGTATGACAGCAGGTTTAAATAAGGAGGATATGACATGTTGGTGTCCTGCTTGTGGAGAATATGTAGATGTGGATGAAGATGATTTAGATTCTGTATTTGATGATGGACATCCAGAATATTGGGTTCATTGTCCTCATTGTGGTCAAAGTTTTTATACATCAGAAGATTATAACTATTAATTGATAATTTATGAAAATAACAATTGATACAAAGACTAATGAAGTAAAGATAGGTGGAAAACCTTTTAATGAAGTTTCTGAAGTAAATAAGAATGTTGCTGAAAGCTTTATTAGAGATTTCATTAGGAAAAATACAAAGTTGACAGATTATGAAGAGGATTGTATGTGGATGTCTTATCGTTATTGTATAGGACGTCATACTATTGCTTCTCATATGCATGCAGGTGATATATGGCAAAATTGTAAAAATAGAATATCAGATGAACGTTCTTTGTTTACTGCATTTGATATTAATAGAGAAATTGAATCCTCAATGGCATTTATGAAGCCTTATTTTCATTTTCCTATAACATCACTTAATAGAATTTATACATCTGCTATTGATATTTTTTGTGAATTTTTAGAAGATTTTAAAATTGAAGATATTGCTGATTTAATTAAATATAGAGATGTATATATTAAATTATATGATAATGAATGTGGTTATACATTTGAAACAGTAACATGGGAAGAATGGCTTCGTCCACAAGTACATAAAATTGTTTCAAAATATTATGGGAATGATAGTATGTCTGTAGATTTTGCTTGGAAATATTTTGTTCATTATATGGAAAATCCTTCAAAAATGAAACAAGAAGAACTGGTTAAAGAATTCAAAAGAATTACGATAGATATGCCAAAACCAGATAATTATTATATGCATGATATTGAAGATTTATTTATATGGAATGATTTAGTACATTGTTTTGATTACGAACATCATCATAAATCTATTCTGATTGATGGAACAGAATGTGAATGGTTTTGGAGTTGGACAAATAAATCTGAACAACGTGAAGATGGATATTATTATAGAACATTTGGATATAAGAAAATAAGAGTTCCAATTGATAATTGGAATGGTGTTACAACAACATGGATTCCAGATGAATCAATTAAAGAAAATATATATTAAAGATTATGAAAATAAAAACAAAACTTTGTAATAGTGAAAGCGAATTAGAAAAATTTTTGAATGAAGAAATTGATTATAAAGGATTTCGACCAGAAAATATCATATTAGGAATAACACAAGATAGAATGTATTATACTATCATTTATAAAGATTTTGAATAATGAAAATAACAAAAGACAATATTTTAAAAGCGAAAACCTATATGTATGAATATAAGGCAAAAATTGAAATGCATAAAATTGATTTAGGCTTTATTGGTAGGTTTTTTGAAAAGTTATGTGGTACAAACTTTTATGAAAATTTAGAGATTCAACTATTAAATGATTATGGATTACATTGGATAGAAGCTTATGAGATATTGATTAAATCTAATAATGAAGACAAAATTTATAAATTATGATAATATGGAAAAAATGAATATAAATCCTTATAAATATCCACGAGTAACATGTGATAATTGTGGACATAATATATTTCAATCTGCAGTAGTATTGAATAAAATTCCTGGCATTGTAGCAGGTACCGGTACTGAAGATATTGAATATCCTACCCAAGTTTTTATTTGTGCAAAGTGTGGAACTATGCTTAAGTCTTATAGAGATGATTTTGAAAAATTATCTAAAGTTGAAGAAGAACCTAAAAAATCATCATTGATATTATAATAAAATCTAAAGGAATAACTTATTTGGTTATTCCTTTTTTAATTTATATTAATTATATTTCTATATTAATAAAAATATTAGGTTTAATAATGGAATTTACTGAATGGCAAAATAATCCTGAAGAAGCATTTAAAAAAATTGAAAAATCATTAAAGATCCAACAAGAAAAAATGAAAGAAATGCCTTGCCATGAATATTTAAAATTTGATAAAAGTTTTAATCTTATATCTAAAGGACAATATTGTAATGTTATGAAAATATTATTAAAATTATTTTCATTAGATTATAATCAAGATATGTTTGTTTTTTATGATGAAGAAAAGAAAGAATGGAAAACAGCTATTGGTAGAGATAGAATAGTCAAGAAAAAACTATCTGAAATTTGTTATGAAATACATTATGATGATAAAGAAACAGCTTTATCTTATAATAAAACATTATATATAATTATAACAAGACAAATTAAAGCATGTTATAAATCAGAATTCGAACTTAAACCTATATTTATGCCTTTTGAAATGAATATGACAAATATTCCTACTGCTATTAGTAATTTTAACCCATCACATTTAATGGTTAGTTCTAAATATTGTATGGTTGATTTAAATTATAAACCTGATGAAACACTTAAATTTAATATAATAGAAGATTATGAAGGAAATAAAGAAAAGTAAAACATTTAAATGGTTTAATAGATTAATTCAAAATAAAGCACAATCAAATGTTGATGAAACAATTGTTTATAATGTATTTATGAGGTTGTTTTTTGTTGAACCACAATGGGTAGATTATTTTGGAGAAGATTATTGTATAATAGGTTTTTGTGAAGACAAATATGATTATTATTGGGTATGTATAAACAATAAAGAGAAAAAACTTAAATTCATTACATATCTTTATAAATTAGAACCAAGTATACGTACTGCAAAAACTTGGAATAATGAAGAAAAAAGGAATATTCGTAATTTTGTTAATGAATATTTCAGAAATTATAAGGATAATAATCTTATTTATTTGAATGATAATATAAATAGTTTTGATATATTATGAATATAGAAGAAAGATTTTTAAAAGACACTGATAAGACTGGACGTTTTATCGTGAAGTCAAAAGTTACAGGAAAGAAATATTTTGTAGAACCTATTGGTAATGGACATGCTGCTGATTGGGGAGATTTAGATCCTGCAACAAAGAAAATGACTGGTTCTTATGGAGAAAGATATGAAGGATGTATTTCTGAAAGAGATTCATTAATAACATCCGAAAATGGATTTGAGAAGATAGAATTATTAGATCCTGGTGTTTCTCCATTATCTGAGATTGATAGAAGAGATAAAGAATACCAAAAACAAATGGGTTTATAATATGGGAATTATTAATTGGCCTAAATATAATAAATATCCATTTGATAAAAATTTTTTCGGAATATATTATAACGAAAAATGGGATTGTGATGGATTTTGGAGAACTCCTTCTATAAGTGATGGTTTCTTTGATACATATGAAGAAGCAAAAGAATATTTAGAAAAATATTATAAAGGAGGAGAAATCCAATATCATCATAATGATATTTATGGTTGGAATTATCATTATAAATATGAGATATATTGTATAAATAAGAAATATGGATTTGATGGTAAATTCTACAATGTTAAAAATTATATAAAAGATTTAAAAAATGATGGAAGATGGGATAAGTTAGATGATGGAATTAAAAAATTACTAACATCTCAGTTATTTCATTGTGAAACAGTATTTTAGATTATGGATATAGGAAGTGGAAATGGTTATCCTTCAGCATCATTATCAAATTTTGCACCTCACCCCTTTGAGATAGATGGTGTTAAATGTAATTCAATGGAAGGATTCCTACAAAGTTTAAAGTTTGAATCAATTGATATGCAAAGATATGTTTGTACATTAGTTGGTAAAGCTGCAAAGAAAAAAGGAAGAGGAAAGAATTGGCAGCAAAAACAAGAATTATATTGGAATGGGAATAAATTTAAAAGAAGCTCTAACGAATATCAGCAACTCCTTAACAGAGCCTATAATTGCCTTTTCAAAAATGAAGGATTCGTTAAAGCTTTACGGGCAACAAATGGAGCCACTTTGGAGCACTCTATTGGAAAAAATAAACAATCAGAAACAGTCCTTACTAGACAAGAGTTCTGTTCAAGACTCACATATCTTAGAGATAAAGGTGAACTTCCTGAAGAGCTACCTAAGAATAACAATAAAGAATTAGATTTAAAATTTGAATAATATGGAAAATCTTGATTGGGAAGAAAGTTGTAATTGTACATTTTATTTATGTAAATATTTTAATTACAAAGATAATAAATGTATAAGAAAAAATTGTATTAAATTAGAAAATGAAATGACAACAAAAGAATAAGTTGATATAAATAATGGAAAAAATAAAGTTTAGGAATTTTTGGATTTGGTTTAAAGATCAAATCAAACGAAAAAGAGTTATAAGAAATTTTATAATAACTCGTAATGCATGGGGTGCTTTCTCAATTAATAGTCATATCAATCAACATACTAATCAACCAAAGATAATGTATAGTACCGTTGAAAAGGCTCAAAAGGCAGCAGATAAGATGGGACAAAAGAATAATACACATTTTTCATATTATAAATGTTTATTTTGTGATGGGTATCATATAGGAAAAAATAGAGAAAATAAAACTGATTATGACAAGAAATAATTGTTTATTAAATATAGAAGATTATCCAGGTATGTGTTATTCATGCAAACATTATAATGATTATGGACCTGTTGGTGGAAGATTTGGTGATTATAATGGTAAATGTACTTATGATGGTCATGAAACTGATGCTTTCGTTAAATGTAAAATTAATCAATATAAAAGTTTAATATGAAAGTATATTTAGATCCATCAATAGAAAAACACATTAGAAAGCATATTGGTGATAAAGAAATTTATGAAATCAATGTAAATGAATTTGGGATAAATGTCCTATATCATTTAAAAGAGTATACTAAATTAGGAGAATTAGAAATATATTGGGATGAAATGAGATAATGGCAGATTTTACAATTAAGACATTTGATGAACGAATTCATAATATCTATCTTAAAGGAGATGTTGATGAAGATATGTGGCAAGCACTTGTAGATAAGATAAATGAATTTAAAAGTGCAGATGATGATATTGCAGATCAAAATATGGCTTCTTTATTATCTATCGGTATACAAGCAAAAATTGTCAGACCAATAGTTAATATTTATCTTTCTACATTTGGTGGATATATTTATGATATGTTAGCTATATATGATGAGATAAAAGCATTAACAGCTGAATATGTAGTAAATATTTTTTGTGTTGGAAAGATAATGAGTGCTGGTACTATTATAATGTTGGCTGTTGATAATGAACATAGGTTTGCTTATCAAAATACGACATTTATGTATCATACTTTATCAGGTGGTCATTGGGGAAAAATAAAAACATTAGAAGAAGATGTAGAAGAGAGTAAACGTCTTCATAAAATAATGTGGAATATATTAAAAGAAAATACGGCTATTCCTGCAGAAAAGCTTGATGAAATATATAAATGTAAGAAAGATTGGTATATTAATTCTCAGCAAGCAAAGAAATATAAAATAATTAGTGAGATTGTGACATGACAAAAGAAGAAGTATTAAAAAAACTACAAAAGATACAAGCAGATAATATTGGTATTATAGATTGTGATATTCAAACTCGTAAAGATATGGATAGTATGCAAATAATATTTAGTGCTTGTAATTATGGATTTGATAAAGATAGAAAAATAGATAGAAAAAATAGAAGTAAATTATATATTCATAAATTTGAATGGAAAGAATCTAATTATGATAATGAGTTTATGTTAATTGATACAGAAATAAAATTATTAAAAGATAGATATAAATGATAGGGTATAAGATTCGATATGGGGTTTATGACCATGATTGTTGGGGTAAAACTGAATTCTGTGGTTGGTATGATTATGAAGATGTCGTTTATACAAATTTAAATGAATGCAAATCAATGAAAACACAATATGAAAGTCAATATAATGATAGAGATTGGGATATTTATGAAGTTGAAATTAAATAATGATGAAAGATTATAATGTTGAACTTAAAATACTTAAAAGAAAAGTTAAAGATATATTAGATAAATACATTGGAAAAAGAAATATTAAAGATACTCGTAATGACTTGAACTCACAATTATCTAAATTATTATGTGATTTTAATAATAACAAAATTTAAACTATTTTAAATAAAATTAAATTGGCCAATAAGCCGCTTTAGAAAATGGGAGTTGATCCCATATCTCTTAATGAGATTTACATAAATATATTTGATTTTTGAAATGATATTAGACAGAACTTGGAATAAAAAAGACCAAAGGCTTACTATTTCTTATATAGACAAATTAGGAAACAGACAATTCTTTTCAAAATATATCCATCATATTAAGTCTTATGAATATGATCCTGATGGTGAATTTGAAACTTGGAATGGTAAGAAATGTAAGAAGATTTTTAAAGACACATTAGATTATACTCCAACAGAATTTGAGTTGTTAGAATATATGTATGAATTACCGAAAGATTTAAATCAATCATTACATTCACAATACTTCCCAAAAGTATATTCTTTCGATATTGAGACAGAGGTAAGCGATAGTTTTCCTGATCCAAATTTAGCATTACAGAAGGTTACAGCTATTTCATTAGTTGGACCTGATTTGTCATGTATTGTTTATGGTCTTCATAAATTAAATGAAGATCAAATAGGATTATTCAGAAAACGTTATTTAGATTGGTTAGCAGAGAATGAATTTGCAACATTATTAATCAATAATAATGGATGGAATCCAAAAGTACTTTATCAATATTTCTCATCAGAAGAAGATATGCTTAAACATTTCTTCACAATAATCATTCCTAAAGTATCAATATTGTCAGGATGGAATGCATATGGATTCGATATGCTTTATCTTACAAACAGAATTATTAGGTTATTTGGTAGAGGTGTTGCAATGAATATGATTCGTAAGTCTTCACCAACAGGAGAAATAAAGAAATATCAATGGGAAAACATGGCTGGTGAAAGACAATTCTTCTTTGGACCATCACATACAATCATTATTGACTATATGAAGATTGTTGAGCAATATGAATATGCTTATAGGCCTTATGAGTCATATTCTTTGGATTGGGTAGGAAGTCATACTATTAATGCGCATAAGATTAAATATGAAGGAACATTGCAAGACTTATATGAAAGAGATCCTGAATGGTATTATTTCTATAATGCAGTTGATAGTCTTATTACTGAATTGATTCATTATAAAGTAAAAGCTATTGAATCACCATGTGCTGTATCTTCAGTTACATTGGTATCACTTCAAGCATCTATGGGACAAGTCGCATTAGGAACAGCTAATGCATTTGAGGAATTCTATTCTCAAGGAAAAAGAGTTGTATGGGATTATGATGCTATTGAAAGAACTAAAGTACCTTATGAAGGAGCATTTTGTGGATGTGTACCTGGTCGTTATGAATTTACTGTTTGTGATGATTTCGCTTCACTTTATCCCTCTCAGGTGAGATCTTGCAATCTTAGTTTTGAAAATTTATATGAGAAAAAGGTAGGACCAGATAGTTTTGGTAGATATACATTAATGAAATGGTCAGAAGCAGAACTTGAAGAATTTAGGAAAGATCCAAACTATTTTGTCACAGTAAATGGTAATGTATATAAGAATGATAAAGACTATGCATTCCGTATTATTCAAGCAAAACTTAAAGCAAATAGAGATAAGTTCAAATATACTGGTCAACGTATTGATTCAGAATTATTAGTTGAAATAGATAACTTAATTAATAAATCAGATAATCATAAAAAATTAAGTCAAGACATTATTGATTTACTTAAAGAAAAATTCAATAAGACTCCAGAAGATTTGTCTTTAATGAGTATTGAAGAACTTAAGAAATTTAGAGTTGAAGTTGAAGATTTGCGACATGAATATTCTCTTCTTGAGTTAGCAATGAAACTTCTTGGTAATGGATTATATGGTTGTTGTGCAAATAGATTCTTCTATTTCTATAATATGGCTTTAGCTGGTGATATCACTGGTGAATGTAGAAATCTTACTAAGACAATGTGGCATAATCTTGAGAATTTCTTTCATGAAACATTATGGGAAAGAAAAGATCTTTGGGAGAAATTCAATTTTGAACTTGATGAATCTAAACATGATTGGTATAGAACACAACCAACGAGTGTTTATAGTGATACTGACTCCGTTTATTCAACATATGGTACATTATTTAGATGTATGTTACCAAAGTATCAAGAACTATACAAAGACAAAAAATCAAAAGTTGATTGGATCCTTAAATTCAATAAAGAATTTTTGGATGGTCAGAATAATCAATGGTGTAGAGATATTTATGAACCAAGACATGGTAAAAATGTACATGAGTTTGAATTAGAGACAATATCTTATGCACAGATTTGTATTAAGAAAAAGAAATATCTTAAAGGATATGCATTTGTCAAAGGTAAGTATTATGATACACCAAAAGTATCAGGTACAGGTATTGAATTAGTTAAGTCAACAACACCGAAACTTTGTAGGACAATATTGACAGATCTTATGAATAGTCTTATGTTTGAATATGATGAAACAAAGAAAGATGAGTATTTGATGTATTTCAATCAAAAACTTGCAGAATATAAGAAACAATTCTATAATGCTCCTGTTGAAGACATATCACAATCCATAGGTGTTGGTGATTATAATAAGTATGTTATTGATGATGAAAATGCTCTTGAACTTGGAAAACAATGTCCAGTATCTGTACAAGCCATAGCGAGATATAATTATTTAGCTCATAAGAATGGAGAAGATAATAAGAAACAATATTCAGGAAAAATAAAATATTATAATATCAGGATTAATGAGAAATTAGAAGGTTATTTTGGATTTCCTGCAGGTGAACTTCCAAGTTGGGCACCACAAATTGACAAGCTCACTCAATGGAAGAAAAATGTAATAGATCCAATTAATAGATTCTTAGAGGTTATGAATATTCCTTTAGCTAATCCTGCTGGTACAGTACAACTTTCTTTATTTGGTGATTAAAAAAATATATTTAAAAATTGAATTTTTTAGAGTTATTTCTATATTATATATGTAATAAAAGATTAATTTAAAACATTATGAAATTTAAATTTAAAACATTATGGAACTTAAAGATTTTTTAACTGAAACAGAGGAATGGTTTAAGAACCATACCAATAACAAAGATGATGCCACTAAAAGAGATCTGGAAGAATTGATAAATGGCAAAAGTGATTATTTAGTATGTAATTGTATGGATGCTCTTTATGCTCCAAATGAGTATTGGAATGACATTCAAAATAAGCTTATTGAGTTAGCAAAGAAAAGTATGTAAAATTAATATAAATTTGAAATAATGCATAAATTGAAGATTAAATACGATAAGATTTTTGATGATATTTTCTTTTCTAAAGAGTTCAAAGATTCAGCAGTTGAAAAGTTTGGTTATTGTCCTAATGGATTGACTTTTGATACTATTGTTGAAGATGATAATCCTGAATTCATTTGTCGTTGTAAACAATATGGTTATGATTATTCTGGAGAACGAGTAATTGGTGATTATAAAATTATTAAATCAACTGTTGATTTGGAAAAATATGGAGAATATATGGGTGATTATATAATTGATAATTATCCTGAACTTTATAAAGAAATTTCAAAATATGATATTTATTGTGACTAAAAAAGAATGAGATACTTATATAAGTATCTCATTTTCTATTTCATCTATTAATGTTTCTAAACCGTTTACAGATTCATATAATGATTCATTAGTAGTTTTACCAAATTTAGCTGAAGCAACTTTTTTCTTTCTATCTTTTTCTGCAGCTACCTTTTCATCCCAGTCAGGATCTTCTGGTTGTTGTTCTTTTAAGAAATTATCTATCATAGATTTTTGTTTAAAGTCAAAATTACCTTTATCATCTTTTTTGATTTTAATTACCGGATCCTTTTCATATTCTTTTTTCAACATTCTTCCCCAACCAGCAGATAAAGCAATCCAGGCATTATCAATTGCTTTATTGACTTCAGGATATTTATTATCAAATAATGCCATCATTGTTTTATATGCACCTTTATGACCTTTTACTATAACTTCATCATCAACATGCCTATCACGCTTTTGGTTACCTTCACGAGCAGTGTCCATATTACAACATACCCAAACTAATGTAATGTTATATCCAATTGGTTTTGCATATTTTAGAATTTCTTCAACATCTTTAATGTCATCAGAAACCATATCCCATACAATATTTGGTAAATGTGCACTAGATTGATGATCTTTCCAGAAATGTTCACGTTGTTTGTTTTTCCATCCACGTTCTTTAACTTTCATATGAAGTTCACTAACATCTTTTGTATTACCTAAATCATATTTCTTAGGATCATCAATTTTTCCCTTTTCTTGTAACTTCATATACATTTCTTTAAGTTTATCAACATCTATTGATTTAAAATCGGCCAATATACGATGATCTTTTACATAACCTTTACCACTACCAGGACCACCAGCTAATATAATACATTGTCCATAATTAGATTTAGCACTTCCAAAATTAATTGATTGCTTTTCTAAAATATATGTATATAAATCTTTCATTTTATAAAATATTAACTATTTTATATAAAAATAAAAATAAAATAATGGAATATAGGTTTTTGTTTGTTAAATTAGCACATCCTTATAATAGATATGATGGAATTAGTAGTTTTGATATATTTGATTTATCAAATAATGAAGCTGTGTGTCTATATATAGCAGAATATAATAGAAATCATGATGGACTAATTTCATTAACACCTGTTTCTGTATATGCAGCAATGTTTCCAGTAGATTCAATAAAAGAGAATGAATTCAGGAAATTAACAACTAAGAAAACATTTAATATTAATACAGAATTCTATAAAGCTCAAGAATTTGCTGATTATATAAATAAATTCATACATTATCTTAACTTATGTAAGAAAAATCCA
>Ga0326512_10003357_pt1 | contig 11772 bp, 9 predicted proteins | sample 1_2617_0518_D_FD_203652 | JGI IMG/M metagenome (GOLD analysis project Ga0326512, IMG submission 203652) | Bovine rumen microbial communities from UC Davis, California, United States - 1_2617_0518 | ecosystem: Host-associated > Mammals > Digestive system > Stomach > Rumen | place: USA: California... | reverse complement strand
CCTAAGGATGCGCCATCGGCGTCCTGCCACTCGCGGAACTTATAGCCGAAGTTCTTCTTGGCGGTCAGCGTCACTTCTGTACCCTCCTTGAAGGAGGCCATGTCGGGGTCAACGTCAATAGTGCCTGCTTCGGCAGGGCTGACGCTGGTGTTCAGGGCATACTTGGTAGTGGTTGAGGCACTGCCCACAAGCTGTCCCTCGATGACAACGTTCGACAGACCCATGGTCTTGGTCTTGCCCAAGCCGAGGAACGAGAAATTCAGTTTCAGGGGTTTTTCACCGGAGGCAACAATATTGCTCACGTCGTAGCTGAACTTTGCGATGTCCAGACTCTTGTCGCTGCGGTTAACGGCAGCACTGGTGCAGAGCTCCTGCAGGTTCTGGCCGGCCTCGATCATGGCGGTGATGGTACCGCCGTCGGTGCCGTAGCGGGCAGCCTCGAAGCTGACTTTCGTGGGCACGAAGTTGAAGCCGTCCTCAGGGGTCAGCGTCAGCGTCATGGTGTTGTCGGCAGTTGACGTTCCGGCAAACGAGGCGCCTGTGCCGTTGTATATCTTGGTCTGTACGGTTTTCTCATCGTTCTGTCCTGTATAGGTTATCGTGCCGTTCAGCGTCAGCGCTGAGCCTGCCGTCCATTTCTTGGCGGCGAAGCCGGCAGTCAGTTCGTTGGGGTCCATGACGGCATCGTCGCCCTGCTCCAAACCGCCTTTGTCCAGTTTGTAGGTAATAGAACCCTTCAGGTCCACGCCGGCAGCATCCTTCGACTGTCCTTCAATAGCGACGTCAGAGATGCATATCCAGCGGCCTTTGTCAACATTCTTCGACCAGGGATAGACGCGGATGAGCAGCCGGTCGCCCTCATCGACAGTCACAACGTCGTCGCAGCTGATTTCGTTCCATGTGCCGTTCAGTACACCTGATGCAAAGATAGTCTTCCGCGTGACGAAACCATCTGTAGAGTAATATGCATGGCACTGCAGCGAGCCGCCGCCCTGAGCCTTGATCTTCATGGCAATGCTGGTGATATCGAGTTTCTTGCCTTCAGGGGCGTTCACGGCAAACTGTACATACTGTGTGGGGTCGTCGTCGATGCCGGCAGCAGGCCATGAGCCGCTCTTGCCGTCGCCTGGAGCAATCAAGGCTCCATAACCGTTGACATATCCATAGAATCCCAGTCCTTCGTATTTCACATCGTTGGCAGTGGCATTTCCTGTGACGGTAGCTTTCTCTTTGTCACTGCTGCTCATTGTCCATTTTACGGAAAAAGGGTCGCCGCTGCCCAGTTCGATGACGTTGACGGTCAGTGGAACGCTTACCGTCTTTTCGCCCAACTTGGCTGTGACGGTTCCAGAGAACAGGCCGGCATTGGCCAGAATGACGCGGGCATAGATATTCTGTACGAGCGTGGCGTTTTTGTATTCTACCTGGAGGCTCGACTCCCAGTTTGTCTTGTCCGTAGAGAGCATGATGCCTTCGGTAGCCGTTATGTCAATAGTACCGTTAGAAGGCGAGAGCTCGAAACCGTTGAGCGTCAGTTCCTTCATGGCCGTCTGTCCCTTGTAGCCGTCGCCGAGGTCGGCAGTGGCGGGCGAAATAGAGAGGTCGGCTGGTATGTTGATGTTGTCAGCGAGCAATCCCTGTTCTTTCATGAGCTTGGCACAGAGACGGGCCACGAGCAGCGCGCCAGTGGTGTTGAAATGGGTGGAACCATCGCCGTCGAAGAGTTGCTCGTGGCACTTCGTGTCGCCGTATTTTTCGTAGAGTTCCTTCGTGGCTGTCGTCAAGTCAACGAAGGTCACGTTCTTCTCTTTGGCCAATTGCTCAGAGTGGTAGGCGTAGTCCATGGTGTGGTCGTCGGCAGCAACCTTGTTGCCGGTTGTCGGGCCGTTGGCAGTTAGTAGGCTGAACGAGTCGCCCAGGTCATGACGGCCATTGCGGCGAATCTTGCCGTCGCTGCCGAAATAGCTGCGGCAGACGGGTGAGCAGATGACCGGTATGGCATTCTTGGCCAGCACCTCATCTACAATCTTGCCAAGGTTCTCCTTGTAAGTGGTTGAGGGGATACTTCCGCGCAGGTCAACGGCAGCAGCCGACGTGGCGTCGCCGATGCCTTCGTAGTAAGCTTTCAGCTGGTAGCCGTCCATACCTCCGTTCTTCTCGTCGTTATGACCGAAGGTAATAATGACGTAGTCGCCGGCTTGCACGTTGTTCTTGGCGTTCTGCCAGAGTTCGCTGTAACCGGTATAGGTGTCGCGTCCGCCCTTGGCGTAGTTCACACTTGTCCACCCGTCAGTCAGGAAGTTGCCGAAGTACATACCCCAGCCACGTGTGACGGTAGCAGACTCATCATAAGGTGCCATCGTGGAGTCGCCCAGCGTATGCACCTTCTTGGCACCGATGGCTGCCGAGCAGACCATCAGGGCCATTGTCAGAAATGCAGTAATTTTACTTTTCATTGTTCGCAGTCAGTAATTTGTTTGAGATTGCTTTCGACTGCAAAATTATGGTTTTTCCCCGATGAAATGGGGTGAATTTTACATCAAACAGGGGTGAAAAACGCGTCAATGAGCGTTTTTACGCCCCTTCTGACGCATCTGTACTCCCTGAAGAAGCGTTCTTGTACTCTGACGGCGTCTGCCCGATGCTCTGCTTGAAACTGCGGCTGAAGTATTTCGGGTCGGCGAATCCGCAGGCGTAGGCCACTTCAGCCACGCTCTTGTCTGTTGTGCGCAACAGTTGGCAGGCGTGCTTGATGCGTGCTTCGCGCAGCAGGTCCTGCGGCGTGATGCCCATCGCCTGCTTCAGCTTCCGCTGTAGTCCCGAGCGGCTGGTGGCGGCAGCTGTGGCCATGTCGCCCACGTTGGCGTCGTTATTGGCTATGTTCTCTTCGATGTAAGCCATGACGCGCTCCAGCATGGGGTCGCTGACCGATTCGGCAGGTGCAGGAGTTGGCTTGTCGGGCTGCGGCAGTGGCGACTCCAACAGCTTCAGGTAGGCCTCTAACGTCTCGCGCTGCTTGCGCTTGATGCGGCGGATATATAATAAGGTGTAGGCAATGGTGCCGATGACGGTCAGCAGCAGGACGACTATTAGCAGGCGCCCTATCGTCGATTCCCAGAAGGTGGGCGTCACGATGAGTGTCAGCCGTCGCACGTTGCCCGTCCACTGTCCGTCGGCATCGGTCGATTGTATCTCCAATCGGTAGGTGCCAGGCCGCAGGTCAAGCAGGGTGACGGAACGGTTATCGTCGATGTAGTTCCACTGCGTGCTGTCGGGATGTGCCTCTGTCAGCAGTCGGAACTCATAGTGCAGGTTCTTCGAGGCGTGGTGGTCGATGGCGGCGAAGCGGACGGTCAGGCTGCGCTCGTCGGGCTGGAGTGTGAGTGAGTCGAGGGCGTCGGCTCCCCAGTAGTTGGTACCGCCCTGAACGGAGATGCCCGTCAGCACCAGACGGGGACGGTAGGCCGGCTGGTACATCTGCCCGACAAAGGTGAAGACGGCACCGTCCTTCAGTCCGAACAGCCAGCGGCCGTCCTGTAGTGCCAAAGGGTGGGCATCGCTGAAGCGGGCATCGGTGCTCTCCGTCTGGCGTGACGGCTGGGCCGTGCGGAAGTAGCCTGCGTCGAGCACGCGGCAGCTGCCCGTACTGTCGATGACAGTCACCTGGTGGTTGCTGACCACCATCAGCCTGCCCTTGTCCATCGCTGTCAGCGAGAGTGCCACATCGTGGGGCAGTCTGAAGTCGATGTCCTGTCTGCGTTCGAAGTTGGCCGTCGAGTCAGTCAGCTGACTGCTCCTGACCGTGTTGATGCCACCGCTCTCGGTGCTTACAAGGATGCTGCCGTCGCTGGTTTCCAGCACGTCCATGGTGGCGTTGCAGCTCAGGCTTGTCGCACGGTCGGGGTCGCGGACGAAACGGTGGAACAGCATGTCCTCAGCGTTTCTCTCCAATTGTGACGTGACGAGTCCGTCGGTCGTGGCGGCCGTCAGCACCCCCTCCTTGGTGATGTGCAGGTAGCGCACCCGCTGAGCCACGTCGTGGGGATAGTTCTTAGGAGTGGTGAATCGTGGATTGTCGTCCTGCGGCCTTGTCGTGTAGCAGAGGCCGCCGCCCAGGGTGGCCACCCATAGCCGGCCGTTGCCGTCGGCCAGAATGTTATAGATATTCGGGTTGGGCAACTGCGTCAGGTGGTCAATTCTGAACTGTCCGGCCGACAGTCCCCGCAGGCGGTAAATGCCGTCGGGCTTCGTGCCGAGCCACAGCGTGCCGTCATGGCCCTCATAGATGCAATAGACGGGTGCCGGGAAACAGGTGTAGTTCGGGTGCAGCCGTCCGTCACCGCCCAGATAGCCTAACAGTCGGTCGCCGTCTAAGGTATAGACGCGTACGGCAGCATCTTCTCTCGTCGTCACCCAGTAGCGCCGCCGACTGTCCATGAACAGGCATTTCACCTCCGAGGACCGCTCAATAGGCAGCCGCTGGGTGCGCTGTATGTCGGTGCAGAATTTGTAGATGCCGTCGCTGCCTAAGGCCCACAGGTTGCCCTGCCGGTCGGTCAGGGTGAACGTTATCTCCTGCAGTTTCTTCTCCAAGGGGTAGTTTACTGCCGGCTGTCCCTTCTCTTTGTAGCTCAGCTGTCCGTCTTGTGTCAGCGTCCAGCTGGTGCCGTAGGTGTCGGTCCATTCCACCCGTCCGCTGCTCTTCATCGATTTGCTTGTGCGGTAGCTGATAAGAGCGTCAGCCGCCTGGCGGGTCTCCTGCTCTGTCAGGTCACGGAAATGGTAGGTGTGGGTGTCGAACAGGAAATAGCCATCGTCCACGCGGCACGTGATATGGCCGTCGGGGCGCAGGGCGATGTTGCGTATGCGGTCGGTGGGCATGTGGCAGCCGTCGCCTGCCTGCATCTTGAAGTTCTGGAACTCATAGCCGTCAAACCGGCACAGACCGTTCCAGGTAGCAAACCACAGAAATCCCTGTTTGTCTTGCAACAGTTGGGTGACGTGTCCATGTGGCAGTCCGTCTTCCTCGTCGTAGTAGGTAATTCTGCACAGCGGTTGGCCGGACACGGCGGTGGCGAGCCATGACAAGAGGGCTGTCAGTAATATCAAAGGGACTCTCGTAATCTTTTCCATAGACAATCCTTACCGTTTATCCGAAACCTTCAACACCTTCAGGAAACTGCATGGTGCAGCAGTGGAGCGAGCCGTGCTGGCGGATGATGCTGCGGCAGTCGATGCCGATGACATCGCGGTCAGGAAAAGCCTGGCCGACGAGGCGCAGGGCTTCGGCGTCAAGGTCGGGCTGTGCGTAGGTGGGCACGAGGACGGCGCCGTTGATGACCAGGAAATTGGCGTATGTGGCAGGTAAACGGTCCGCGCCGTCATAGATGGGGCGGGGTAGGGGCAACTTCAGCAGGCGGTAGGGCTTCCCTTCAACGGTACGCAGCTCCTGCAGTTCTTTCTCCATAGTTGTCAGGTCGGGATGGTCGTCATCGGCCCCTACGTATAATAAGGTGTCATCGGGACAGATGCGCACCAGGGTGTCGATATGGCCGTCGGTATCGTCGCCGATGAGGCTGCCGTGATTGATCCACACAATGCGCTCGGCACAGAGCGTCTCCTTCAGCCGCTCCTCAATCTGCTGCTGCGTCATGGGCTGGTTGCGGTGTGGTGCCAAGAGGCACTGCGTCGTGGTGAAGATGGTGCCTCGGCCGTCGCTCTCGATAGAGCCGCCTTCAAGCACGAAGTCGAGCTGGCTGACGTATTCCCCCTTGATGCGCCCCTCGTCGTAGAGTCGGCGGTTGATGGCATTGTCCAGGTCGGCAGGGAACTTCTCGCCCCAGCCGTTGAACTTGAAATCGAGCAGGAGCGGTTGTAAACGCGGAGATGCAGAGTCACCAAGGCCAGCCTCCTCCTCCTTTGCGTCCTCGCGTCGTTGCGTACAACAAGGAACCAGCGTGATGAAGCCGTGGTCGCGTGCCCAGGTGTCGTTGGTGGGCGGCTCGACGATGAGCACCGGCTCATACTGCCCGATGACACGCGCCATCTCTCGGTAGGTCTCAGTAATCTCGTCAAGCATCGGTGCCCAGTCCGTTCCCTCGTGCGGCCAAGTGAGCTGAACACCGCTCTGCGGCTCCCACTCAGCGGGTAATCTGTAGTTTTCTTTGGTAATCATGGTGCAAAGATACAAAATAATTGAGAAATGAGAAATGGATAATGAGAATTATTTTGTAACTTTGCAGCCAGATATGAAAAAGATTCTTTGGATTATGCTCGCTGTCGTGCTGATAGCATGTGGCGACGACAAGCAAAAGGAAGCCGAGGCCATGCTCACGAAAGCCAACGGACATTTCGAGCAAGGACAGTACGACCGTGCGCTCATCGTCATCGACTCGTTGCGCAAGGTCTATCCCGGTGCCATCGAGACACGCAAGCAGGCCTTGCGCCTGCAGCAGAACATCGAACTGAAACGGTCGCAGGAGGAATTGGCCTTGGTTGACAGCGTCCTGCAGGCTGTCAAGCACAACTATGAATACCTGAAACAGAAGGTAGAGAAAGACAAGCAGGAGTTGCGTGCCACACCCGAGGAACTGACCCTGCTGACGAAGACCCGCGTGCGCCGCGACTCACTTCAGACCCGCTTCGAAACCCTCTGTGCCAAGATCCGGTACATACACAAAAAGCAGAAAGAACTGTAGGAAAGTGGTAAAAATAGGCTGGAGGCAGCAAATTTTTCACTTTTCACTTTTCACTTTTCACTAATTTTTGTAACTTTGCACCCTGATATGGATAAGTTCGAACAGACCAATGCCGAATTTGAAAAGGCAATCGCCGAATGTCGGGCACTCTTCGAAAAGAAACTGCACGACTATAGGGCATCGTGGCGCATCCTCCGTCCGACGGCACTCACCGACCAGCTGTTTATCAAGGCCAAGCGCATACGCTCGTTGGAGGTGAAGAAAGAGAGCAGGGTGGGCGAGGGCATACGGCCTGAGTTCATGGCACTTATCAACTACGGCATTGTGGGACTGATTCAATTGGAGAAAGGCTATGCCGATACGGTGGATGTCAGCAACGACGAGGCCATGGCCCTCTACGACCGCCATGCTTTAGATGTCTTAGAGCTGATGAAACGCAAGAACCATGACTACGACGAGGCTTGGCGCGGGATGAGGGTCAGTTCATATACCGACCTCATACTGACCAAGATAGAGCGTATCAAGGAGATTGAGAACCTCAGTGGCGAGACGCTCGTGTCGGAAGGCATTGACGCCAACTACATGGACATTGTGAACTACGCCGTCTTCGGGCTGATCAAACTGACGGAGCGATGAAGAAACTCTGCGTCAACCTATGCCGAATGGTGCTCGCCGTCACGTTTATCCTTTCCGGATTCGTCAAGGCGGTTGACCCGTTGGGAACGCAGTACAAGATAGAAGACTACCTCGAGGCCATGCATATCGGCGCGCTGCTGCCCGGCTGGGCTACTCTCGGGGCATCGGTACTACAATCGGCAGTGGAGTTCAGCCTCGGCATCTTCCTGCTGTTTGCGATTCGGCGGCGGCTGACATCGAGACTCATCTTACTGATTATGGCGGTGATGACACCGTTGACGCTGTGGTTGGCACTGACCAACCCTATCAGCGACTGCGGGTGTTTTGGCGATGCCGTGGTGCTCACCAACTGGCAGACGTTCTGGAAAAACATAGTACTCTTAGGCTGTGCCGTCGTTGTGGCTCTGTGGCCGAAGGAAATGTTCCGCTTCGTTAGCCAGTCGAACCAGTGGATAGTCATCAACTATTCGGTGCTGTTCGTCCTGGCCATCTCGGCCTGGAGCCTCTACTATCTGCCTACGTTCGACTTCCGTCCGTACCATATCGGAACGGACTTGCGCACGCAGTGGCAGCGGATGATGGACGGTGAGGATCTGCCATACGCCGACTTCTTCATCGAGAGAGTGGATGACGGCGAGGATATTACCGAGGCCGTGCTGGCTGACACCAGTTACGTGTTCCTGTTGGTCTCGCCTCATCTGGAGCAGGCCGATGACTCGCGGCTCGACCTCATCAACGAGCTGTACGAATATGCCCATGAGCATGGGTACCCTTTCTATTGCCTGACGGCCAGCACTCAGCAGCATATCGACCGGTGGCATGACATTACGGGAGCGGAATATCCGTTCTGTCTCACAGACGAGACGACGCTGAAGACCGTTATCCGTAGCAATCCCGGCCTGTTGCTGCTCAAGGACGGCACGGTTATCCGCAAGTGGAGCCACAACGACCTGCCCGCCCTTGACGAGACTGCGACAGCGCAGCCTTTGGAGAGACAGGAGATCGGCCAGATGCCGGGCGACAGCGTGGCAGGGAAGATAACAGCCATATTGCTGTGGTTCGTCCTGCCGCTTGCCTTGCTCTCGCTGGCTGACCGTTTGTGGATGTGGACGAAGTGGCTGCGCCGCAAGTCGCGCAATGCTACTGAGCCCCATGAGTCCCATTAGCCCCATTAACAACCCTTAAAATAAAAAAAGAACATGAGAAAGAAAATTGTTGCAGGAAACTGGAAGATGAACATGAATCTCCAGGATGGTATCGCTCTTGCTAAGGAGCTGAACGAGACACTGAAGGCTGACAAGCCCAACTGCGGTGTGGTCATCTGCACACCGTTCATCCACCTTGCCTCCATCGCCGAGTTCCTTGATCAGGACATCATCGGCCTGGGCGCTGAGAACTGCGCCGACAAGGAGAAGGGTGCCTATACCGGTGAGGTGAGTGCCGAGATGGTAAAATCGACCGGTGCACAGTATGTCATCCTGGGTCACTCCGAGCGTCGTGAGTACTACAAGGAGACCCCCGAGATTCTGAAGGAGAAGGTGCTGCTGGCCCAGAAGAACGACCTGAAGGTTATCTTCTGCATCGGCGAGAGCCTCGAAGAGCGTGAGGCCGGCAAGCAGAACGAGGTGGTGAAGGCTGAATTGGAAGGTTCGGTGTTCAACCTTTCAGAAGAGGACTTCCGCAAGATTGTCATCGCCTACGAACCCATCTGGGCCATCGGTACCGGCAAGACCGCTACCGCTGAGCAGGCTGAGGAGATTCACGCCTACATCCGTTCCATCATCGCCGAGAAGTACGGTCAGGCCGTAGCCGACGACACCACCATCCTCTATGGCGGTTCGTGCAAGGCCTCGAACGCTCCTGAGCTGTTTGCCAAGCCTGACATCGATGGCGGACTCATCGGTGGCGCCTCTCTGAAGGCTGCCGACTTCAAGGGTATCATTGATGCTTGGAAGAAGTAAGACGATGAGACGATTTGTCACCATAGTAATGTTGTGCATGGGTTGTCTGGCGACAGTCCATGCACAAACCTTCACCCAGCGCATCCAGAAGGACAGCAGGGCCGGTGAAGGAAAGGTGACCATCAGCCATGACAAGAGCATCGATGACCTGGTAAATAGCGGGAACATCAGCGGGAACGGACAGCAGGAACGGAAAACCGAAGAGCAGCCCACCCGTACCAAGACTGAGGTGAAGGTGCGTGAACAGCACCGCGATACCACCAGCCTCGACACACAGGTCATCGACACGCGCCGCAAAGTCATGCGTGGCGGGGTCAAGATCAATGGCTACCGTGTGCAGGCTTTCGCAGGCGGTAATCAGCGCAAGGACCGGCAGCAGGCTGAACATGTGGGAAACCTCATCAAGAGCCACTATCCTGAAGAGCCCATCTATGTCCATTTCTATTCGCCACGATGGATTTGCCGTGTAGGCAACTACCGCACTTACGAGGAAGCCCATGAGATGCTGATGAACATTCGCAAACTTGGCATCAGCGGTGCTTCTGTTGTAAAAGGAAAAATAACTGTACAATACTAAATGTATCCAGAAAACGAAATCTTCCGCGAGGGACTCGATACGCTCGCTGCACACTATAAGGACATCATCACACTGCTCGGTGAAGACCCGGAGCGTGAGGGACTCCTCAAGACTCCCATGCGCGTGGCCAAGGCCATGCAGGTGTTGACACGGGGCTACGGGATGGATGCCCACAAGGTGCTTACCGACGCGCTGTTCAAGGAGGACTACAACCACATGGTCATCGTCAAGGACATCGACTTCTTCTCGCTCTGCGAGCACCACATGCTGCCTTTCTACGGCAAGGTGCATGTGGCCTATATCCCTAACGGCTACATCACCGGGCTGTCGAAAATTGCCCGTGTGGTCGATATCTTCAGCCACCGTCTGCAGGTGCAGGAGCGTATGACCATGCAGATACGCCAGTGCATTGAAGAGACCTTGCATCCGTTGGGTGTCATGGTCGTGGTCGAGGCCCGGCACATGTGCATGCAGATGCGTGGCGTGGAGAAACAAAACAGCATCACCACCACCAGCGAATTCAGCGGTGCCTTCGACCAGGCCAAGACGCGTCAGGAATTCATGAACCTGATTTCACACTAACCAAAACTTGTCATTTATGGAACAGACTGACAGAGGAAGCTACAAGAGCTACAGAACCCAGGAAACCTTGGCTCAACAGTTCTGGCACAGCTGCTTAGGCAAACTTACTGTTCTGGCAGCTATTATCGGTGTCGCTCTTTTTATCGCGTATCTTACCGTCCCTGACGAGCAGACCATGATGGAGGAGATGACTGACAACATCCGTCAGTGTATCGAGGCCAATGACAGCATCAAGACCGACTGGATAGACGATGCTGTCAATAACGTCAGCTACATCTTTACCCATGCCGACTCTATCCCTGACGGCGCGATTGACGAGACCTTCGACAAGTACAACAAAGTGGTATATAAGCGTCATACCTTCTATGCCTCTGCCATGCTCCTCAACAACTTCCGTCCAGAAGGTGTCTGTGCGGGCATTGGGGTCTTCAACATCGTCATCCCCACAGTCAATTTCAACGATTTCCTCATGCGTGTCGGTCCTATGCACAAGGGGTACGACCAGAAAATCCTGCAGCGTACCGTTATCAAGGGGTCAGAGAGTTTCGGTTCCGACCCCGAATTAGGTCTATAGTCACTGTTCTGTGATGTAAACGTTTACGATGGAAAAGCGGTGGCTTTTCCATCGTTTCTTTATATTTTTGCGTACTTTTGCAGCGCAAAAAGAACTAATACTAAAATACTAATGATCAAGAAGTACATTATGCTGTGCCTTGTGACTCTGCTCTACAGTGTCACGTCGCACGCTGCGGCCGTCACCATCACCGGACAGGGCGGCTGGTTTGAGAGTGGTTATGTGACCTGGATGCCCGAGACTGGGCTTGGCTACAATGTCTATGTCAGTCCTGCCACGTCTGACAGTTGGACTCAGCTCGATGACGAGCTGGTGCGCGAATACCCTACTTACGGCCGTGCCGATGCACTCGGGCTGAAGGCAGGTAGCTACAAGTTCAAGGTGGTGCCCGTCAGCGACGGTAGCGAGGTTACTGCCGATGCAGCTGTATCCGATGCTGTTACGGTGAAAGCACACGACCGTTCGGGCTTTGCCCACCAGCAGGCTGGTGCTGAGGGCATCGGCGCCTACAACAATGACGGTACGCTGAAGAGCAATGCCCGAGTGGTGTATGTCTGGGCAGACAACGCCAAGACCGTCTCACTCGACGTTGCGAAGAATGCCAAAGGCGAGACAGTGACTTACACAGGTCTGCAGCAGATTATCTACGGCTACCAGAAGGGCGATGCCAACGGCAGCTATGAGAAGCGTCCACTCTGTGTGCGCATCATCGGCACCATCAAGGATGCTGACATGGACGAATTC
>Ga0326512_10003356_pt1 | contig 11775 bp, 15 predicted proteins | sample 1_2617_0518_D_FD_203652 | JGI IMG/M metagenome (GOLD analysis project Ga0326512, IMG submission 203652) | Bovine rumen microbial communities from UC Davis, California, United States - 1_2617_0518 | ecosystem: Host-associated > Mammals > Digestive system > Stomach > Rumen | place: USA... | reverse complement strand
TTAAGAATATGAAAGATCTAAATAGTTATCATTTATATGATCAATTATTAGAAGCTGCTAATATTATTTTTAGTAGCTGCTATACAGGAGAGCCAAACAAATATTACACCCTTATGGATCTTTACAAGATGACAAAAAAAGGTGAGTTATGCACTATTTTTGAATTTAATAAACTTATCCCTTGTGCTTCCTGGGTTAATCTTGATACAATTGATAATATATACTTTGCCGGATCTAGATATAATGTCGTTAACGGATCAATTAAATATACTGATACAGGTACTAATATAAATTATGCAATAATATTTAATAATTACAAAGTAAATAATACATCTACAATAATAGCTTATAGCCCGGAGCAATTACACCTAGGTGGTTATAACTATTCATATAGTTTTCCATTTGATAGAATTTTCTATTATCTTTATACCTTTGCAAAGTTAGCCGGGGTAAAATCTAGCGAATATCCTAAATTTATTCAGGAGCAAAAAAATACTATTAAATACGATGGTGTTGTTACTGTTATTGTTCCAGGAGAGATTAAACAGCTTAAAAAATATGTAAGTGATGAAGATAGGCCGGGACTTAATGATATATGTTTTGATTTTTCAACCGGTTCTTTTGTCGCTTCAAATGGATACATTTTAAAAGCAATTAAATCAGGTTATTGTTCCGTCTCTGGTACAATAGATATAAAAAAAATAATCATTCCTGTAGAAGCTGTTAACGATATAGCAGGCAAAGAAATTATTATATATTGTTATAATAATGGAGAGGGACTAACAAAACATACAAACGGTACAATATATATAGGTGATCAATTTGTCGCTAACTGTATTGATGGAAAATATCCTAATTGGGACACAGTGATACCACATGTATGGACAGATAATAATGCAATATCTATTAGTAGTAAGGAATGGAACAAAATACAAGAAGCAGCTAAACAAGTTAAAAAAATAAGTGTTGCTGATCATTCAGGGGAAAAACTTGTTATTCTCAGGGGCCAAAAAGATACTAATAATATTGAATTATGTGCCGTTGATAACTATGAGCATGAAATAATATCAATACATAGTGTTGAATTGTCGCATACTTTACAATATGATATTGCAATATTATTGCGTGTTGATCATATATTATTACTTAAGAAAATATATCGTATCTTTTTTAACGACTCTTCTAGGGCTATTGTTTTTGCTTCTTCTGATAGTGTTAACGTGGTTATGCCTGTGGGAGGCCTGGAAGATTACCCAAGTATGTGCTTTTGCTCTTCTCAGGCTTCAGGCGCTGAAATAGATATTACACAAATATATTATAATAAGAGTGAATTATTCATTAAAAACGTACCAGAAAATGACGTTACACCTGCTACACCTGGAACACCTGCTACACCTGGAACACATGGAAAGCCGATAAAACTTATTAAAGATAGTGATTTGTTGCCTACCTGGTGCGCTGTTGGCGCTGCTGTTGATTATGATAATAATTTATATTATGTGCATGCAATTACAGATAACACAATAGATCTTTTGCCGGCTGATCCTAATAACGGATCATTGCTAACTATTGTTATAGCAACCGGGGCAAAAGATATCAAATTACACGATTTTAAGCCGGTCCAGGCTAACAAATTACCGGCTATATATACATATAATGACTATAATAGTATATTAGATTATATCTATTTTTTTATCAAAATAGCAGATCATTATAATAATATCTTATACGCAAAAGATATATTAAACAAATTAGCAGATCTAATTAATAATGGTGTAATATCTGTTTCAGATCTTAATAACGTTATTTCTGTGGATCCTGTACCGGCTGAAATAGATGTATCGGTTTGTGATCCTGTACCGGCTAATATTGTAGATACTACAATAGATGTATCGGTTTGTGATCCTGTAGCCGCTGTACCGGCTGAAATGATCCAGGAAAACGAAAAAGCAGAAGTAACTGAAGCTAATAATATATCTATATTATCATTACTAACAATATTTATACATTGGTTATTGTCAGTGTTTACACGATATGTAGATAATATCAGTGATAACAATATTTATGCCCGGGCTCGCTTCAGGATCTTATATTTGCCCGGTTTACGCTTTGCTGTGTTGTTAATGGTACCTGTTGTTAGTCTCTGTTCCTGGTGTTATGTTATATTAGGTGCTGCAACCTATGTACATGCAATTTTATCCCGCGGGCCTCCAAATTTTTTGTTAGTACTAACTTCTTTTTTAATTAAATTTGTATATTTGCATATTACAATAACTAATAAACAACGATATCATGACAATAGTATTATTTATTTGGGTTATCTTTTTTATATTCATTGGATCTTGTGTTGATACGCCTATTTGGCTATATATACTTACTATTTTGGTCGCCTGGTATAAAGTTCATACCGATAACGAAATATTATAATATAGCACATATCTTTTATTATATATACTTTTTCGCTCGTACTGTTGTACGGGCTTTTTTGTTACGTCTTACTTATTACCATGTAACAGTATACTATTTGTCCGGGGGCCTGTTGTTAGTCTCTGGTATTGTTATTTTTCGCTTCAGGATCTTATATTTGTTTGTGGCTGCTGTTGTCCCTGGTTAACTGTTGTTAGTCTCTGGTATTGTCTAAGTAACCTATATATACCAATTATTGGTAATTTAACCAACTGTAACCGCTTCTAGCTTCAGGGGCTATTATATATAATTTGCCCTGGTTATTCCTTACATAGTCATTTGTGGACCATGTAACAAGTACAAGTACATATTATCACACATAATTACTATATACTGTACATTCTCATGGTAATTTTTGCTTATCCTGTAGACTATATGATAATAAATCCTGGTTATACATGGTTACTTCATGGTATTTTACGGTATCCAGGGCCGTTTTGCATGCTCTTTGCCCTCTCAGGCTCTTTTTTCCTTATATATATATGCACATTTCGTTACTACGGCGGAGTTTTACCATGGAAATTTTGCTATTTTATATAATATATATACGACAAATTTACTACGGCGGAGTTTTACCATGGAAAAATCTTATTACTACAATAAATACATGTAAATACATGTAGATAATAACACTAATTAACACAAAAAGTTTGGAGTTTCGTGTAAATACACGTATCTTTGCAATGTTATGAAACAGATATTATTACGTAAAGATGGCAAGCAAGACGGTAGATGCTTGCGGCCAAGGAAGGATACAGTAATGCGTACCTTCAGAATGGACAGAGACGTCTATGAATGGCTCCAGAGTCAGGACGAACCAATGTCTAGAATTATTCACAGACTTCTAAGAGAAGAAATGAAGAAGTCTAAGCAAGTTTAATTTTAACCATCTAACAATTTATTATGAAACAGTTTTCAGAGTGTTTTTTAGCTAAGTATCCCAAGAACGGTAAAATCATGCAGTTCTTTAAAGAGGCAACACAATTAGAGTGTACCTGGGAGAATCTTTCAATCAAGTCTAATTTGTATGACTTCGCTGAATATCTTTGTACCAATGTAGCTCAGAGTTCAGCCAGACAATACTGCGCCAAGATGAAAGCAGTTATTAATGTTTATACAGATCAGATTTCAATGCCTAGTGGTTGGGAGAAAGTATTAACTATTAAGAATGATGAGAGCGAAAGTATCTATCTTACGGAGAAGGAAATACAGAAGCTTATCAGTTATGACCCATGTACACCTACAGAAGCATACGTGCGTGATGTTTTTGTCGTGGCAGCACTTACTGGAGCTAGACACTCTGATGCTGTTACCTTTACAGAAACTAATATTCATGATGATGTCTTGCAGTATGTGAGCGTTAAAACACATATTAAGGCTACTGTTCCATTGGCTCCAGCTGCGAGAAGGATTATTATGGAGGATATTGAGTTTCGCGAAAATTCTAATCGAAAAAAGGGCGCCTTAATTCCTAATCGAAAAAAGGGCGGCTTTGATTTTGAGGCATCAGAAAACGGGCTATCTTTACCATCGAAAAAAGGCACTCTATATGAAGGAGCTACTGACTATCGTGGAAAGGTAGACAGTGTATCAGACCGTTACTTTAATGATGTTATTCGCCATATCTGTGAGTATGTAGGTATTGATGATAAGGTACGCTTATATAGACGTGGTGGCTATCAGGAAGGCAAGAAGTATGAGTTTGTAACTTCTCATACAGCCCGCAAATCATTCGCTAGTAACTTATATCTTCGTGGCTGTGATATTTACTCTATCTCTAAGATGTTAGGGCATAGCAGCGTTGAAATGACTGCTAGCAAATATATTGTATGCGGTTTGCGTGACCTGGACAGTAAAGTAATGGGATTTTTCAATAACTTCCAATAGCCCCTTATTCCTCACTGATGGAACGGAGAAAAGAGGGAAGTATACAACAAAATATACAATAAAGTATACAATAAAGTATACAATAAAGTATACAGCAAAGTATACAACCTTTTGGCTCTGTAAAGTGTTGGTAATAAGGTAATTACAGATTTGGGGCTAAAAAAAGTATACAACAAAGTATACAATAAAGTATACAACAAAGTATACAACAAAATAAACAATAAAGTATATCACTTCCAATAGCCCCTTATTCCTCACTGATGGAACGGAGAAAAGAGATGCTGCATACTTGTACGCTAATATTTTGTATATAAGCGCCAATTATAAGAAAGACGATAAGTTATCCCTAAACGAAAAGAAAAGACGTTAGACGAAATAAAAAGCGCCTTATGAGCAATTTACAGCTACATACTGTGAAGGATAGCTACGAAATAGATAAAATAACCATTTAAATGATTTATTATGAAAATGATATCTTTAGACAAAGCGGTTACTGGTCTGGTAACCATGATCATTAAAACAACGCTATTAATGCTATTTTTTGAGTTTTTGAGGGCTCTAAATACTGAATAATAAAGTTTTTTGTTTTTTTAAGTATCGTTAATTCCCGTTGTAACGAGTAGAAAATAAACCTTACTTTTTCAGACTATTGCATAAGTTTTATAAACTTCTTATATTTGCACCTGTTAATGCAAGTGTAAAGGACTTGTAGATAGAACGAACATACTTAGATAGTTTCAGGCCCTTTGGCCTTCACTATAAAAAGGATTTCCCTATTAAGTGCCTTTACCACTTGGTAGGGATTCCGCTTTTTATAAGGCAGCTTCTCAATATTAACAAGACATAATGAGGTTTAAACAGTGCTATCCTCTTGCGCCTTACCATCGCATATATAAAATAGCTTCTTAACACGGTCTGATTAGATAGGTCTATGCGCCTAAAATCCCGCAATGTCCGAAACCTGACAACGGGTGCTTATGCCGAAAGGTTGGCAAATAGATGAAACAAACACGGAAAGCATACGTGTCTATGAAAGGCTTTTCTAGTGACCAAAAACATAAAATTAATATGTTGGTAACAAAATGATAAAAATGGTTCACTAGAGGCTGCTTATATAACATAAGCATAAAGGTTATAATGCCTTTACTTAAAAATAAACAATGAAAACATAAAAATATAAATAAAAATCATGCAAACGACTTTAACATTACATAGCAGTAAACAGTTAGCTTCAATAGCTAAAGATATAATGCTCAAAGATTCAAATGATATAAAGCATGTTGAACTTCGTGATAATAGCCAAATAAAAGAAGAGGTAAAACTCCAAATGGACTTCACTATAAAACTCATGAATATGGTAATGGGACTTGCCAACGAAATAGCAGATGGTGTAACTAAAGACCTGGAAGAGGTGCTTATACGTAATAAAATGTATCGATATAATATAAAGCATACATTCAAGCTCGCTTATCATGCCATAGAGGATAATTGTAGATATGCTCGCAAACATATATATGGAGGTGAAGAATTCTTAATGGAATATTGCGATGTAGCTATTGAAGATTTACAGACGGATCTAGATAGGCTGAAAACAAGTATAGAGGTTGCTCTTCGAGAACATAATAATGAAGTGAATGCACAGGTATGTTTTGCAGTATGTATGCTTGATGTAGCGTGTATGACTTATGACATGCTCTGCAAGTCAATACAAGATATTATACATCGTAATTTCTTTGAGGTGTTTTTGGAATATTATCCATTTGGTGCAGACCAGACGATGGCAAACTTAGCTGAGCTTATATTAGGAGATAGATATTTATTTGGTACAGCTGAAAATCTTTCAGTAAAGACCGGTGTATCCATCATAGCTAATAAACTGGTTGACTATGACATGTTAACAGAATATATGCAAGTAGCAGCAAAAAATGTAAATCTAAATATATAGATTATGGAAGAAGCAATTTTAAAACCAGTACCAGGTTTGAAAGCCGTTCGACTCGGCAGACGCCCACTAACTTTAATCATTTGACAACAAAAATAACGCTATTCTAACAGAAAATGGAATATAATAAAGAAAAACCGCTAAAAGTAGTTACACTTTGTTCGGGCTACGACAGTCAATGTCTTGCTTTGGAAAGACTAAAAAGCGTCTACCCAGAATTTGATTATGAACTGGTTGCTTGGTCGGAATTTGACCCCGAAAGCAAGACACCATTAGATAAACAGCCTGCTGTGGTTGCCCACAACGCTTTGTTTCCGCAATGGAAAGACCGTAACCTTGGCGACATGACCAAAATTGATTGGACGCAAGTTGATGACTTTGACTTACTTTTTTATTCAACTCCTTGTTTTGTTGCGGGTACATTGGTGCTTACTGACGAAGGCTATAAGCCTATTGAAGATGTAAAAGTCGGAGATATGGTTATGACGCATAACAATAGATTCCGTAAGGTTGTTGATACTGGAAAGAAACCTGCAAATGATATTATCAAGTTACGGTCAATGATGTTTGATGAAATCTTCTGTACTCCCAACCATCCATTCTATACGCGCAAGCGTTATCGAAAGGGTCATAAGAGTGTCAGGTGTTTCGCAGAGCCTGTTTGGAAAGCAGCACAGGAATTAACAAAGGATGATTACCTTGGCCTTGCAATCAACACAAATGAGCAGATACCAGAATTGAAAGGTGTTGCTCTTCATCGTGGAACACATTGGGATGTAGTGAATGAATTGCAGAAGCATCTTTCATCAGAGTGTTTTTGGTATCTTATGGGAAGATATATAGGAGATGGATGGCAAAGAAACGACAAAACACACAAATCCATACTTGTTGCTTGCTCAGATAGGAACAAAGACGTTCTGTTGAAAACCATACAAACACTCGGTTGGAGATACACTTTAACTAAAGAGAAAACGTGTTATCGTGTTACAATTTACAGCAAGGAACTATGTGAGTTTGTGAACCGATACGGCAAGTATGCGCATAACAAGTGTATTGATGCAGAAACATTGAATCTTCCATTGCATCTACTCAATGCTTTTTTAAATGGTTATGTTGATAGCGATGGATGTTATGTTGACACTGAATACAGAATAACAACTACCAGCAAGAAACTTGCTTATGGATTGATGCAGATTGTCGCAAAAGTACACAAAAGACCATCACGGATATACAAGGCGAAACGCCCCGATAAGAATATTATTGAAGGCAGGGAGGTTAATCAAAGAAACTCTTATATGGTAGTATGGCATACCGACAAAAGAAAACAAGACAAAGCTTTCTACGAAGATGGATATGTGTGGTTTCCGTTAAAGGAAATTACCTCTACCAACAGAAAGGAATTTGTGTATAACTTAGAAGTAGAGGGAGACCACTCTTATACTGCAAATGGCGCAATAGTTCATAATTGCCAGAGTGTTTCACAGGCTGGACTTCAACACGGCTTTACTGAGGGTAGCGGCACACGTTCATCTATTATTTGGAATGTTCGTGATGCTGTAAAGATTAAACGCCCGAAGTTCTTATGTCTTGAAAACGTCAAGGCAATGGTAAGCAGAAAGTTTATAGGAATGTTCAATTTGTGGCAATTGGAACTTGAACGGTTAGGGTATCGAAACTTTGCACAAGTTCTAAATGCTAAAGATTATGGTGTGCCTCAAAACAGAGAGCGTATATTTCTTGTGTCTATACGTGTAGATGATGATAATAATATGCCAAAATACTATTTTCCAAAACCATTTCCGCTTGAACGTAAATTGAAGGATGTGCTGGAGGATAACGTGGATGAGAGGTATTATTTGAGTGACAAGATGATAGAGTGTTTTCAGCACAGAACCGAGGTGGCAATAGAAAAAGGAAATGGGTTTCGTTTTTCTCCTACAAATGGGCATGGGTGCGGAAAAGCAATTACAACTTGCGCGGGTAATAGGACAGACGACAACTTTTTGTACGAAGATGAAACCAAAAGTGAAGACGGGCGGTAAACGTCTTGCAGAGTTGTTGCAATCGGGCAAGATTGATAGGCCGTACCTATGGATAGATACCTATAATCAACTTGTGAGCGACATCGCAGGAACAATCTTTATGTAAGTGTCGAAGATGAGCAAGACGATATACGGACTATCCCGCAGCCGTGACAAGCACGGAAACATCGTGAAACGCAATCTGAATGACGTAGTGAATTGCATCCACACCAACGCAGGGAGCGGATACAAGACAATGGAAATACTAATCGTTGAAGTAGAAGATGAGCAAATATAAATTATTCGGCATATCAGAGGCTTTTAATCACGCACTCGAATGGCGGTCACGAGGTGCTGACAGCATGATACAAACGCACGTATCGCCAGCACTCAGGGCTACTGATTATAAATGCCCGAAATATGTATGGTTAATTGAAATCGAAGATGAACAAGACGAAGAAGATAATTCTCTATGATGACTACAATAACGTAATTCCTAAAAATCAGGATGTCATAGGCACGGTACGCCCTATGTTTAGCAGAATAGCATTGAGGGCAAGTTGGAAGATAATAGAGTACGAAGATGAGCAAGATGAAGAATTACATCAGTTGTGCATCGAGAGGCAGGGGCAAGACTGACGAGAACGGCAAAAACTCGCAACACCTTGAAATCAATTCGGATGAATACTCCAATGCCATAACGAGCGTACAAAAAGACTATCTTATAATAGAGTATGAAGAAAATAGATGTGAGGGCGGTAGGCCGTGAACGCACCGAAGAGGAGAAACTTCGCCGTCACCTTCACGGTGACAAGGGCGCAAAGTTCAGCAAGGGCACACAGATGTGCATTTTAGGTGATGTTTGCGGAACGATAACCACCTTTGCAACGAAAGACAATTTAGTGGCAGAGTTTTATGAACCTGAAGATACAGCAAGCAACAAGTAAAGGCTACATCGAAGTGAAACCATACGGTGCATTCGATTGGTCGTACCCAAGCAGCCTCACACGGCGCGGAAGGGTACAGGGCGACCACGGTGACATATCGCCAACCATCATGTGCCAAAACGAAATATATGTGTATGAAGGAATCGAAGATAATCGACAAAGTGATACAAGTGGCGAACATAGTTGATGATACGAACATCGGCTTCAAGAATCCACAACGAGGTCGAGTGTATAGCGCACAAGGCATATCACCAGCCATCTATTGCTTTCAAGGTGGTAATCTCGAACCAAAAATAATAGAAACGAATATGACAGACAAAAAAACAATCGAACTGCCCTCGGAGTTGAAGGGCAAAAAGTTTAGAATTAGAAAATTAACACCAAAAGAATGTTTTCGTTTAATGGGTGTTAATGACAAGGACATTGACAAGATCCAAGCCGCAGGTGTTTCTAATAGCGGACAGTACAAACTCGCAGGCAACAGTATTGTTGCAGGTGGTAATTACAAGGACAGCAATGGTAACATTGATGGAGTGTTATTCAACCTATTTCGCAAAATGTTTGTAGAAACGGACGATGAAACATCACAGACGGGACAACAATTAACGCTATTTTAATATGAACAAAGAACAAGAGGATAAAATAAATAGCTATGATACATGAATTTGACCCTGTAATATATCCTAGGAAACTATGGATTACCTATGATGCCACACCTGAAGAACTTAATAATTTTTTCCCAGAAGGCTATAATAATGGTACAAAATTCAAACAAGAAGATGGTTATTACGGAATTACTTATGCTGTACAAAAAGGCTCTGATAACAAAGGAGGTATTCTTATAAGATTTGACGGTAATAAGGAAGCCATGGAACCTTGGAATGTTACTCATGAAGCAGTACATGCAGCTGCTATTATCTGTCAGTATGTAGGCATTATGGCCGATTGGGATAATGATGAAGCTTTTGCCTATCTAGTAGGATGGGTAACAGAATGTTGTTGTAAAGTAAGAAAGGAGGAATAAGTTATGAATTATGTGTTATATTTTTCAATATACCTAATAGGTATGTACATACTATTTGGTTTACTAACTTATAGAGATTTTAAGGGTGGAGAAGGTCATCCATTTTTTAATATTGTATTATCTTATCTTTGGCCTTTAATAGCAGTTTTAACTCCATTTGGATTGTTATTCTATGCAATATACAAATTGATTAATAGAAAATAAATAAAAAATAAAAGACTATGAAATACTTTATTGAAGACGTCACCGCGACAGGTTGCAATACTAAGAATGACAAGGGTACAGAATTGTTTCGCTATTTGGACGGTAAATATAAAAGAGTTATTCTTGATAGTGGAGACGAAATTAATAATATAATTGATGATATCCAGAACAAGATATGTGAGCTTAATGAAAAGTATCCTCGCCTGAAACAAAATCTTAAAGTAGATATTCGTGATTTCAAATATTGTGATTTTAGCAACATTGATGTAACCTGGGAAGATAAGAATCACTCTATATGCTGTGTGATGAGATTAATGCTTGCTAAAGGTATATTAGTAGATGGTGTAGTACAAGATAACGATTAAAACAAAGCTATGAAGAAAGAAGTAATTAAACCATTTGATTTAGAAGCATATAAAAATGGTGCTAAAGTTAAAACAAGAAATGGACATGAAGTTAGGATTATTTGCACTGATGCTAAATGTGTTGTATGTTTCCCTATCATTGCATTGGTTGAGATAGATGGTAGTACTGAAGTTGTTATGCGTTATACTTCTGAAGGTGAAATTGATGCAGGAGATATTAGCGCCAATGACTTAGTAATAGTAGAGGAAGTAGAAGAACCAGAGTTCTGGAGTGATAAAGAAGATAAACAAGTTAAGGGATGGCTTATCAACTTTGAATCAAATATTATATTTCACACTTCTACACCATATTATCATAGGCAACACAAATATTTTGCATCCAGGAAGCAGGCTAAATCAGCTTTGGCTATGGCAATGATTAGTCAAATAATGGCTAATGATATTGAGCATTTTGGCGGTGCTATTGCCGATGTAGAATGGTTGGAAACATCTGTAAAGTCTACAATATACAGAGCGGGTAGCAAAATCGAATTAGGATCTACAGTCTATGAGTACCGCTTTCTTGCTTTCCACACAGCAGCTCAAAGGGATTTATTCCTCGAAAAGTATCGTGATTTGGTTAAGGATTACCTATGTTTAGATTAAATTTATTGTGATTATGAGTGACTACGAAAAGAAATATAAAGAGGCATTGGAAAAAGCGAAACGCTATGATGAAGTGCTTAATGCGGCAAAAGAATGGTACAATAATCCCAATTCAAGCAGTATCGGAAAATCATATCTTTATGCAGTCTTCCCCGAACTCAAAGAGAGCGAGGATGAGAAGATGAGGAAAGGTATTATTCGCAACCTTGAGTATTTAATGGACAGAGCTGAAGGGTTTGTTAAAGACGAACTAAGAGAAAGAATTGCTTGGCTT
>Ga0326512_10003355_pt1 | contig 11776 bp, 13 predicted proteins | sample 1_2617_0518_D_FD_203652 | JGI IMG/M metagenome (GOLD analysis project Ga0326512, IMG submission 203652) | Bovine rumen microbial communities from UC Davis, California, United States - 1_2617_0518 | ecosystem: Host-associated > Mammals > Digestive system > Stomach > Rumen | place: USA... | reverse complement strand
TGAATCGTTTTGTGCAGATTCGCGCGCGTTTGGACAAAGTATGCGAAAGAAGGCCGGAGAAAACTGGATTTACACATATTACCAGGGACTTAACGATGGGACATACACCGCCGGCCGGTTTGTGCACCTGATTTATGAGTATCTGGTGCACGGACTCGAGGACAAGAGGTTTTTCTTCGACGCCAAGAAGGCAAACGCTGCGATCGAATGGATTGAGGAGCACTGTTTTCACACTGAGGGTCCGCTCGCTCCGAATCGGCTGGAGCTGGCGGTCTGGCAGAAGGCTTTGATCTCTGCGATCTTCGGGATCGTAGACGGATCAGGCACCAGACAGTTCCGGGAGATCGTCCTGGTCGTGGCCCGGAAGAACGGCAAGTCCAAACTGGCAAGCAGCATTGCGGACTACGTCTGGCGCTCCGGATCGGAGGGATATGGGACGCGGGTGTTCTGTCTGGCTCCCAAGCTGGAGCAGGCGGATATTATTTACAATGACGTCTGGCAGATGACGCAGCTGGACCCGGAGTGGCAGGAACTGAAGGAGCTCAGCCTGGTAAAGGACACCCAGCACCGGAAGGTGAACGACGACTCGATGCTGGCGAGGCACCGCCAGACGGATCTGTCGATTCCGGGGACGAACAGCACAGTCAAGAAGATCGCCTTCTCTGCCAAGAAGTCCGACGGCTTTAATCCTTCCCTGACGATCTGCGACGAGGTCGCAAGCTGGTCCGGCGATCAGGGGCTTAAACAGTACGAGGTCATGAAGAGCGCCATGGGTGCGCGGCCGGAGGGCCTGATGCTCTCCTGCACGACATCCGGATATGTAAACGATTCGATTTATGACGAGCTGATCAAACGGTCAACTCGTTTTTTAATGGGTGATTCCAAGGAACGGCGCCTGCTGCCGATCCTGTACATGATCGATGATGTCGATAAATGGAACGACATTAACGAACTGAGGAAGTCTAACCCGAATCTCACCGTGTCGATCACTGTCGACTACCTTCTGGAGGAGATCGCGGTCGCCGAGGGGTCACTGTCAAAACGCAGCGAGTTTATCACCAAGTACTGCAACGTGAAACAGGCAAGCTCCCTTGCATGGCTCGACACGAACACCGTCGGGAAGTGCTTCGGAGATCCGCTCCGGATCGAGGACTTCAAGGGGAGTTACTGTGTCGTCGGTGTCGACCTCTCCCAGACGACCGACCTGTCCAGCTGCTGCGTCCTGATCCGGAAGGGCGGAGAGGACTATGTATTCTCGCAGTTCTTCCTGCCGGGGAACAAGATCGACGAGGCGATCAGCAGGGACGGGATTCCTTACCGGCAATATGTCGACCGCGGACTCCTGACGCTGTCCGGGGAGAATTTCGTCGACTTCCGGGACTGTTACAGGTGGATCATCGACCTGTACGAGAAATACGAGTTATATCCGCAGTACGTCGGGCTTGACCGTTACTGCGCCCAGTACCTCCAGCAGGATCTCAAGACCTACGGATTCCTGACAGACACGATCGGCCAGGGATTCAACCTGTCACCGGTGCTCCGGGAGATGGAGGGCCGGATGAAGGACGGCACCGTACACTGCGGTGATAATGATCTGCTCAAAATACATTTTCTGGACGCTGCACTTAAGACGGACACGGAGCTCGCCAAGGTCCGCCTGATCAAGCTGGCGCCGACCGCACACATTGACGGCGTCGCGGCTCTTTCGGATGCGTTCGCGATCCGGATGTTCAAGGGCGAGGAGCTGGGCGACCGGCTCGAGAACGCATGAGGACGTGATCATGGGACTTTTCGATTTAATTTTCAAAAACCGGCCGAAGGAACGCGGGACATACCAGGGGAGCTATAAGCTGCTGAACGGGTATATGCCGCACTTCTCGCAGTGGGGCGGGGACGTGTACGAGAGCGAGCTGATCCGGGCCGCGATAAATGCCAGAGCTACCCACATTTCGAAGTTGCGGATCGAGATGCTGGGCGCGGCCCGTCCGGCCCTCCGGGCCAAGCTCCAGCACGCCCCGAATGAGATACAGACGTGGAGTAAGTTCCTGTACAGGCTGTCGACAATACTGGACGTGCACAACACGGCTTTTATTGTGCCGGTGTATGACCGGTATGGCGAGCCGTCTGGGATATATACAGTCTTGCCGTCCAAGTGTGAACTGGTGCAGTACGGGAACGTGCCATACCTGCGGTATAAGTTCGACAATGGTGAGGTCGCCTCGATCGAGCTGGAATACTGCGGAGTTATGACAAAGTTCCAGTACAAAAACGACCTCTTCGGTGAAAACAATCATGCCTTATTCCCGACGATGGACATGATCCACATACAGAATCAGGGCATCGAGGAAGGTGTCAAGAGTGCGGCATCGTATCGCTTCATGGCCAAAGTTTCCAACTTCACCAAGAGCGAGGATCTGGCCAAGGAAAGACGCAGGTTTACGGCAGAGAACTTCTCCCGGGAGTCAGAGGGCGGAGGCATCCTGCTCTTCCCGAACACATACACGGACATTAAGCAGGTCGAGGCTAAGCCGTGGGTCGTCGATGCGGATCAGATGAAACTGATCAAAGACAACGTGTTCGAGTACTTCGGCGTGAACGAGGAGATTCTGCAGAGCAAGGCTTACGGCGATGCCTGGAGCGCGTTCTATGAGTCAGTCATCGAGGCGTTCGCCGTGCAGTTTTCCGAGGTGATGACCAAGATGCTGTTCACCCTGCGCGAGCAGAGCCAGGGCAATCTGGTCATGGCAACGGCGAACCGGCTGCAGTACATGAGCAACCGGGACAAGCTGGACGTCAGTACCCAGCTGGTCGACCGTGGCCTGATGAGCATCAACGACGCCAGGGAGATCTGGCAGCTCCCGCCTGTCGAGGGCGGCGATGCCCGGATCATCCGCGGCGAGTATTACAACGCAGACGATCGGGTCTCGGAAGGAGGGGACAATGAAAGCGGATCGTGAGTATAGGACGATGGAGCTCCGGGCCCTGCCGTCCGAAGTGGAAGAAGAAAAGAAGTATATCGTGGAAGGTTACGCTTCCACGTTTGAGCCCTATGTCCTGTTAACCATGGACGGGATCGACTACAAGGAACAGATCGAGCCGACGGCATTCGACGACGCGGATCTGTCCGACGTAGTTTTCAGAGTTGACCACGAGGGCCGCGTGTATGCCCGCACCTCCGCCGGAACGGTGGAAGTGTGGCATGACGAGCATGGCCTCGGTCAGCGTACCGACTTAAGTCGTACCGCGGCGGCGCGGGAGTTGTTCGCAGATATTGAGGCGGGTAACTATCCCAAAATGTCGTTCGCGTTCAGAGTCGCAGAAGACGGCGACACATACGACAAGAAAACCCACACCCGGATAATCAAGCGGATCGAAAAGGTGTTTGACGTCTCACCTGTATCGTTCCCCGCTAATCCGGGGACGGAGCTCTCAGTATCTACACGCGACTATTTCGACGGAGTGATCGAGATGGAACGAGCGGAGCGACTCGCAGCGGAGCAGAGGGAGAGACAGAAGCAGAAAATCAGAATTTTATCGGAGGTCTGATATGGATCTGAAAGAAAAGACCGTCGAGGAGCTGATGGAGCGCAGGGACGCGATCATCGCGGAGCTGGATGCCCCTGAGGCGGATCTCGATGCTCTGGAGGAAGAGACCAGAGCGATCAAGGCCGAGCTTGAGGAGCGCAAGGCGGAGGAGGCCAGGAAGGCTGAGATCCGTGCCGAAGTCGCTGCCGGTGCCGGCGAAGTTGTCAACGATTTCCACGAGGAAGTCAGAGAGGAAAGAAAAATGTACGGAAGAGAAACCGAAGAATATCGTGCCGCATTCATTGAGAACCTGTTCGGCCGTGCGACCGAGGAGCAGCGTGCCATCCTTGCCGATAACACCAACTACGGCGACGGCATTTCCCTCCCCGTAGCACTTGATTCCCAGATCTGGGATCAGGTCAACGAGGCCCACCCCATCCTTGCGGATGTCGCGACTATCCGTTCCGGCATCGCGATCAAGGTGTCCAAGGTCACCCCTGCGGCGATCACCAAGAAGATGGACAAGGCCACATCTACCGAGCAGGGCACCACGACCGCTGAGGTCGTTCTGGTCGGTGCGGACTATCACACCTATGTGACCGTCTCCTATGCCGAGGCGAAGATGAGCCAGGGCGCCGTAGAGCAGTTCCTGGTCAAGGAAATCGCCGACGCGATCGGTGAGGCTCTTGCCAAGGACGTGTTCGCCCGTATCCTGAGTGATGCCACCACCGCCCAGAAGGTCACCGCGACCAGCGACCTGTTCGAGGATCTTAAGGCCGCGCTGGCGCTTGCCAATAAGGCTAACCGCCCGGTTATCTACGCTCCCTCGGCTCAGTATTACGAGATCCTGGGTGCGATCAAGAGCGGCTCTCCTTACAACATGGCTGCGGCTCTCGGATGCCCTGTCAAGCTCGACAATGCGGCAACCGGCGTAACCGTCGTCGACCCTAACCTGTTCGTGCTGAACATCATCCACGACACCATGATCGAGTCCGAGCGCGATGCCAAGAACGCCGCGTTCGTGATCGCCGGCTATATGCGTGCCGAGGGCTGCCTGCGCAAGACCCAGGCTGCGGCATACATCGCCTAATCAACTACGAGGGGCGGGAGAGATCCCGCTCCTCCTTTCAAGTAAGGAGGCGCTAAATGCTTCGTAAGGTCAAGATGGCGATGCGGATCGCCTCCGGCACGTTCGACGAAGACATCCAGCGGATGATCCTGGAATGCAAGGACGATCTGCGTGTCGCCGGAGTCACCGGCACCGACGTCGAAAACGGCATTATCGAAACAGAGAACCCGCTGATCCAGCGGGCGATCATAACATTCTGCAAGATGAACACTCCGGGTTTTGCATCGCAGTATGACGCACTTAAGGCATCCTATGACGAGCAGAAGGCACAGCTGTCGATGCACACCGGGACGACCGACTGGGGGGAATAAGCCATGCCGGAGGGGCTGCTTACTTTTTACATACTCGAGAACAAGGCGCCGAACGGTGCTATGCCCGTCGAGAAGCTGGTCCCGGTCGGACAGGCATATTACTCCGAGAGGTCCGTCGGTGTTACCCGGCTTTACGCCGCAATGGGAGCGAATCAGAGGATCGACCTGTTCATCCGTGCGCATGGCCTTCTTGATCTGCCGAAGGTCGGACGGAAGCGGGCCGCGTATCTGATCCCGGAGGACGGCGAGCAGTACAGGATCTCCGCCGTGCAGAAGGTGCTCGGTGAGGATGCGGTCGATCTGACGCTTGAGAGATTGGAGGAGCTTTATGACGTCGATACAGAGTAAGGTCTCCAAGATCGCCCAGGCGCTCACCTCGATCGAGGGCCTCAATGTCTACCACTACTGGCGGACTAACGTAAAAGCCCCGTACTGCATCTATTACGAGATGGAGACGGTCGGGCAGGCGATGGACGGACATACCGGCGAGTACGGGATCGCGATCTATGTGGACTACTTCACGCGGGCCGAATATGATCCCAAAGTCGACCAGATCCAGGAGGCGCTGAATACTGTCGAAGGGTGCGCTTTCCACTACGAAGGCGCACAGTTCGAGGAGGACACTAGCCTCATTCATTCTTCCTGGGAGTGCGAGGTGATCTGATGGCGAGATACAAACCCATCATAGAGGGCTCGATCGATCTGCCGGAGCCGCAGTTCCTGAAGGCGGTGATCTATGACGGCGCTCATGTCGAGTATGAGGCGATCAAGAAGGGGATCGAGGGGCTGTCTGACCATGCAGTTACGGACTTCATGCGTCAGGCGCTGATCGATCACCTCGGTTCATCCAAGATCACTCCGGAGGCCGACGGATACGTCGAAGCCATTACCATGGCCGGATACATCACCGATCCGAACGGGCGCACCGTGCCGGCGGCGCTGGTCGCCCGGTCCATCAACGTCGGGACGAACCTCACAGCCCCGACGCGATTCATTAACAAGGCAGTCAGCGCAGCACGCCGACCTGCCGAGGAAGCTATGAGAGTTAAAGCAGAAGAAATTCTGAGAAAGGCAGGTAACTGATGGCAGCTGGAAGAGTTTTAACAGGCTTTTCGATGCCTTACGTCGCTACCTACAGCGCAAGCGGCACCACGGTCACATATACCGGCGTGTCGCAGCTGGCCCGCGGCGTGTCTGTTGCGCTGGCGATCGAGTCCGGCGACGGAACCAACTTTTATGCGGATAACGTAGCAGCCGAGGGAACCGGCGGAGTTTTCACCGGCGGCACAGTGACGCTCACCGTGGACGGTCTCAAGGATGCGGCCCGTGCCCTGATCGAGGGCCTTGCCTCTCCGACGTCCATCACGATCGGGACTGAGAGCGTAGACGTCTACTCCTACGACACGGATCAGGAGATCCCCTATGTGGGTATCGGATTCGTCTGCCGGTATATGGAGCAGGGCGCGACCTCTTATGTCCCGATGGTGCTGACCAAGTGCCAGTTCGACGTGGATGGTCTCGAGGCGGCTACTCAGGAAGAGAGCATCGACTTTCAGACTCAGGAGCTGACCGCAACTGTCATGCGTGACGACACCGCCAAGCATTCCTGGAGAAAGATCGCAGCCGCACAGGATACCGAGGCGGACGCTGTCGCGGTGGTCAGGGCGCTCCTGGGCGCTACGGCGTAAACCGGAGGACAAGATGACAATACACGGAAGGGAAGTAACTTTTAAGAAGACCGTCGGCGCTGCCTGCGCGATCGAGAAATTATCCGAGACCGCGGGCGGCGTCCGGGCGTACCTTAACAGTAAGACCTACTCAGAGCAGCAGGAGCACTGCGCCGCGTTCATGGAGGAACTCTCGAAGGGTGCAGAGGAAGCCCTGTTCTGGGAGGCTTACAACCGGGGCGAACAGTACCAGGTTAAACCGCTCACCTCGTCCGAGGCGCTGACTCTGGAGAATGCGGAGTTTAACGCTTTATTCGTCGAGGCTGTGGTCGCATGGCAGGGTGACGCTCCGGAGATCAAGGCAAAAGCCGAAAAAAAAGCGGACGCTCAGTAAATCTGAGCCTTCCGTGGTTTCTGTTTTACGGGCGGATGCTGAATATGAGCAGGCAGGAGATCCTGATCACTCCATACTCGGAGATGATCGACATGATCACCTGCCTGTCGATCTATAACGGCACCATGAGCCCGGACACAACTAAGACAGTATACGATTTTGATACCGCCATCCAGGCGGAGTAGGTGAGTTATGGCTGTAACGATCGGCGCAAAAATACAGCTGGAAGGTGAACGGGAATACAGGCAGGCGATGGCGAACATCACCCAGCAGCAGAAGACTCTGCAGGCTGAGCTGAAAGCCACACAGTCCGCATATGACGAGAACACCTCGGCGGAAAAGAAGCAGGCCGACGCGGCCAAAAACCTCAAGGCACAGATCGCCCTGCAGGAGGAGGCTGTCAAGCGTCTCCGGGATCAGGTCGACAAGAGCACCAAGGCCTCCGGAGCGAACAGCACCCAGACCGAGAAGCTGAAGCAGCAATACGCGGACGCCACGACCAAGCTCAACGAAATGAAGAAGAGCACGGTCGACGAGACCGGCGCGATCGAGGAGATGACCGGCGCGTCCGAGCAGGGCACGCAGAGCCTCGGATCTCTGGTCGAGCAGCTGGGACTTACCAAACTTGCGGCGGACGTTCTGAAGGCCGGCTTTGACTCACTGACGGAGACCATGGGACGCCTGGATGACATTGCCACACAGGCGGCTCAGTCCGGACTGGGGACGGACACGATCCAGGCGATCAACTACGCCTCCGATCAGATCGACGTCTCCGCTGACACCATCGTCGGCGCGATGACCAAGATGACAAACGCGATGGCGACCTCGCCGGAGAAGTTCGAAGCTCTGGGTGTCGCGATCACCAACGCCGACGGTTCGATGCGCGGCACGGAGGAGACCTTCTTCGCGGTCGCCCAGGCACTCTCCCAGATCACCAACGAGACGGAGCGCGACCAGGCCGCGATGCAGATCTTCGGCAAGGGCGCCAATGAGCTCGCCGGCATCATCGACGACGGCGGTCAGGCGTTCCAGGGATACGCACAGCAGGCCCGGGATCTCGGACTGATCCTGTCCGACGACCTGATCGGGAACGTCACCGCATCCGGGGACGCTATAGCAACGGCTAAAGCGGCATGGGATCAGGCGAAAGATATGTGGAACGCCCAGATCCTCGAAGCGTTCGCGCCTCTCCTGATCACTGTGGCGGACGGAGCTGTCCAGCTTGCCTCCGCATTCGCCCAGCTGCCGGAGCCGGTCAAGGTGGTGATCACTACCGTCACCGCGGCGGCTGCGGCATTCGTGGCACTGTCCAAGGGCATCGCGGCGCTCAAGACAATCTCTTCGATCACCGGCGTGATCACCGGCCTCTCCGGAGGTCTGGGAGGACTGGGAACAGCCGCAACGGCAGCAGGCGCTGGTCTCCAGGTGGCAGGTCCGGCAGCAGGCACGGCCGGAGCGGCATTCACCAAGGCAGCGCCTGGTATCCTGGCATTCGGTGCGGCTGTCGCCCTGGTCGGCGTCGGTATTGGTGCGGCCACGGCCGGCATCGGTTACATGATGGAGGGGATGGCGTCCTTCGGGAATGCCTCGGAGCAGATGGCGACCTACGGCGGAGACGCCGCTGCGGCGATCACTAAGATGGTGGGAGCCATGATGCAGAGCACTTCCGCTCTCGATCGGTTCAACAGCCAGATGACCGCCGGAGCCTCAAGCGCTGACCTGTACGCGGCAAGCCTGCAGAAGGTCGCACAGGCCGCGGCGTCCGTCGGTAACCGTGCAGGGTCCGGCAGGAGCTTCGGATCGACCAGCTGGCACGCCAACGCCATGAACTCCGGCATGATCCTCCGGGGTGCGACGATCTTCGGCATGGCCGGAGGACGCCTTCAGGGCGCCGGAGAGGTCGGCAGTGAGGTCGTGGTCGGTGCGTCCAGTCTCGCCGGGATGATCTCGCACTCCGTCCGGACAGCAATGGTTCCTGTCCTCGCGGCCGCAGGCAATACGACCTACGGAGGCAACACGATCAACGTGTACAGCCAGCCGGGGCAGAACGTCGCGGAGCTCGCGGATCTGGTGGCGGACCGGATTAACTATACGGTACAGCGGAGGTTAAACGGCAGAAGATGACAGGCAATCTTACTTTCGGCGGAATAAGCGCCGCGGATTACGGCATCAGCGTCGACTGCTCGCAGTCCTTCGCAACGCCGCAGAGGAGAGTCGAGACCGCGCAGGTGCTCGGGCGGAATGGGGACATAGTGATCTACGATCCGGGGACGTTCGACGACGTAGTGATCAGTTATCCCTGCTTTATTCCGTCCGACTTTACCAGCCGGTTCCCGGACTTTATGGCACACATCCATGCCAAACGTGGACGGCAGGCACTCAGGGACTCTGCTCACCCGGATCGTTATCGGACTGCAATCTTCCAGCAGGCGATCACGCCACAGACGGGAGCATATAACAAGTCCGGCGTGTTTACCCTGCAGTTTGCCTGCGGCCCGTGGTGGCTGGATTCCGGGATGACTCCGATCGACTATACGGAGAGCGGGACGATCATAAATCCGACTCAGTTCACGGCTAAACCTACGTATTATGTCGAAGGCACCGGTCGCATTTCATTCGGCTCCGGCACTCCGTACATGGAGATTACGACGTCCGGAACGACGATCAATGTGAGCAATAGGGAGGCAGACCACGCCTTCAGCGGCAGTTATGTATCACTGTCTCCCGGCACGGCATCTTTCACTCTCGACGAAGGGATCACGCTGTTCCGCGTGACGCCATACTGGTGGACTATATGATTCCTACACTCTGGGAACGCGTTAACTATATCACCGGATCAATTACTTGGACAAAGTTGGGGGCGCTGCGCGACGCGCTGTCCTGTATAGAGACGTCGTCAATTAACTCTGAATGGGAGCTGGTGATGGAGTATCCGATGAATGGACTCCACGCGAGCGATATCCAGCTTATGCGGTTAATATATGACGGATCGCAGAACTTTTATATTTACCGGATTGCAAAGAACGCCGCCGGACACACAATGACTGTTTATGGCAGACATCTTAACTATCTGCTGTCACTCATGCCGGCGTTACCTTTCAGAAATGCCAGCTGCTCACCGCAGACTTTCATCAGCACGCTTACGGTGCGTGGGCTGTTTAACATTACGTCTGAACTGACTGATACCAAGTCGGTCGACATGTTTAATGATAACGTCGGCCCTTCGTCCACCCGTGATTATATGTTTAACGACAAATATGGAATGCTGGGGGTGTACGGCGGTGAGTGGGTGTTCGACAATTTCAATTGCACGCTTAAAGCTAGAAAGGGAACGACCCAAAACATCACCATCCGATACGGCGTCGATTTGATCGACGCCCAACAGGAAGAGTGCATCGATAACATAATTACGCACATCGTTCCCTATGCCTATCTGACCAACGAGATCAAGGCCACGGTACAGTGCAAAGATGTGCGATATGAACAGTGGCAGTATAGGTTTACCAATTACACTTACTACACATACGGCAATACATATCCGACACGGAATGAGACGGTATCCAACACTCCGCATCTTTATATTTTCAGTGACAGCAGCGGAGACACCGGTACAGTATCGCTCACCGCTGTTACGGCAGGGTCTGGTCACATTTACACATTACCCGGTGCCAGCAGTTTACCGTTTCAGCACGTTGCGGCTGTCAACATTCTGGATGAAACGAACGATAACACGAAGCTGCTCAGCCTGAATTGGCAAAAAGTCGATACAACGGGGTCGGCGGTGCACCTGGTAAGCGGAGCCGTTTATGATGACGGAACCGACAATAGAAAAGATCTGACCTTTAATAATACCGACCAGTCCCTGCAGGCCACCGGCATGACGGTCTACTTTAAGAATCTGCGTACCTTGGCCGAGAGTTATGTCGCAGCTCATCCGGTAGAGTTCCCGGTCGACATTACTGTGAAATCCCTGCCGGAGTTCATGAGCGGTGTTCAGCTGGGTGATACGATCACGGTCGAGTATCCTGATTACGGGATCAGCACAGAGGCCGAGATCACCACAATGGAATATAACGTCCTGCAGGACAGGATCGAATCCTACACCCTCGGCAAAGGCCGCACATCCTTTGCTCAGACCATGCTCCACCAGGACAACAAGATTGAACGACTCGACGGTCTGGTGACCGCCAACAATCCTCTCAAAGGCATATAAGCCAGAAGGAGTATAAATGATCCCTTACAGAGAAATCACAATCGACCTGGTTCCCAGGCTCCTCCCTCCGGAACCGCTTCTGTCCGCAAGCCAGTACGACAACGGCCGTCCGGTGAAGGTCTACGTCCAGTACGACGGCACGGACTTCCCTCTGGGCTCCGGAGTCACTGCAAAGATCCAGGTGCGGAAACCGTCGGGTAAGGTTGTTATTGCCGACGCACAGGTGAGTACCGGCACGAACGTGATCACGTTTAATCTGCTCACTCAGATGACGGTAGAGTATGGACTGATCCCCATGGAACTCTCCCTGACCGGCGACGGACAGGAACCGATCGGGACGGCAAACTGGACGGCGTATATCGAGAAGTCTCCCGCGTCGGGATCTCCGAGTGATACCTGGGTGCAGGATCTGGATGAGAAAGTGCAGCAGGCGGTGGAAGCCGCCGAAGACGCAGAGCAGAACGCGCTGGATGCAGAGGCGTGGGCAGTAGGTCAGAGGAACGGGGAAGATGTCCCGGATGTCGATCCGACCTACGA
>Ga0326512_10003353_pt1 | contig 11782 bp, 19 predicted proteins | sample 1_2617_0518_D_FD_203652 | JGI IMG/M metagenome (GOLD analysis project Ga0326512, IMG submission 203652) | Bovine rumen microbial communities from UC Davis, California, United States - 1_2617_0518 | ecosystem: Host-associated > Mammals > Digestive system > Stomach > Rumen | place: USA... | reverse complement strand
TTCTCAGCTTCTCCGTCTGCAAGTTCAAGGCCGCGGCCTCGTTGTTCATCAAAGCGGTCTGCTCCTCAATATCCGCCAGCCGGTCTTCCCTGTTCTTTCTTTCCGCCAAGGTAATCACTATGAACGCTTGGCCCAATATCATTACCGCGAAAAACAAAGCCCACCCAACCTGTTTCATTCTTATTCCTCCAATCCTTTTAAGAACGCCTTATGCAAGGCGACAACTTTTTCCTTTGTCGGCTTTTCCTTAACGAACACCCTTTGCGCCTCCCAGCGGCACACGCCCTTTTTATTCAAGTCTTCGGCCCTTGCCCAGCCTTTGTCCGCCGTGTAGCGGACTCCGTTTTCAGTAAAGTCAAGCATTTTTTCCGCTCCTTTTTCCGTTTTTTCCTTCTCCCTCGAACGTCGGGGAGAGCAGGCAATAGGCCATCCAGCCCGCCCGAAAAATCCGCTCGTTTTCTTCCGCGACGTCCGGCGCGTTGGCGAAGCTGTCTATCTTCTCCTGCATCGCCTTTGGCAGCTTCTTGTCCCGCCATTTCTCGTATTGGTTCTTCCGCGTTTTCATTTCGCCTCCTTCACGCTCAATATGTGGTACTCGCAATCCACGCCCAAGCCGTAATGCTGGACGCACTCCTCGACGCTCCGCATCGTGCAAGACTGCCTGTTCCATTCCCCGCACGAATAGGCGTCCTTGTACTCGAACTCAATCCGCAAAAGCTTCTCACTTTCCATTTTCCGCCTCCTCAATGGAAAGCTCGCGGCCCAAATACGACTTGGCATCGTCCGGGCTCCAGTAGACTTCGCCGCCGAAACGCCCTTCGTCGAAGACCGCCCCGGAAAAAGAGCCGTCGTCCTTCACGTTGCCTACGACAACCTCGTCGTCCACCACAAGCACCTTTCCCGTGTCGGTCGTTATCTCGTAGGGGTTCACCACGAACGCCCGCATTTTCCATTTTTTCATTGTTTCCTATCCTCCCGTTTCTTTTTCGCCCATTCGCGGGCGTATTTCCTTTTCCGCTCCATCCATTCCGGGTCAAGGCGCTTTTCCGCCAAGTACTGGCGGGCTTTTTCGGCCCGCTTGGCGCGCCTCTCCGGGTCGGCGGTCACGGCCTTGCTCAGTTTCCGCGTGCAGGCGTTCACGTCCTCCCGGAACCTTCGTCCCGCGCCCATTTTCACCACAAGCTCCAGCCGCTCGCCGGCGTCGAGCTCCGCCTGCTTCAAGAGAGCCATCGCGACCCTCGCGGCGGTCGCCTCCGGGTCCCCCTCTACGCGCCCTCCCATGCTGTTGAACACTCCCATCGCGCGGAGCGGAACCCGCCTTATGTTCTCCGGGTCGAAGTTCCTGTTGTTCCCGTCAAGGAACACGTAGTTGGATCGCTCCGACAAGTCCTCGTCCGGGTGCGCGTTCATGTACACCCACTTGGCCTTGCTCATCCACACGTTGGGCTGGGCCACCTTTATCCGCACGTAGCCTTTCTTGACCTGCTCGCTGCCGACCGGGCGGGCGAGCGTCGAGCGGTGCGGGTTCTTAACCATCGTCGCGCCTATGCGGCTCGCCTCGTTGCAGAAGGCGACGAAGGTCACGTCCGCCGCGTCCGGGAACTCAAGCAAAAAAAACTCGTAGCGCAGCTTGCGCGGAACGCCCTTGTTCGCCTCAAGCCAAGCCCGCTTGGCGTCGTCCCATATCCTTCGGAACTTTCTCATTTGAGCCTCGCGGACTTCTTCGGCGCCGCCTTGTCCTCGATTCCCAAGTAGTCCTCGTAAAGGCCGCCGCTCCTGTTCAGCTCCTTGACCACGTCCAGCTTCATGCGGTTTATGTTGATGTAGCTGTCCGCGAGCTCGCTCATCGCGCGGCTCCGCTCTATAAGCGTCTTGGCCGTCTCGTTATCCTCCGCGATGCTGTCGTCGTTGAGCTTCTCGATTTGGTCAAGAAGGGCCGTCTCCAGTTCCTTGATGTTCCGCATTTTGTTTTCTCCTTCCCCCGAAGGGGAGCGGGAGGGGGATGTTTTTGGGGAAACCCCGCCCGCGCGGTCTTTCCCGCCGCCGCTAAAAGTTTAAGCAATGCCGTCTATCCGGCTGTCTGTATTTTTCGCTCCATACGGAGTTACTTCCAAAAAGAAGCGTCCCGCGTTCCGCCAAGGTTTCCTACGGAGCCGTCCAAGGCTTCCCGCGTTCCGCTTTCCCGCTTGGCTTGGCGTTAGACCCTTCGAAACCGACAGATTAACGCTCCGAATTTCCGCAAGCCCCCTCGCGGGCCGGCTGTTATTTCCAAGGGCAAGGCTCGCCTCGGCGAACACATCACCTGCTTGCCCCTAAAAAATCCTTTCTTAGCGAGTGGAAGTCCAAGTCCGCGTCGGACATGGGGATCTCCCTCGCGCTTGAGTCCGCCGCCTCGAACAGCTTTGTGCGGACTCGCAAATATAAATACGACACGGAACTTTTCTCGCTGTAGAAGTCCCTGCCGTCGCTCCCAGCGGGCTTGGAGAGCTCCAAGGCCATCTCCTCCGCCGCGTCCTCCGCGCACTCCAAGGCGCTTTGGAACGAGAGCGGGAGCCTTTTCTTCTTCGCCAAGTCGCGGGCGAAGTTCTTGGCCGCGTGGCGGGCGGCGTTGAAGTAGTCGGCCAAGGCCGATTGGTCGCCGTCAAGCTTGTAGCGGGCTTGGGCGTCCATCAACTTTTCGTTGTCGGTCTTTGGATTGGGGTTCCGGCCTTTCTCCAAAGCTTCTTTCCGCTTTTCCGCCTCGTCGTCAAGAAAGTCGAAAGGGAGCCAGCGGTCATGCTTCGGGACGATTCTTTTTCTTCCCACCGCTTTTTCCTCCCGCCTTTTCCTTGGCCCACCTTGCAATCGCGGCTTTTTTTCTCCGCTCGTGCAATTCCGTATGGGCCAGCTTTTTGACTGCAAGGCCGTTCCGCTTGGCGTAGTAGTAAACCTGCGGAGCGGAAACGCCAAGCTTTTTGGCTATGTCCGACGCGCAATGCGTCTTGCCCATTTTCTTGATAACGGCAATGGCGTTTTTAATTCTCTCCCGCTTTTCCGTCCGGCGCTTTTTCAAGGCTTCGCCGTTCTTTTTCGCTCTTTCGCGCTTTTCTTCGCCAGCGGCCAGCGTTCGCAAGATTTCGCTCCTTGCGTCCATCGCCGCTTTCTTGACGTCCTCCGTCAAAAAAGGCTCGTAAAAGTCAAAATCCTTTCCGCCAAGCAAGAAAGCTTTCGCGTCACGCGCGTCGCACGGCCTTATGCCATACGTCCCGATTGGATGCGTGGCGTCCCTTATGGCCCAAAGAACGACTTGATTTGCGAGCGACATTGTCGCGGCCATCTCCTTGTTCACGCCGCGCCCCACTTGCGCCTTGACTGGCACCCCGCCGTGTACGGCTTGGCGAACCTTCGCACGATGTCGCCGACGCTTTCGCCGAAGTTTTCGGAAAAAGCGGCTTCTGAAAGACGCGTTTGCAAAATCAATCCCGTTGGAATTGTCCTCGCAAGGTCGTTTATCAATCCGACTTCGCCGTTTCTCTTTCCCAACTCGCTTGGAACGCCAACGTCGTCGATTATCGCTATGTCGGCGGCTCGCACTTCCGCTAGAACGTGCTCGCGGCTTTCTCCGTTCCATCCGCGATCGCCAAGACGCTCCAAAAGGCGCGAGCTCGTGGAATAAAAGCAAATCGCCGGGACTCGGTTTTCGTAGATTTTGCCCGCCCATTCAGTCTTAAGGATCCGCACAAAATCCGGGGACAGCATCGCGTATTTGCAAAACATTACGGCGTTGTAAGTTTTGCCGATTCCCGTTCCTCCGGAGACGAACATTCCGGGCTTTTGTCGGTTGAACACTTTCTCAAAGCCTTCAAGGTATTGGTTTATAAAAAGCTTGTGCTCGTTGCTTCCTGTGACTTCGATTTTGGCTATGTCGGCGGCGAACTTTTCCAAGCCTCCGCGCTTAATGAACGCGGTCCAACATCGGCGGGCGGTCTCCAAATGCTGGACGCGGTCGTATTCCGCCGCCGCTTTGTTGGCCGCCGTCCAATCGCCGTTCGGCGCTAAAACCGATTCAAGCCTTTTTAGCCTGGTGAAAAAATCCGAGTCTCCCAATGTCGTCTTGATGTTTGTCATAGCGCCCCCAATTTCTTTTCCTTGGCGTTTAAATAACGCCCAAGGTCAAAGTTTCCCGGAATAAAGTCCTTGATTTTCCTTTCCGCAAACTTGTCAAACCTAACCTTTTGCTTTTGCCAAAAAGCGTCCAAGTCCCTACGCTGGAAAATCGACGCGTAGTTTTGGACCGCCGCTATGACTTCCTCCGCCGTGTAGCCCCGCAAAAACTGCAAGGCCGTCTTGAAGTCCCTTTGTATGAACGTCAAGTAATTGCCGTTGCAACAAGGCAAGCCCGCCGTTTGAAAGGCGTTGAATATTTCTTTTGCCTTTTTCGCTATCTCTTCGTCGTTGGGAGAGAGCGGCGGGAAGGGCGGCAAGGCCGCCTCATTCCCATTAGCATTTAAATTCCCATTGTCATTTACATTTTCATTTAAATTTACATTAGGGGTTTCTTCAAAAACCCCTATGGGGTTTCCGTCAATAACCCCTATGGGGTTTTCTGTTTTTTTCTTAGGACGACCGCCAAGCCGTCCGAATTCGGCTCCTTTTTGCCCGGCTTCCTTGCGGTAGTTGTTCGCGTCGATTTGCGGCTTTATGAGAGTGAACGCCATTTTGACGGCCCCGGAAAGCTCCGGCTCGACTCCGTTCAAAGCGTATTCGTTAATGGCGAACATTATGGCGCCGTATTCTTCCAACGGAAGGTCTTTCAAAGCTTCGTGAAAAGAGCGGTAGAAAACAAAAGAGTCAGTCATCGCCGAACCTCCGAAGCTCGCTGTCAACGATTTTCTTGACTAGCCGCCAGCATTTGCCTTCGTCCATTCCAATGTTCACGGCTTGGTTGCACGCCAAACTGCAAGTCATGGCCATGTTAAAAGGGTGGTCCATAATCCGCTCGCCCCAAAGAAAACGGTTGGTCTTTGTGTTTGCTATCCGGTGGGCGCCTTGCGGCTGGCCGTCCATCAGCGGACGACCGCAAATCTCGCACACTCCGCCGGAAACGGCCAAGACCGCCTCGCGTTGCCGCTTTTCCAATTCTGTCACACACGCCCCCTCAACACGTAGCGGACGAAGTTCACTTTGTCGCCGAAGCGGTTCTTTCCCTCGCAAGGAATGGAGACTATGTTCCAGCCGTCCTTGCGAAGTATAAAAATGCGTTTCGGCATTTGCATGATTCCAAAGAGCCTTTGGCCGTCTTTGGCCGTCATTCCGCCTTCGTGGTTTAAAAGGTATTCCAACACAAGCTCGTGCTGGGCCTTTTTCGCTCCTGTTCTAACCATCATTCCGCCTCCCTCAAAATGATTCCCAAGTCAGCCGCCAAAACATGGGCGGCCTCTATCAAAATCCCGCATTCTTCCATGGAACACAAAGCCTCGCTTTTCGCCACCGCCGCCGTTCCGATCGTCTCGAACGGGTAGCCCATTCCAATGGCGATTGACTTGACGGCAAGCTTTACCATGTCGAACGGCATGCCGGTTTCGTCTGAAATCTGCGCTATATGGCCGTTCACGTGGTGGTTTTGAGAGCCTTGGCCCGTGGACCGCGGCCTAACCGGCGGTTGAACCGCGACTAATGCATAGCCGCCGTTTTTTTTGAAGCATTGGGCCAAAGCCCCGCAAAAGCGCTTTCTCAAACCTTCGTTTTGCGGAAGTTTGAAAGTCACGCTTTCCGCGCCAACCGACGCTTTCAAGACCGCCTCCGCTTTCATTATTGGGCTTTCTCCGCTTCAACGGGCTTTTCGCTCTTGGCGGCGAGCCTTGCCGCGACTTCCTTTTTCAAGTGGTCGATAAGCTCCGCCGCCGTCCGCTCGCTTTGGCGGCTTTTTAGCAAGGCTTCCTTTTCGGCCTTTGAGAACAAAGGCTTTTTGTCAGCGTCAACGTATTTAAGCAAGGCCTTGATTTCCTCTTGCTCTTCCGGCGTGGCTTGGCCGCCCTTCAAGGCGACTTCCGCCGCGCTTTTTTCGTTTGCTTTGTATTTTGAGCCGTCCCAACGGCCTTCGTAGACGCTGGCCGCAACGCCAAGCATTTTGAGAGCGTTGGAAAGTGCGTCCGTCAAGGCCATTTTGTAGCCTTCGTCGTTGCTTTTTTGCTTTCCGCCGTCAAATTCAACGAGCTTGCTTCCGCCAAGGCCGATGATTGGATCGCTCCAAGCGTCTTTTTCCGGCTCCTTTACGTAAACCGCGACTTGCGCGAAGGCGAGCGTCTCTTTAGGCGCTCCCGGCTCCGTCCAAAGGCGCTGGATTTCGTAACGCCAACCAAGCCCCGCAAGCCCGAATTTTCGCGTCATAGCCTTGTAGCGCCATTGCGGATTCACGGCGAGCTTGCCTTTAAGAACGCCGTCGTCAATCGACTTCAAAGCCTCTTGCGGCGGATTGCTTAGCGAATTGTAGACTCTCAATGCTTTTATCGCGTCCATGTTCGTCTCCTAAAAGAGTATGTCTTCCGGAAAGTCGGAGTCTTCCGCCGGGCTTTCGTATTCCTGTTGCGGAGCGGAGCTTTTCGGCTTAAAAGCCGGAACCGCCTCTTGCTGGGCTTGGCCGCCGTTGGCCCCGGAAAGAACCTGGGCGAAGTCGGCGACGATTGACACTTTGCTATGTATTTGGCCGTCCTTTTCCCAACGGTCTTGCTTTAGGCGGCCTTGAACGCAAATTTGCTTTCCCTTTGTCATTTTTGGGTTAAGGCTTTCGGCCAAGCGGCCCCAAATTACGATGTCAAAATAAGAGGTTTCCTCAACCCATTGTCCGTCCGCTTGCTTTCGGCTTTTGTTCACCGCCAAGGCGACGTTCGCGCAAGCCGTGCCGTTTTCCAAATACTTCAAGGCCGCGTCCCTTGTCAAACGGCCAATCAAAACGACATGATTCAAGTCTGTCATGCTTTTTTCGCTCCTTTTGTGTCTTCGGAAACTCTAATTTTCCAAGTCTTTGTCGCCGGATTGTATGAGACAAAGTCCACTTTGAGCGGCTTTTTGCCTTTGTTCTCCAATCTTTTTGTTATCGCGACCAAGCCTTCCGCAAAATCCATGCTTACGCCTCCCCATTTTTTTTCGCTTTTTCAAGCGTCTCGTCAATTTGTTTGATTTTTGCTTGAGCGACGTTTATCGCGGCTGTCAGCCTTTTCTTTTCCAAGACAAGCCGCCCTGTTGCGTCAAGTTCATCGTCTTTCGGAACTGCAAGAGATTCCACGCCTTTTGCGATGGCTTTCACTTGCGCGATTGTCGCGCCTTTTATGGCCGCAAACCTTGCAGAGTCTTTTCTTTCAGGGTCTTTTCCCAAATCAATCGCTTTTTCCAATTCGTCAGACAAGGGAAAATTTAATATCGCCAAGGTGGACAGTTCCCTTGCTTTAGCCTTTGAAATTTGCAAATCATGCTCTACCACGTCTTCGTAGCGGTCGCCCTGTTCTTCGCACTCCTTGAAAAGCTCCATAAGCAGCTCGCCTTGCTTTTTTTGCAAATCGGCAATCTGTTTTTGAACGGCGGAAATTTCTTTTGACTTATTTGACACCGGCTCGCTTCTCGTTCGGGAATAAATTCCCATTGTTTCCGCTTTATCAACAAGCGAGTAAAAAGTATTCCAAAAGGCTCCGTTGTGGGATTTTGTGGAAAGATAACCGTTTTCAAGTTGTATATGGTGCGTCAGTTCATGAATGGCGGTGAACATCAAAGCGTTGTCGGATTTGAAATTTCTGTTGTGAAGAACAATTTCATTTGTCGCCGGTTTGTAAAGGCCGTTTACTTTGTTAGACTTTTTTCCCGACTGAATCACCGTGAAATCGATTTTGCAATCATAGAGCTTTTTCAAAATGTCCTTGATGAATTCGTTTGTCATAAATCGCCTCCTAAAAAGCGCCATTTAACGCATGGCTGCGGCATCTTGCGGCGTTTGATTCCGGTGTGCTAGGGAATGTGCTGTCTTGCGCCGTACAATATCCGTGTGAACTACGACATGGGCTTACAATCACGGCTTAGCCTTTCTTTATTAGTCGCCTGTTCAGCTGGCAAACGGCGGACTCGAACCGCCTGTCACTTTGAGCCGCGTTTCCGCTATTTCGCGTATTCCTCCCGAATGCCGCTACTGCCCGCAGACTTCCCTTTTTTGCCAAAAAAAAAGCCCCGAAACGGTGTGTGTTTCAGGGCAACTTGTTTCCAAGTTTCACCGCAAAAGCGGCTATGACGCACACCACACACAGCCGTTCTTGGACTTTATGGGTGTTATTATAAAGGGGGTAATTGAAAGTGTCAAGCCCCCTTTTAAAAAAAACGCAAAAAAAATTAAAGTTTTTTCGGAGGCCGTTCCGATAGGGAAAGTATGACGCAATACCAGGCGAAGCAGCAAAGGAAAAAAAAATGGATTCCTCTTTGCGCCAAGGGCGACTTGTCGATAAGGCAAGCCGCCAAGAAAGCGGGCGTGTCCATTTTTTGCGCTTGGTCATTGAAAAATCGGTACAACGAAAAGGGCCGCCTTGCGTTCGTGAACGGCCACAAGGGGCTTTCGTACCAAAAGAAAAAGTACTCCGACGAGTTCCGCGCGGAATTGGTGGCCCTTTACAAAACGCATTGGACGGACGCTCCGTTCTCCACTTTTTGCGAAGCGCTTGAAACGTTCCACGGAATAAAAGTCCCATACAACGCCGTAAGGAAGATTTTGCTCGCCGCCGGGCTAAAGCCGCCGCGCTCCTGGTCAACGAAGGAAAGGCAAAAGCACAAAAAGCGCGACGAAAGGCCGCGCGAGGGCGAGCTTGTGCAAATGGACGCGTCAAAGCACGATTGGTTCATGAACGGAACCTACGCGACTCTACACGGCGGCGTTGACGACGCGACCCACGCAGTTACCGGCCTTTACTTTTGCGAAAACGAATGCCGACTTGGCTATAACGAGGTTTTGCGACAAACTTGGGAAGGCTACGGCGTTCCGGAAGCGTACTACATCGACCGCCATTCGTCTTTCGTGAAAAGCAAAAGGAAAAGCGAGTCGATCGAAGAGAGCGTCGACTACTCAAAGGACGAATCGACGCACTTCAACGACCTTTGCAAAGAGCTTGACATTGAAGTGATCCTCGCGCTTTCCGCCCAAGCCAAAGGAAGGGTCGAACGGCTTTGGGGCGTTCTCCAAGAAAAGCTTCCGTACATCTTCCGCTTTTTGGGAATAGCGGATTGCAAAAAGGCGAACGAGTTCTTGCGCGCTTGGCTTTCCGGCTTCAACAAAAAAAGGATTGTGGCCGCCCGCGAAAAGAAAAAGGCTTGGCGGACGCTCCCCAAGGGCTTTGACATGGACTTCAAGCTTTCCGTCAAGTTCCACAAGCGGACGGATTGGCAGGGGCGCTTTTCTTTTCACAACTGCGACTTTGTGCTTGACGCTCCGCTCCGGGCTTGCAAGGACTTTGAGCTTTGCTTGTCGGAAAAGTTCGGCGTAAAGGCCTACATGGGCGGCCGCTGGTTCAACGTAAAGCTCGCGGAAAAGTTCTTGCAAGACGAATACGGCGACCGGATGCCGCAAGTGGAAAAGGCGCTTGTCGCCCGCTACTTGCTTTGCGACCTGCGGGAAGAGACGGCGTAAGGTTGGTAAAACAAGCTCCGCTCAAAATGCTTTGAGCAACAATGCTTCAACCAGCGTGTTGAATTTTGGTATGTCCATTCCGTTCTCCGTTAATTCCGAACAACTCGGCTCGAACCGCGCGCACCGGAAGCCGAATCGACGCTCGACCGACGGTCATTCGCATCACGACAGCGAGAACCGCAAGACGACCCGTGATCCCAAGAGCCGCCCGCGCAAAGCACGAAGGGGTCGCCATATGTTTTACCGAACGAGGCATTGCCGTCATAGGTGCCCCATCCGCTTCCTCCAACCGCCGCGATTTCGTCAAGCCATTGGTGAACGGTGCCGCAACAATCTTCGCAACCAATGAATGAAATCATTCTTCTTCCGGCAGTGTCTACATGGCCGCCTGTTGTGACTATGGAAGCTTCCGCCGCTCCTTGAATGACGGTCTTTTCATTGGACCCCGCCGCCGCCGCAAGGAATTCATGGTCTTTTGGAAGTCTCTTTCCGACGGCAAGCATATCGGCTTGGTGGTTTATCGGCTGGCGGCTTCTTACGGTCGTGCCGTTGTACTTGCTCTTTGTGCTTCGGCCTTTTCCGCTTTGAAGGTATATGTCAATGGCGGTGTCCGTGTCCGGCTCGTAGCACATTCCGTCCGGCTTGCAGTTGAACGGCTTGAATGTTATGCACCACACGCTTTCGGGAAGGATTTGCCCCGCAAGGAAGCCCCGCAAAGGATGCACAACCGTCACCGTGTCATAAGTTGCGTTGCTCACGACATTTGTGACCAACTTGTTGTAGAACGCGCAGAATCCGTCCTCGTCGTTTTCAGGATAGTTCTTAACCGGAACCGTCCCGTTTTGGGCGACGCTTCCGTTTTCGGTGGCGATAGTGGCCGACAAGTCGGAGCCAGCGTCAACGCAAAGCGTATGGAATTGGGCGATTTTTCTTGTGTTGGCCGTGGTCCATTCGTTGTCCAAGTCGCTTGGCGCTCCGTCTTGGGCGGAAACTCTAAGGCCTACGCTTCCGTCTTGCTCCGCGACGATGTAAACGTAAAAGTCGCGGCCATTCTCTACGCCGGTGTCAACGACCGCCGCATCCGCCGCCGCCGTTATCGCCGCGTCAAGGTCGTAGGAAACATCCTCGTCGCCCGTGTCAAACCATCTTCTTGTGGTCACTCCGCCAACTGTCACGTCCAACGGAATATGGGTGTGCTTCTTAATCTTAATTGAGCGATGGTCCGAATCGGCGAAGTCGAACACGACGAACCTTGGCGTGTCCGTCAAAATGTTCGTGTGAGACAAAGAAACGTTCATAACTTCGCCGCCGACGGTCCTTTGCTTGACCGTGAAATAGCGGTTGCCGTCGGCCACCAAGTCAACGACTTCGCCCGCCGCGACGGTGATTCCAGCCGTCTCGCTCGCGTTCTTGGCGTAGGTGACATTGGACGTTCCGTTCAAGTATGAGCCGTAAATCTCAATCTTGCATCCGGCGAAGGTCGCCCTTCCCAAGGCAAGCGTGATTCCGCTCGCGTCCAATGAAATGCGGCGGTCGGCCTCAATGTCGGTCGTGGTAGAGTTTTCAACCACGGAAACGGGCCTTTGCAAAGAGAACGGAAGCATAACGTCAACGCACATATTTTCGGTGCTAACGCTCTGTCCGGCGGCCTCTTTCGTTCCAAATTCGGGCGTGAAATTCGCCAAGCCTGGAAGGCGAAGGCGGCTCAAAGTCAAATTCAATTCTGCCATTTTTATTCTCCTATGAATGGTATTCTTGTATTATTTCCAAGACTTTCGCCTTGAACAAATCCGAATCGAAAAGGTTTGTCTTGACCTTGTCGGGGTCTTTGGCCGTAAGGACAAAATAATCGTCCTCGTCGGTGAGCTTGGCCCACGGCTTTCTTTTGGCGGTGTTCTCCAAGAACGTCGCCAACGGCTCTTTAACCGTATTGTCAACCATAAGCTCGTCAAGACAGAACGAGTTCTTGCCTTCGTTCAGCTTGACGTAAAGCGGAAGGCTCGCGCTCGCGCTTCTCACAAAACAAACCGGCTCCGTCTTGTCGTTAAGGTAGGCGCAGATTTTTTGCGAGTCGGCGGCGATCGCTATATGGAGCCAAGAGTTTGACTCAAAGTTCACGCCTCTGTCTATAAGCTCAACAATTTC
>Ga0326512_10003352_pt1 | contig 11786 bp, 13 predicted proteins | sample 1_2617_0518_D_FD_203652 | JGI IMG/M metagenome (GOLD analysis project Ga0326512, IMG submission 203652) | Bovine rumen microbial communities from UC Davis, California, United States - 1_2617_0518 | ecosystem: Host-associated > Mammals > Digestive system > Stomach > Rumen | place: USA... | reverse complement strand
CGCGAGCTTGCAGAACTGAAACTAGCTAAAGCGGAGGCCCGGGTATACGACTCCAAGACAGTAGAGCTTGTGCTCACTGAGATGCTGAGTAATCTGCGTACGCAGTTATTGGGCCTCCCCTCTAAGCTGGCGCCCATTATAGAGGGCAAAAGCAAAGAGGATATATACCAGCTTATGACAGAAGAGGTGGAAAGCAAGCTTTTGGAGCTCAGCGAGTACACACCTGATCTGTTTATCCGTGAAGAGGTTGGTGATTCTGATGAAGACAGCGACTGACCTCTGGCGGTATATAAGCCAGCACGGTCTGAAGCCCCTGCCAAAGACTACGGTCAGCAGGTGGGCTGATGATTACAGGGTGCTTTCCAGTGGTATTTCCGCTGAGCCTGGTAAGTGGAAAACTTCCAGGGCCCCTTACCAGCGGGAAATCATGGACGCATTCACCCAGCCCGGCATAAGCAGGGTGGTGGTTAAATCCTCCTCCCAGATAGGCAAGTCTGACATCATGAACAATGTTGTTGGTCGGTTCGCCCATCTGGATCCATGTACCATCATGATGATTCAGCCAACCATCGATATGGCCCAGGACTATTCCAAGAGCCGTATTGCTCCCATGCTTCGCGATACTAAGGTCCTCAATAATCTTTTCTATGATGTAAAAGAAGGGGAACAGGGCAAGGGCACAGCCAAAAGCCGTGATGGCAACAACACGATTCTGTCTAAGATCTTTCCGGGTGGCCGCCTCATAATGTGCGGTGCCAATTCGCCAGCGGGATTGGCCAGCCGTCCAGTGCGCATCCTCCTCGCTGATGAGGTGGACCGCTTCCCGGATTCTGCCGGAACTGAGGGTGACCCGGTTGATTTGGCAGCCAAAAGAATGACAACCTTCTGGAACCGGTGCATGGGGCTTTTCTCCACACCGACCAACGAAGGGGCCAGCCGAATCGACAAGGAATATGTAGCCGGTACCCAGGAGGAATGGCAGTATGAATGCCCCAACTGTGGTGAGTATCATGTTCTCAGATATCAGGACATGGATGCAGATTATGAGGAACACGAGGACACACAGGGCCGTAAGATAGTTACTATCAACGCGGTAGGCTGGAGGTGTCCGGACTGTGGTTTCAAGTTCTCCGAGAGAGAAATGAAGGACGCGCCGCAAAAGTATGTGGCCCAGAACCCTGCAGCACTTGGCAACGGTATCAGAAGCTTCTATGTCAATGCCTTCACCAGTCCGTGGATAACATGGTCTGAGATAATGAGGGAGTGGCTGGAGGCCAAAGGCGATGCCACAAGGGAGCAGGTAGTAATGAATACGCGTTTTGGTCTCAGCTACAAGCAGGCAGGCGCGTTTGATGATGAGATGCAGTTCCTTCGTCGGAGGGAGCAGTACGAGGCGGAGCTGCCTGATGGCGTGCTCATGCTGACAGCCTCTGTTGATACACAGGACAACCGTCTTGAGTATGAGATATGCGGCTGGGGAAAAGGTGAGGAGTCCTGGGGTATCGCAAAAGGCGTTATCCTTGGAGTACCAGACAGGGCCAAAACATGGCAGGACCTTGACGCTGTTCTCGACAGGATATATTACTTCCGGAACGGAACGGGGCTGCAGGTGACAAGAACATTTATAGATTCCGGCGGTCATTACACCGGATCCGTTTATAAATACTGTGAGAAGAATATGGCAAAGCAGAGGTTCCCGATAAAAGGCCAGGGCGGTCCGGGGCTTCCGCTGGTGTACAAAGTGGCGCGGGCGCATAATTCACCGGTGCCGCTTATTATTTTGGGTGTAGATGATGGAAAACAGCAGGTAATGAACAGGCTGGCCATCGATACTGCAGGTCCCATGTATTTCCACTATGGCCTTGATGGTGATGATGGCCTGCCATACAGAGGTTATGACCAGCTGTACTTCAAGGGTATCATCTCAGAGCACAAAGTACAGATTAAACGTAACGGCATGATCCGTGAGCAGTGGCAGCAGGTCGACAAGGGCGCAAGAAATGAGCCTCTCGACCTTAGAGTATATAATCTGGCGTGCATGATGTCGTGTTCGCCGGACTGGGAGAGGCTGGAGGCGGCTGTGAAGGGAACTCCGCAGCAGGCCAAGGCCGTGACAGTAACTCCGCAGAAAAGACCGGCAAGACATCAGGTCAGAAAGCGGACTGTTAAACAGACTAATATTTGGTGAGGTGAATGAATTGGCAAACCCAATTAATAATGAGCGCTTGAGACAGTATCTGGAAGCAGAGCGGGCTGTTTTGTCCGGTCAGTCCTATACTATCGGTAACCGCACATTAACAAGGGCCAACCTCGCAACCATCCGGAACGCTATTGACTCCCTTATCGCAGGTGGTGCCACACTTGACGATACAGCCAAGGTGTCCCGAGGAACGAGCAAGAGAGTTTTGTTCGTCGATGGGAGGTGAGATAATTGGCGGCAAGAAAGAAAAGAAAACGTGTAGAAGCTGCACAGACCATGAAGGTCAAGAACTCCGGATACTCCGAGGGCGGAGCTTCCCACACAAGTAATATCCTCAAAGCATGGAATCCCCAGAAGCTTTCCAGCAAGAGCGATATTGATAAGAACCTTAAGACCCTGAGAAACAGGGCATCGGATGAGGCCATAAATACCCCTGTCGGGGCGGCGGCCCTCAATTCCAGTGCTACCCATGCAGTGGGTACCGGTCTTACATTGTTTCCAAGACCAAAGGCCAAACTGCTGGGACTGACTCCGGAGCAGTCCCGTGAGTGGACCCGAAAAGCCCAGGCTGAGTTCCAGCTTTGGGCGGAGTCAAAGGACTGTGACCTTTATAGGAGAAACAACTTCTACGACCTGCAGCACATTGCTTATCTGTCATATATGACTGACGGTGATGCCTTCGCGGTGTTCCGCCGTAAGCTGCCTAATACTCTTAACCCGTACAGCCTACGCATCCAGCTATTGGAAGCAACACGGGTAAGCAACCCGATGGACACAGGTGTTACCGATGTCAGATGTGTCGAGATGAGCGCACCGACCAAAGGCCACAGGATAGTAAGTGGTGTTGAGGTTGACTCCGACGGGGCCATTGATGGCTACTGGGTATCCAACAGGGTACCGGGAGATTCTGCGGATCTGTATGGCGGCATGACCTCATGGGTAAAGATTAAGGCCCGTGGTGAGGAGTCAGGGCTTCCTAATATTCTGCAGATCAGCCATGATACCCGCGCCGATCAGTACAGAGGTGTTCCGTACCTTGCGCCAGTGCTTGAAACTCTCAAGCAGACAAGCAGGTACACATCAGCTGAGCTGGCAAGCGCCATCGTCAAGACATTTTTCAGTCTGTTCTTTATTGAGACACCGGCTGGAAGTTCTTTGAATGATGTTCTTGGCCCTGGTTCGTTTGAGGATGACCCGTTTGCTCCGGTTGTCGATGTCGGTGATTATGCTCTGGGCGCCGGCACTCTGAACGCACTGCCAAAGGGCGTTGATGTTAAGAGTGTTGATGCCAGCAATGCACAGTCCACATTCGGCATTTTCCTAGAAGTCCTGCTTAAGCAGGTAGGCGCTGCACTCAACCAGCCTTATGAAGTGCTTATGAAATCCTTCAACAGTTCATACAGCGCATCAAGGGCGGCACTGCTGCAGGCTTGGGATGAGTACAAGCAGAGAAGAATATGGTTTGCGCGTGACTTCTGTCAGCCAGTATACGAAGTATGGCTCACCGAGGCTGTAGCCTTGGGCCGTATCGAGTGTCCTGGCTTTTTTGATGACCCGGTTATCCGGAAAGCATGGTGCGGGGCGGAATGGTTCGGCCCTACAATGAGTATTCTGGATCCGGTGAAGGATGTTAACGGCTCACACCTCCGCGTTGAATATGGTTTGTCTACCCATGAGCGTGAGGCGGCTGAAATGACCGGCTCCGACTTTGAGGACAATCTTGACCAGCTCGCCTATGAGCGTCAGCTGATGCTGGCCCGTGGGCTGGTTGATGATACAACATCAACGGAAGGAGGTGATAATGATGAGTAAGTTCTGGCAAATTAAGAATGAAGCAGAATCAGCAGAAGCAGAGATGCTTCTATACGGTGAAATCTCTGATACCACATGGTGGGGAGATGAGGTTACCCCGAAACAGTTTGCGGATGATCTGAAAGCTTTGGAGGGTAAGGACCTGACTGTAAGAGTCAACAGTCCCGGCGGTGATGTGTTTGCTGCCCAGGCTATCTATAACCAGCTGAAGTCTTATGCCGGACATGTCACAATGCGGATTGATGGTTTGGCTGCCAGCGCGGCCACCATTATCACTTGCGCAGGTGATGATGTAATAATGCCGGACAACGCCCTCTTTATGATTCATAACCCAAAGGGCGGCTTGTGCGGCTATTATGACGCCAAGACTTTGGATGAATATACCAAGCAGCTGGACAAGGTTAAGCAGACCATTGTAAATGTCTACATGAAGCGCTGCAAGAACCTTACTGAGACCCAGCTTAAGCATAAGATGGACGATGAGACATGGATGACAGCCCAGGAGGCTTGTGATTATGGATTCATTGACACTGTGGACAGTGGGGTTAAGGTATCCAACAGCTTGCATGACGGTATGCTGGTGATGAACAGTGTATGCTGCGACCTATCACGCTTTAAGCGCGGTGATGCAGTAGCTGATATTATCGGCAAATTTTCCGCAAAAACTGCCGAAAATCAGGCAAATAATGAGGAGGAAACTATGAAATCTAGTGAAATTATTGACCAGATTAAGAATCTCCTCGGCATGACCACAGAGGAAGCTCCTCAGGAGCCTGAGGTTCAGAATGCTGAGGATGAGAAGGTGGTTGCTGAGCGTGAGCGCTTGACTGCTCTTGATGCTCTTGACGACCACACCAATGAAGCAGTTACCAAGATGGTTAACACCGCCAAGGAAAATGGTATGACTGCTGAGCAGATTAAGCCTTTTGTTGACGCTGTTGTAGAAGACAGCACGAAGAAGGCAGCACAGACTGACGTACTGGATGCCATCCGTGCTCTTATCAAGGACGAGATGACCTCCGGCGCTGAGGAAATTGCTCCATCCGTTCCAGTGAATGAAGAAGATGATAAACAGTCTGCGATCAACCGCATCGTTGACTTAGCAAACAAGAAATGAGGTAAAAAATATGGCTAATTTAGAGACCGCAACTGGTGTTGCTTATGATGGCCTTTTTGCTGGCCCAGAAAAAGAAGTATTCACCAAGAACGTAACCATTAAGTCCGGCGAGAACATTGTCCGTGGTGCGCTGCTCAGCGTTGACGCTAACGGCAAGGTTATTGCTACTCCTGCAGCCTCCGGTGATGATCCTGCAGGTGTTGCAGTTTATGTAGCAGCTGAAGATGTTAATGCCAGTGCAGCTGATAAGGTTGGTACAGTATTTACTTCCGGTTATTTCAATCGTGAGGCACTGACCGCCAGCACCGGCGATACCGTAAACGGCCATGAAGAGGAGCTCCGCTCCGTTGGCATTTATCTTTCCAGCGAGAAATAATTGAGGAGGTAACATATTATGCCTATTAACATGAATGACACAGTATCTTTGATGGCGGCTATTGAGCGTATTAAGCCACCTGCAGTCGCATTGGTTGATACTTTCTTCCCTAACATCCCAACTCCAGCACTGACCAGCAAGATTCAGATCGAGTACCGCAAGGGTAACCGTCGTCTGGCTCCTTTCGTTGTAGAGGGTGCTCACGGTATCAATGTTTCCCGTGAAGGTTCCAACATCAACATCTATGAGCCACCTATGGTTGCTCCTCGTCGTACCATTTCCCCATCTGACATTGAGCAGAGAGGCTTTGGTGAGGGTATTTATTCCACTAAGTCCGCTGCGGAGCGTGCAGAGGAGATTCAGGCTGCAGACCTCAAGGAGCTGCAGGCTATGGTTATGAACCGCAAGAACCAGATGGCTGCGGAGATTCTGACCACTGGTAGCTATACCATCAACGGCTTTGCTGACGATGGCGTTACTGCTAAGCAGGCTACCTTGACCTTTGGTACCCTGAATACTGTTACCCCTTCCACTGAGTGGGACCAGGCAGGCGCTACCATTTACAGCGATATCAAGGCCGCTTCTGAAATTGTTCAGGAGAAGGCTGGTATGGTTCCTACCGTTTGCTTTGTAGGTAAGAACATTGCGGGTTATATGCTTGGCAACACCGAGATCATGAAGTGGTTGTCCGTACCAAATAACAACAACCTTTCCCTCATGAGCATTCAGCCTCGCATCGTATCTCCTCAGGTTATGCGCATCGGTCTGATTCAGAGTCTGAACCTCGAGGTTTATGCTTATGCTGAGACTTACACTGATGATTCCGGTAACCTTGTTCCATTCCTTGGCGCAAATGAGGTTATCGTTGGTTGCCCAGGCCGTGGTCGTCAGCTGCATGGTGCTGTTAACCTTGTCAATGATGAGGAGACTGGTTTTGAGACTTACTCCGGACTGTATGTACCTAAGTACGCAGCATCCAAGGAGTCCAATAACATGAGCCTTACTGTATATTCCAGATTCCTGCTCGCACCAGAGATGATGGATGACTGGGTATACATCAAGGCCAAGTCCTGATAATCAGGGAGGTTTTTGCTATGAAGGTCAGAGTTGTAAAAAGCTATGTTAGCTATAACAAGTCAGTTTACGCACCAGGTGATACTTTCGAGGTAGATAAGGAAACCTCTAAGAGACTTTTAGGTCTTGAGGTAGTAGAAGAGGTTAAGGCCGATGAGGCTGTGGAAGTTGAGGAAACTCCTTCCGAAACTGTGGAAGTTGAGGAGCTGGAGGATGTGGAGGAGGCCGTGCTTCCTGCTGCAGATCCGGTTGCTTCTGTAAAGAAGACCACAACAAAGGCCAAGACTACCACCAAAGCCAAGACCACAACGAAAGGGAAGGCAAAGAAATGACATTCAAGGAACAGATAGACGCTGACATCTCAGGTGTTTTTATTAATGCCGATGAATTTGGGGAAGAGCACAACCTCAACGGCGTTATCTGCACCTGTGTTATTCAGAGTCCGACCGCAAAGGAGACCTTTATCTCCGGGTATAAATACAACTCCTATGATAATAGTGTAGTAGGCGATACCGTAGTCATCCATGTCGGCAAGAGCCTTATCGGCGAGGTCCCAACGCAGGGACAGCGCTTTGATGTCGATGGTGAAGTTTACCTCGTATCTTCCTGCGTGGATGACATGGGTATGCTTAGTATCACACTTAGGGGCCATGGGGTAGGTGAGCCGTTATGATAGAGCTTGAAGTAAGTGGCAAGGACCTTGCAAACTTTACGGAACGCTTGAATATGCTGTCTTCCAGTCAGATACCCAAAGTCATAACAAGAGCCACCAAGAGAACCGCCCAGATGGCTAGAACTGATGCGTGGAAACACATCAAAGGTATTTATACCATTTCTCAGGCCAAGGTTTATGAGCGTACCAAGTTTACTTACGGGGACATGGAAACAGTCCTCAAGGTAAAAGGCCCCATGGAGGGCGTTGAGAGGTACCGTTACCGGCTCAGCAGAAGCAGAGGCGTAAAGGCCATTGTTAAAAAAGGCGGCGGCACATTTGTACCACGGTCTTTTGAATATAATGGCACCTTCTTCATGAGAGAAGGCAAGGACCGCTTACCATTTAAGCGGATACTGGAGCCATCAGTTCCACAGCTTTTCGGTAATCCGGAGGTTATGGACGCCATGGAGCATGCTGTTGAGAAGTCGTTGCCTGAGAGATTAGAGCATGAGATTTCGAGATTATTGAGGTGATAGTATGACGCCGTTACAGCTGGCAAAAGGAATCAAATCTTTCCTCGAGGACCGCATGGCCCATTATGATGAGGAATACACCTTTGGTGAGCAGTTTGACAGTGAGGGCGAATACATCGAGGACATTAAGAAAATCGGTGTTTATACTCTTCGCCTTCCAATAGTCAAGACTGCTGCAGAGCGCAGATCACTCTCACCTTCCATCGTCATCCGCCCCTATGAGGTGAGGGACGAGGAGGACCAGACTGTCGTAAAAGTATTTGTGGCCGTTACCGTACATGACTCTGAAACCGAGGCGGGGGCGGAGGTTATCTACCATCTGGTAGAGTTTATCCGGCATGAGCTCCTGGCGCATAACCCCGTTGGTATGAAGTGGAATATACGGAATGGTTCGATGATAACAACTATCCCGGACGAACAGCCATATCCGGAGTGGTGGGGCATTGTTGATTTTGAGGTCAATATCCCGCAGCCGGAATGGACACCGCCGGGTGTTTTTGATTAAGGAGGCCTGCAGATGGCTCGAAAGAAAGCACCTGCTGCAAAGGTTGTTGCCGAGGCTCAGCCTAAGCAGGTTATTTATGTCGGTCCTTCCTTTAGGGATTCCCGTTTCAAGACCTACATGGTTTTTAGGGACGGAGTTCCGGAGGATGCGACTGATGCCGAAAAGAAATTATTTGTTCCTATCTCAAAACTTGAAGAAGTACGCAAGGCACTTACCCAAAAGGGTTCGGCCATGCGTATTTTTTTTGAAGATGTTGTGAAGGAACATGATAAGGGAGGTAAATAAAAAATGGCATATTTTCACGGCGTGAAAACAAGTGAGGTGCCTACTTCTGTCATTACTCCAGTAGCTACTACTGCAGGCCTGCCAGTTGTATTTGGTACCGCACCTGTTCATCTTACCGATGACCCTACGGCTTATGTCAATAAGCCTGTTATCTGCTACACCTATGGTGAGGCAGTTGCAGCACTGGGCTATTCCGCTGACTGGAGCAAATACACTCTTTGTGAGGCCATGTATGCAGAGTTCCAGCTCTACGGTGTACAGCCTATCGTGTTCGTAAATGTGTTGGACCCTACCACACACAAGACCTCTGTAAGCTCTTCCGAGGTTACAGTAACTAATCATATAGCAACTATTAATGCTCCGGTATTACTCAATACTCTCAAGGTAAAGAGTTCTTCTGAGGCACAGCCGGCAGTAAAGGGTACTGATTACACTGCTGCATATGATGATGACGAGAAGCTTGTTATTACTCTTCTGGAGGACGGTGCTCTTTATTCCGCGACTTCCGTATTCGTTGATTACGATGCTGTTGACGCAACTGCAGTTGACAAGACTGATATCATCGGTGGTGTTGATTCCTCCGGTAATGCCACTGGTTTGGAGCTCATCGACTCCATTTATTCTTATCTGTCTATCGTTCCAGGTATGGTTGTTGCTCCTGGCTGGTCTCAGGATCCGGAGGTTGCAGCAGTGATGAAGAGCAAGGCTCTCACCATCAACAACCTTTTCCGTTGCATCGTTATCACTGATGTTGACTGCTCTGCAGTAACCAAGTACAGCGATGTTAATACCTGGAAAAACACCAACAACTACACTGGTACTAACCAGATTGTATGCTGGCCAATGTACAAGCTGGGCGACCATATCTATCATGCTTCTACTCACATGATGGGTGCTATTGGTGTGACCGATGCAAAGAACGATGATGTTCCTTATCAGTCCCCATCCAATGTATCCGCACAGATTACTGGCCTCTGCCTCGCAGATGGTACTGAGGTTATTCTGACTCTTGACCAGGCAAATCTCCTGAACTCTCAGGGTGTTTGTACTGCTCTTAACTTCAATGGTGGCTGGAAGCTGTGGGGCAACTACACCGGTGCTTACCCTTCCATCACTGATGTAAAGGACAGCTTCATCTGTGTTCGTCGTATGTTCGACTGGAACGCTCAGACTTTTATCCTGACCTACTGGCAGAAGGTAGATGCACCAGTAACCCGTCGACTGGTACAGTCCATGACCGACTCTGAAAAGATTCGTCTTAATGGTCTTGTATCCCGTGGCTTCCTGCTTGGTGCTGATGTTCAGTTCCTTAAGGACGAGAACCCTACCACCGACTTGCTGCAGGGCATTATCCGCATTCATACTTTCCTGACTCCTCCTGTTCCTGCTCAGACCATCGAGGATATCATGGAATATGATGTATCCAATTTCCAGGCACTGTTTGGCTGATATGGAGGTGAGCAATAATGGCAAACAATAAGATTCCTGAAGTATTAAACTCCATGCGTGTCTACAACGATGGCGAGGACAACTGCCTTGGTATCGCTACTGTAGACCTTCCAGAACTGCCTAACCTCACCCAGACCATCAGCGGTGCCGGCATGGCTGGCGAAGTTGATGCACCGGTTCTCGGTCAGTACGGTTCCATGGAGACTACCCTTAACTGGAGAACTCCACACCATGAGGCTATCAAGATGGGCGGCGGTCAGGCCGTTGCTCTTGAGATTCGTGGTGCAATTCAGAACTGGGACAGCGGTGTCAATGATTACGTTATTGATGCAGTCCGTATTGTTATTCGTGGTCGAGTAAAGAGCCTGGCTCTCGGTACTTTTGAGACCGCCAACACCACCGATACAACTGATACCATTGAAACAACCTATATTAAGATAGACCTCAATGGCAAAACTATCCGCGAGATTGACAAGTATGCTTGCCTCGATGCTGTTAATGGGAAAAACACACTGGCAGACATCAAGGAAGCTCTTGGCTTGTCTTAATGTAAATATCAGGAGGTATTGCAAATGGCTAATAAAATTACTGAAGCTGAGATTCAGGAAGGTATTGAAGTAGCTGAGAAGCTAAAGGAAGTGCAGAAGGTAGAGCTGCATAATGCTATGCCTAACGGTGAAACCAAGCTGGTGCTTGATTTCTCCCGTATCACTGGCCGTTTACTTCTTAAGGCTGAGACTGAGACCCGCCGCGCGGATCCGGGAGTATCCGTTATGGCTCTCTCTCAGAATTATCAGGCAAGAGTGGCCGCTGCAGCCGCCCATGTAAAGCTTGATGATATTCTGGATCTTAAGGGTGATGATTTTACTGCTGTAATGCTTGTCACCCAGAATTTTTTAGTGGCGTCGGGCCGATAAAAGACCTTCGCATGATTGTTCTTCGGTGCGCCAGATATTCTAAGTCGCCGATAGACTTCTTCCTAGATGAGTCTTTAGGCGACTTGTTTATTTGGTTCTATACGTGCCTTGACGCAATAAGATTGGAAAATATAGCACAGGAGGAGGCAATGGCTAAGGCGAAGAAAAGCCAGAGTGCTCCTCGTGCATCACATAGAAGATAGAGAAGGGAGGTTGAAGCATGTCTAAGTTATTGGAAATGGCTATAGCTATCAAGGGCAAACTTGATGGCAGTTTGCCCGCTTCTTTTAAGACAGCATCCAGCAATGCCCAAACACTGACCAACCAGATAAGGTCAATGTCCAAAAGTCTTAAGGACGCCCAGCGGATACAGGCCAACCATGTAAAGACCTTTAACCGCGAAGATGTGGCCCTGGGCGAAAAGATACTCAAGCTCCAGAATGATATCAACGCAGCTACCAAAAGGCGAGCTCAAATACAAAACGTGCAAAGGGCCAAAGAAGATGCAAGTCTAAAATTATCTCAGGCGCAGAGCCAATTAGGAACGGCATCTTTGGTCGTTGGTGCTGCAGCAGCACCACTTATAGGGGCTGTTTCTGTAGCCGCCAATTTTGAGCAGGCCATGTCCAAGGTTCAGGCCATAACACGTTCCTCCAATGAAGACCTTGAAAAGCTTACAGCTACAGCACAAAAGCTGGGAGCTACAACAAAGTTCTCTGCAACTGAAGCCGCAGAGGCTATGAGTTATCTCGGTATGGCAGGTTGGAAAGCTGAACAGATTATGGCTGGTATGCCTGGTCTTTTGGATTTGGCTGCGGCTTCTGGAAGTAACCTTGCTACTGTAGCCGATATTATTTCCGATG
>Ga0326512_10003351_pt1 | contig 11788 bp, 21 predicted proteins | sample 1_2617_0518_D_FD_203652 | JGI IMG/M metagenome (GOLD analysis project Ga0326512, IMG submission 203652) | Bovine rumen microbial communities from UC Davis, California, United States - 1_2617_0518 | ecosystem: Host-associated > Mammals > Digestive system > Stomach > Rumen | place: USA... | reverse complement strand
ATATCGTTCTTGATGTTAAAGGCAAAAACCCAGTAATCATAGCTGGAGATAATAATTTAGGAAAAAGCAACATCTTAAGTGCTTTATCTTGGTTTTTCACAAATACTCTTTTAACTGACAAATGGGGAACAGGAGAAAATGACATTGACTCTATTATCCCAATAAACCAAGTCAAAGGGGAGTTTGTAGAAGTTAAGGTTACATTCGAAACAGGTACAGAGTTTACAAAGGTCTATAAGACTCAATGGGATTCTAGAACTGGAAAACCTAAGAGCCATACAACAGAGGGCTTAATCAATAATGTTTCATCTAAAACAATGTTTATATGGAATGAAGAACTTATGAAAGAAGTTAGCTTCACTGAAAGTCTAAAAGGCTTCAATGAGTTAAGAATATTCACAGATCCATTGTATGCTTTACAGAAACTTAAACCACAAGAATTAAGAGCTTTACTTGTAGCACTTGGCTGCGATGTAACAAATGAAGAAGTGTTTGAGGCTTTAGCTGATGAAGATACTACATTCATGAAAGAGTCTGAGGCTAAGTATCGTGGTAACTTCTTGGATATGAGAACAGACTATAAGAAAAAGATAGAGTCTGCAGAGAAGTCTAAAGTTGTTATTGATAATCAGTTAGCACTATACAATGATGTAACTCCTTATAACTCTATTGAATACAAAAATGTTTGTGAAGAGTTGGAAGAAGCAAGAAACAAGATGTATGCAATTAAAGACGATGAGAACGAGAGACTCATTGCAGATAATAAGCATAAGCTTGAAGTTCTTAAATCAGAAAAGAGCATTGCTATCCAAAAGTACAATGTTGAGAAGTTGGAGAAACTAAGCTACTTAAGAAATGTACTTAGAGATGCTAAGACTTTAGCCAACCAGGATAAAGATAAGAGAACTGCAGAGCTTAAGATTAAGCTTGATGCATCGCAAAGAAATTTAAACAATGTTAAGTTAAACATTGCAGCCTATACCAATTCATTAAACATCATTAAAGATTCATTAGTAAAGGCTAGAGACTCTTCTCTAAGAATGTTGGAAGAACAGAAGCAGACAGTTGTTAAACTTGAAGCAGTTAAGAAGTCTGAATTTACCGATAAGGTTAAGTGTCCTGTTTGTAGTTCTGAATTTGCTATTGACCCAACTAAAGAAACAATGTTTGAAGCAAATAAGCAGAATGAAATTACTAGACTTAATAATCAGTTAGAGAAGTATAAGAAGAACTTAAAGGAAGCTAAAGAGGGTTTCGAACAACTAAAGAAGCAAAGAGTTGATACAGAAGAACAGATTAAGTCTTGTGAAGAGGCTAAAGCAATTTATGAGGACGAAATCAAGGCAATAAATAGCCAAATTTCAATTATTCAGGAAGAGCCTGTTGATTTATCAAAGGTCAATGAATTAGAGGCTTCTATCCAAAATTTAAACAATGAAATGTTAGATACATCTAGCTTTGATAATGAAATCAATGACCTAGAAGAAAAGCAGAGACTACTTGTAACTGATAGCGAAGCCATTCTTGCAGAAAAGAGACTAACTCTAAGCATGAAAGTTAAAGAACTAGATGCTAAGAAGACAGAGCTAAGTATTGCAAAGTCTAACTTTGAAAGTAAGAAAGAACTAATGGAGAAACAAGAAGCTGTTATCTATGAAATCAATAATCTAGAGAAACAATATCTTGTTATCAACTTATTCATTCATAAGACTATTGAAATGTGTAATCATAAAGCCTATGAGAAGACAGGATTTAAGTTTGTGATGCTTGAAGAAACTCTATCCAACACAATTAAAGAGGTTTGCTATCTTACTGTTGATGGTGTGCCTTTCGATAGTGTTAATACTTCTCAGAAGCTGCTTATTGGTACAGTGTTCGTTAACAAAATCAAAGACTTACTTGCAGAGCGTGGAGTTGTAAGAAATTCATTCCCTATCCTTTGCGATAAGTTTGAAAGCATCAGTGTTAACACTTTAAACAGAGAATACTCTAAAGGTATCTTTGATAAGTGCCAATTCATAACTACTAAGGTAACAGATGAAAAGGAGATTACAATACTATGATTACAACATTCAATGAATATTTAGAGCCTAGCTTCGAGCTAACCAAAGAGGAAACAGAAGAACTCGTTGAAACAGGCTTTGTAGTAACCGATGATGGTTTCTGCATTACCATGATGGATAACCACATTCAGATATTTAAAAAATTTGAAGACTATGAAGGTCTAACACTATATAGAGAAAAATAAAAGGAGAAAAGAAAATTATGGCAAATGAAATTACAGTTAAAAAAGGAAGTTTCTCAAACTTCATGCAGACAACAGGTAACAAGCTTGTTGCTAATACATTACAGGATGACAAGCGTAAGACTCAATTTATCGCAAATGTTATCTCAGCAGTATCAAACAATCCAACGTTGCAAGAGTGTGAACAGGTCAGTGTAGTATCTGCAGCTTTACAGGCAGAAGCGTTGCACTTTCCTATTAATAACTCTTTAGGCTATGTGTACCTAGTACCTTACAACGATAAGAAGAAAGGTAAAGTAGCTCAGTTCCAGATTGGTTATAAAGGCTATATCCAACTTGCTATCCGTTCAGGACAATACAAGTCTATCAATGTAATTGAAGTTAAAAATGGAGAGCTTGGAGAGTATGATCCACTTAATGGACAGAAGTTTAATTGGGTTAAGGATTACTCAAAGCGTAAGCAATTAAAGACTATTGGTTATGTAGGACAATTTGAACTAATAAATGGATTTAAGACTCAGCTATACATTTCTTATGAAGAGATGCTAGACCACGCTGATACTTATTCTCAGGCTTTCAGTAAGAATGCAACCGTAAAGAAATCAAATGGTAAAGAGTATAAACTTGTTTCTTATGAAGACTATAAAGCAGGTAAGTACAACGAAAAAGACGATTGGTTATATAGTTCTTTCTGGTACCGTTCATTTGATGAAATGGCGAAGAAGACAGTGCTTAGACAATTACTTTCTAAATGGGGAATTATGAGCGTTGAAATGCAAGAAGCTTATGTCAAAGACCAAGCTGAAATGAGAGCAGATGGCACTTATGATTATGTCGATTCAAGAGAGTTCGCAAATACTTCTGTTGAAGAAGTTAAAGGAGAACAGGTAGAACAGACAGCAAGCAAGAAGCCACCTGTTAAAGAAGAAGTTGTTGAAGCCTCTAACACTAACTTCGAAGCACAATCTGAGGACAACATTGATACCTCAGACTTTGACATCTAAACCTTATGGAATTTAAGTGTTTAGGTACTAGCTCACTTGGTAACTGCTATCTTATCAAAACAGATGGCAGTACCATACTGCTAGATGCTGGAATAAAACTCCAAAACATAGTTAAAGAAGTTAACTTAAATGATTTAAGCTTTGCCTTTATTAGTCATTGTCATAAAGACCATTCGGAGTGTCAAGAAAAACTCGAAAAAAAGGGCGTTCAAATAGTGGATGGTGCAATTACTAAGGAATGGCGAAAAAATCAAATAAAAAAGGAATTTAGAGGCAATTTCTATACTTTTGGAGTTGAACATGGCGATACAACTTGTAACGGTTGCATCATTGAGACTAAAGAAGACACAATCCTATACATTACAGACTTTAACTTGTGCAAGTGGGATTTATCATTCTTTAAGTTCACGAGCGTTATAGTTGAATGCAATTATCAAGAGTCTAAAATTTCGCAAGCTTTAATAGATTCAGACGTTAAGATTAAACGTCAAATCAATACACACATGGGTCTTGAGGGATTGGAGTTATTCCTTGATACCTTAGACCTATCTAAATGCAAAGAAATAATATTAGTACATCAATCCCACGATTTAAGGCTAATTGATGAGTACGAAACTAGACTTCATATCTTTAGCAAGTACTTAATCCCAACAGGAACAGCTCAGATTTATGGTGGTATTGAATGGACAGGAAAGGATGAGTTTGAAATTGAATAAAGTATTTATCAGTGGAAGAATTACTAAAGACCCTGAACTAGGGCAAACCAATTCAACTAATGGACAGTTTACTAGATTTAGTTTAGCAGTAAGAAGCGAGTTTAAAGATTCAAATGGAGAATACAAGACAACATTTATTGATTGCACAGCGTTTGGACAAACAGCAAACTACATCGCAACATACTGCAAGAAAGGTTTTCTCTTAAACCTTATGGGAAGACTAGATGTGCATCCTTATCAAACCAAATCAGGAGAGACTGCGAAGAACTATAGCGTTGTTGTTGAAATGTGTGAAAACTGCACACCTAGAGAGGCACAACCTCAACAGACTCAACAAGTGCAACAGCAACAAAGCACTCAATACCAACCACCACAAAATCCAAACATAGTGGTTGATGATGACGACCTACCTTTCTAAAAGCGAGGTGTAGTCAATGATGAGTAAAGATTTGTGTGAGCTATGGACGGGTAAGGGGTTTACCTTACTCGGTCATTATGCTTTTAGAAAAACAATATCAAAGCATTATCCACGATACACTGATGATTTAGGAGTCATTCATGAAGAGCGAGACATAGTCTATGCTACAGACATTGATTTCAATAATGAGAAAAAGACTTTCACTATCTCATTTGGAGTTATCAATGAGGGTGTGTTCTGTGAGATAAAGAAGCCTAGCTTTGATATTTCAGTCGATACATTAAGGCTGATATGTAAGACAGTAAAGGAGTTGGGTTGGTAATATGGCTGAAAAAAGAATGTTTAGCTTGAGTGTAGTTGATACGGATTGGTTCTTAGATCTTCCACTATCAACTCAAGCTTTATACTTTCATTTAAACATGAGAGCAGATGATGATGGTTTTGTAGATGCTCCCAATTCCATCGTTAGAAAAATAGGAGCTTCAAAAAATGATTTTGATTTATTACTTGCTAAAAGATATATTCTTCAATTTGATTCTGGAATCATAGTGATTAAGCATTGGAGAATGCATAACACGATACAAAAGGATAGATACCATCCTACACAATTTCAAGAGGAGTTAAACTTATTATCTATAAAAGATAATAAAAGCTATACTGATAGCAAGTGTATCCAAAATGTATCCAAAGTGGATACGGATTGTATCCAAAATGTATCCTCAGGTTTAGATTTAGATATAGATTTAGATATAGGTTTAGATAAAAAAGAAATATATAAAGAAAATCCAGGAAAAACAAGTTCCCTGGATGTAACCCCAAAACCTGTTAAACATAAGCATGGTTCTTATGGTTGGATACAGTTAACAGACTTACAGTATAACAAATTGGTTGAAGAATTCACTAAAGACAAGCTAGATAACTATATCAACGCTTTAGATGAATATGTACAGAGTACAGGTAATAAGAACAAATATAAAGACTGGAATTTAGTCTTAAGAAAAGCTATTAGAGAAAACTGGTTTAAGTTAGAGAATAATAGTCAAGAAGTAAAAGTAGGAAATAAGAATGTTAAAGTAAAGAACTATCAACACGCTAGTGATGAAATAGTTTGGAATAAATTGTAAAGGAGATAACAAATATGGCTTTAATTTTTAATAGCAGAATGTGGGCAGTAAATAGATCACACAGCCAAGCACAAAAGAATACCTATACATCATGGCTAGATATTCCAGCTTGGATAATCAAGAATTTAATGGAAAATAAGAATTGCTTAGTTAATAAGATATTCTATTCAGAGGTTTACAAAGAGTTTGAGTATATCTTCGGTAAAGAGAATTTAAGCTTTACTGAGTCAGGAACTAAGCAGATAGTACTTAAAGTAACAGAGTCTGGCGTAGAACGAGCTAGACCTTACATTACTGAATAAGAAAAGAAAATACCAAAGGAGGAAGCTTAAAATGCCTAGAATGAATATTTTTGGTGAATTAGAATACACCGATGAAGAGTTAAAGGAAATTGAAAGAAAGAAAAAAGAAGAAGAAAAGGCTGCGGCAGAAGCTAAGGCTGCAGAAGAAAAACGCAAAGCTCAAGAAAAGGAAGCAAAGAGATTGCTTACTGAGAAGCGTAAGACAGTTCTTAAGAAGTTAGAAGAACTTAGAGATGCAAATCCAGAAGATTTAGAAATGGATGATGAAACAATGGCATTAATTGAAGATGGCATTGAGGGAATAAATGCTATAGAAACCATGTTAGAACTTGATGCTATTTGGAATCCATTAGAAGCCAAGTACAATGCAATGCAAAATTTAAAGAAGCGTAAAGAAAAGGAAAAAGAGGAAGCAAAACAGCCTAAGTATAAATACCCATTCTTAATGTATTTTGGTCATGAATACCGAGATGTAACTGGGGTATTTGAAGAGGGCAAGGAATATACTGGAGCGCAACTTACTAAGACTTTAGTAGAACATGGGTTTAAGGATTTCAAGTATGCTCAGGAAATTCAATGGGAATACTTTGAGGATGAGAACTGCTTATATCCAAAGTTCAAATTAGGTAATAGAGGTTAGTTGCCTATGGTAATCATAGTTGGTTGTGGTGGAACAGGGAGCAACTTAGCTCCCATGTTATCCAGAATGATGAATTATAAAACTTTCTTACTTATTGATGGTGATGTAGTAGAAGATAAGAATATTGCTAGACAAACATATCAAGCCTTTGATACGGGTACAAATAAAGCTAGAGCATTAGCTAAAAAACTTAATTCTAACTTTAATAATTCTCATCAATTTATAGACCGCTACATTGAAAGTAAGGATGACATATTAGATAGAATAACTGATACAGCAACTAGAGAATTACTGCAAAATGAAGCTATTTATATATGTGGTTGTGTAGACAATAATGCTTCTAGATTAATCCTAGAAGATACTTATAGATTTTTAAAAAACAATTATAATGTTCCAGTTCACTACATAGATGCAGGGAATGAGGATACATTTGGAACGGTTTTAGTTGATGTTTGCAGAAGTGATTTTATGGATATGACAACAGATGATCACCCAGCACATCATTGCGGAAGATTGATTGCTGAAGGAAACTTGCAGCAATATCAAATGAATCTAGACATGGCACTAGCCATTGCAAAGGTGGTGTTTGCATTTGAACAAGGTAATGAAGTCCCAGATTGCATTAAAATCAATGGATTTAATAGAACTATTGAATAATCCATTTAAGGGAAGATTAAAGCAAAAAGAAATCAATAATTATAAAGTTGCCAAGTTGCTAATTGAAATGGGTTATAAGCCAGCATTTCCTGGTGAAGTACATGATGAATTCACAGTAGATTCACTAGAAGAATGGCTAGAAGAGAATGATGCAGCATACACAAATGAGGTATGGTTTAATGAATTGTATATTCCTAATGGAGAAAGCGATTCTTGTATATTTGACATCTTAGCTAAACAAATTGGTCTTGTGTTTAAGGCTATTCCAACAATTTATATAGGAGAACCAGAGGGCTTAGAAGTAGATACTGGAGTTACAACTGTAGTAGATTGCCAAGACCAAGCACAATATGATTATGTTGTTTGGTGGTGTGATAATTTCGGAATTGAATATGAAGCAGAAGGTTATTCTATCGGTTTAAAGGATTTTTCGGAAGAGAATGAAATGTCATTCCTGTTCTTATATGAAAATGGAAAATTGATTGAATCTTGTGCTATAGATTGGTCAAGTGGTTATGATAATGTATCAGGAGATATGGCATCAGCCTTAGCTGAAAGAGATTTAGATTTTAAATTCAGTTCTTATTGTAGTTCTGAATATTCATCAAAAATAATGACAAGAGTTAAGGACTTAATTTCTAGAACAAAGGAGGTAGTGTTCTAATGGAAATGGTAATGAGATTTAGTGATTCATCAGAAGATGTAGAAGTATTAAGCCAATTAGACAATGGAGCAATAGAAGAAAAAATAATCAATGTAAAAGACTGTGCAAAGGAATTGTTACGTTGCAGCTCTGTTGAATATGATTTAATGGAAATTAACAATCTTGATGGACATGTATTACATTATTCTAGAACTTCTGAAATTGAAAGATATGTAATCAAGCTATCAGAAAGAAAAATTAAGTGTACATATAAGGGCAAAGGATATTCCTTAGTGCATCCAACATCTATCTTTTCGATTGACATTAACATAAAGGAAAAAGTTTATACAAGAATAAATGCTTTTTGCATAAAGGAATATAAAGGAGCAAAAACAAAATTGTATAGGTATCCATTTCCTAACATGTTAGGTAGTAATTCAATTTGCACAGGAACAATATCGAGAGAAGCTGCTGATCCTGTAGAAGCAATAATGAATGTAATTGAAGGTAATTATACGCATGATAGTACATCATGCAAGATAAAAGAAACAAAGGAATTTTTTCAGGCAATAAAAAAGGAATTTCCTTATGACATTTTAGAAGATACAGGAATTACATTAGAGAGCTTTATTAAAACAAAGAGGTAATTACATATGAGATTATTTAAAAAGAAAAAACCAGAGCTAGAGAAGCTAGAACTGGTTATCAATAGAAACACTTTGAGGGCTGAATACCACTGCCCTTACTGTAACAAGGTATTAGTTGAGGACAATCCAAGATTCATTCAAAAACCTGAATATAATCAATGCCCTAATTGCAGTAAAGAATTTACAAAGTGAGGTAGATGAATGTTAGTGAAATTCGTAATAATCGCAGTAGTGATTACAGCAATATTAGTGTTCGCAATGATATTTCCTGCTATTATCATTGCAGGGCAGTGCGACAGAGAGGAAGAGGATAAAAATGAAGAAATCGAGGTGGATAAGATATGAGTAAAGAATTATTAACAATTTGTATTGATTTAGGTATGGAGAAAGATGAACAATGTGCAGTAATCAACTTACATTACAACGGAATTGACCATATTATTTATGAAACCCATGATAAAGAACAGGTTGAAGCATTAAATAAAATTATGGAAGCTGAAAATCGAAAATTAAGTGGCTCACAATATCACAACATAATAATTGATGAATCAATCGACAATGCAAACCCTAGTGAAGCGTTGGAGTGTTTGGAAAAATTACCTTATACATCACAGGGTTATGGTAATTGGAAAGAATATTATAACACTATCAAACAAGCCTTACTAAAGGCACAAGAACCAAAGCATTACTTAAAGTGGGAAGATTTGGAGTTTGATGATGAGGAACAAAGAATTAATGTAAGCCTTAATGGACATCCACATCGTTTATGCTATTACAGAACTTTGTTTGGCAGAGTATGTATAATAGATAATACTGGTATTACTGTATGGGAAGACAATAAATATTTCTTCAATGACTTAAGACTAGAGAGGGTGGAAGAATGATAACAGTAAAAAGACTAAAAGAAATCATAAAAGATATGCCTGATGACCTAGAGATTTATATTAGAAATTCTCGTAATATTTGTGGAACTATTGGCGAACTAGAGAATGTGGAGAAAACATTTTATGGCTTTTTTGGAAATGATATTCCTTGCCTAGTATTGAATACTCAATACACTTCAAAAGAACTTAAATGGGTTGATGGTAAAGAATACGAAGAATTTGTTGACTATGAAGAAAATGATGGTAAATATCATTGAAAGAGGTACTAGAATGAAACTTTTATTATATTGTACAAAGGGAAAGCCTTATTTATATAAAACTGAAGATACTACCTACCCAGCATATCCAATAGGTTATCATACGGATAAGGATTTAAAGTTGAAATTATCTAATACAAATGAGTTAGCAAACCTTAATGGTAAAATCGTAGCTGAATGTGATTTTGAGGTTGAGAAATTGCAAATTGTTTATGGTAAGGGTTGGGAAACTAAAACTATAAAAGGAACTGAAAATATTGAAAAATTAACTTGTTTAAATAGAGATAAATTATATCAATATTGTAAAGGAAATGGTTATGCAATCCACATTAAGAACTTACATATATTTGATGAGCCTAGAGAATTGAATGAGTATTATAGATATTATTCTTGTAGTCATAATCCAATACAACCTATAAAAGTTGCACCACAAAATATGATGTATGCTTACAATTTTAAAGTTTATGGTGAATACATCTTAATCTCAATTCGTCCACAATGGCTATGTAAAATCCTGAATAGAGAAAAGACCGTCGAGATTAGAAAGAAAGTGCTAAAGGAGATGCTAGAATGAGCAGATTAACTAATAAAGATGATAGAGGAAGATATTATACAGTAGAAGAAAAGATTTTAATTGCAAATGAGCCTGTAAATCCTACTACTACTTGGATTACTAATAACGAGAATAGAAGATATGGAAGCCCAATCGAAAAACTAGGTAGACTAGAAGATTTAGAAGAACAAATCGGTTGTCCGTTAGAGGTGGTGTTTAAGGCATTAGGACACTTTATTTATGATGAAGGTGGTAATGCTTGGTATATTGAGCATTATTATCAAGAGCATAATGTATATCAATTACATAGCGTAAGAAACTTTGGTAGAATTGCAGATAAAAAGTTTAATACTAAAGACTACAAAAAGACTTGGTTTTTGAAAAAGGATAAGAGTGAGTAGATATGAAAAATTGTTCAAATTGCAAACATCTATGTCGAGAGGGTTATGAGGAATACTATTATGTATGCGAATTATTTGGAGAAGATATACCTGATTGGGCTAACCACCCTAATGATGAATGTTGCTTATTGAAATCGCAAGAAGTTGATAAGATGATTAGATTGTCAGGAAACTTTTTAAGAGTTGGAACAGGAAAAAAGTTAGATGAGTATGGTTTCCCTGAATGGACTAAAGAAGATGAAGAACATAATGAGAAAGCAACGAAAAATTATAATGAATATATCGAAATCTTGAAAAAGAGATGTGAAGATAGAAAATATAAAATTTTTGCTGAAGAAATAGTAAAGGGGAGCCAGAATTGATATGAAAAAGAAAATCGGAGATTTAACTTTAAGAGAAGCGTCAGAGTTAGTTAGGGATTGCGATGAATTAGGCTTTATATACTGTTTGACTAAATGTAGATTCTACAATGAAGAAAAAAGAGAATGTATGCTTAAATCATTAGACGCCTATTATTTTAACAAAATTGATTTAGAACAAGAAATTGAGGTTGAAGAATGAAATTAGCATTAATAGTCGGTGTATTACTTATTGTAGCTAACGCTCTGGGAATAGCAGTTGGTTATATTCTAGGTAAAAATATGAGAAGTAAAAAGGAAGATGAGGAATGAGGAATGATCCATTTTGTATATTATGGTGAAATAAGAGGCAAGGGCAGACCTAGATTTAGGAACGCTGGAAAGTTTATTCAAACCTATACGGATGCAGATACAAGAAACTATGAAATGAGCATTAAGGAAGCATACTTACAACAAAGTGGTAATGAGAAGTATATGAATTCAGAAGTACCACTAAAAATGAGGTTGCTAGTATTTCAGCAAATACCAAAGAGCGTAAGCCAAAAGAAGCACAGGGCAATGGAAAGTGGGTTAATCCTACCAACCAAGAAACCAGACTGTGACAACATTTTAAAAAGTGTACTGGATAGTCTTAATCAAGTAGCTTTCCATGATGATACACAAATAGTAGAACTAAGCGTTCAAAAGTGGTATTCATATATGCCACGCTTAGAAGTAGAAATTGAACCATTAAGAGATGAGAGGGAATACAATTAATGACAAAGGGTAAGACAAAGAAAGTAGATAGAGTAAAACTAATACTTGATGAACTAGGTATCAAGCCTCTAGAGAGTTGGTACACAATCCACTACAGCAAAGGTAATCCTGACAAGTGTTACTATCACATGTTTAAGCTAAATAATAAGTGCTATTGTGCAAGTGGAGACAGCAGTTCATTG
>Ga0326512_10003350_pt1 | contig 11789 bp, 15 predicted proteins | sample 1_2617_0518_D_FD_203652 | JGI IMG/M metagenome (GOLD analysis project Ga0326512, IMG submission 203652) | Bovine rumen microbial communities from UC Davis, California, United States - 1_2617_0518 | ecosystem: Host-associated > Mammals > Digestive system > Stomach > Rumen | place: USA... | reverse complement strand
ACAAGGGAAGGAATCTTCTATGCGTCAGGAAAGCTGATGTTACAAATCGTGACAGCACTTTTGCAGAGCTGCAGGGTTCTATATTCCGCATGTTCGGGGAACATTATGACAAGTTCTGGTATATCAATACCAGTAACATGCTCCTGGAATGCAAGGCTAATCATAATCAGATCATCTTCCGAGGTGTCAAGGATGACAGCCAGCGGGAGAAGCTGAAGTCAATAACTTTCAAACGGGGAAAGCTTACAGACGTGTGGATCGAGGAAGCTACTGAGCTTACCCAGGCGGATTTTGAAATCATAGACGACCGTTTGCGTGGAGAGCTACCACCAGGACAGTTTTATCAGATCCGGATGACTTTTAATCCGGTATCAGCTCAGCACTGGATCAAAAAAACATTCTTTGACCGCCAGGATCCGGATGTGTTTACCCATCATTCCACATATAAAGATAACCGTTTTATCGATGATGTTTATTATCGCAGAATGGAACGACGTAAGGAAGTGGACCCGGAAGGCTACCAGGTCTATGGGCTTGGGAACTGGGGAGAGACAAAGGGTCTGATTCTCCATAACTGGGAAGTCAGGGAAATTTCCGTTGACCTTGAATGGTATGACGACGTGGCCATAGGGCAGGACTTCGGTTTCAACCATGCCAATGCAATCTATCCCTTCGGTATCAAGGATGGGAATATATATGTCCTTCCGGGACTGTATGGCTATGAGAAGGACACCGCAGAATGGATCAAGGAAGCGGAAGGAAGGATCCCCAGGAGCCGAATTATGTGGTGTGATTCCGCAGAACCGGACAGGATAAAAACCTGGAAGAGTGCAGGATACCGTGCGCGGCCCGTGTCCAAGGAGCATACCACAGAGAAGAAATATCAGGCTACCCAGATAGACTGGCTCAAAGGGATCCCTCAGTCCAAACAGGAAAGACCCATCAGGAGGATGATCTATATCCATCCGTCCAATGTGAACTTCATAAAAGAAATAGAACAATGGAAGTGGAAGCATGACGATAAACGAAATGTTTATCTTGATGAGCCTGTTCCATTTTTTGATGACGCGATGGCTGCTCTCCGGTATGGAATCGAAGGATGGAGGAAGCCAAAGTCACAAACGGTCATCCAGACCTTCAAGGGAGGAATATAAACCATGGAATACAAACCTTATCTTCCACCGCGGCCGCTGCTTTGCGACCCGAGCGACATCAAGGACGGCTTTCCTTCGATGACGCTGGTGGATAAATACATACAGTATCACGCAGAAACTATCCGCCGATATGAATACTTGAGGAGTTTATATGCAGGGCTGCATGATATCTATCATCAGCCTGACAAGGCAGAGTGGAAGCCCGACAACCGCCTGGCCGTGAACTTCCCCAAGTACATTACCAACATTAGTTTCGGCTATGGCTACGGCATCCCGATCAGCAAGAAGTTTGAGGACGAGAAGGTTCACGACTCCATCATGCAGATAGAGAAACGGAACCACATCGTCGACCATGAAGGCAGGCTGTTCAAGGCCTGCTTTAAATTTGGCCATGCCTGGGAGTTCTTCTATCAGGACGAAGAGCACCAGACGAGGATGAAGGTTCTGACACCGATGCAGTTCTTCTGCGTCTATGACGACACCATGGAAGAACGGTCCCTGTTTGCCGTCCGATATGGCTACAACGTGGACGGCGAGATCTATGGCGAGGTCTACACAAGGGAAGCCCAGCGGAAGTTCTTCAAAACCCACTATGTGGAGGACCAGCAGGTCAATCCTTACGGCTTAATACCCGCTGTTGAATATATCCTCAATGACGAACGCATGGGGTTATATGAGGACGTTGCGGGGCTTATCGAGACATATAACCATACCATCTCGGAGAAGGCCAATGATGTCGACTCCTTCGCCGAGGCTTACCTGGCAATCCTGGGAGCCAAGGTCGATGATGACGGCGTGCGCCGGATCCGTGACGACAGGGTGATCAATGTCTACGGGACCAATGACGCGGAGGAGATCAAGAACATCGTGGTCCAGTTCCTGCAGAGACCGACTGCCGACGCAACACAGGAAAACCTGCTGAACAGACTGGAACGGCTGATCTTCCAGATCTCCATGTCTGCCAATATCAGTGATGACAGTTTCAACAACGTGGCTTCCGGTGAGGCCTTCGCTTATAAGCTGCTTGCCACAGGTACGATGCTGTCGACCTTCGACACTAAGATCTCCAAGAGCCTGCAGAAGCGGTACAAGATCATCTGCTCGCTGGAGACCAACTCCCACGATCCGAACGCATGGGAGGATGTGGAGATCACCTTCCACAGGAACCTGCCGAAGAACGTGGCCAAGGAGATCGAGAACGCAAAGAACGTTGAAGGAATCGTCTCCCAGGAGACCCAGCTTGGCCTCATGCCTTCCGTGGTCCCGGATGTGGATGCGGAGATGGAAAGGATCGCCAGGGAGACAGAGGACAAGATGGCTTCCGTCAACAGCCTGGCAGACCTGACGCATAATCATGAAGAGGATGTGGTAGAGGATGGCGAAGAACAGCCGTGATTACTGGAAAGAGCGGGAGGAGGAAGCCCGTAAGCATACCATCCAGGACGAGGAGGTCTACAACCGGGAGATAAAGAGGATCTACCAGCGGATGTCCGACAACATCAACCGGGAGGTCAACGGCTTCTTTGTTCGTTATGCCGGCAGGGAAGGGATATCCATCTCAGAAGCCAAGAAGAGGGTCAGCAAGCTGGACGTGGAGGAATACTCCCGGAAGGCAAAGGAGTATGTGAAGAACAAGGACTTCTCCAGACAAGCCAATGAAGAGATGCGGATCTATAACCTCACCATGAAGGTCAACAGACTGGAGATGCTGAAGGCCCACATGGGACTGGAGATGGTCAACTCCTATCAGGATCTGGAAGACTACATGGGCAGGGCTCTCAACGAGACCACGCAGAAGGAACTGCAGAGGCAGGCGGGAATCCTTGGTGATTCCGTCAGTAACCCGCAGAGGTTTGCCAAACAGATCGTAGACGGTTCCTTTCATCATGCCAAGTGGTCGGACAGGATATGGAGCAACCAGCAGACCTTGAAGATGAAACTCTATGACAACTTGCAGGTCGGTCTGATCCAGGGCAGGAATCCCAATGTGTTAGCCAGGGACATCATGAAATCCATGGGAGCGTCGGCCAACGATGCGTCAAGGCTCATGCGGACAGAGATGTGCCGGGTCCAGACGGATGCCCAGATGGCTACACTTGCGGCCAACGGCTTTGAAGACTATGAGTTCATCGCTGAGAGAAGTTCAAGGACATGTGACCAGTGCCTGGCTATGGACGGAAAGCACTTCAAGATCAAGGATGCCATGCCGGGAGAGAACGCACCGCCGCTGCATCCGAACTGCCGCTGTGGCACTGCAGCATGGATGGACGACAGGGCTTATGAAGAATGGCTGGACTCCGGAGCCGCTGCCGACGGGGTGAGCTTCAAGGACTTCTCAGCGAATTATAAGGCTGCCGGAGAGACGGGGCGGGGGTTTGAGGAATGGAAGCAGAAGTCAAATGATCTCACCGAAAGAAGAAAACAGCGAATGGCTGAAAGAAACAAATCAAACGAGCCGTCGACAAGCGAAATACAGTTCGACGAGCACGTTTCCAAGAAGCAAAGAGAGTTAATTGAAAAACTATACAATCAATACAACTCAAGACTTCGGCGGGTAGAGCCCGGAGCAGAAAAGGCTGCGGGAGACGTTGATATTTCTGGCCAACGCATGAGATTGAGCAGCAAACACGAAAACACTGCCATCCATGAATTTGCTCATACACTGGCAAACTCAAACGCCGACAAATATGGTTTAACCAATGATCAGGACTTTTGGAAAGAGATCAGAAAGACTCGAAGAGAGTACATGAAGGATGTGGAGGGTGATCCATCGAGGTGGATCAGCACCTATGAGCACTCTGGTCGGTCCGTTGATGAATTTATGGCTGAAGCGTTTACACACGCTAAGATGCGTGAGCTTGGTTTGACAATTCCCAAAAAATACGGAAACGACTTTAAGTACTCCAAAAAGGTTCTTGGTATAATAGACAAATATTTTAGTAAGAGGAAGAAGAGATGATAGACATATCCATTACCGATTACGGCAAGGTGGTTTTTTAATGGGAGGAGAGGGTAATTATGAAAGAAGAAAACAAAGCTTATTCCGGAGTTATGATCGCTGCGAACAAGGTCTGTTTGTCAAAAGGAGTACAGCACCATAGTTTAAAAGGGGTAGTTGTTGAGTATGAAGATGTGGCCTCCAGGCTAACGATGGATCTGGATATTGCGGATCCGTCACGGCAGGAAGTAGTCCGAAGGATCAGAGATGCCGTGTGGGACACCGGAGCCACAAGCTCAAATATCTCTGAGAGGACTGCTAGGGAAATGGGTCTGCAGCCGGTCGATACTGGGATGCTGATTACTGCCATAGGAGCAAAAGAGGTTCCGATATACATGGTCGACGTCCTGATTTCAAAAGGGGTGGAGATCAGGAATCTCAGGGTGTTCGGAAGCCCTATGAAAAACAGGGATGTGGAATTCATCATCGGCATGGATATCATCTCCCGAGGGAAGCTGATCATAGACAGTACCAAAGGGAGAACAACGGTGGATTTTACAATGCAGGAGGCTTGACAATCTAGAGATGACCAGGGAGGGATAAACATGCAGATCGCAACAACAGTTATCCTGCTGCTGACAATCGCGGCAGAGCTGATATTACTTGCTCACATAAGAAAAATGCACTGAGAAAACATCATTCGTTTTCAAACCTCCGATCCTCTGCCCGCTAAAAATTGTGATGTCCAGAAGACGGAGTTCCTGTCTGCTATCAAACCGGTATGCTGCATGGCAGGAAGAATGCGGGGGTATTACCAGTGGAACATCTACCGGTTCCTCCTCAAGCCAATTCGGATAGATGGCATCATCGGGATAGGCAAGCTCATGGCCACGAAGAACCCTGACTGGGTGGCCAGCACAAGAGAAAGTGATAGCCTGAATGATGACCGGTACAGGGGAGATGTTCTGGATCGTAAAAGCATAGAGCGGGGGATTGCACTTATCTGTGTAGATCTCTCCGTTACCGATAAAGAGCCTTGGCCGGTTACATTTTCGCGTGTAATGGATAGAATAAATGGCAACCAGCAGAGCAATGAGAGCTATGAGGAGATTGAAAAATTCCAAATGTTCGCAGAAGAAAGACATGGGTTACTCCTTTCGTTTTTCCTTTAGTATAGCATATTTTCTTTAGAGGCAGGCATTATGATTACCATATCTATTAAAGAGACCAGCATCCATGTCCATGGCCATGCGAGAGCAAGACCGAAGGGACAGGACATCATCTGTGCTTCAGTCAGCACAATGACGCAGAGCCTGATCACTTCCATTGAGGAACTGACACAGGATAAAATTTCATACAGCATATCACCAGGAATGGTCGATATATATTTCAAGGACTTATCAGACAAGGGACGCCTGCTGATTGAGTCCTTTTTTGTTGGGGTGAAGGAGATAGCTGCCGATCATCCCGATCATGTAAAACTGACCAGACATGAACGTCCTTAAACTTTATGGTTTGCAACTAATCAACCCCGGGGCAGACATGAGTCCCCGCAAAAAACTTATGGGAACAGTCAGACATGATGACTTTAACTTATGGAGGAATAATTATGAGACGAATCACCAGAACAGAAAACCGTGCACAGAGACGTCACGACACAAGACCGCCAAGACCCTGGGACCTGCAGCTCTTTGCGGATGATCCGGATCCGACCGGAGAACAGGAAGACGATAAGGGCAGTGACGGCAAGGACCCCGAAGAGGAAAAGCCAAAGACCTTTACCCAGGACGAAGTCAACCAGATGATCGAGAAGCGTTTGGCCAGAGAAAAGGCAAAGCTGAAAGCAGAGACGGAAGAAGCCGTCAAGACCGCCCAGGCTGAAGCTGCCAAGCTGGCAAAGATGAACGCGGACCAGAAGCGGGAATATGAAGCACAGAAGAAAGACGAACAGATCGCCAAGCAGCAGGAAGAGATCGCCAGGCTCAAGGCAGAGGCCCTGAGGTCGGAACTGTCCAAACAGGTGGGCTCGGAACTGCAGGCAGAAGGCTATCCGGCGACGGTGGATGTGATGGAGTTCGTTGTAGGCAAGGATGCAGAGGAGACCAAAGCCAGGAAGGACAGGTTCATCGCCATCATCCAGGCCGACAGGAAGGCACAGGCTGAGAAGCGTGCCACAGGAACGACACCAAAGCAGTATGGGGAGGGACAGAAGACCGACCCGTTTGCAACAGTCATGAGAAAATATAAGAGGTGAATATCATGAGAAGAAAATTTGATTTACAGCTTTTCGCAACAGGCGACAATAACAACCAGGCAATCAGATATTACGGCAAGCAGTTTGCCGGTATCGTAGAGGCAGTATTTGCAGTACAGTCCCATTTCGGTGACTTTTTCGCAGGCGGCCTTGAGACACTCGACGGCATTTCCGAGAAGGCCACAGCTTTCTCTGTAAAGACAAGCGACGTGGCATCCGCCCTTACAGCAGGTACAGTAAGCTCCGCTGGAGCATATACAAATGGATACAATACCGGCGCCAATGTTGGTATGGGAACCGGCACAGGCTCCACAAGCCGTTTTGGTAACCGTACTGAGGTTATCTACAATGATATCGACGTTCCGTACTCCTACAACTGGACCATCCATGAGGGGCTTGACCGTCACACAGTAAACAACGACTTCGACGCTGCCATCGCAGACCGTCTGGATCTTCAGGCTCAGGCCAAGGTTGCCATGATCAACAAGCAGCACGGCGCTTATATATCCAGCATCGCCAAGAAGGTGATCTCCAAGTCTTCTATCGATGCCACAAGCGTTGCATCAGTGTTCAATGAGCTGTCTGCTTATTTTGTGAACATCGGCGCAGTAGGCACAAAGGTTGCCAGCGTTTCCGCAGATGTTTACAACGCCATCATCGATTCCAACCTTGCCACTACAGCCAAGGGTTCCACAGTCAATATCGACCGTGAGGAAGTGACCATGTTCAAGGGCTTCGTCATTGAGCAGATCCCGGCAGGAGACTTCGCAAAGACAACAGTTGTGGGTGAAGAGAGCAATACACAGTATGCTGACTGCATCTATGCATATATCCAGCACATCGGCAAGGCTTTCCTCGGCATCAACACTGCCCGTACCATCGAGTCTGAAGACTTCGACGGCGTCGCTCTGCAGGGTGCCGGCAAGGGCGGCCAGTGGTGTCCGAACGACAACCAGAAAGCAGTAGCTAAGGTTTACACTACAGGAGCATAATCGGCTCCTGTCACATGGAGGTTAGATTATGTACAAAGTACTGAAAATGTTCGACGACCTTCTGGATCCGGTGAAGTCTACCAAGGCCGGGGTCGTCTATCGCAGGTATGAGGTGGGGGATATCTATCCCAGGAAGGGATACAATCCCTCCGCTTCCAGGATCCTTGAACTTGGCACTGCACAGAACCGTCTGGGTGCTCCTCTGATCGAGATCACCAAAGAGCAGGCCGATGCCCTGCTGGGTCCTGTTGAGGAAAAGCCGAAGAAGAAAGTCGCAAGGAAGAAAAAGGCTAAGGCTGAACCCAAAGAGTAGGAGGTGGTCCCATGCTTCAAGATGTTTTAAATCTCCTTGGGTTCAGTGAGGACGACATTGACACCGTTGAAAGGCTGAAGGTCATTATAGCATCGGTCCAGCAAAGACTCCTCCTGCTGATCGGAGGCACTGAGGTTCCCGATAAGCTGTCGTATATCGTTACGGAGGTCTCTATTTCAAGGTACAACAGAATCGGTTCGGAGGGCGTCTCTTCCCACTCGGTGGAGGGGGAATCGATGACTTACATCGAGGATGACTTCGCACCATACAAGACCGAGATCGAGGCTTATCTGACCTCCGAGAGCGGAGGCACGAAAGGTGTGGTGAGGTTCTTATGAGATACGATAAGGAAGTGTTCTTTGAGAAGATCACCCCAGGGACCTATGACGAATCAACAGGGGACTATGGTGAGGATTCTGTTGTTTCCGAGAGAAGGCTGGCTTCGGTCTATGACACAAGGCAGGAGACCATGCAGATCGTCTACGGAGGCGTCAAGAGAGGCTCCCTGACCATCCATCTGCAGAACCACTACGACAAGCCCTTCGACCGGATCCGCATCGGTGGCCTGTCCTACCAGGTCGACTATCGAAGGAAGTTCCGGATCAAAGAGTCTTTCGTGGTTTCGGAGGTGGAATGATGAGATCGAAAGAAAGTCTTGTCTACTTCGACGATAAGGGAATCCATGAACTCACGGTGAAACTCACCAGCAACATGAACCTCGATGCGGTCAGAACCATCGTCAAGAACAATGGATCTAATATGCAGAAGAAGGCCGTCAGGAACTCCCCTGTCGGATCCGAAGCAAGCACCGGTATCAAGGGATACAAGGGCGGCCACTTGAAAGGGTCCAACCGCTTGGAAATCAAGAATAACGGTCTGACCGCAAGAGTGTACAACACGGCGGAGTATTCCGGATACGTTAATTTCGGAACCCGGTTTATGGATGCCCGGCCCTTTATGACCGACGCTTTCAACGAGCAGAAGGTAAAATTTAAAGCTGACCTGCAGAAATTAACGAGGTGACAACATGGATCCGCAACAGGAATTATTCACTGACCTTCTGGTCAGAATCGAAAATCTGGGATATGACGTTTACGACGGGTCTATGCCGCCAGAATCCGCGTCATATCCTTTTGTATATGTGGCAGACAGCCAGCTGGTGGATGATAGGAGATACAAGGATGCCGTCTTCGGAAACGTGTTCCAGACAGTCCATATCTGGCATAACAATCCCCGCAAGCGGGGAACCGTCTCCGCCATGCTTTTGGCTGTCAAGGAAGAAGCGAGGAAGATCGAGTTCACGAACAGATTCTACTGGGAATTAAAGAACGTGACCCAGAGGATACTGGCAGACGACTCGACAGACCGCACGCTTCTCCACGCCGTTTTGGAACTAGAATTTAAGTTTAATTAATGAGGTGAAATTATGAGATTTGATTTACAGTTATTCGCCGCTGAGAGCGGAAAGAAAATCATTTACCTGTACCGCCCGCTGTCCAAGGCAGCTACCATGGACGGCACACAGATCGCATTTGTAACCGAGAACGAGAGGACCAAGTCCAAGGACGCAGATTCCACTGCCACAAAGGACGGTTCCATCCGTACACCGGGAGCCATGGAGCAGGAGATCACCTGTACATCCATCCTGGATTCTTCTGACACCATGATCGAGACCCTCGAGGATGCCCTCGATGATGACGAGCTCATGGAGATCTGGGAGGCAGACCTCACCCGTCCAGGCACCGGTAGCAACAAGTTCAAGGGCCGTTACTTCCAGGGCTATCTCACCGAGCTCACAAAGACATCTCCTGCAGAGGACATGGTAGAGGTTTCCCTGACCTTCGGCATCAATGGAAACGGTCAGAAGGGTGATGTCACAGTCACAGCTGCGCAGCAGGATGCAGCAGGCTATGTGTTCAAGGACACGCCTAAGACAGGAGTATAAGATAATCTGATCAAATAAACGCAGGGCGGGGCAAGGTCTCCGTCCTGTTTTGTGTAAAGGAGGTAGAAACCATGATGGAACTGACGATTGACGGCAACGTATATATTTTTAATTTCGGCTACGGATTCATGAAGGAGCTCAATCCCAAGGTAAAGCAGCCTGTGGACGGCATCCCCGGGAAAGTCGAAGAGATCGGCATGAAGTATGAGATTGCAAGGCTCTTAGACGGCAACATCGAGGCCTTGGTCAACATCCTGATGGCTGCCAACAAGGGACAGACTCCGAGGCTGACACAAAAGGCTATGGAGGCATTTATCGAGGATCCCGACACAGACATTGATGAGCTGTTCGATACGGTCAGGGATTTTTTATCCAAAGCGAATGTTACACGGAGGGAGACCCAGAACCTGCTGAAACTCATGGAGGAGCAGTAGAGCCTTCTGAACCAGTCAACATCTACGACGAGGTGGCCGTCAATTGTTTTCGTTTCTTCGGGTTCACCTCTTTTGCTGAGGTCGACAATCTGACCCCGCACCAGTACAGGCTGATGGTAAGAGCCTTAAGGCTCAGACAGGTTGACGAGGACTACAAGAGCCACTGGCTGGCCTACAATACTTTTCAGGCGTCGGCCAAAAAGAAACAGGGCAAGAGCGAAGTTGCCGTTTATAAAACTTTCAGAAGTTTCTTCAACTATGAAGAAGAACTGAAGAAGGCAGAGAAGGAACTGAGCGGCCCTGACGATAAATTTAAGGATTTAATAGCATACAAGAAACGGAAGGAAGGTGAATCTGATGGCTGAATCCTACAGCGTTGAGGCGGTCTTATCAGCCAGAGACAGCGGTTTTACATCCGCAATGAGAAACGCCAAAAATTCCGTATCGTCACTGGGAAAGATAACCAGTGGATTGAAATTCGGTGCATTGATGGCGGCGGGAGGAAAGATGTTTACCACCCTTGCCAGCGGTGCCAAGGGGTTTGTGAGTGAACTCAATGCCTCACAGGCCACGTGGAAGACCTTCGAATCCAACATGAAGAACTTCGGCAAGTCATCCCAGACCATCAAGAAGGTCAAGGGAGATCTGCAGGATTTTGCCACTAAATCCATTTACTCTGCCTCTGACATGGCGGGGACCTACTCACAGTTAGCTGCAGTTGGTACCAAGAACACCACGGACCTGGTCAAGGCTTTCGGTGGTTTGGCTGCAGCGGCTGAGAACCCGCAGCAGGCCATGAAGACCTTGAGCCAGCAGGCCACACAGATGGCCGCCAAGCCAAAAGTCCAGTGGATGGACTTCAAGCTGATGATGGAGCAGACGCCCGCCGGTATCGCCCAGGTGGCGAAGGCAATGGGGAAAAGCACAGAGCAGTTGGTGAAGGACGTCCAGGATGGCAAGGTAAAAACGGAAGACTTCTTCAATGCCATGCGTAAGGCAGGCGGAGAAGGCACTGCACTGAACAAAATGGCCACACAGTACAAGACCATGGGGCAGGCAATAGACGGCGTCAAGGAATCCCTGACGACCAAACTGCAGCCTGCTTTTGATGTGGTCAGTGATTACGGAATCAAGGCTATCGGAAAATTTGAGGGAGTGTTAGGCAAGATTGACGGAAACAAGATTGCCAAAGTGCTCTCCGCAGGACTGTCAAAATCCTCGTCCGTCGCTTCGAAGGTTTTCAGCAAGATCGCACCTGTCGCCGCTTCTGCGGGTAAGACGCTTTACAATTTTGGTAAGGCTGTCTTTGATGTGGGCAGGTCGATCGCTACGAACAAAACCGTGGTCGATGGCTTCAAGACAGCACTGTCCACCCTTGGTAATGGAGTGACCAAGGTATCGGATTTTTTAAACAAACACTCAGAAACGATCGGCAAGGTGGCTCCTGTCATAGCGGCCGCCGTTGCGGGTTATATCGGCCTTAACAAGGCCACCAGCATATTGGGCAACGTGGGAGCAAAGAGTGCCACCACAGGCCTCTCTGGCATCTCCACGGCCCTCAATAAGCTGAACCCCACCGGAGTGCTGGCCCTTGCTGGTTCGGTGGGTACATTTGTGGCAGCCCTCGGTGCAATGAGTGCCATGAGGGGCATGATAATCCCGTTCCTCAGTGGACTGGTTGGAGTGTTCGGACAGGTGATGGAAGTCATCCGGGCCAACACAGATGTCATCCTGACACTGGTGAATGGAGCCCTCACTG
>Ga0326512_10003349_pt1 | contig 11790 bp, 14 predicted proteins | sample 1_2617_0518_D_FD_203652 | JGI IMG/M metagenome (GOLD analysis project Ga0326512, IMG submission 203652) | Bovine rumen microbial communities from UC Davis, California, United States - 1_2617_0518 | ecosystem: Host-associated > Mammals > Digestive system > Stomach > Rumen | place: USA... | reverse complement strand
CCACCCGGGCGAAAAAATCACCCTTGGGTTTTCATTCTGCCCAGCCGAACGGTCAGTTCCCTGCAAAAGCTTGAAGATAAACTCCCTGCCTGCTTCTATCCTGAACCCGATCCCCGCCCAGTCGCAAAGGGTGCAGATAACATCAGAAAGATTTTCGTAATCAAGACATTTGTACCCGTCATCAGAAATCCCAACAACATCATTCGCATCGAAAATCATAGGCATTTGCCTTACTTCGTCAACACTTTTTATGATGTTCTGATCCAGAAAATACCCGATACATTCGGCAGTTGTCCCCGATTTTGACTGTTCGGGCAAAGCAAGCCTCTGAGCCAAAAGCCCGCCAAGATCAGTTCCCGAGAGTGTTATCCCTGCCGACTCATCGTATTTTATGTTTTTGATAATAAGCCAGTCGCCGTCATAATGGATTATGTCGTTGAGCCTGATAATTCCTAAATATTCGGGAATAAAATGCAGGAGCAGAGTAAACTCCCCCGCTCCCGCAAATTTTGCTGTATAGCTGTAGCTTTTTATTTTGTTTGTATCCAGCTTTGCAAGCTGAGCAAGCGGCGTGCTGCCGTCGGGAGCATTAAAAAATCTTGCATACATTTCACATCACCCCCGCCGCAAGTTCCTTGAATTTAACAGTAAAAGAGGACTGCATACAGTATAAATAATTGACCCCGGGTTCAAGAAAAAACTCATCAAGTGCCGCACTTGCATACAGCAAATTGTTTTTGTTGCTTCCGTTTTCGTCAACGACCTTAAAATTCCGTGTATTAACGGTCAATTCATGATCCGGAGATGAGTCTACAGAAAATGAAGCCGCCTGACCGCTTGTTTTGCTTATAGTCCGGGACCACTCGTACTGCGGCAGGACAAGCACCGGCGAAACCGGTATCATACCCGGATTATGCACAGCCGTAGCGACATTTGCCGGAACGGTTACAACGATATCTTCATACCCTTTTTCCCAGTAGGGATAATCCGCCTGAAAATTTACAGTCCACCTGAGAACGCTTCCCGACCGTTGGAAAACGGGCATAGCGTTGGGGTAAGCTTCTATCGTGTAGATCATGTCATCCTCATCAAGAACAGTCAGCAGGCCTGTTCTAAGCGGAGTAAAGACCCTTTCAATTTTTCTGAGAATAAGATCATTTCCGCCCCTGCAATAAAAAGCAAATTCAGCGGTAATAGTCTTTCCGCTGTCCCCAAGAAAAGAAGTATACTGCCCGGGACTGCCGATAATGCCATCGGAAGTAAACCGCCCCGTAATTCCGAAGGTATTGATTTTTTCGAAATAAAGCGGAAACTTTTTCCCGAAAGCAATTTCCTCACCGTAGCAGTTTTTGAATATAACTTTTTTGATCCTCAATTTTATCACACCCCTTTCATGGCATAAAAATACCGCATTTTTCAGTAGATTTGTCGGATGAATTGGTCGTAGCTCATGCCGAAGCCACCGGCGATGTATTGTATGTTCTGAGTGCGTGTGCTGTTGTTGACTATCTGGGAAGATGACTGGGAACCGCTGATTTTTGCAAGATAAAAGGACGCATCCTCAAGCACCTTGTTGAGCCGCTCAATTGCCTGAGTATTTTTGCTGATCCCGGCATTAGCCTGCTCCTGAAGCTGAGTCTTTTTCAGTTCAAGATCACGCTCATAATCAGCCTTCGCCTGTTCGTTGAGAAGATCCTGCTTTCGCCGCAGAAGCGAATCCTTTTCGATCTGCGTCATTCTCCTGCCGTTGTAGAAGATCTCGTCCTCAATGTCCCTGATCTCTTTTCTCCGCTTTTCGTCCTCTTCCTTCTGCTGACGTTTCTTTGCTTCATCATCAAGAGCTTTCAGCTTTTTGTCAAGGTCGTTTTTGATGTTGTCGCTTGCTTTTTGGTAGCTTTCTATCTGCCCTTTGACAAGCTTTTCATAAGCGGCTTTTGCGAGATCAAGGTCTTTTTGACGAAGCTGAGCAGTCATGCTGTAAAGCTTCTGACGGATGTTGTAGGACTCGTCAGCGGTAAGCTGTTCCTCACGGAGTATTTTTTCATACTCGGCTTTCAGTTCCTTGTCGTTTATTTTTCCGAGCTGATGAACACGCTCCACAAGACTCAGACGCGCGGCGGCACTGGTGTTTCCCGTGCCGATCTCGTCCATCCAGCCCCATGTCCACTCCTGCGATGCGGGAGAAGATGAAGTCTGTGAGGGAGTGTAGTTGTTGTTTGCGTTGGTGTTGCCGTTGTTGTTGCCGCCGTAATCATTGATGCTGAATTTTCCCACCGCTGCTATAGCTTTGCCATAAGCAGCGATCAGATCCTTTCCCCTGTCAAATTCATTGTTAAGACCGGCAAGCTGCTTTTTGAGGTTTTCGATCTCGGACCCATTCTTTTTATTTGCCGCAGCCTGATTCAGCTTTGCCTGAACAGAGTCTCTTTGAAGCTTAAGTTTATCCTGTTCCAGTTCTATCTCTTTGCGGGCGTTATCAAGACTTTGTATAAGCTCCTGTTTTTTAACTTCAAACAAAAGCTTTATAACATCCTTCTGAGCCTGTAGATTACCGTTTGCATTAATTATCTGAGCCGCATATTCCGGATATTTTTCGGTAAGACTTAAAAGTGTATCAAGACTCATCTGCTGACCTTCACCAAGCTGTTTGAAGGTGGTTGCAAGACTGTTCATTTCGTTTCGGACAGAGGAAGATGCTTTGGCAATTTCCGCAAGCTTTTCACTCAATGTTTTTGCATCCCAGGCAGCTTTTTTATATTCTTTTTCAGCTGCTTTTACATCTTCTTTAAGCCCTACCTGTTCAGTCCTGAGCTGCGCCAGCTTTTCTTTGGCTTCTTCAAGCTGCTGACCTTTAATTATAGCGTCCTCGTCTGTTATATCAGGCTTGTTGAGTTCCTTTCTCAGTTTTTCGATTTCATCCTGAGTATTTTTGATCTTGGTCCTGTTATCCTCAAGAGCCCTGTTTGCGTTTGTCAGCCTTTCTTGTAAATAATCTGCCGCCTCTCCCGTATTACGGAAAAGTTCATAAAAGCCTTTCAGGTCATACCCCTCTTCACCGTTCAGCATCTTATCAGCATACGCTTGAACATCATCCACAGCGTCCCCGACTTCTTCGAGCTTGCCCTTGACTCCGTCCAAAGCTGCGCCTGATGAATTATTAGCCGCAGCTTGCTCATTCTGAGCTTTAACAGTTTCTTCAACTTTATCTGCATATAAATCCACAGATTCAGAAGCTTCATCATAAACAGATTTTAGACTTGAAAGCTCTGTTCTGAACTCTTCAAACTTTTTTGTTACATCAGTTATTCTGCCGCTGCCCTCTTTTCCGCCAAGAAGTACATACTCATCCAGTTCGTCCTTGTGTTGAGCATAATAATCCTTTGCCTTGCTTTCAAGAGCCGCATATTCAACAGAAGCCTTTGTTCTGGTTTTTACTGCATCCCCATATAATTCGGTTGCCGCCTGCACTTCTGCCTGCTGTTTAAGCTTTTCTATGTACTTATCTATTTCATCCGTAAGGTCACGGTATTCACCGGCTTCATCTTTCAGATCTTCTATATTTTTGCCCATGCTTTTAGCCAGCTGTTCGGCAATATTATTCATAAGAAGCTGCTGACCTTCTGTTTTATCAGCCTGTGTTCTGAGTTCTTCATACTCTTTTCCCAAAGCATCCAGCTGTGCTGCTGTTGCCTGCGCATTCGCTATAGTATCACTGTAATGATTTTTGGCGCTGTCAAGCTGATTATTACATTCTTCTATTGCTCCTTTAGCCCTGTTAAGCTCGTCAGCATATTCTCCCGTTGACCTTGCGGAAGTATCAGTAATAGCCGAATAGCTCACCAAAGCCCCCACTAAAAGCCCGATAGCCGAAACAACAAGCCCTATAGGGTTAGCCGCCTGAACAGTATTAAGAGCTGCCTGAGAAGCAGTTGCTTCATCCGTAGCGACTTTTTCCCCGGTCTTTGCAGCAGTCAGAGCGGTCGTTGCCTGAGTGATACCTTTTATGATACTTTGTATGCCGAGTGCTGCCTTGTACGACCCTACAGCAGTCGCAGCCGCAACAAAAATCGGCACAATAATATCCATGTGATTAATAAGAGTATCAAGTGCCGGAACAACGCTATTTGTCACAAACTTTACAAGGTCACGCAGTGGAGTTTCCCCGCTGTCATAGATTTTAAGAGCGAGTTCTTCAAAAGCGGACTGCATAGTTTTCAGATCGCCGCTGAGATTGTCGGACATAGTTTTCGCCATACCCTCAGACGTTCCGTCACACTCTTCAAGAGCCTTTGTGTAGTCACTGAAAGAAGCACCCGCTTCTTTTGCTTTGTCCGAAAGCCCCGCCATCATAGTTTGAAAAGCATTAAGTTGATTCTGCCCTGCTATCATCTTACCCAGATTGGCTTGCTCTTCTTGAGTAAGACCCTGCCACGTTTGAGCCAGACTTTCAAGTATAGAAGACATACTTTTCATGTTGCCTTCACTGTCATAGATGTAAACGCCGTATTCTTCAAGCGCAGTGGCACATCCCTTTGTATCGGTAGCAAGTCTTGTCATAACGGCATTGAGAGAGGTACCCGCTTCACCGCCTTTAATGCCTGCATTCGCCATGGTCATAAGGGCGGCAGTAACATCCTCAACGCTGTACCCCATAGCACCCGCGCCTGCCGCGCAGTTCTTGTAAGCTTCACCAAGCTGTTCAACATTGGTGTTGCTGTTTGACATAGCGTAAGCCATAACGTCAACAAAATGGGAACTGTCCTGAGCCGAAAGCCCGAAGGCGGTTATGTAGTCGGTAACGATATCGGAAGCTTGTGCAAGGTCCATGTTTCCGGCAGCAGCCAGATCAAGCACCGATCCTAAAGATTCAATACTCTGCTGAGTGTCCCACCCCGCAAGAGCCATGTATTTAAGAGCCTGAGCGGATTCGGAAGCAGAGAATTTTGTAGTCGCACCGTATTCTCTTGCAGTCTGTTCAAGCAGCTCCATTTCCTCAGCGGTTGCCCCTGAGATCGCCCCTACTTCGGACATAGAAGCGGTAAACTGTTCGCCTGTTGCAATTACGGATTTGCCGATCTCAAGCAGCTTACGCCCGAGAGCCTCAAGCCCGTCACTTGCGAGGTTTGCGATAGTCGCCTTGAGAGTAGCCCACTCCTTGTTGTTGCCTGCAATTTCCTTTGATAAGTCGGAGATAGTTCCCTTGATAGCCGCCTGTTCGGTTTTAAGCTGAGCAAGCTTTACCTTTTCGCTTTCGATGGTATCGTTGAGAGCTTTAAGCTTTTTGGTCTGCTCTTCGTCAAGCTTACCATTTTCCTTTTGTTCCTTTTCGAGCTTTTTAATTTCCTTCTGAGCGTCGGAAATGACCTTGTTGCAGTCTTTTTGACGGTATTGATTGTTGACCAGCTCCTTGTTAGCCTTTTCAAGAGCCTTGACCATATCGTCAACGCCCTTTTTAAACCCGGAGCTGTCCGCTTTGAAATGTGATGTATAACTTCTTCCGTTTGCCAAAATATCACCTGCTTTCAGTCTTCTTTGTCAAAAAGTCTGACCTCGACGGGCATTTCTTTCAGGCCTTTGGCTTCAAAGTATTTGTCTATCCGCTCATGTAAGTCCTTGTAGCTGCTGTTCCAGAATTGTCCTTCGGACATACCCATAATGTCAACGCAGATTGCCCGCATATGTCCCTCATCAGCGGCACTTTCCTGTTTTTCGTCAGAATGATCCTGAACGTCGGGCATAGCTTTCAAAAGAGCGTCAGCGATCTCAGCCCTGAGCGCAGGAAGATCAGCGGCTTCGATACTCTGCCCGAGCCTGAACAGATCAGGGCGAACCCTGTCAAAACTGCGCCTGATAACAGCCTTTCTGTTCCACGGCATATCACACATAGCAGCATGAAGCAGATGCAGAACCGTGTCATGATCCCATTGATACCACTGTGTTTCAAGAACTTTTTCAAGCGGCATGAACTCCGTTTCAAGACATAATAAAGCGTTCAGGGAGTACCGGACCCGGTACTCCCTTCCTGCTATATGTATGACGCTTTCAGTTGGTAAAAGATCTTTAAGCATATTTCAGACCTCTCAGGACTGCGCCGCAGTCGTAACAGTGAAAAGCTTGTCAACAACAACGTCCGCTCCATCCTTGACAGAGATCTTTATCTCATAGGTTTTGTCGCTTGCAAGGCTGACGGTCTGAGATGCAGTAGTAGTATAATCAGAGTCGCCAACATCGGTCCATCCGGGATTCCCGCGCCTTCTGTAAGCAAAGTAATACTTGTATGGCGAGGTTCCGGCTTCTGCCGCCCCTTTCAGATAGAGAGTTCCCGGAGTCAGATCAGTAAATACGGTGATAGGATCGCCGTCACTTGTAGCCGCAAGGTATGAAGTATTTGCAAGACCGGGTGCAATAATATCAGGATCTTCAAACCACAGACGTGCAAGAGACGCACCCGCCTGAGTCGAGAGATCAACAGTTCTGCGCACACGCTTTGCGTTAAGACGCTCGCAAAGCACGAATGTACCCGAAAGAGTCGGTGTGCTGTAGGTAGTGTTGCCCTGCTTCTGCTGAACAGATTCAGTGTGCTTTGCAAAGCGTACTTTCGGCCACTTTCTGAGGGTAACGATATTTTTACCCCTGCGTGCCATAAGAGCAACACAGCAGTAAGGCGGCACTTCCTCTCCGGTCTCAACGACTGCGCCGTTGACGATACTGACCCCGTAAATGCTTGCATATTCCTCATCGGTAAGCCCGTGGATGCCGAGTGCAAGAGTCCCCGCTCCCTCATCAACGGCAGTGTCAGTAACAACACCGTCACCGTAAAGATCGGTAGTATTGTTGGCGGTGCTGTCATCATAGGTCATAAGCTTTTTTGTAAGGATAACAGGCGAACCGTAAAGCTCGTTTTCCTCATCTATCATTGGCCAGATGTAAAGTTTTTCACAGTTGTAAGTCGGTTTAAGTTTTGACATAATGAATCTTCCTTTCAAGTTTGTAGTTGTCAGTTAAAAGCTGAGATCAAAAGACAGTTCCCCGCTTTTTCTGTAGTAAGCGGGGAACTCATTGCTTTTCGAGTAAACTCCGCCCTGACGGCAGAATCCCTCATTCGTAAGCGCAGAAATAACACGATCATACAGACTGTTTACATCCTGCGCAATATAGCCGAAAATGCTTACCGTAACATGATATTCGGTCATGTCTTCCGCCCCGTCGCCAAAAAGGGCAGGCACATCATAAACATTGTAGCTTATGAAAAGCCTGTCCTCTTCACCCTCAGCAAATTCCGGCATATGGTCATAGTACGGCACATCAAAAGTACTTAGTATGCCGTCCAGTATTTCAGAAATAGTCATATTCAGCCCCCTAAGGTCTTTTCTACAGCCTTTTCAAGCTTTTGTGCGATAGTTTCTGCGGCTTCTTCCTTTTTAGCGTCAAAGCCCCTGCAGATATGCGGAATCGGGTCTATTGGTCCGATTGTAACATCGACTTCGTTTTCGCCCCTTTTTTGTTTCATGGTATCTTTACCTTTTTGTCCGGGTCTGCCGAATTCAAAAATCATTCCCACAACTCCGGGCGCAGTCTTGCCGTCGTCTTTAGCCTTGAAAGCCCCCGCCTGATACCCGACATTCACTCCCAAAACGTTGTTTCTGTTTGCATAGACACGGCTTTGCGAGATAGCTTCTGCCAGCCTTGAGGACTTTTTAGCGATCAGTGCTTTCTGCTCTTTTTCAATAAGCTTTGCGCCTTCCTTCATGCCATCACGCACCGATTTGTTAACATTTTCGTCCATCATATCAAGCTGTTTTATCAGCTTGTCAATATCTGAAAAATCAGAATCAAAGCCACTGCTCATGCCCTCACCCCCTGACGAGAGAAAGACGGACAAGCCTGTCCTTCTGAGCTCTGTTAGCCCCGTCAATGCGGTAACGTTTTCCGTCATATTCCGCATGAGTAAAGGATTCAGAGAGAAAATCACTGCGGTAGACAACAGCGAAAAGATCAATTTTCCTGCCTGCTGCTTCTGCCCTGACGGCAAAGCTGATGCCGGGCATATCCACCGAAGCCCTTACATTTTTTCTTACAGTGTCAATTGCTCCGCTGCTCCCGTATCCTGTCCGGCACTTCACAAGGGTAATAGTCTTGTTAAAAACAACTTTATTCAAAATCTCACCCCGCCTAAAGCAAATTGACCGAGTGCATAGCTAAAATAGCGGCAGACATTCTGTTCATACCCGATTCGGCGGCTTCGGGACGGTTTCCGGTTAGGAAATCGTTGCACAGCCCGAGAACAGCGATGGTAATATCCTCATGCTCGTCAAGCTGATCGTCAGTCAGACCGGTGTAACCCTTAGCCCTTGCCTTAGCAGCCGCCAGAGCCGCCGTCAGATCACGGCTGTCGCCTTCTGACAGTTCCCCGCCCTGAACAGCATACCCCAGCCATTCCCCTACAAACTGCGCAGTCAACTCCGATACGATCATATATCATCAAGTCCTTTCATGATTCTCTGCCGCCGCAAGACGGCAGAGAAATTGAAGCTTACTGAGAAGCAACAACACAGCCCTTAACGATCTTCTGAGGATCCTCAACAGTGTTGTCGAGCTCCATCCAGAGCACGAAGCCTGTAGCGTGCTGAGTAGCATATACTTCATTCAACACCTGAATGTTGGGGTCTTCCGCTATCTTTACGGCAAGTCCCGAGAAATCCCCGTAATAGAGGAAATCGTCTCCCGCGCCTGCCTGAGAGAACGCTGTCATATTGTCGCTGACGTAAACAGGCTTTCCGAGAAGAGTATATCCTGTGGGACTTGAAAAATCCTTGATAAGAAGGTAGTTACCCTGACCGTCCTTGAGCTTGCGGATAACGGTACGGGTCTTTGGGGACATAAGCCAGAACGCTCCTGCCTGAAAAGCATCGGGAACAGTATCCTGTACTTCAATAAGATAATCGCCGTTGATAGAGCCGCCTGCGGTAATTGAAACAGACTGAGTAACCGACTGTTTAAGTCCCGAAGCAGTACCGCCGAGAGTTGCTGAAGTACCGCCGTTGATAAGATAGTTTTCAATGAAAATTGCTATTTTCTGAGCCATTCTGTTGACAACGAACGAAACGATATCAAACTGACTGTTGTTGATAAGCTTTCGGGAAACCACCACAAGCGCAGCCGCCAGGAAGCCTTTAAGCTCAATGGAGCTGATCTTTACCGCAGAAGCCGTAAGGCTCGAAAACTCACTCGCAAAAGCTACAGTAATATCGCCGCTTGCAGTGTTGACATAAGGGATAGTAATATCGCCCTTGATGTAGTACTTTGTTGCAGCGCTGAACAGAGGAGAAATATTTACAACCTTGTCAATGATCTTTTTTACAATGGTTTTGGGTATAACTGCGCCGTTGTCGCCGTATACCATGTTTGCGCGTGTTTCAAGAGCTTTGTCGCCTGTAACCTGACTTCTCAGATACATTCCGAAGCTGCGGTATTCCTCGTCTTCAACACTTCCCTTTGCGCCCTCAGAGGGGCTGCCTGCGGGCTTTTTAAGCTCAAAACTTCTCGCCTCGTTCTGTCTTTCGATCTGCTTGTCAAGAGCGTCGATCTCCTTTGAGATAACGTCAAATCTTGCGCTTTCCTCATCAGTAAAGCTGCGCGCTTCATTTTCGGAAGTGTTGCAGAGGGCGGACATTTCTTCCATAAGAGCATTTCTTTTTTCTTCAAGTTTAGTCATGATACATCTTTCCTTTCCTTTTAAGAACTTCGTATTTTATTTTCTGCATCGCAAAGCGGTCAGACTTTGCGCTGTCAGACTGTTTGAAATCGAACCCGCTTTCAAAGCGGACTTCCCTGATCTCTCCGCTTTCACGCAGTTCAATGCTTGTTGCATTATAAGCGGGAGTTTTCGTAAGTACAGACACCTCGTCAAGCTCGATATCCTCAAGGGTACGCATTTCGCCGTCCTCGCTCCAACTGTCCTTTCTGCATCGGAAGCCGAAGCTCCAGCCTGTAAGCCTGCCTTCTCTTCCGGCTTTGATGATCTCCTTGTCGGTGATCACAGCCTTTGCATGAAGCCCGATATTGTCCTCACGCAGTTCAAGCCCTGAGCTTGTATCGCAGATAGTTCGTTCATGGTCAAGCATAAGCCTTACGACTCTGCCGCTTTCGAGAGCCTTTCTGAAAGTCCCCTGCCGAACGAGTTCTTTGAACGGCTTACCGCCCACACGGTGCAGAACTCTTGATTCACGCTCAACAGCATTAACATACCCGCTTATCTCGGCGCTGTCCGTACCCCTCATCTCAAATTCCATCCAATTCACCTCCCTTCAATAAAGTGTGAAGAGTGGAGTGTGGAATTATATGACCTGTCAGCTTTTTCTCTTAACAACGAAAAAAGCATCCGCGCCATTAATTCCACTTTCCACTTTCCACATTCCACATTAATTCGGGCTTTGCCCTGCAATTGCTTCCTGACTCATTTTCATGATCTCCGATAGCGTCATACTTCCACCCCCCTCGTAAACGTGTGAAGTGTGAAGAGTGGAGAGTGAAGTTATTTATTGACCTCTGACTGCTCTCCGCTGACTTTCACACCGTCTGCGGGCGTGGAAATAAACTTTCCGTCCGCAATAATGCTGATGTACGGATATGTATACATCGTCCGCTTGTACAGGATATAACACGGCTTCCAGACCTGCTCCGTTTCCGGATTAAGGTTACATTCAAGCCGGTTTGCAAGATATTCGCCCCGCTTCGGCTCTATCTTATGCGTTATGGGGTCACGGTACAAGACCAGCTCCCTCTCAAGCACAGAATTAACGAAGTCGCTTTCGCTTACTCCCAGCATCTTACTGACCTTTGCAATATCAGCCGCAAGATCGTATTTTATGTTGAACATATCTTTTTACCTCTCTTTATTTTCTCTCTAATCGCCCGTCTTTTCAGCTTTTCGGCGGCATCGATACAATCGTCATACTGTTCCTTGTACAACTGTATTTTTCCGCTGTACAAGCTACGAAGCGAAGGGCTTTTTGTTTCCCTTCGCTTCTTTCTGAACTCTTTTATTTTTTCTTCCGTGAGCCTTGCAGTCTCGTAGTACTCCTCCGCCCACTCGTCATAGGTCATGCTGTTTCCTCACTCTCTTACAACCACTGTTGCATTAACATAAGTTGTTTCTTTTCCGTCGATGATCACTCTTACTTTTTCGCCGCTGTACCAGACTGTGCATTCACCTTTGTATTCTTCAATGACATTACCGTTCTGGTCGTAAACTGTCAGCTGTTTTTCTGCCGTCTGATCTGCGCCTGATTCAGCAATACCTATCACACACGGCACAGCAATAGCCGCCAGAATAGCAAGTATCGCCACAATAACAACTACTTCCACTAAAGTAAGTCCACGTTTATTCATACCGTCACTTCCTTTTCCAGAAAGCAATAATCAAACCGATAACCAGAATGAACAGTACAAGCGCCGCATATATCCAGATAGGCGCAAGCACCCATACCCAGCTCCATTCGATCACGCCGACAATTTTCATAATGATAAATGCCACTCCCAGCAGCACTACAAAAAATCCAGTGCAGCTCACTCCGCTGCTGTTATTGCTGTTGTTATTCATGTTTTATCTCCTTTCACGGTATAACAAAACCGCCCTGTTTTAAACAAGACGGTAATTTATTAGATTTTAAAAGCCGTTTTTGCGGATTTTCCGTAAATTTGCCGTTTAAAATACGATCTCTCCTGTCATTTCGAGGAACGGAGTGACGAGAAATCTTTGCAGCAAGGCTGCTTTCGTGAAAAAGATTC
>Ga0326512_10003348_pt1 | contig 11793 bp, 6 predicted proteins | sample 1_2617_0518_D_FD_203652 | JGI IMG/M metagenome (GOLD analysis project Ga0326512, IMG submission 203652) | Bovine rumen microbial communities from UC Davis, California, United States - 1_2617_0518 | ecosystem: Host-associated > Mammals > Digestive system > Stomach > Rumen | place: USA: California... | reverse complement strand
CGTGAAATCAAAAAGGAGCTGGACATGAAATACTTTATGAACAAAACACTGCTTGCGTCTTGCAGCATTGCTGCCGCGGTGTTTTTTGCCTGCGGTGACGACACTTCGTCCAATTTTAATGATGAAGGCTCGACGGTCTTGCCGGATACGCTAGAATCGTTTGTCGATTTGCAGAACTATACTTGCGGAGCGGCCCAAAAATGCAAGGGCGTTTACGTTATGGATATGGGCTATGGCGTTTGCGATGGCAAAGGCGGCTGGGTATACGGTAGCTTGATTTACGATATGGATTGCGGTATCGATTACGTGCCCGGCTTCGACAACCCGCGTGTTTCTTCTAGTTCCGTTGTCGAAGATGTTGTTTTGTCCAGTTCTTCCGTTGTCGAAGAACCTAGCAGCTCGAGCGGCCCGAAGTACGAAATAAAGGAGAAGTGCACTACGGCTAATCCGTGCGAAGGTTTGGTCAGGAACGATGTGAGCACGTGGCACTTTACCCGCAAGGATGCTTTCGGCGATCCGGCCCAGTATACCTATGTGGCAGAGGGCGACGAATTGCACCTCACGATTGTCCATGCGGACGGCCAGTCGAATACGCAGGTCTTTACGATGTACAAGATGACCACCGAAGTGGGCGTGGAAATGGCGTTCAGTGCGGTCCGTAGCACCTGCCAAGATGGCAATGACGGCGATGCCGGCGAACAGGTTTGCGTGATGGATACCGTCTTGGTGGCTGACTAATTAGGCGAATCGCCAAAAAATAGGGGGCGTCTATCCGCCGCTAGAAGGAGGTGGCGGAGTAGACGGAAGCCCGGCTCAAGGAGGAGAGCCGGGCTTTATTATTTTTGCCGTTTTTTGTTTATTCTAGGAAACAGAAATTGACGGGGCTCACCCTCATGCGGGGGCTTTTTTAGGTATATTCTGGGTATGAATACCTTTAAAAGCGCTTTTTCCTTGGCGGTTCCTGCCGCCATCTCTTTTTCTGTAGCTTCTGCGTTTGCCGCTCCCCTGGTGAACCAGCTGGGCTTTGCCCCCGATGCCGAAAAGACGGTCGTTTTCCCCGGGAGCGACGCGAATGGGCTCGAGGTCCGGGACCTTTCCGGAAAGACGGTGTTAAAGATTAAGGCCCCGGATGTGTACGACTGGGAATACAGCGGCGAAGAGGTGCAGACCTTCGATATTTCGGCGGTAAAGAAGCCCGGTACCTACCGCCTGTTTCGCGGTGGCGAATACGTGGGGACCCCGATTGTGGTGGGCAAGAATGTCTACGATGAACTGGTGAAGGCGAGTCTCAAGTGGTTCTACTACCAGCGTTCGAGCATGGCGCTCGAGCCGCAGTATGCGGGCAAGTGGGCGCGCGCCGCTGGCCACAAAGACGACAAGGTCATTATTTACGGTACCGACAAGGCTACAGGCGGCAAGGGTGCCGGAAAGACCATCAAGTCGGCGCGCGGCTGGTACGATGCAGGCGATTACGGCAAGTACATCGTGAACTCCGGCATCACCGTTTTTACGCTGCTCGAGATTTACGAACATTTTCCGAAGTATGCGGATTCGCTTACCTGGAACATCCCGCGCGAGTTCCCGAAGTACCCGGAGCTCTTGGAAGAGGTGCGCTATAACCTCGATTGGATGCTTACCATGCAAGACAAGGACGGCGGCGTTTACCACAAGGTTTCGACGCTCAAGTTCAGCGGTAGCGTGATGCCCGAAAACGACAAGGCCTTGCGCTATGCGATTATCAAGAACGTGACGGCGACGCTTGATTTTGCCGCGGTGATGGCGCAGGCGAGCGTCGTCTACGCGTATGTCGACAAGGCTTATGCCGACAAGATGCTCAAGGCGGCCGAGAAGGCTTACGCCTGGGCGAAGAAGAATCCGGAAGCTTTCTACAAGCAGCCCGATGACGTACAGACGGGCAGCTACGCCCCCGGTGACGAGAACGGCAAGGACGAATTCCGCTGGGCGGCCGCGGAACTGTACCGCGCGAAAGCGGTTGCCGGAGCGAAGGCGGACAAGGCGGCGGGCGAATACCTGAACGACTTGAAGGCGAATGCTTTTACTGCGAATGGCGCCTGGTGGGGCGACGTGAACATGCTTGCGGCGTTCCGCGTGGCGCTTGATTCCGCGGATTTTGATGCCGAGTTGGTTGCTGCCGCGAAGAAGGTGGTACTGAACGAGGCGAACAACCTGCGTGCCGTGGGCGATACGAGCGCCTACCGCCTGCCCGCTTTCCCGTGGAGCTGGAACTGGGGTTCTAACAGCGCGATGGCGAACAACGGAATCGTGCTGGTGCATGCGTACCTGCTTACCGGCGACAAGAGCTACATCGATGGCGCCCAGCAGTGCCTCGATTACCTGCTCGGCAAGAATCCGCACGATATTACCTACGTCACGGGATTCGGTTACCGCAGCCCGCACAACCCGCACCACCGTCCGAGCGAATCCGACTTCGTAGACGATCCGGTGCCCGGCATGCTCGTGGGTGGCCCGCACCTCGGCAAGCAGGACATCAACCTCGACGGCAAGGAAAGCTGGAAGTGCCCGAACTATGCCGCTGCCGACAAGCCCGCGCTTGCCTACATCGACAACCGCTGCAGCTACGCGACGAACGAGGTGGCCATCAACTGGAACGCGCCTCTCGCTTACCTCGCCGCAGCGCTTGAAGCGATTTATAACAAGTAGGCGTTAAACGCCAGAAAAAGAGATGCAATCCTGGGCCGCGATTTCTATATTCTCGCCCATGATTCACCCGTCCGCATTCGTAAGCCCGCAAGCCAACGTCCACGAGTCCGCTGTTATTGGCCCGTGGTGCCTTGTGGACGCCGGTGCGGAAATTGCCGAAGGCGTTATTCTTGAATCCCGCGTCCACGTGTACGGCGGTGTATCCATCGGCAAGGGGACCCACGTTTTTGACGGTGCCGTTCTCGGCGCCCCGCCGCAAGACTTGAAGTACGGCGGTGAGCCTACGCGTCTTGAAATCGGCGAAGACTGCATTATCCGCGAGTACTGCACGCTGAACCGCGGGACGGTCCAAGGCGGCGGATGCACCCGTGTGGCCGACAAGGTGCTGATCATGACGTATTCGCATATCGCCCACGATTGTGAAATCGGCAGGGGCGCGGTCATAGCGAACAGCTGTCAGCTGGGAGGCCATGTGCGCATCGGCGAGTATGCGACTATTGGCGGCGTGACGGGAATCCAGCAGAGGAACCAGGTGGGCGCCTACGCTTTTGTGGGCGGTACGCACAAGGTGGACCGCGATGTGCCTCCGTGCGTGAAGGCGTCCGGCAACCCGATTCGCTACGGCGCGCTGAACCTGCATGCCTTGCGCCTGCACCCTGAAGAATTCCCCGAAGAACGCATTCTGAACCTGCAGCGCGCCTACCGCATGCTTTACCGCAGCGGGCGCCCCGTCGCCGAAGTTGTCGAAGAATTGAAAAAGGGCCCGGAACCCTTGTTCCGAGCCTTTTTCGACGATCGTTGGGGCGGTAGCCTTATTCGGCCTTGAGACCGAAGGCTTCCGGGAATCCCGGGTACCAGGTGCCGCCTTGCTTGTTGTAGGCCTCGAAACCGCCGACACCGGCAAAGCCCCAGTAGTGCCATGAAATTTCGAAGGATTCTGCGGCCTTGATAACGTCGCGGGCCCAGATGGCCTTGTACTTGTCGCTGGGTCCCTTTTCGCGGCAGGGGCCGGTCTGTCCGGAAATTCCGAATTCACCCATGTTCATGGGGATAAAACCTCCGTTCTTGTCCGGATAGTACTTCTTGGCGGTGATTACATAAGACTTGAAGTCGGCGCCTGCAGTGATGGCGAAGGCATCGTCGCCCTTGCATTTGTACTGGTCGCTGTGGCCCTGGTGGCTGTAGCTATACGGTTCGTAGTAGTGGCCGCTGAAGATGATGTTGCCGTCTTGCGGGAGCTTGAGCGTGGCGAGGTCGGCAAATTTCGCGGCATGGTAGGCTTCGAACATGATGGTCTTGCCCTTGGCGTGCTTGCGGATGGCTTCGTAGCCGGCCATGAGAAGCTCGCTGACGACATTGGGTTCCGGAATCGTGGGCTCGTTCAAGATGTCAAATACCAGGAGGGAATCGGGGAATTCCTTGTCCATTTCCTCGGCCACTTGTTCCCAAAGGGCGGCGAAGTGGTTCTTTTCCTTGAGGTACTTGGCGCTTTCAAGGGAGTCGCCCTTGACGTAGTCGCTGCCGTACGCGGAAAGCTCTATATAGTGGTGGAAGTCGAGAACGACGGCGAGTCCGTGGCTGATGGCGAGGCGGATGTCTTCCTTGACGCCTGCCAGCTTGTCGGGGTCTACGGTATGGGAACCGTAGTCGGAATCCGTCTGCCAGCGGACGGGGAGGCGGATGGAATTGAAACCGGCCTTCGCGATAATCTCGAAGTATTCGTCCTTGATGCAGTTGCTCCAACCGCAGTCGCCGTTGGATCCCGTACCGTCTGAATCCCAGGAGTTGCCAAGGTTGATGCCCTTGCCGAGCCTCTTGTTCATGGCACGGCCCTTGGAATAGTCGACGGCGACGGCATGAATTTCATCTTCGCCGTTATTGGTCCCGTCATCTTCGGCTACGGTAGGCTTGCTTCCGCTATCGCAGGCAAAGAAAAAGGCGCACAGGGCGAGGGGCAAAATTTTATTCAGTTTCATGGAATTCCTCGTGAATTGTTTCCTTTTACAAACATATACAAAAATATTTATACATAGCAGATTGAAAAAAATAAAGTGTATACACTTGAAAACTCAAAAATAAACAAAAAAACTTGTATTTTCATTTTTTTCTCACGATTGGGTCTTTTTTTTGTCATGGACCGGACCCAGACCTTTCAAAAACAAGTTATATTATAGCCTATCCGAATTTGGAGAGTTTTATCGATTATGAATGGAAATCTCAAAAAAGCCATTTGGAAGTGCACTCTAGGAGCGCTGCTTCTTGTTTCATCGTCCTTTGCCGGCTACGGCTTCAGCGATTATCGCGACCGTGACCAGGCTCGTTTTGTCACCAAAGAAGGTAAACCTTTCCGTCCCGATAAGGACGTGGTAAGCGTTGTGATGCGCGAAGCCATTCCCCGTGGCGGTGGATACACCTACCAGTACCCGCGTGAAAACCCCGAACCGGTCCTCACCGACAAGTACGCCATGGAAGGTGCCCTTTCTATGGAAATTGAACTTATCGCTAGCGACTATTCCGGTGTGGCTATCTGTATCGCCGGTTCCGTCGACCTGACCCCGTACCTCGAGGAAGGCGTCCTCGAGTTCTGGATCAAGGGCGCGAAGGGCGGCGAAAACGCCCTGTTCGTGCTGGTGGACGACGGTGTGAAGAGCGGTGGCGAATCCCTGCAGGTGAAGCTCCGTTCCAAGAGCCTCGGCGAAATCACTACCGAATGGAAGCACTTCAGCATCCCCCTCAAGCTGTTCGGCATGACCGGTGTGTACTGGGACGCCAAGAACACGCGTGAAGTGATGCTTCCCTTCAGCTGGAGCAACTTCAAGGGATTCCGTCTCGAAGTCCGCAAGGATGAGAACGAATCCTTCAAGGTCTGGATCGACGACGTCGTCATCAAGAAACACGGCAAGCCGTACGAAGGCCCGGCCAACTACCCGTTCCGCAACGAGATTTAAGAGGGTATAGAGGATTTTATGCATAAAAAGTTAACATCGATTCTTCTTGCTTCTTGCATTGGAGCTTCGTGGGCTATTACGCCCCAGATGCAGCTGGATTCCATCCATGCCTCCCTGGACACCCTTTCCGGAAATATGGAATCGACCATAATGGGCAAGGACGACCTGCCGCTCGCGGTCTCCGGCTACATGGCATTCCGTCTCAAGAATTTCCACTATTCCGAAAGGAGCCCCTGGGTCCGTAACGATATGGCCCGCACCGCCGTGGACGCCGTCCTCAACATGAACGTCGTGGCGATGCCCAACTCCTACATGACCTTGTGGACATCCATGAGCTTCCCGTTCGACCTCTCCGGCCTGTATTCCAACTACCTGGGATCGCAGCCGACGGGCGCTTCTACGAACGATGACCGTGTCCTTTACGACCATTCTACCGACTACTTCTCTTCGACCATCAACGAAGAAATGAACTTCGGCGTGGATATCCGCGCTGGCGTCTTCGGTGCCTACGTGACCGCAGGCGGCGTTATCTGGGCGAACGCGTCCCCCTTGACCATGTGGGAACGTGAAACGGCCCCGCGCTTCGCCTGGCAGTACGAACTGTTCGAAGACGAAAAGACGGTGAGTACCTATTATAAGGAAAAGGTCTTCAAGCCGGTGAAGGAAGGCGGCCGCGCCTTCTGGACGAACCGTAGCTTCGGTGGCGTTTTCGCGAACTTCTACCAGCTGCCCTTCAACATGAAGGCGCAGTTCATGGTGTCCCAGCCGGCCGATGCCGATATCGGTACCCGCGACGGTCTGCGCATGTACGGTGGCCAGCCGGGCGAACTGGAAATGTCCGGTGGTTACGATATGCGAGGCTCGGTCTACCATGGCCGCATTGCCAAGGAAAAGATTGCCGACAACCTGACGCTCGGCCTCAACTATATGGGCGTGGTCTTCGACAAGGGCATCATTTACGAACCGGAATTCCTCAGGCAGTGGGTTAACTACGGTGGAACCTACTATGGCGCTGATTCTACTCCGGTCGAACTGAATACGCATGTGGCTTCTATTGATATTAAGGGCAATGTTACCCCGAAGCTGTACTTGATGGCTGATGTGGGCTTGAGCATCACGGACTCTATCAAGTTCTACCAGTCTTCCGAGGTGAATGGCTATAACAAGGCCAACCCGGCGTCTGGTTTCTCTGAAGATGCCTACGAATCTAAAATCAACACACCGCAGGTGGGCGTGTACGTGAAGGCCCAGAGCAAGTACGTCGAGGGCTGGCCCATGACGGTGGAAGCCTCCTTCTTCCAGAAGGACTTCTACTCTCCGTACTCTCTGACTAACCCGTCCCGCTTTGCCAGCTGGCGTAGGGACGAAGCCTTCCTGAACGGTGGTTCGCTCCGCTACACCCCGAATATGGCCGGTATCAACTTCAAGTTGGAACCGACCTTCAACCGCGGTTACTTCGACTTGCAGTACGGCCAGCACCGCCAGATTGAAGAAGGCCAGGACGTCGTTTGGTTCAACTACCGCTTGAACGGTCGTAACATGTGGGAATCCTCCAATTCCTGGACCAAGCACAAGCCGCTCTTCATTGCGGACTCCGGTAACGCCGACCATGCCGGCTATATCGCCCGTTCCGGCGTGATGGTCGGTTCTGAAAAGGGCATCAAGCAGTACCGCCAGCAGGGCGGTCTCTACGGTGGAACGTGGGAACTCTGGGAATCCTTCGTGGCTTACGAAGATGCCGAACAGGCTAAGGAAGACGAAGCCCCGGCCCATACCAAGTGGTCTTCTTACCTCTCCTTCATGGGTGGTTACGACATCGGTGGCTGGCTCGGTACGGACCGCACCATCATGATGACCCTCTATGCGGCACTCTCCGGACTTTCTACGTCGTTCGCTCCGATCGCCTACAGCGAGTCGCAGTCGGACATGCTCCTCTGGAGCTTCTACACGCAGTTTGAACCGTCTATCGCCGTACACCCGAAGTTCCACGTCGTAGGCATCATCGGTATGGAAACGTTCCGTTCCGAATACGCCTACCGCACGGTCAGCCCCACGGTGACGGTCGGCAAGACGTCTGACCTGTTCGATATGTACAATACGAGCTACTTCGAAAAGGCTCCTATCAACTATCTTGAAACGGCCTTCGGTTGCGGTTTCGACTGGGACTTCGCCGAACGTGCCGGCCTCCATGTCCGTTATAAGTTCATGACCCATTCTGACGAATTGATTTCTGAAAATGATTGGCATTCCCATTACATTGCAGCAGAAACCAAGGTCTGGTTCTAAGAGGGGTAGCTAAAAATGAATATGAAAATGAAAAGATCTTTGTTTGCCCTCCTTGCCGCAACGGTGGCTAGCGCCGCTTCCCCGGTAGTAGACAACCAGAATTTGTTGGAAAGCAAGGTTGATTCCATCAACGCGAAGCGCGGCCTGGAACTGGGCGGTTCTATCCGTGGTGTGGCCCAGGCCACTTACTTCGATAGTGACCAAGACGGTACCGTGAAGAGAATGATGCCCGATGTCGAAAAGGACGAATTCGTTACTGCCGACTTGGACTTCCACTTCCGCCCGTACGAAAACGTGCGCGCCAATGCGACCATGCGCCTCGAAGCGGGTATGCAGGAATACTTCGCCTCGGCCGCCAAGAGCATCTCGGTTGCCTGGATTAATGTCGAAGGCAATATCGGCAAGTCCTTCTACTGGATTGTCGGTGACTTCCGTCAGGAATACACGCCTCTGACGTTGTTCCTGCCCACGGTCGACATCATGTACGAACCGCTGGTGTTTGAACGTCAGCGCCACATGGCCCAGAAGTCCCAGTTCATCGAAGGGAACCAGAGGAACCTCCAGGGTGTAAACCTCCAGTTCCGCATGATGCCCAACACGAGCGTCGGTGAAATTCGTGCCGAAGCCTTGATGGCCCGCCTGAACCGCGCTGCGGTTCTCGACTTCAGCGGTGCCGAAGGCAACGTGATGACGAACGCCGCCATGCCGGGTGCCACGCAGGCGTCCAACATGGACAAGTGGCTTGCCGCGGGTAACTTCGAAATGCTTCCCCTGAACCGCAACCTCTATGTCGGTGCGACGGGAATGTTCATTTTCGATGACGAGGATTCGTTCACCTATACGGATCGCCATGAAGAAAACAAACTCATGAATGACTACGTTCGCGAACCGATTAATCCCTACGACCTGGACGCCCAGCAGACTCTAGTCGTGAGCGGCCGCGTCGGTGGCGATGTCGCCGGATTCTTGGGCAACAAGAACCTTACGCTCGATCTCGTGGCCGAAGTCGCAATGTCTAATGACAAGGTCTATACGCATACGCCGACCTTCGTGCAAGATGAAAATGGCGAAACCGTTCCTGGTGAAGAACTCATTGAAGATTCCAAGGAATCGGGCATGGCCATTCTCGCCACCCTCAATGCCGGCTACAAGACGGAAGTTTGGGGCGTAAAGCTTCTTGGAAACATCATCCGTAACGATAGCGCCTGGTTCAACAACGCTGCCCAGTCCCCGAGCTTCTTCGCTCAGCGAATCCTCAATACGGACCTGGATGGCAACACGGTCAAGTACGGCGTGAATTCTCCGCTCTACAGCACCTTCGGCGCCCTCTATAGCTTTAACCCGAAGTTCTCTCCGGTGGCCCGTTCCTTGGGTACCGATGACGCCGCCTTCGAAGACGGCCAGACGGAAAGCTACAACATCGCCAACTACAACAAGAACTCCTGGACGACGAACGTCTATGGCAAGAGCCAGCTGGCCCTGCTTGAAACGCTCATGGATCCGGCCCTCCAGATGGCCCTCCCGAACGGCCTTGCCACGAGCAACCGCTTCGGTGGACAAGGAACCCTTACGGCAAACTTCAAGGACTTTGCCGAAGTCCAGGGCCTTGTGACGGTCCTCTCCCAGGTCAAGCCGATGTACGGTTTTGAAGCCGTGAAGTACATGGAATACGGTGGTGGTGCGAAGGCCGACATCTTCAAGGCGATCGGTTTCTCCAAGCCGCTTGAAATTTCCGGTTCTTACAAGCATTCCGAACGCAAGGCCGATCTCGACCCGGAACTCGGCGGTGCCGGCACTGCCGAACTGAAGAGCGACTTCATCAACGGTGGCCTTTACGTGCAGTACCTGCCGCGCCTGGGTGTTACCGGTGGTGTGCAGTTGATCAATACGGAATATAACACCATCCAGTCGAACCTCAGCGGTCTTGTCGCACCGCTCCTCAAGAGCAAGCAGATGCAGTGGATGGTCGGTCTTGACTACTCCATCGAAAAGAATGCTTGGCTTGCGGTGAACTTCGGTATCATCACGGTGTCGAACGAATACAACACCAAGGCGCTCGTCGAAGCGAACAAGGCTGGCGAACCGATGGAAACTGGAACGGTTAAAGGAGGTGTGTTCAACATCCCCGACTACTACGATGTCAGCAAGGATAAATCTGGGAAATACAAGAACGAGTTTTCTCAGACTATCATCGAAGCTTCCCTTAATGTGGAATTTTAATGGGAGGATGTTAGCATGAATTTCAATATGAAAAACCGCACAATCGCTCTCACTTCTGCCCTCCTGTTCTCTGCTGCGTCTGCCTTTGCCGCCGGCGCCCAGGATTCCGTTGTTCAGGAACAGAAATCGCTTTTGCAAAAGTTGGATTCCCTTCAGGAATCTGTGATTGGCCTTAAGCTGAACGGTACCGCCAAGGCGGGCGCCCTTGCATCTTTGGCCAAGTCCGACCAGTTCAGCGACGACTCGCCGACGCACGAGACGCAGGCCTACACTGACGTGAACCTGCTCTTGACCGCCCGCCCGAGCAGCGAGACCATGGTCACCTTGCAGCTCCGCCTCCACAAGGATTGGCAGAGTGGCTTTGACGAAAACAACAACCCGGTTATCGGCCACTGGTTCAGCTATGATGGTTCCATCCTGAACAAGCACCTCGATTTCAACTTGGGTTACATGCGTGTCGCTTATACACCGCTCACGCTTTTTGCCCCGCAGCCCTTCCTTTTGCAGGAACCGGAAATCTTTGCGCAGGAACGTATCGAGGCCTTGGCCCAGCGTAACCTGGACACGACTTCCCGCCGCCTGTTGCAGGGTCTCAACGTCGATTACCACAGCGGCCAGCTCGGCAGCATTGTGGACGATGTCCACGCCCAGTTGACGGGTGCGCGTCTCCGCAATACCGCGAAGAAGACCGACCAGCTGTTCTTCGACTTCGACTTCTCTGACCGCTACTTCTATGCGGGCCGTCTCGGAGTCGGCATCATGGGCGCCAAGCTCGGCGTGAACTACACGGACGTGTTCGACCGCACGCTGAGCCGCGAATCCCGCGGCCTTCAGCCGGGCGATACCGTCTACTACGAAGACAACTCCTTGATCTCCGTCGAACTCGGCTTTGATTCCAAGAAGTTGCTGCCGACGTTGCCGGTGACCTTCGGCTTGGATGGTGAATTTGCCATGTCCAAGTGGAGTGCCGAAATGGAATACTTCGCTGCAATCAGGGAAAAGATGTATACCATCGCCCAGGGCGCCGTTATCGATGAAAACGGCAACCAGGTGAATACGATTTACGTCAGTACCGAGGATCAGCCGGGCGATACCGAATACAAGGAAGACGTCGGCGAGACGGATGGCAACGCTTTCTACGTGACCCCGTATGTCAAGGCCGATATCGCCGGCATCGAGGCCGACTTGAAGGCAACCTACCTCAAGACGGATAAGGACTTCTGGTCCGAAATGGCCTCTGCCCCGAATTACCGTGGCGGTTCCATTATCTTGAACTCGAACGCCCTCTATAGTAACGAAATCTATTCGAGCGCCATAGGAGCCTTCGGCATGTCGAGCCTTGAAAACCTCTACCTGTCCGTTTACAACTCCAATCCGCTCAACGCCACGAACCTGCTGACTTCCCAGCCGCTGGTGAATGCCTTGTCCAATACGGACGAATCCCAGTACCTCTATAGCAAGCTGTACAACAACTATAAGAACGCCCACTTCTACCGTAACGGTTACGATGCCGGTACCATCAAGCGCCTTGAGCTCGAGCAAGCGGTGTTCACGCTCGACCCGACCGTGAATATGGCGCTCCCGTTCGGCCTTGCAACGCCTGACCGTAACGGCTTCAATGTTTCGTTCAATGCGACTTGGAACGACGCGGTGACGC
>Ga0326512_10003345_pt1 | contig 11796 bp, 13 predicted proteins | sample 1_2617_0518_D_FD_203652 | JGI IMG/M metagenome (GOLD analysis project Ga0326512, IMG submission 203652) | Bovine rumen microbial communities from UC Davis, California, United States - 1_2617_0518 | ecosystem: Host-associated > Mammals > Digestive system > Stomach > Rumen | place: USA... | reverse complement strand
AATAATAAAATGTCCCCCCCCCCTTGACATCCCCGCAATTCATGCTATACTTAGTCAAGATGACTAAGACTAACTTGACTAAGGAGTGATTATTATGTGTAAAATGAATGTGCTTGAAGCAAAAACAAATTTTTCTAAGATTATCGCCATGCTGGAAAACCACGAAGAAGAAGAGGTCATCGTGGCCCGTGCAGGTAAACCTGTCGTCCGCATTTCACTCGTGCCAAAGAAGAGCATCATAGAAAAGCTCGGCATGTTTGCGGGTGAAATGGACCTTCCGTCAATCGATGATGAAAACTGGGATCCATGTGCATGGTCAGATGAAGAACTTAAAGAAGTATGGGGGGACTTGGTTTAATATGGAATTTTTACTTGATACTCATATCATCCTTTGGACTCTGTTCAAACCGCATAATCTCTCGCAAAAAGCGATTGATATTCTCAGCAATAAAGAAAATGATTTCTACTATAGTATTGCTTCAATGTGGGAAGTTGCCATAAAGCACCGGAAGCATCCAAAGGCAATCACGCGGAGTGGCACAGAATTCATGCATTACTGCGAGGCGATGGGCTTTACCCGGATACCCATTGAAGACCGGCATGTCTGCTCGCTGGAAACGCTCCGCGAAAAGGATGGCTGTAAGGGGCAGGATGATCCTTTTGACCGGATTCTGCTCGCTCAGGCAAAAGAAGACGGCATGACCCTCCTTACCCACGACAGCAAATTTTCCTTCTATGACGAGCCTTATGTCTATCTGGTCTAAAAAGCTGGCATTTTACACTTGACGATTCAAACATCAGAGTTTACAATAGTAATACACGTTAGTTAAAGGAGATTAATATGGCAGATACAGCACAGATGTCATCTATTGAAAAAGCAGCCGCTCGCGATGCAAAGGCAGCAGCACGTCAGGCAGCATTTGACAGGCTCCCGGTTTTCGTTCAGCTCCTCTTTGGACTGGGAATTCTGGTAATCATCGCAGTGATTGGTTTTTCACTTTTGTATTTACTTGACATCGCTTTCCTGGACTTCGATCCGATCGGAAAGCTTTTGCACCTCGCCCGCTAAATACTTATACATGTATACATAGGAACTTCATTGGGATGGAGTTCCAGTATATGCTTTTCACACGGCAACGCTTCGCTAGGGTCATGAGTGACATGGAGAAGCGTTGTTGTTTTTGTCTCTGCGATAGTTTCCAGTAAATCCAGAATCTTCTGGCGGTAGCCTTCATCAAGGCCATGGCATGGTTCGTCCAGAATAAGCACTTTGGGCTGCTTTACCGCCGCACGAATAATCAGAATCGCCCGCTGCTCACCATAACTGAGGGAAGAAAAGGAATCATTTTCACGCCCCGCAAAGCCTGCCAGAGACAGCCATTTTTTTGCGGCGGCAATCTCCACATCCGTTGGCTGCTCATAAAGTCCGATTGAATCATGGAAGCCGGAGATTATTACCCGGAGCAAATCTGTTCCACCTACCATGCGGTATTCAACATGCAGGCGATAGCTCACAATACCCAGATTTTTCTTTATATCCCAGATTGTTTCGCCGCTTCCCCGCTTATGACCGAAGAGCCAAACATCATTGGCATAGACCTGCTTGTTGTCACCGGTAATCAGTTCCAGAAGTGTCGTTTTTCCGCTGCCATTGGGACCACGGATAAGCCAGTGTTCACCGGGAAGCACAGACCAGTCCATGTCACGCAGAACAAGGCGACCGTCCCAGCCGACATTTACTTTGTTCAGCTGGATGAGTGTTTTTTCTCCTGCAATATGCTCATTCTGAAGGGCAGCAGTATCCTGCGAAATCTGATTGAAGGCCTCTGCCAGAGCCGATTTTTCTGCAGAACGGGTCTTTTGTTTTTCAGCCTCACGTTCTGCAAGCAGTTTTTCATAGTCGGCCTTTGTACCGCAGAATGAAACTTTCCCGCCCCTCTCCGCCGCTGCAAATTCCAGCACATGAGTTATTGTCTCCGGAATTTCCGTGTAACGTTCCATCGCCAGAATGATTCGAGTGGTCTCTTCTCCGGCAGATGACTTAAGCTGACGGCCAACAATTGTCTGGAAAAATTCCAGCAGAATTTTTCGGCTCTGTGCGTCCAGTCCGGCAAAAGGATCGCTCAGAATCAGCAGTTTTTTCTTTGAAAGCAAAGCCCGGCACAAGAGCGTACGCCGGATTTCTCCGGTAGACATGTATTTTAATCCGCGTTCCAGAATTCCTTCTACGCCGCACAATTTGACTTCCGGCATTGTTTCCAGCCGGTTTGCAATTAATGGCAGGGGCTGATTGCGGTGTTTTGCATCTGGTCCTCCCAGCACTTCTGCAATAAAGCGCCTGCCTGTGCGTCCTTCATCCACGCGGTTCATATAGTCCGTTTCATCCAGTTCGCGCTCTTCTTCAATCAGGGCAGCTGCACGTTCAAGCGAGACAATTTCCGTTGAAGCGGCAAAAGCATTTTCCAGCAGGCCGGTCTGACCTGAGTCTTCATTTACAACAAAATCTTTTTCGCCGGCAATCGCGCGCAAAAACATATCCTTGCCGCTACCGTTTCCGCCGATAACAAGCCAGGCTTGGCCCGCATTCATCTGCCAGTTTACTTCGGGAATATATACCTGCCGCATATCCTGTACACGACAATGCTGAATAGAAATAAGAGACTGTGACATAATCGCTCCGTCAGAACTAGTATGCAAAATAAGGATATAAAACGCAAGTATACCTGATTATGAAGTAATGTCCTGCAAAACACTATCGACATATAAACGCAAGTTTTCCGCTATAATCCGTTTGATTGCCTTCTGATTCTCAACCTTTGCTTCAAGAGAGTTGCCCTGAGGAAGAAATAACTTTGCAATGTCGATTTCCAGTCCATTTGCAAGTTGGGCAAGCGTTTTTTCACTCGGCCAATTAAGACACAACTCCACGCTTTTTATAGTCGCTTCCGAGACGTTGGCCTTTTCCGCCAATGCAAACTGAGTCAGTCCTTTTTCCTTGCGAATTCTTCGAATATTTTCTGCCAGTCTTTTTTGCACTCCTATTGCGTCCATAACATATATTCACCGAAAACGGCAGAAAAGAGTATACGAAGATAATATACATTTTTCCTAAAAAGTATGAATAATCTAGACTTAGTGATAGAGTAATGATATATTTTCTTTATGTTTTAGATAGAAAGTCTAAACAAATTCATTTTCAGGAGGAAGGAAGAAATGAAAAAAATTCTTTCATCACTTGTTGCAGGTTTCGTACTTGCAGGAATTCTGGTTGTATCATCTTGTAAAGACGCAGATGAATACACGTATACCACAGTCGCTCAGTTGGATGCGCCATCAGTTACCGTGAAGGCTTACCCTGGCGTAAACATCGTTACATGGAATGCAGTAAAAGATGCCCAAAACTATGATTTGTATGTAAAAATCGGTGACAATCAGGAAGTTCCGGAATCTCTTAGTACTACAAACCTCTACTATGCAGATACCATTGAGGATGCAATCGTTGCCGGCAAGAGCATTTCTTACAGATATCGTCTTGTCGCAAAGCCAAAAACTGGTGCAAACCAAACGCTTAAAGCAAGCGAGGCAACCGTATCAGTCTCTACAAAAAACACGGCCGCAGCAAACGGCACCAAATTCTCTGCGCTTAATGCGAACACCTACGAGAACGAGTTTGACTCAAACGCAACCGTTTTAGCAAGCGACAAAATCACCGTCAATCCGCTTGTTACCTCTGGATATGCTACAGTCTCTTTCCCGGTAAAATCTTATGCAAGGTACGAAGTATACCTGAAAAACACAGATGTACCGACACTCACCAGTGCCGCTGCCGCTCCGTCATCGACCGTTCAGGGCGCGAACTATAAGAACAATGCCACCGCAACGGTAAAACTCGCAAACCTCACGAATGGCGCAAAGACGGTCACCGTAAAGGCTATTCCCTACTATGAGGGGTATGAGGCTGAAACATTCACCTCAACAGCGACAATCAAAGTTGCTGCGCTGGGAGCAAGCGTTGGTTCAAATGTTAATGCCGCATACACAAGCGCGACAACCGCCCGCATCTATTGGCAGCCGGGCACCGTCACCCTTACTGGAAAAAATACACCGACTACGTATTACAAGGTGTATCGCAAGGATGCTGACAATAATTACACTGCGGTAAGCGGAACGGTGACTTCTGCAGATAAGAGCGGAACAGTTTACTACTACATTGACGACACTATCGATAATAACAAAGTAGCCTACACCTACTACATTGCCGCAACAGACGGAACAAGTTATGACTCTAGTAACTTGTCTGTGAAGCTCAATGCGTATAGCGAAACTGCTACGGCCACACCTTCTATTTCATTAACTCCATACGTTGATGGAACAGACAATGCAAATACATCTATTAAGATTGTCACAACAAAAGGCGGCACAACACCTGTCTTTGCTCAGACCCTCAAACTGTACTATGCTACGCTTGATGAAAAAGACACGCTCAGCATCGTTTCTGACAGCGCATGGAAAGAAATCACGCTTGCTAACTACAATTCCAACACAGGTACGTACTACAACTACCTTGAAAATCAGGCTGCCGGCCTTTATATCTTTAAGGTTGTTGCTTCTGAAACAGGCAAGAAAGACGCAGTTAAATACGGCTCTATAACTGTAAACACAGCAAATGTTTCATACTATGCCGGTACATTAACCGTAGTCGGCGCCTATGATTCCACAACACATAAGTATACAAAGAACACAATCACTTATACCGATTCTCTCAATACATCTGTTGACAGAAGTAAAGTTCTTGATGCTATCGATGACTACACCTTCACACTCAGCAAGGTCGTTGTAACAACAACAATAAACACTGCAAGCACAAGCATTATCACGAATGTTTCAACTGAAACACTGGAAACGCTCAAACCTACGCTTATCAGCGGTTCTACAACCAATTTCAAAGCAGAATATGTAGATAATAACGTTGAATCATCTACTACCGGTGTAGGCAAGGCCGTTTACTACTACGTCACAAAGGCTGCAAAAGACGGAACGTCTGTCCGCACAAGCACGAAAACTGGAGTAACCAACTAGTTTCTAGCACTGCCAGTTTGTCGGCTTTTGTACCCGACAATGCAACCTTACAAAGTCCACCTGTTACGCTGACAGGCGGACTTTTATGGCACTCTCCATCCTCCTATGGTGAGTGCCATTTTTTATGCCCTGTGCATTATGACTTTCTTTGGGAAAATCCACATGTAATTTCGCTTGCTTTTTGCCAACTTTGCTCATATACTTTTTAAATAAGAGGTACATTATGGCAACACCAGAATTAAAAGGAACGCAGACTGAAAAAAATCTGCAGACGGCTTTTGCGGGCGAATCTCAGGCACGCAATAAATACACATATTACGCAAGTAAGGCAAAGAAAGAAGGCTACGAACAGATTGCGGCAATTTTCCTGGAAACAGCAGCAAATGAAAAAGAGCACGCCGAAATTTGGTTCAAACTGCTTCATGGCGGCGAAGTTCCTGCAACCACAGAAAATCTGAAAGACGCTGCTGACGGCGAAAACTACGAATGGACTGACATGTACGACGGCTTTGCAAAAACAGCAAAGGAAGAAGGTTTTACCCGCATTGCAAAACTCTTTGAAATGGTCGGTGCAATCGAAAAGAAGCACGAAGAACGCTACCGCAAGCTCCTGGACAATGTAAACAAGGAACTTGTATTCAGCCGCGACGGAGACACCATCTGGCAGTGCCGCAACTGTGGTCACATCGTTATCGGCAAAAAAGCCCCCAATGTCTGCCCGGTTTGTGAACATCCTCAGAGTTACTTTGAAATCCACGCAGAAAACTACTAATGCAGACGAAGCCGGTTAAAAGCCGGCTTTTTTTATTGCTTATGGAAAAAAATGTGCTAAAATTAAAGAAATATTATTTCTTTCTGGAGGAAACAGAAAATATGAAAAAGTATCGTCTTATTGCGGCAGTGGCTATTGCCGTAATCTCTGTCTCGCTCTCTTTTGCAAAGGGAGATGAAAAGTATGTGACGCAGGAAATCAATGCTGCTGACCGTTGTCTGCCCACATTCTACGAATCACTTAAAGCCCGCATGAATTTCTCGCTTGGCTGGAAAGATGGCGCAGATCCCGCTGCATGGAAAAAAGCTGGTCTTGAAAAAGCACGCGAACTGATGATTCAGGAAGAAGACAACACTCCTTTTGACATGGTTGTCATCGATTCAGAAAAACGCGACGGCTACACGGCACAGAAAGTTGTTTTCAATATCAGCCGGGACAGCCGCGTACTTGCATATCTTCTGGTTCCCAAGGGAAAGAAAAATCAGAAATTCCCTGCAGCCCTTATGCTTCACGACCACGGTTCAAACTTCAGAATCGGTAAGGAAAAGATGGTAAAACCCTTTGGTAAAACTGACCTGGACAAGGAACGCCTTAAGCTGACCACTGACTGGGCAAAAAACTTTTTCAGCGAGCAGTTTCCCGGTGATGAACTGGCAAAGCGCGGCTATGTAGTTTTGAGTTTTGATGCTCTGGGCTGGGGTGACCGCTCCGTAAAAGGATTCTCCACCGGTTCACAGCAGAGTCTTGCTTCCAACCTCTTTAATATGGGTACGAGTTTTGCAGGCATTATCGCTCAGGAAGACTGCCGTGCCGCAAAATTTCTTGCAAGCCTTCCCGAAGTTGACAGTGCAAAAGTTGCCTGTATCGGATTCAGTATGGGTGGCTTCCGCTCATGGCAGCTTGCGGCACTCAGCGACGACATCAAGGCAGCCGTTTCTGTCTGCTGGATTGGTACAATGAAAGACCATATTGTAATTGATGACGGACAGCTCAAAGGCAACAGCGCCTTCAGTATGCTGCATCCCACCATCGCAAAATACCTTGACTATCCGGATGTAGCAGGTCTTGCCGCTCCAAAGCCCATGTACTTTGTTTCAGGCGACCGCGACGGTGTAAACCCGGTTGAAGGCACAAACAACGCCTATGCACATATGCATAAAATCTGGAAAGCAAACGGTGCAGACGACAAACTGGTCACAACAATGACTGCCGGACTTACCCATTCATACCCCGCTGAGCAGCAGAAGCTCACCTTTGACTGGCTGGACAAGCTCTTCAAATAAAAGCGCCTCCCGCTCATAAACAACAACGCCGTGGAAGTAAACATCCACGGCGTTTTGTTTTGCCAAGGAGGGCAAAATTGATATCCCTCTAATCTGCGAGCCGCCAAGGACGGCGGCTGAAAAGCGGGACAGAAGCGCCTGCTTCTGTCGGGTTTTGTTTTGCCACGGAGGGCAAAATAAATACCCCTTAACCTGTAAGCCGCCAAGGACGGCGGCTGAAAAGCGAGACAGAAGCGACTGCTTCTGTCGGGTTTTGTTTTGCCAGGACGGCAAAACAAATACCCCTTTATTTCGGGTCAGACGGTGTGTTTGAGCGGGCTGCAGGGGCAGCGGTTGTTGCGGGGGCTCCTGCCGGACGAGATGACGATGTCGTCGTATTGCGTGCAGTGGGCAGTACCGTTACCGTGTTGCTGAAAGTGTATTCGTTGATGTCAATCAGCTCATTTACAGTCGTACCAAATTTTTCTGCTACATTGTAGGTAGTAGTGCGTGTAATGCTTCCGTTGTCATCATATTTGTAAATGACACGGGTTACCAGTTTGTTTGAAGCGTCGTATGTCTGTTCTTCAGTAATGGCATAGTTTGCGTCAAAGCGATATACGATTTTTCTGCTTACAGCACCAGATGCTCCTGAATAGGTGATTTCTGAAAGTTTGTTAGCATCGTTGTAGGAGAAAACTCTCTTTTCTTCCAGATAGCCTTCTGACGCATACTGACAGACTTCTGCTTCACGACCGGCGTCATCAAATTTGGTAATGGTCTTGCTGAGCAGAGAACCGTCGGTGTCGTAGTATGCTTCTTCTGCCTGTTTGCCATTGTACTTCCAGATTGATTTGCTTACCAGAATATCAGATGCGTTAAACTGAGACTCGTCAATCTTGTTTCCGTTTGCATCATAAGTCGTGATGATTTTCCAGTTGATTTTGCCCTCAGCATCAGTACAGGTTGTGGTGACCAGCTGACCTGCCGTGTTGTATTCATAGACAACTTTATCCACCAGAATGTCCTTATTGGTCAGTTCGGTGGATTCAATTTCCTTTCCGTTTACGTCAAAGACATGCACATACTTTGCAGACGGAGAACGATAATAGTCACCAAATTTTTCTGTAATGATGTATCCGGTTCTTGTGTATTCACGGATGCCGGTCTTTACAGCAATAGGAGCAGCAGTATCAAATGCATGCAGGCTGAATGCAGCAGCTGTTAATGAAAGAGCCAGTAAAATTTTCTTCATATTTATCCCCCTAAGGTATTTTAAACAAGTATACTACATATTCGGCATTTTTATCTGCTTTCTTGATGAAAAAAACGATAGCATTTTAGTCTGTTTTTTGTTATACTTAAACTATGGCAGAATTCAACCTATCTGCGTTCGGAGCAGCATTTTCTGGAATTTGTACATTGGGCGTTTCCGCGGCTCATTTGTCCAGTCCGGAATTTGACTTACACAAAAACACGTTCTTAAATGAACTTGCTAACTACGATGCAAAAGCCAGGGCTGTATTCGCACATATATTGTCAGAAAGTTTTTTAACAACATTAGGACATGATCAGCTTCGTTTTCTTAACAACGGGTTAATCAATTATGCGGCGAATTTTTCAGTTACTGGTGTAACCTACATACAGACTGCAAAGCGTAACATGCAGTTTGGAAAAGTCAATTTTGTCGAATTGATTAAAACCATGTCCTCTCCCGGTGACGCAAAAATTCTTGCCTGTATTCCCTTATTTCTGGACAAAATGACTCAGACCTATGTTCTGAATTCAGGTGAAGATGACGGTCTCTAAGGCAAGAATCTTTTTTATAAAACAGTTTACAATAAACAGGAGACATCCTGCACGACCGCTAACGCGGAGTTTTTATAGGAGGCATAATAAAAATTACATCCGTGTAATTTTTATTATTAGCAGATTTTGCCGTTGGCAAAACTGCGATATCGTGCCTCCTGCACGACCGCTAACGCGGAGTTTTTATAGGAGGATTATATGAAAATCGCACTGATCAATGAAAACAGCCAGGCTGCAAAAAATGCAGTTATCTTTAACGCACTCAAAAAAGTCGTAGAGCCCAAGGGATTTGAAGTTGTGAACTACGGCATGTACGCTGCTGACGACAAGGCTCAGCTCACTTACGTACAGAACGGAATTCTGGCGGCTACCCTGCTCAATTCTGGAGCCGCAGACTATGTAATCACCGGATGCGGTACAGGCGAAGGAGCAATGCTTGCCCTCAACAGCTTCCCGGGTGTCATTTGCGGACACGTAGAAGATCCCCTGGATGCATACACATTCGCACAGATTAACGACGGAAACGCCATCGCCATTCCCTTTGCAAAAGGATTCGGATGGGGCGGAGACCTGAATCTGGAATACATTTTTGAAAAACTTTTCTGTGAGCCTGCCGGCCAGGGCTATCCCCGTGAGCGGGCCGTTCCTGAACAGCGCAACAAAAAAATCCTTGACGAAGTAAAGAAAGTAACCTACAAGGATTTCGTTGAGATTCTGGAAGGCCTCGTAAAGTATGATGCTGACCTGGTAAAAGGCTCTTTTGCAGGCGAACACTTTAAGGAATACTTCCTGCGTGACGCAAAAGATGCAAAAATCATCGAAGCAGTAAAGAAAATCATCGGCTAAAGCAAAGGTCTTTCCATGTTACCGCCGCTCAAGCGCATTGCCTGCTTTTTCTGTCTGTCCTGCTCACTCACAGCCTTTTCCTGTATGTCCACAGGAAAAAATCAGTCTGTAGACAGAATCAGTGCAGAAGAACAGGTAGATTTGAGCGGCTACTGGAACGACATTGACGTACGGCTGGTTGCAGACCATCTGGTAAGCGACTGTGCCGCAAATCCTTCTGTAGCCGCCTTTACCAAAAAAAACGGCAGGCTGCCTGTTGTCATTGTGGGACGAATCCGCAACCAGAGCGATGAACACATCGACACAAAAATCCTTTCCAAGCAGATTGAAAGTGCCCTCCTGAACAGCGAAAAACTGGAATTCGTTGCCGATGCAGACGAGCGCCTGGCAATCCGTGCAGAACGACTGAGCCAGCAGGATTTTGCAAATCCGGAAACGGCAAAAGCACTTCGCAACGAACTGGGTGCAGACTATATGATGGTCGGCTCCATAAAAACAATCATCGACAGCTCAGACACTGTGTCTATCCGTTCCTATTATGTCCACGCAGAGCTGATTGACATTGAAAGCACCCGCATAGTCTGGGCCGGCGAAGATTCTTCCATAAAGAAACAAATTACCCGCTCCCGCTACCGCCTGTAAAGTTTTCTAAGACCTTCTACTTTTTTCATTTCCCGTTAAACCGGCTCATTTTTTTGCCGATAAAGATGATATGCGTAAACTGTATGTAAATATCGTCTTTGCCATTTTTCTCGTATCATGTCAGGCATCGGCTCGTTCAACAAAACCATCATATGCCCTCGCTCAGTCTTCCAATCCTCCCGTAACAGCGGCCAGCATAGGGGGCTTATCCGCGGAAAGTGAAGCAGATCCTTCAAATTTCATGCTGGCAGGTGCTGAAAGCGGCTTGTACAAAATTTCGTCAGTTCGTACGGCAATTCCTCTGTGGACAGGGGGAAAAGTCTCCAAAATCATCCGCACGTCCGAGCGTAAAGAAGACGGTTCCACAGGTGACCGCTGGTTTATGATGACTTCCAAGGGAATTCTCACTAGCAGTGATTTAGTTACTTTTGAATTCCGCAATGAAGGTCTGCCTTTTTTGACCATTAAGGAATATGACGGTACAAATACCAGCTTTCACAAGCAGATTCATCAGCTGAAAGACTTGTCTGTTCATCCCACAGACTCAAATATCCTTGTAACTGCAACCAAAGACAATGTTTTTATCACCTATGATGCAGGAAAAACCTGGCGCAGTATCGGCTCCATGAGTGACAGCACGGCGGGAATCAAGGCAGTTGCCGTTGCAAGCATGACAAAACCCGGAACAGGAAAAGCCGCAAGCGTTACTCCTGACGGAAAAAAAGTTCCCGCCCTTCCGCCGGAAACAGAACTGGCTGTCTTCATGTCGCATCCGATTTTCGGCTTTTCATATTATCTGCCTGAAAGGGCAAAGCCGCGCTGGAATGATGTTTCTGCAGGCTTCAAGACCATGCCCACCCAAAGCTATCCGGATGAAATTGCCGATATTCTGCCGGTTGTCTTTACAGGCGCGGATGGTTTTCCGGTAACAGAAATTTTTGTATCTCAGTCATATCTTCCCAACATTTATCGCTTTAACTGGAATGATAAGCGGGCAAACATTTTGTACACAGGCACAGAACCGGTAGACACGATAGACGGTCTCTTCTGGGATGGCGCACAGCTTCTTTATACGCGTCCCGGCGAAGTTGCCGCACTTGTTCCCACTGCCCAGGATATGCAGAGCGGTACTGTTCCCCAGGCTTTTAAAAACTGGCAGTCATATTTTACTGTTCTCGCTCCCAGTGACACCCTCTATGCGGCTTGGATTCCCCAGGGTTCCGGCAACGGTCTTTCCCTGAACGAACTGTGGATGCTCAAGCCGGAACTCTGTACTTCAAAATATGCAGAAAAGGCTTTGGGACGCAAGGCAATCTACTGTCCGGCAAACCATGTCACCACAGACGAAGGCATTGCTAAATACAAGAAGATTATCCTCAACAACAA
>Ga0326512_10003344_pt1 | contig 11796 bp, 13 predicted proteins | sample 1_2617_0518_D_FD_203652 | JGI IMG/M metagenome (GOLD analysis project Ga0326512, IMG submission 203652) | Bovine rumen microbial communities from UC Davis, California, United States - 1_2617_0518 | ecosystem: Host-associated > Mammals > Digestive system > Stomach > Rumen | place: USA... | reverse complement strand
GGTCCCAAGGGCTCCGGTAAGTCGGAGCTGGGAATCACCCTCATGCGCTTCTTTACCGTTGGCGACAGACCGCTGAACCTCCGTAACACGACACCTCCTGGTCTCTCGCAGGCCCTGGCCATGTCCGCAAACGGAATGGTGCACCTCGACGAGTATAAGAACACGCTCGACATGCGCATCATCGAGATCATCAAGGGATGCTATGATGGAGTAGGGCGTGCCCGCATGGATATCGACAGGGGAAATCAGATAGAGAAGACACCCGTCGACTGCGGGGTGATCGTTTCCGGTCAGGAGATGCCGACACTCGATATCGCCATGTTCTCCCGAATGATTTACCTCACTCATGACACCACGTCACATGATCGTGAGGCAAAGGATAAGTTCAACCGCCTGGCAGATATCCGTAAGATGGGACTGCAGCACCTCACCAAACAGATTCTGGCACACCGCAAGATGTTCGAGAGCGCCTTCTATGAAACATATAACGAGGTGACCAATGAAGTATACGACTCCATCGACGGCAGTGAGATAGAAGACCGCCTATGGCGTAACTGGGTGATGCTGCTGGCCACCTACAAGGTGCTGTACAAGACACTCGAGCTTCCTTTCGAATACGAGGAGATGAGAGACCTCTGCATCGAGGGCATCAAGCGCCAGAACAGCGAGGTGGTAAGCAACAACGAGCTGGGCAACCTGTGGAATGCCATGACCTACCTCTATGAGGAGGGCATGATATTTGCAGACTCCGATTTCAAGATCAAGTATGTAAAGAACCTGAAGACCGACAAGGTGGACCGCGAATACAAGACGGAGACACCTATCCTGATGGTGCGCCTCACACACTTCATCGGACAGTACAAGTGGGTGGCCAAGAGACAGGGAGACAGCGTCATGTCGAAAGACTCCATCCGCTACTATATGACCACCAGCAGCGCATACCTGGGCAACAAGGCCTCTGAGAGATGGAAGGTGTACCAGGACGGAAAGCCTCTGGTCGAATACAGACCACTCGACAAGGATCATGTCAAGACGATAGAGATATGCAAGTTCGACAGATGCATGTGCTTCGACTATCTCCAGCTGAAGGAGAAGTTCGACATGAACCTCGAGTACATCAAGGGAGATGATGCAGATGCCAGGGAGAAAGCCGAACAGGATGAGGAGGACAGGGAGCGCGAAGAAAGGAAAAACCCTAGATTATTCTAGATATATTTGTTTTAAAACGACTTGATTGTTTTTTGTGGTGAGGGGACTGATGCGAGAGGCACCGGCCCCTTTTTCTTATCCTTATTTTTTCTTTTGCGCGCGCGTGCGCGAGAAAAACACTGCACACATATGCACACAACTGCACACAAAAAGTTAATACGCTGAAAATCAATGATATATAAAAACAAAGGTTCGCGAATTTGCTGCACACATTTTGCACTCATCTGCACACACACTGCACACAAAAAAGCCTTTTGCACACAAAAACCCTATTTTGCACACACTTTTTAGAAAATGCACACAAGAATTTTATAAGATAATTCACTGAATATCAATAGTTTATAAAATTGTGTGCAGTTGTGTGCAGATGAGTGCGCCATTTTTGGTATACGTGTGCGAATATTATTTTTATCTGGAATTTCTTGTTTTTACATGGGAAATTGCTTATCTTTGCAAGCAAAACCTTCTGATTATGAGTGACTTTACTATATTTATCAAACTACCTGCCTATGAAAAAGAATGGTGTGAACACCATTTCGGCAGACCCTGCCAGTTCCCTGCGCAGTCCAATGTCAACTGTGTCATCAGGCATTTCTTGCGCCTTCGTCCGTCGGATGCACTGCCTGAGGAAAAGATGGATGACGAAGTGGCCATCTGCATTCCCTACTCACAGTCCAAGAAGCCTGAGTCGTACAACTACCTTTCCAAGCCTGGCAAGCTGGCCATCGCTGAAGCTATCAACGATCTGTTTAGCATGCAGATGTTCGAAGACCTTACCAGTGTGGCGGTCAGGAACGTGCCTGTCAAATACCTCATCGAGGACTGGATGTATAAGAACGGCATCAAGGATGATAACTATGACAACCTGAAGCAGAAGTTCACACGCATCAAAGACAGCTATCGGAAACACGGAATCAACATCTCCAGAGGCTACAAACATGAAAGTGTTAAAAAATAAAAATTCATCATATATTTCCGACCTACAAGAATGCCTTTTTTTTTCCTACCCGTATTTTCACATCCTTAGACGTTCCTAATAATTCTTACCCGTTCCTATGAGAAATTTAGTCCATATCCTTAAAATTGAGAGCGTGTCATCAGCATCACTGACTGGCATGCTCATCATTGACAAGAACAAGTGTCGCATCCCCACCGTTACCTTTTCCAAGATTGACATCCTGGATATGGTCGGTGTGAAAATTACGGATGCCTATGAAAACAACCAGCGCACCTATACCACGACCGCAACCTTCAAGACATGCGTCAAGACACCGTCGGATCTGCGCGGTATGGCATTCCGCCTTACTTCTAAGACTGGCGAGAAGTTCATGATAGGTACTGGCTCGCGTCCCTATCCCGTCGTCAAGGAAGACAACCCCTATCCTGAAAAGGCGGTTGACCCGATGACAAAGACGGTCACCATCACATGGAAATCACCTTATCCGCCACTCCTTATTATTAATTAGGTATTTTGTAACGCGTGTAATTACTCCTATCTTTGCATAAAATCATCTTTGCAAAGACTGGAGTAATTATGAATTTCGACTTTTATATCACAGGAACCATTGGCGTCGTCTTCGACTGGTGGACGGGCCAGAGAGGTACCACTGCTGCACAGGTGCGTCACTTCCTTGACGAAAACAAAGACAAGGAGGTGACTATTGCCGTCAGCTCACCTGGTGGCTATCTCAGCGAGGGTATAGAGATCTGTGAGCTCATCAAGGCTCATGGAAAGTGTAACATGGTAGTGGTCGGCATGACAGCAAGTGCTGCCACCATCCTCTGCATGAAGGCAAAGAGCGTCAGGATCGCCAAAGGCTCCATGATGCTCATCCATAACAGCAGCTATACGCTCGACGTCTGGACGACCGCCAATAAGAAGGGTATCGACCAGATTATAGAGAATTTCAAGAAATACCGTGATGACCTCGATACCTTCGATAAGGCCATTGCCGATATCTATTCCTCTCGCAACGGTAAGACGATGGAGGAGAATATGTCGAAGATGGATGAGGAGAAATGGATGATGGCACAGGATGCCGTAGACTTCGGCATCGCTGACAGCGTGCTCGATGAAAAGGAATTCGAGACACATGCCACTTCCATCAAGAACTACTATATGGCATACAACGGACTCACCGAGCATTTCGGTCTACCGGAGATTCCGTCTGCAGAGAAGACGGAGCCCAAGCAACGTCGCGGGTTCCTGGAGCGCATCCGCTCTGCTTTCAACAAGGCCATCGATGACGAAGTAAAAGATGAATCCACCAATTCTTCAACAACTGATACACAATCAACAATGAAAAAGATTATTCTTAACCTGGTCTGTGCGGTGATAGCCGTGCAGGACATCATCCTCAATGAGAAGGGTGAGGCAACGCTTACAGAAGAGCAGCTGCAGAACATTGAGAACGATCTGAAGACAAAGGCCGACCGTATCACCGCCCTCGAGGCAGATGTAAAGAAAGCCAATGATGACAAGACTACTGCTGAGCAGGCTCTTGCCGACCTTCAGAAAGAGTTCGACGAGTTCAAAGAGAAGGCTGGTGACACCACCTCTAAGGTACACAACCACGAGCAGGAGGAGGAAGTCACCGCCAAGGACATGTACAACGATGTTAAAGACCTGATTTAAAATGGCTAAGATCCAAGACATGACTCCAGATGTGATGAAGACAGTAGTCACTCCGGAACTGCTCAGAGAGAGCTGTCAGAAATTCCAGAAAGAGCTCCTTCAGATGCCTTTCATGGTGTTCCAGGACCAGACCGCCAAGTACATCACCGTACTTCCCGGCATCCGTAACCAGCTGACCTTCGGTGAACTGGACGGTGATGCAGAGCTCGGACCTTGGAGCAAGGATGGCAACCATAAGGATGCCGAGTACGAAATCAAGGGACGTACCTTGGAGGTATATCCTGGTAACTGTTCACGCGACTTCGACCCGATGCCTCTCTTCCATAGCATCTATGGCGAGGCTTTGGCAAGTGGTATGAACGAGATCTCTGCAGGCTATGTGGCCCGCAAGCTCGTTTCACTCTTTGCTGCCAAGATCGGTAAGCACATCAACGATGTGATCTTCGTGGGTGGTAAACGTAACAAGAACGGCCACACGACCGCTGACCTCTTCGACTCTTTCGATACCATCATCGAGAAGGAAATCAACAGCGGTGAAGACCTTGCTACCGGCAAGGGAAACCTCATCCACCTCGGCACCATCGACAAGACGAATGCCACAGAGGTGCTGAAGGAGTACTATCGCTCTGCAGACCCCAACCTCCGCGGTCAGAAGACATTCTTGTATATGTCTCCTGAGGTCTACTGGGCTTATGTTGACGACTACCAGGTTCGCCATGGCGCACTGCCATACAACAAGGAGTTCGAGAAGGTATTCCTCGAGGGCTCGCAGAACAAGTGTGAGTTCGCTGTCCTCGACAACATGGCAGGCTCCAACTTCCTGAAGATATCCACCAAGCCCAACTTCCTGCTGGGTACCGATATCATGGGTCAGGAGAACCATGTGGGTATCGCCAAGTATAAGTCTTGGGTGATCACCTTCGAGTTCGCAAGCGTCTATGGCGCTCAGATCCGCACCCTCTCCAAGGAGGCTCTGCATGTTGGTGCCCTCGATACCAACCCTGATCCCGCTAACGTAACGTATAACTTCACCTCTTTCAGCGCTGACGGCAACACCCAGCTCGCTACTGGCGTCGCTAAGACCACAGGAAAGTCGTTGAAGTTCGATGGCGTGAAGAATGTGGAGATCGTTTTTACTCAGAACTCTGTGGAGGGATGGGTAGGACGTAAGTTCTATATCATCTCTAATGCATCTGCAGACGGTACCACCAAGTACGACCTGCACGATGACAAGGGTAATGCTATTGGCGTGAAGGTTGCAATTACTGCAGCTAACTGATCACTATGGGAATAGCGGGCTGGCTTCCTCTAAACTTTTTCCATATGGTTCAGAACGGAAGTCTCCCGCATTTTTGAATACTCTAATAAAAAAAAGATATGAATCCAAATTGCAATACCAAATCGGTTTATGAGTCTGTAGAGGCATGTCCCGGACAGCGCGTCCAGCCTGGCATCCGTCGTCGCATCTACTATATCGAGAAGGCAAAGATTGTTGAATGGCCGACTCTTCCCAGTCCTTCTGACGATAATGTCAAGATGGAAGATCTGGCTAAGTATAAAGGTGACTTCACGCTGGCAGAAAATGCCACGTTCAAGTTCCTCGACCTGAAGGACGAGGCTTCCAACGTGACCTTCGATCCTGTCGGTGAGGATCCTTCCAAGCTCTTCAACAACCAGGCTAACGCCATCGTTGCCGGTCAGCCTGACGCCATCAAGGGATTCTCCCGTGAGGCGCTCAACGAAGACCTTGTCTATGTCTACCAGCAGCGCGACGGTAAGTTCTGCGTGCTCGGTAATGAGGCCTACAAGTGCCATACCTCGCCATCTGGTGATACCGGTGCTGAGGTTACGGCTGCTACGACTACCACTTTTGCCATCCAGGTATACGACGAGTGTCCTGTTCCTACCTACGTGGGTAAGCTCCATCTCTCTGCTGAGGAATACCTTGACTGTGCTACCGGCAAGGTCATGGCATATCCCGCTCCAGGTGAATAAGGCTTTTAGTCAATCATAATCAGTAATGGCGGTGGCAACGGGCATTTCTGCCTTGCCACCGTTTTTAAATAGGATTAAATAGGAATAAAATATGGATAAGAATCTTGCTAACAAAATCGGTCGTTTCCTGAAAAACGACAATCCCTGCGATGAAGAGATAAAGGATGCTGCCAAGATGCTGCTGCAGTGTGACCCCGCACGCTCGCGAGGTATCTATAACAGCGCCATGGTACGTCCCAAGTCGTTACTCCCTTGGATCCGTTCAGACCTGAAAAAGTATCATGATATCTACCTCAGAGACATCAAGACGACTGATGAGGTGGTACAGTTCAACGAAAAGACGGTCAAGGATGTCCGTGAGACTTTGTCTGAGCGTCCTGAGGATGCAGAGGAGGAGGAAAAACCTGTCATTCCCGTCCTGGGCGTCCGCGGAAAGCGTGAGGACCATGACAAGCTTCCGGAGAACATCAAGGCATGCTGGGACCGTAATACGGAACGCTGGAAGAAAATCCGCCAGCTCCATGCGCAGCTGGCTCAGATGGTTACACGTATCGACTACAGGGAATGTGACGGCAATGAACTTTGCCATACCCTCCGTGAGGCTGACAAGGAACTGCGTAAGGACTACGCAGCCTATGACTCTTTCGTCCTGACTCCGCAGAATGATCAGGAACCGAGTCCGGAACCTGCTCCTGGGAAAGACGATGTCGACAAGTTCACTGACAATGTGAAGACCGTACAGAATGCACGTACGGCCATCACTCGTGCCCTCCAGCGTAAGAACCATACGCAAGAGCAGCTGCAGGCCCTGCAGCAGTCCGTCGACACACTGCTGGCTATGAAGCAGACCATCACCGAGAAGACCATCAGCCGTCTGAAGGAAATCGGTATTACTGTACCTAATGCCTAAGGGAAAGGATATAAAAGACCTGCTGAAGCCCTTGGTCGAGAAACCTATCCAGGCATATTTCGGCCAGGGACTTCACACGCTCGGACTGCTGCACTGGATACTCGCGCAGACAGGCCGGGCTTCTGTCTTTGTCAGCAGCTATTCCACCAGCGAACCGTTCCTTAACGGCTTCTACCTGCTACGTCAGAAGGGGTTGGTGGAAAAAGGCATGCTGTTGCTCGATGAGCGCGCTGCCCGAAAGACCGTCCAGCTGGAGCACCTCATGACTGGAGCTTTCGACAACGTGTTCCTGGGACAGAACCACTCTAAGGTGCTGCTCGTACACAACCGCCAATGGAAGGTCTCTGTGGTTACTTCCCAGAACCAGACCTACGGCAACCGTGCCGAGTCGACCATCGTCACGACAGACGGGGATGTGTACGAGCAGCTGTTGAAGCAGATGGAATACTCCATCGTAGAAAGATCGGTAGAGATAGATATCGCCCATGGCACCGGAATTATTACAGAAAGCGGAGCAGCTGGCGCGCCTGCTGCTGACACCGCAAGAGATTGGGAGCCTTTTGGACTTGAGCCCTGAGGAGGTCGCTGAGTTCCTCAACGAGTTCAGACCTGCTGGCAGGATGTACCGCAGGGTGTTGGCAGAACGCGCACGCGACCTCCATGAGAAGACGCTGCGCCTTGCCGACGTAGGCTCTCCTACTGCCATTGAGAAAGCCTCCGAATGGCTGCGTACCGCACAAATCAGTATAGAATGAGATTCCCGATAGATACATACAGCGACAACCTCATGTTGCCTGTGGAGACGATGCAGCGCAACGGCCTCGCCCCGCAGATGATTCAGCGCATCGTGCGACTGCGCGACATCTACAACTACATGCTTCGCAATCCCCTGAAGAAGGACCGCGAATACATTGACTATATCACCTCCAGCTATGAGGAAGACGGACAGCCTCTCTCCAAGAGAAAGGCCTATGAGGACATCGAGATACTGCATGCCATCGTCGGCAGCCTGCAGATGTGCACGAAGGAGTGGCACCGATGGCGCTTCAACAATATGATCATGGAGGGCTATGCGATAGCGCTGCGCAAGCAGGATGCTGCAGCTATTGCCAAGCTCGCACAGCAATACGGTAAGTACAACGGTCTCGACAAAACCGATGAGCGTGACTATGGATTCTCCCAGATTCCGAAGATCATCTTCGTGTTCGACGTGTCGTCGCTGGGCTTCAAGCCTATCCCCAACGTCTACGAGTTGATGGACAGGCTCATTGCCAAGTACAGCGGTACCACGCTGGAGTGTATCGCAGAGGATGCCGATGCCGTGGAGATAGCCAACGAACCGGTAAAACTCCTGGAGAATGGAAACACAACAGCAGTATCTGAATAGGGCACAATCGTATATCCTTGCCCTGCTGTGCAAGAATATCACGATGGTTGCTGGCCGTGGCATCGGCAAGGGCCTTGTCGCTGCTTCCATCCTCCGTCGTAACATCGAGGGAATGCCTGGCAGCAACACCGCCCTCGTGGCTCCAAACTCCAAGCGCATGTGGACGAACATCCTCCCGTCATGGGATACGCACCTCAGACGCTGGGGATATGTCGAGAACGTACACTATACATGGGGTCGTAAGCCCGCCAAGGAGTGGGGATGGCAGGAGCCTATCATCAAGCCGATGAACTGGGAGAACACCCTGTCGTTCTATACGGGGGCATACGCCACCATCATCAGCCAGGACCGAAAGGGAACCTCTAACTCACAGTCATTCGACTTCGTGCTCATCGACGAAGCGAAGTTCATCGACTTCGAACAGTTCAAGGATGAGACGCTGCCTGCCAACCGAGGCAACGGCAACGCCTTCGGACATCTCTACTACCATCACGGCATTGCCAAGTTCTCCGATATGCCGACCACCAAGAAAGGCTCGTGGTTCCTCAACGACCGCGAGAAGTGTGACCAGGAGCAGCTGAGACTGCTCGAAGGCTTGGTGGCGTCTTTCTACCAGCTCCGCCAGTCCATCGCTGACAAGGTGGAGCGCCATGAGCCGGTGACCGCCATGGAGCGCTATCGCCTGAAGCGGTTGTCACGGGCCATCAATATGCTGCGTGCCGACACCTATCTCTATAAGGAGTTCTCCAGCATCGAGAACCTCGAGATCCTTGGCGAGGACTTCATCACACAGTGTCACCGTGACATGCCTCCGGCTACCTTCAGAACCACCATCATGTGTCAGCGCGTGGAGCACTCGGAGGATTCGTTCTATAATGCCAAGTCGGACAGGAACCTGTATACGGCTGTAGACAAGACGTACATCGACTCGCTGAACTTCGACATGGACAAGCTCCGCAAGGTCGACTGTCGCATGGATGCCGATATCGCCAAGGAGGAACCCCTCTACGTCGCTTTCGATGCCAACGCCAACATCAACTGGTGTGTCATTGGACAGCCCGGAAAGGACATGAAACTGCGCGTCCTCAAGTCCTTCTATACCAAGTACGAGCGTCGCCTGCCCGAGCTCGTCGACGACGTCTGCACCTATTACGGACCACTGCGCCACAAGGAGGTGGTGTTCTGTTATGATGCTACCTTCGTGGGCAACAACTACGGTGTCGATAAGAACGACTTCCGCACCGTCATCAAATACTGCTTCCTGAAGAACGGCTGGACAGTCCGTGAGTGTTACATCGGATCGCCCTGGCAGCATCCCGTGAAGCACCAGCTTATCAACCGCATGTTCCTGGGGCAGGCACGGTACCAGATACTCATCAACCAGGAGAACAACCCAGACCTGCTCGTGTCCATAGACTCTGCCATGACCGTGAACGGCTCGAACCTGAAGGACAAGTCAGGCGAGAAGAAACCCGAGACCGAGGAAGACCGCCTCGAGACACGTACGGACGGCTCCGACGCTTTCGATACCCTCTGCATAGCTGTTGAGACGGGGTCCGTATCCTTCGCTGGCGGTGGTGGCGGTGGCGTGGCATGACAATGCTATACAGGTGTTACAGCGGTAATGCCTGTCTGTTGAATAGTTTTTTTATTGATTTAATCGTAAAGCACTATTGGAATTATGTTTTGTTTTAGTAGTAGGGCAGCTCTCTCCGCGAGGAGGGGGCTGTTTCCTTTTCTCCCTACGGGCCTGATGCGTTACCTCTCGGGCTGCACATCTGCAGGGATGGCATTCTTCTTCCTTTTTCCATAAACCTTTTCTCCTTTCCTGTCATACATCCTATGCCCTTCTGAAGACTTCCGGATGACACTCATCTCCCCTGGTCGTTGTGCCTGCTCCCATACGTCGCCTGAAGTCTCTCTCTCCCTTGGCGTTCCTCATCCACACCGTTTGCTACTGGGTAGGTTCGTTCCTCTGACTGTACACTTTCCGAACAGTGACTGCTGATGCCTGAATGTTGTCATGCCCTGTTTTCCGAGGTCTCTCAGCTCCTGGGGGCTTTCCTATTTTTCCTTTGCAAAGTAAGCATAAGCGTCATTCTGCAAGTACCGCGAAGCATATTCCTGCAGAAAATAAACAGCAGCCTTCCACCATTTTCCTGATGCCAGGGAAATGGGGTATTCCGTTTATTTTCCTTGTAATTCCTTGCATTTACATGACTTCTCCTTATTGCTCCTATATGCACGTAAAAATTACAAAAGCACCCAGTGCTTCAAGTCAAACCTCAAAAAACAAAGCATTATGACAACTTCAATTCAGACATCGGCAATCATCTCTCAGTTCGGCAAGCGCACAGGCAGAAGAACGGGTTTCTATCAGGTAGTAGTAAACGGAGAGGACGGGAACTATCAGGAGTACGAGATAGAGGCTTCTTCAGAGGCCGACGCTAGAGAGCAGGCTGACCGTATCGCCCAGAGCGAGATGATGGATGTCATCTACGTAGAAGTCTACAGAATCGCATAATAAACCAATGTATAACAATTTAAAAAAGGAGAAACAGATTATGGAAAAAAAGAATGCAACCCAGCAGATCACTGCTCAGCTCGTGAAGTCAAACGCATCAGAGTACCTCGTTTGGGAGGTGTCAGTAACAAACAGCCGCTGCAAGAAGCACTACTGCAAAACGGCAACCAAGACGCTCAGCTACGTCTTCTTCCTCAAAAAACAGAAGAACATAGCCATCGACTACAGGACATTACGCCACCTGAAGGCTGTCATTGCCAAGCAGAAGGCCTCGGCCACCATCGCGAACATGTCAACGGAAGTCCAGCAGTAAGCTGGGCTTCTTTCGTTTAACATCATCATCGAAGAAAGCTATGTTCAAGTACGCACTCTACGACTACGTCCCTCAGAGGTTCCTCGGAAGGGTTTCCTTCGAGCAGAAGATCCTCAACATGATGATCCTGGGATTCAAGGATGGCAGGAACGTCTATTCTAGGATATTCGCACGCCAGATGGCACGTGCACTCTCTGAGATCGACATGAGCGACGTGGTCGTGGTCTGTGTGCCTGCCAGTACCCGCTACTCACATGTAAGACGCTGGAAGCAGTTCTCCGCTATGCTCTGCAGGCTCACTGGAGCCATCGACGGTTTCGACCGCGTACAGGTCAGCGGAAGCCGTAGGCGCGCCCATGTCACAGGTGAATATGAGCTGGCTACGAACATCAAGCACTACGTGCACATTGATGCAGACTTCTTCAGAGGGAAGAAGGTGCTGGTCATCGATGACATCTACACCACGGGGCAGTCGTCACGAGCATTCATCGGTGCCATGGAAGCTGCTGGTGCCACAGTAGTCATGGCCATGTTCCTCGCCAAGACGAAACAGTTCCACGTACACTGATGGTTCTGGTATCGCCTCCATCGTTTTCCCGCCCACCCAGAGCCCTCGCTATGCTCATGCCCGGAAACGATGGAGGCGATGGGCTTACGCCCTCTTTTCTTATGGCCCGCCCTCAATCCCCTGCGCACCAGGAACCCTCATACTGCAACACTGGCGGTTGCACCACCAGAGTTATTCACGTTCCACATACAGGCAGCCACCATGTCACCTCCCTTGCCCCACACACCGCTTCTCTCCGTTATGCATGAGAGGAAA
>Ga0326512_10003342_pt1 | contig 11798 bp, 8 predicted proteins | sample 1_2617_0518_D_FD_203652 | JGI IMG/M metagenome (GOLD analysis project Ga0326512, IMG submission 203652) | Bovine rumen microbial communities from UC Davis, California, United States - 1_2617_0518 | ecosystem: Host-associated > Mammals > Digestive system > Stomach > Rumen | place: USA: California... | reverse complement strand
GGGAAGGGGTTACGGCCAGACAGATGGTTTTGCCACTGCGGCTTTCATCTGCCACAACCAGGTTGGTGGTGAGAGGATCAACCTCCCGGTCCTTACACTCTACAGAGGCGTAGAAGGATTTCAAATCTATGGCTATATAGCATTTGTCAGTCATGGCTCTCACATCCTGACGTGGAATAAAATTAGAACATGAAGGGATTTATTTTTTTGCATAAAAATGGTCGGGATGACAGGATTCGAACCTGCGACACCTTCGTCCCGAACGAAGTGCGCTACCAAACTGCGCTACATCCCGACAATGATATGCTAACTGCTTATTATGATACTCCTTATTGGCAGGTTTTTTCAATAAAAAAGAAAAATTCACTATTTCCATGCTAAATTGATAAAAATATTCTATAATATCTGTATATTGTAAATATTTAGTTATAATGCCATTTATTTGCGACATTATAGGGGGCTTGGAGTATATGAAGACAATAGGCATCATGGGTGGCATGGGGCCAATGGCCACTGTGGATTTAATGAAGAAAATTATTTTGGCTACGCCGGCTAAGGTGGATCAGGAGCATATTCCTATGCTGGTGGACAATAATTGCAGAATTCCGGATCGTACCAGGGCCATTAAGGGCTTGGGGACATCCCCAGTTCCGGAAATGCTGAAAAGCGCCAAGCGACTAATGACGGGCGGAGCGGATTTTATCATTATGGCCTGCAATACAGCGCACTATTTTTTACCGGAGATTTTACCTCATATTACAATTCCTGTGTTGTCCATTATTGATGTGGCAGTTGCTGCCATTATGGAAAAGGGGTATAAAAGTGTGGGGCTGCTGGCCACCAGCGGTACCATCAGCACCGGATTATACCAGAAGGCATTGGAGTCCAATGGCCTTAAGTGTATTGCACCTTCAGCAGAAAGACAGCATATTGTAGACGATATTATTTATGACGGTGTAAAAGCCAATAATCAGGACTATGATACAAGTGATATTAAGAGCTTGCTGGCGGAAATGAAGGAGCAGGGGGCAGAGGCCTTTATTCTTGGCTGCACCGAGGTGCCGGTGGCTGTGACCATGTACAATCTGGAAGGCGTATTCGTTGATTCCACCGACGAGTTGGCCAAGGCAGCAGTGAAGTTTGCCCGGGAAGATTAAAGCTATACCAGCTTAATTGTCTGATGGTTCAGCATTGAAGGGAAATAAAAGCAGAGTCAATTAGGCTCTGCTTTTTTAGTACCAGCTATTAAAAGCTACTTGCAATAATACGCATAATGGGTGTATTATTAAGAGGTCTTAGGTTACATATCTTTAAAATTTTTCAGTTATTGTACATAAGAAATAATTCATTATACAAATTAATTCAAAACAATAGAAATTCCCTATGTACAAATTATTGATTATATGATAAAGTTAGGGTAATTTAAGAAATCGTCAAACAAATATTTTCGGTTAGAGGAGGTAATGTTGTGGATACAACGACCATTGCAGTGGTGATATTTGTAGCTGCATACGCACTGATTATTTCAGAAAAAGTCCATCGTACCATCGTTGGTATCGTTGGCGCTATGTTGATGATCCTCTGTGGAATTTTGTCCCAGGAGGTGGCAATTCATCACATAGATTTTAATACCTTGGGTTTGCTCATTGGTATGATGACTATAGTAAATATTACGGCGGAAACGGGCTTGTTTAACTTCCTGGCCATTTGGGCGGCCCAGAGGGTTAAGGCTAACCCTATGAAGCTGCTTCTGGCACTGGCCCTGTTGACAGCTGTATGCTCCGCACTTTTGGATAATGTAACAACAGTTTTGTTGACAGTTCCAGTAACCTTCAGCATTACTTCCCAGTTGAAGGTTGATGTAAAGCCTTTCCTGATTGCCCAGATTTTGGCTTCTAACATTGGTGGTACTGCAACTCTGGTAGGTGACCCACCAAATATTATGATTGGTTCTGCCGTTGGCTTGAGCTTCATGGATTTCATCATTCACTTGACGCTTCCGGCAATTATAATTTTTGCTGTAACTGTATTCCTGCTGGAGATGATTTATGGCAAGTCCCTCCACACTACGCCTGAGCTTCAGGAGCAGGTAATGAAGCTGAATGCCGCAAAGCAGATCAGCAACAAGCCTCTTATGAAGAAATGTCTGGTGGTATTGGCACTGACCATGAGCTTGTTTGTGGCACATAGTGCCCTCGGCCTCGAGTCTGCAACTGCAGCTCTTTCTGGTGCCGGTCTTCTCTTACTGATTACCTTTACAAGAGATGAGGAAATGATTGCAAAGGTTCTCAGCAAGGTTGAGTGGACTGCAATTTTCTTCTTCGCCGGCCTGTTCATTTTGGTTGGCGGCTTGGTTGAAACCGGCGTTATCAAGTGGTTGGCTGAGGAAGGTATTAAGATTACCCACGGTTCTGTAGAGGGAACTGCCATCCTGATTCTCTGGATGTCTGCTCTTGCCTCTGCCTTCGTTGATAATATCCCATTTGTAGCAACCATGATTCCGCTAATCAAGGACATGGGTGCCATGGGCCTCAGCAATCTGGAGCCTATGTGGTGGTCACTGGCTTTGGGTGCCTGCCTTGGTGGTAACGGTACTCTCATCGGTGCCAGTGCCAACGTAGTGGTTGCTTCCATGGCAGCTCAGCATGGCAGACAGATTTCCTTCATCGGCTTTATGAAGATAGCCTTCCCGTTGATGATTCTTTCCATCATCATCAGTACAGCTTACGTATATCTCCGTTACCTCATGTAATGGAATACAATTAAATTAGGTAAATGCGCTTAATATAAAAAGAGGACTGCGGCTAGAGTGGTTTCGAGACACCATGCCGCAGTCTTCTTTTTTTATGAAATCTTAGTGAATCAAATTAATTATTTCTTTTCGTAGATTTGGAAGCCGTCACGGCCGGCATCCTTTACCTTATAGAGGGCACGATCTGCCTCGCGGAAAAGGTAATCGTAGCTGGTGCCCCTTTCCTTGGTAATGGCAATGCCGATGCTGCCGGTTACATTAGCAGCGTGTCCGTCAACCATCATGTCCTTTATTCTGGTCAGAAGCCATTGGATCTGTTTTCTGATGTCCATAACCGTTGCCTCTGGAGGGAGAGTTACCATGATCATGAATTCGTCACCACCAAAACGGCCTACTGCCGTAAGATCAGTACAAGTGGTTTTCAAAATTTTGGCGAAGTCTATAAGCAGCTCGTCTCCCATTTGATGCCCGTAGGTATCGTTAAATCTCTTAAAGTGATCCAAATCAATAATGAGAAGGGCAATGGACTCACCCTCTTGCTGCCTGTCCAGCAGCTCCTGGCAACGCAGGGCAATGCCCCTTTTGTTGAGCAGTCCCGTCAGGGGATCCGTTTCTGCTTCCTGCTTGTAGGCATCTCTGTCCTTGGTCAGGACCTTTACTTCATGGAGAGCCCGCTCCAGCTCATCGTTCTTTTCGGAAAGGATAATATTACGCTTTCTGGTTTGACGGTTATTATGGAGAATAAAACCAATTAGCAGCAGAATTACCAGCGTGAACAGTACCGCAGCTGCCAGGTGTATTGGGTATTCCTGTAGTAAGAATCCCAGATTAATTACCGGCGTGCTATTTTTCTTAATGATTCGGTTCACCTCATCAGGTGACAGGCGCTGGATGGCTGTATTCAGCACATGAGTCAGCATTTCCGGGGTGGACTCTGCGGCCATTAGACTGATACCGATATGGCAGCTATATTTATCGTTGATTTTTAGATTTGGTCTGGTAATGAGATTGCTGTGCTGTTGGAGATAAAGAGTTGGTATCATGGCAATGGTGTATTGGTGATTTTCTACTGCCTCAAGACATTCCTCTACTGTTTCCAATATAACGATATCCCATTCCGGGAACTGTTTCTTTAAATAATCACTCAGTCCGGGAGATTTGGCGGCGGCCACCATAGTCTTTGGACTGCCAACAAAGCTGGTATCCTTGTGGACTATGGCAGAATATTCCACTGTGAGAAAATTGTTGGTATAGTTTAAAGGATTTTCGTAATTGGCGCCGGAATATATGCATGGCATGATATCTGCTTTGCCATTTTGCAGCATTTCCCTGGCTTCACGGGAGTTATTGGCGATTATTATATCGAATTTAAGACCACTGTCAGTGCCTATATTTTCAATAATATCTCCGAATATTCCTCCACTGCTGCTTACAAAAGGAGAATAGTTTCCCGGCAATACAATTCTAATAGGGGGAGCTGTTTCTATAAATTTGTTTTCTATTTCGGCATAGGCAGCAATGCTGTGAATGGCCGGGTCAATATAGGTCTGTTCCAGCATGGTGCCAAAAGATGGATTCTTCAGCTCTGTGTCGAGAATGGCCTCGTTCAGCTCCCATAGCAGATCCTGGTTGGTAGGCAGAGCCATAAACTGGCACTTGGTTATGGCAATAATTCCCAGCTCGATTTCATTTCCAAGAAGATCGGAGCCGTCATCCATGGCAGCCTGTATTTCCCCACGCTGCAGGGCCTCCATCATATTTTGACCGTTGGCGTAGGTGACATAGTTTATGTTTTGCCAGCCATGGGTCAGTACGTAGTGTCGGATGTATCTGGTATTGTCTTCTGTAGTTACATAGCCAATGGTTATCCCATTCATGGTGGAGCTGTCCAGTACATTAAGCCCGCTTCCCGGTACGGTAAAGAGACTCAGCATACCATATACAGAATAGCCTTCACTATACAATTTCATTGGCTGAAGGGAGTCGTTTCGCTGCACTGGGGCCAGCAAATCCAAAGACCCTTCCTCCAGCATTCTTTTTCCCTCCAGGGGCTGTACCGGGATGTATTCATATCCCAAATGAGTGCGCTTTGAAAGCTCCCGAAGGTAAGCCCGGATATGTCTTTCCAGCAGCTCACGGCTATGTGGGCTGGTAGCCTGCTCTATATCCAGCACTCCTACCCGTACTTGTCCCTTGTGCTCGCCAGTATCCTCTGCATTAAGAGAATGGGGGACTAAAAGGAGTGTCACTGCCAGCCCGATGGAAAGTACAATTTTTAAGTAAAAAAGTTTAAACATTTTTCTGTCCTCAGCAATTAACGTTAATTTGATGAAAAATATTAAATATTGTCTGAATATTTATCTACATCATATATTAATAAATCGGTCTGTGTCTATTGTTTTTACAACATTTTATCAATAACCCTACAAATTTATTTCAAATATTTATATGTAAAAAAGGACTTTAGCTTTTAATATCGAAATATAGTCTAAAAAGCTAAAAATATTTTCATATAAAGGGGTGTGGATATAATGGGCAACCTTAGTCTTACCAAAAAATTGATGGTGGTATTTGGTATATTGCTGATTATAATTGTGAGTCTGGGCTTGTATAGCTATAATGCCTCTAAAAAGCAAAATCAGGAGGCGGAAAATGTATCAGATTGGATGGAGACGGCTTTATTGGTTGCCAATATGTCCAATCACATGGAAAAAGCCCATGGCTATGTGAATTTGATATCCAATGCCGATGATGCCAATGCTGTTTCTGCCCTGAGGCGCGGCTTTGATCATGCCCGGGATGAGGTTAATGAGGACCTTGAGGCTTATAAAACTCTGATAATGGAGTCTGAATATGATACCGAGGAAGAACGCCAGTCAGATTTGAATACTGTTAAGGCTGAAAAGGAGCGTTGGGAAAAATATCTGGCAGTTGTAAGCAAGATAAACAATGCCTTAAGCACGAAGGACCCGGCTGCCCTTGAAGAAGATAGAGAGGTCCAGGCCCTGGCTGATGAAGCTGATTCTGCATTTGACGAGGCCATTGGCGCTGTAAAAGAGGATATTGAGGTTTGCGATACAGGAACCAAGGAGGCCATGGAGAGGGCTGAGGAAGTATATAATTCGGTTACTGTAATGTCTGTGGCTCTTACTTTGATTGCGGTAGTATTCTGTATAGGGGTTATGATTCTGCTGAACAGAAATATAAAGTCCTCTGCTGAGGAGCTGATTCGCGTTTCTACTCTGGTGGCAGACGGTGATTTGCGGAACAAGGCAGAAATTGATGGCAGTGATGAATTTGCTACCATTGCCCATCAGTTCAACAATATGATTGATAATGTACGCAGGATGTGCAAGGATATCCAGAATACAGCCATTCAGGTTGCTTCATCCTCCCAGGAGCTTACCGCCAGTGCCCATCAGTCAGCAGATGCAACCCAGAGTGTATCCAATTCTGTAAATGAAATGGCCAACTCCTCCGAGAATCAGACCAAGGAGCTTAATGCTGCAGACACTAAAGCAAGAAATCTTTTGGAGGAAATGGAAAATGTTACTTCAGCTGTGGAAGAGGCCAGACAATCTGTAAATGAGGCAGTGGAAAAGGCCAATGAAGGTAACAGACTGGCTGCAGCCACTATAAGTGAAATGAATGGGGTTACGGATATCGTTCTGGAGTCAACTGACAGAGTGGCCCGCCTTGGTGAGCGTTCCAAGGAAATTGGGCAGATTGTGTCTGTTATTTCCGGTATTGCCGGCCAGACCAATTTGCTGGCCCTTAACGCAGCCATTGAGGCGGCCCGGGCAGGTGAGCAGGGCAGAGGCTTTGCGGTAGTAGCTGAAGAAGTAAGGAAGCTGGCTGAGGAATCCCAGAATGCTGCCCAGCAAATCAGTGACCTTATCGCCAATATTCAAAGAGAAACTGATGATGCGGTGGCATCCATGGAGAAGGGGGCCAAGGCTGCCGAGTCCGGCAAGGAGAATTTGAGTACCACTGGTGATGCCTTCAATCAGATACTGGATAGAGTTAATCATGTCAGTGCAACCTCCTCCAATATCAATGACACGGTTAAGGGCCTTATGGGGCCTATTGATGAGCTGGTAAAGAATATAGGCAATGTGGCTGTTCAGGCTGATATGGTGTCCAAGGAATCCCAGGCTGTGTCCGCTGCCACGGAACAACAGTCTGCCGGAATTGATGAAATAGCTTCCGCCTCACGTACATTGGCTGATTACGCCCAGCATTTACAGGATACAACCATGAAGTTTAAGCTGTAATTTAACGGTTAATAGTAATGAAAAGAGGTATTCTTCCGCCTGTTGGTGGGGGAGTACCTCTTGCTGTATGTCTATAGGACATGATTATGTTAATATTCACTAAAAGTATACACATTTTATTAACAAACTGTTGATAAGTGTACAGATGTTATTGTATAATATGTACTCAATGGACAATGTTATTATATATGTCCATGGGACATGAATTGTGATTTACATTTTTGAAATTGTGATTTACAGTGTACATTATATATGAGGGGGAGTTTTCCTTGCAGATGAATGGGGCCCAGGCTATTTTGGAGAGTCTGAAAAGAGAAAATGTGGATTTGGTATTTGGTTATCCCGGCGGTGCAGTGCTGGATTTATATGATGCGGTTTATCAGGCAAGGTTTCCTCATATTTTGACCCGCCACGAGCAGGGGGCCGTTCATGCTGCGGATGGCTATGCACGGGCCACTGGCAAAGTAGGTGTGGTATTTGCCACCTCCGGTCCTGGAGCTACAAATCTTATTACTGGTATTGCCACAGCCAATATGGATTCTGTGCCTTTGGTGTGCTTCACGGGACAGGTGACTAATCCCCTTATTGGTAAGGACTCTTTTCAGGAGGCGGATATTGTAGGTATCACTACCCCTATTACCAAGCACAATTATTTGGTAAAGAAGGCCTCGGAGCTGCCAAGGGTGATTAAGGAAGCATTTTTCATTGCCAGAACTGGCCGTCCGGGACCTGTGGTTATTGATATCGCCAAGGATGTATTTACTACTATGTTGGATTATGAATATCCACAAAAGGTGAAGCTCCGTGGCTACAAGGGGGATTTCACCGGGGATGAGGGCCAGATCCGTGATGTGGTAGAGGCCCTTGGGGAAGCAAAGCGTCCTGTATTTTTCATCGGTGGTGGCGTAACCCTTTCCGATCAGACAGAGGTAATGCGGGAAATTGTTAAAAATACTGGTATTCCGGTGGTAAGCTCCCTTATGGGACTGGGCTGTATTCCAGCAAAGCAGGATGGCTTCCTTGGTATGGTGGGGATGCACGGCTCCTATGCTGCCAATATGGCTGTACAAAAGAGTGATTTGCTCATTGGTATCGGTGTACGCTTTGACGACCGTGTTACGGGAAAAATCGATGCCTTTGCCCCTAATGCTAAAATTGTTCATTTTGAGGTGGACAAGGCGGAAATCAACAAAAATATTTTTTCTCATTATCCTGTAATTGGGGATTTGCGCTGGTCCTTGCCAATTTTCAATGAGCAGCTTCAAGGCTCAGGTGAGGATTATCTCAATCGCTTTGCCAAATGGCACAAGCAGGTGGTGGATATGGACAGGGAATGTCCATTCAGCTACAAGACAAATGATAAGGTTATTATGCCTCAGCAGCTTATTGATACAGTAAGCAGTATGGTGGATGAAAATACCATTGTGGTTACCGATGTTGGGCAGCATCAGATGTGGGCGGCTCAGTTCTTCAACAGCCGCAACCCTCGCCAGTTTATTACCTCCGGCGGCCTGGGTACCATGGGGTATGGTCTTCCGGCAGCTCTTGGGGCCAAGCTGGGATGCCCGGACAAAAAGGTGGTGCTTTTCACCGGCGATGGTTCCGTAATGATGAACTGTCAGGAGATGTCCACGGCTGCTGATAACAATATTGATATAAAGGTTGTGCTTCTTCATAATAGAGTGCTGGGCATGGTTACCCAGTGGCAGCGCATGTTCTACGGCAAGAGATATTCCCAGACCTTGCTGGGGGGCAAGACGGATTATGTTAAATTGGCCCAGGCCATGGGCATGGAGGCCTGCCGTATTGAAAAGCCACAGGAATTAGAGGCTTCTCTGGAGAAGGCCCTTAATGTGAAGGGACCAATGCTGATTGACGTGATGCTGCCGTCCAATGAGGATGTATTGCCAATGGTGGCTCCCGGGGCTCAGCTGGACAATATGGTTTTGGGAGGTGCCGAAGCATGAAAAAGTATATTTTAGCCGTTCTGGTAGACAACAAGCCTGGCGTACTGACCCATGTATCGGGGCTTATCAGCCGTCGTGCATTTAATATTGAAAGTATTTCTGCGGGCTACACTGAGGATGAGGACGTTACCCGCATTAATATAGAGGTTTCCGTGGAGGATGACCGGGAGCTGGAGCAGGTGGTGAACCAGCTGGGTAAGCTCATTGATGTTATCAAAATTGTTAATTTGGGCTTGGTGGATTCCATTGTCCGTGAGCTGGTGCTGCTGAAGGTTCGTGCCACCAAGGGTTCCCTGGCGGATATCCGCAACATAGTGGATATTTTCCGTGGCAATATTGTGGATGTTAGTCCTGAGAATGTGGTTATTGAGCTAACGGGTTCCCAAAGTAAAATAAATGCCATCTGTGAAATGCTGGAGGATTTTGAGATAATTGAAATCGCCAGAACAGGTGCCATAGCCCTTAGCCGTGGCCCAATTCCAATAAAAAATATGTAGGTGTTGACATTGCCCACAAAAATGGTATACTAGTCCTAACGGATAATTATTATCCGTTAGTTAAACCGGTTTATTCGTGTGTGTTTTTATACATTGTAAGGAGGTTTTTTTATGGAATTAAAAGGTAGCAAGACAGAGCAGAATTTGTGGGCAGCATTTGCCGGCGAGTCCCAGGCCCATACCAAGTATCAGTATTTTGCATCTCAGGCAAAGAAGGACGGTTTCGTTCAGATTCAGAACATCTTCACAGAGACATCCAAGAACGAGAAGGAGCATGCAAAAATCTGGTTCAAGCTGGTAAATGGTGGCAAGATTGGTTCCACCGCTGAAAATCTCAAGGCAGCAGCTGCTGGTGAGAATGAGGAGTGGACTTCCATGTATCCAGAGTTTGCCAAGGTTGCCCGTGAGGAAGGCTTTGACAAGATTGCTGCTCTCTTTGAGGCTGTGGCTGCCATTGAAAAGGAGCATGAGGAACGCTATAAGATTCTCCTTTTGAATGTGGAGCAGGATAAGGTATTCAAGAAGAACGAAAAGGTTATCTGGCAGTGCTCCAACTGTGGTTATGTTTGCACTGGTGAGGCTGCTCCTGAGGAGTGCCCTGTTTGCGCTCATCCAAAGGCTCACTTCCAGGTCCTGCCAACCAACTATAAATAATTGATTCAGACATTAAAAATACTCCCGACCATGTAGGTTAGGAGTATTTTTTATAGGAATGAAAAAACTCCCGACCTGAGCCGGGAGTTTTGTTTTGCTGAAAAGTATGAAATTATTTCTTTTCTTCTTTTTTCTTCTTGGCTTCCTCACGGGCCTTTGCTTTCTCGGCGGCGTTCTTTGCCTTGGCCTCAGCCTTTTCGCGCTCATTCTTTTCCTGCTTGCTCTTGGAATAATCAACGCTCATGCTGGCCATCTTGTGCTTGAAGGCCATAATTGGATGCTTAAACATCATGCCGGTGCTGGAAGCACTCATAATCTCGTTGAACATCTTGTTGTTCTTGTCACCGAAGCACTGAATCTCACAGCGGTCACAAATAGGCTTGGTGATGCCGTAAGGACAACGGTTCATTTTGGTCATAACGGTGGCCAGAAGGGCTGTACACTTTGGACACAGCTTCTCGCCCTTGGTACCATGATTTTTGTTGCAATAAACTCCAAAGGACTTCTTGATGCTTTCCTTTTCCTTTGGGATGTTGTTTTTTATTTCAACTGGTTTTTTCTTTGGTAAAAATCTGTCAAACATACCCATAAAATGCGAACTCCCCTTGTGTGAAAAATAGACATAACCATATACGATTTTAATAGTATTCTTCATTAAATGCAAGTCGTAATAAAAATACTTTGCATTGAAATACTGTTTAAGTTACAATTACACTAAGGATTAGTGGGAGGTTTTGTAAACGTGAACATCGATTTATCTATGGATATGGATGATGGTCAGGGAGAACGCCTGCTTCGTGATGCCTTTAAGCAGAGTATCGAATCAATGGAAGGCAGTAAAGGCCAGATATTTGAGATATACGAAAACACCAAGGAGGACGTAGAGTCCACCAGAAAAATGCTGTTGGAGCTGAAGGAGCAGACCCGTAAGCTCCAGGACGAAGTGGATGAGCTGGTGCGTCAGGAGCAGAAGGAAAAGCAGAAGCTGGTTCAGGTCAGCGGTAACTTTTCCAATTATTCCGAGGACCGTATTCGTGCCAGCTACGAGGCTGTTAAAACTGTACAGGTAAAGCTGGCCATTGCCAAGGAAAAGGAATATCAGACCCGCCGTCAGCGTGATCGTCTGGAGCTGCGTCTTTACAGTATGGAGAAGACTCTGCACATGGCGGAGACACTGGCCACCAAGCTGGGTTCTGTTATTGGTTATCTCACTTCACAGCTCAGTGATGTGGTAACCCAGATGGAAATCGTATCCAAAAATAAGTTTCTGGGAATGCAGATTATCAAGGCACAGGAAAATGAGCGCCTTAGGGTTTCCCGTGAGATACATGATGGTCCTGCCCAGGAAATGGTTAATCTCATATATCAGGCTTCTGTGGCTGAGCGTCTGGTGGATACCCGTCCAAATGAAGCTAAGGCAAATTTGCAGGAGCTGCGACGTCAAATTCGTACCTGTCTGGCGGATGTCCGTCAGATTATCTTTGACATGCGTCCAATGACCCTTGATGATTTGGGATTGATTCCGGCCCTTAGACAGCTTACCAAAAAGCTGGGGGAGCGGGAGGTACTGAATGCAGATTTGCAGATTGACGGCAAGGAGTACAAATTTGATAACCATGTGGAGGTAACCATTTTCCGTATTGTGCAGGAGGCT
>Ga0326512_10003341_pt1 | contig 11798 bp, 18 predicted proteins | sample 1_2617_0518_D_FD_203652 | JGI IMG/M metagenome (GOLD analysis project Ga0326512, IMG submission 203652) | Bovine rumen microbial communities from UC Davis, California, United States - 1_2617_0518 | ecosystem: Host-associated > Mammals > Digestive system > Stomach > Rumen | place: USA... | reverse complement strand
CGCCGATGAGGTACTTCTGGGGCGCCACCGCGAACTGGAAGGATATGTCGCCGCCGAGGGCGCAGCGCACGGCGCTGTCGGTGATGCTCATGACGGCGCGGGTGATGCGGCTCTGGCCGAAGGGCTTGCGCTGCGTCGGTCGGTAGGCGAACGCGGCCATGAGCGGGCGGCCCATGCTGTGCTGCTGCGCCTCCCACGACCAGCCAGTGCCGTCGGTCCATGCCCTGACGTTGGCTTCCTCGTCGTAGAGAGTGAGGGCCATCCAGCCGTCGGCGCCGACCTCCACCGTCATGCCGTAGGCCACGTGGCCCTTGGCGTCGTCCCAGCGGGCCGTGGCGTGCTCGGCGTCCCACATGTCGATGCGGGCGCCCTGCTCGGTCATGCCGACCGTGGCGAACGAGCAGCCGTAGACGCTCTCCGCCTCCACGGTCTGGCGGTACTTGGTGTGCAGCCGCGAGCGTCGGTTGATTCCGTCGAGCATCGCCTGCAGCTCGTCGCTGCCCGCGGTGAAGCCGTCGAATCGGGAGCGGGTGGCGAGCGCCATCACGGCCTTGTTGGGCCACCCCACCACGACCTCGAGGTTAAGCAGCTCGGGCGGCGTGCTGATGCCGAGGTCCTTCAGGCGGTTGCGCCCGTCGTAGTAGGCGCGGCGCACCTGGTTGCTCGTCAGGTGGCCGTACCAGACGTCGTAGAGGTCCTCTATCTCCCACCGCCACTTGGGCGGCATGTCCAGCGGCATCGCCACCGTGGGCGTGACCACGGCCAGCGGCATCTCGTCGGCGCCCTTCCAAGTGTCGGGCTGCGGCAGGTCGTTGACCTTCCTGCCGCCCCTGCCGTTCGGGTACGAGGCGGGCGTCTGCTCGTCCTCTGCTACCAGTCCCATATGACGGCCCTCCTTTCGGGGTCGCGTTTTGTCGTCATTGCCGCCCAGTACGCGAGGGCGCACGCCTCGATGAGGGTCGCGTCGGCCTCGTCCGTGCTCTGGAAGCCCCAGCCGCCCGTGGTGCCGATGCGCCTGCGGGCCGAGCCTGTGGCGCTGGCGTCGAGGGCTGGCTGCGCGTAGTGGGTGACGCCGCGCTCCTTGACGGCGTTGGCGAGCGACGCGCACGCCGTCGCCACGTCGGTCGCCCTCGGTCGGATGATCGCGCGGCTCTGCACGCCCTCGGCCAGTAGCCTGTCGTTCAGGGTCTGGGCGTTGCCCTGCCCGTCGATGACTATCTGGGCGGCCTGTCCGGCAACGCCGCTGAGGGTGTCCACGAACCAGTTGAGGCCGTGGCTCAGGCTGCGGGAGTCGACGACGTAGACGAAGGGGACGGCCCCCTTGTGGCATGCGGCGAGGGTGCCGATGCTGCCGTCCGCGCTGAACTTCACCGCGTAGCAGACGATGCCCTCCCGCTTGGGGTCCTTGGTGGCGCATGCCGCCCATGCCGTTGGGTCTATCGGGCGCACGGCTGCCATCGTCTCGGGCCACCAGCCGAGGTGCTCGCGGGCGAAGGTGTCAGCGTTCATGGTGCGGGCGTCCTTCATGAGGGCCGCCTCTAGGAGCTGGTATCCCAGCGAGGGGTTGAACTCGTACCAGCGCGACACGTCCTTCGGGTCGCCTGGCTCCGTGGCCCCCCACTCGTGTATGCAGCCGCCGACGTAGGGGTCCGTGTGCATGGAGCCGCGGATGGCCGCGAACTTCTCCCCCTTCATCGCCTTGGTGGGGTTCGGCACGGTGCCCATCATGATCGTCTGCGGGCTTCCGTGCGGTGCCGCCGAGTTGAGCGGCGAGAGGGCCGCGTCCTGGGCGTCCGTGTAGTTCTGGGCCTCGTCTATGACCACGAGGTCGAAGGTGCCGCCGCGCCCCGCGTCGTCGTTGCCGCCCCTCGTGCGAAACTCGATGCGGGCGTCGTTGGTCAGCTCCAGAACCATCTGGTTTGCGCCTGTGGTGTACTTGCGCACCAGCCTGTTCAGCTCGGGGAAGGCTGCGTCGTGGTCGTTCTTCTTGGTGCCGAACTTGGCGCGTAGGCGGTCGAACGCCAGCTTAGCCGTCTGGTACTCGTGGGCCGTGTGGAGTATCCACTCGCCGCGGTAGACAAGGCCCTCAGTCTCGCGCGGGTCGCTGACGCCCGTCTTCCCGTTCTGGCGCGGCACTGGCAGGACGCACAGGCTGTTGAGCAGCTTGCCGTCGTCGTCCAGCGCCAGCCAGTCGTAGAGGACGCGCTGCTGCCACGGGTGCGGGTGCATGCCGTATGCGTCGGCGAGGCTGCAGGCCAGCTTGCCCTCGGTGCGGGTGTACGAGCCGCACCAGCTGTAGGTGGGCGTCTGGTTGCCCTGCATCAGAAGCCCGAGTCCACGTCGAGGTCGGCGTTGGCGAGGATGCGGGCGAGCGGGCTGTCCTCGGCCGCCGCGTCCTCCATGCCGTACCGCTGCAGCAGGTCGGTGAGCTGCGCGAGGCTCTTGCGGTAGTTGGCCATGAGCTGGTTGTAAGCCTCGTAGATGGGGTGCTTGCGCACGCCGTGCTGGCCGCCGCCATTGTTGTAGGCCACGACGAGCTGGGCGCCCTGCTTCTGCATGGCCTCTCGGGTCTGCGTCAGCTTGTCGCGCTGGAATATGACGTTCTCGGCCAGCTCGATTGCGAAGGGGCGCAGGCTGTCGGGGATTGTCGCGCATATCCTCTCGGCCTCGGTCATGCCTGCCTCCCTACTCCTTGGCGAGCGTCGCCGTGCCCCCCGTCAGCTGCTCCCACCGCTCGATGATCACGTCGCAGTAGGCGGGGTCCAGCTCCATGAGGTAGGCGTCACGGCCCAGCTGCTCGCACGCGATGGCCGTGGTGCCGCTGCCGCCGAACAGGTCCAGCACCGCCTCTCCGCGCCTGCTGCTGTTGCGCACGAGGCGGCTGAACAGCGGGACGGGCTTCATGGTCGGGTGCGCCTCGGAGGCGAGCGGCTTGTCGTATCGGAGCACCGAGGTCTGCGTCTCGCCCTGCAGGAACTCCTGCAGCAGGCGGCGCATCTCGGGCTTGCTCATCTTGTTGAGGTTCGGGGTGTCGTCCACCACCGTCACCTCGGACCTCGTGGGCGCGAAGTAGTGCGTGGCGCCGCCCTTCCAGCCGTAGAGGCACGGCTCGTGCATCCACTGGTAGTCTTGGCGCCCGAGGGTGAAGTGGTTCTTGACCCAGATAATCTCTTGGCGCACCTCAAGCCCAGCCTCGTTGAGCGCAGCGTGGACCGCAGGCTCGTGCAGGGCGGCGAACCAGACGTACCATGCGGCCCCTTGGCGCATCACGCCGTAAGCTGCTGTCAGCGCGTCCTCGAGGAACCGCTGAAAGGCCAGCTCGTCGGCGAACGAGTCATTGGCGATTATCTTGCCGTCCTTGCGGGCTTTGCCGCCCTGCGGCCCCCACTCGCCGCCGCCCTTGTTCTGGTTGTAGGCCACGTTGTAGGGCGGGTCGGTGAGCAGCAGGTCGGCCTCTCTCCCTCCCATGAGGCGGGCCACCTGCGCGGGGTCCGTGCTGTCGCCGCAGAGCAGGCGGTGGCGCCCCATGACCCACAGGTCGCCTGGCTTGGTGCGCGGCTCGGCGGGCACCGAGGGCACCTGGTCTTCCTCGGGGTCGTAGTCGGGCAGGTCCTCCAGGACGTCCTCCAGCTCGAAGCCGAAGTCCGACCAGTCGTATCCGTCGATGCTGGCCAGCTCCTTCTCCAGCAGCTCCATGTCGAAGCCCGAGGTGAGCGTGGTCTGGTTGTGGACGTGGACGTATGCCCTGCGCTGCTCGTCGCTGAGGTGGTCGAGGACGAGGACGGGCACCTCGGCCATCCCGAGGTGCTGGGCGGCGAGAAGCCTGCCGTGGCCCTCTAGGATGATGGTCTGGCCCTCGGGGTCGTGCCACACGCCGATGGGGTCATTGAAGCCGAACTCGGCGATGGAGTTGGCTATCTGCTCCACCTGCCAGTCGGGGTGCTCCTTGGCGTTGCCCACGTAGGGCACGAGCTGGTCTGTGGCGAGGTACGAGACGGAAAGCTTGGGCATTTGCCCTCCCGAAAGTCGAAGGATTGTACAGGATGGCTCAGGGCCGCAGAAATACCACCCACCCAAAACGCGCGGGTTGGTGTGTAAGCCCTGCGACCTCCTGTGGGGGCCGCGCCGCCCGTGGGGGGATACCCCCTGGGGGGCGCACGGGAGCGGCCCGGGGCGGCCCTTGGCGGGCGCTGCGGCGCCGTGCTGCGGGCCGTTCTAAGCCGTTTTGCGGCCGCTATGTGTGCCTAATGGGTTTCTATACGTTGTCGGCCCGTGCGGGCCTAAAAACGGGCTTGTGTGGCCTCACAGGGGCCAAGGCTGGGGCAAAGGTAGCGCCGTCGGGCCGTGGCGCCGTGTGCCGTCGCCCCGTCGGGCGTTGCAGATCCAATGGGCGGCCCTGCAATTGCCCCCGGGGCGGGCGTCGTATGGGTCCCCGCCCCTGCTTACCGGGACTATCTCATCTACCACGAAGCTCATCGGGTGGGGGCGCCGTCGCCCCGTGCGGGGGTCCGTGATCATCCCGAGCGTGTAGTCTATGGGCTTGCCGCAAATGGCGCAAACGTCGCCTCGGGCCTTGATTGTCGCGCGGGCCTTGCGTCGGGCGGCGCCGTTGCGTTTGCGCGGGTTCTGTCTTCCCGTCGCCCTCGCCCCCTCAAATGAAAACACCCCGAGCAAAACCCGGGGCGCGTTGCGCGTTGCGATGCTATCTGTACCAAAACGGGGGCGTGCGCTGCTATGAAACGGCGTGCAATTCTCGGAACAAAAAAACGGCCGCGCGGGCCGTCTCTGGTACCCCGTGGGGCGTCGGGTTTTTGGTCCCCCCTAACCCCCCCCCGGTTGCGTCCCAGAATATCACGGGTTTTCGTATCTGTCTAGCCCTATATCCTGAGAATTTTGCGGCGCCGTTTGCGGCCGCCAGGGCGCCGTTGGCGGGGCGCCGTCTTGTTGCCCTCGGGCGGGGCGCGGGTCGAGCAAAACGGGGCGGGAACCGTATCTTGCGCGGGCGGGGCGGGCGTGATCCAAAACGGGGCGGGCCGTCGCCAGGTCGGTGAAACGGGCGGGGCGCGGGCGCCTCTGGCAAACAAAAAAGGAGGGGCCGTTCGCCCCCCCCTTAGACCCCCCCGGGTGTTCGTTGGGCGCCATGCTACCACAACATTTTTCGGCGCTGGGCTTATGGGCTATACCTACACAAAACCGACCTATTCTTGCGGGCGGCCGTCGGGCCATACTTGTGCCGAGATCTCTGGCGGCCGAGGCTCTGGCGGGCGGGTGAACCTACTCTCTCGGGCGGGCCGTTCTCGGGCCGTCTGGGGGCCGTCGTTCGCGGGGTCGAGCAAACGGGCGGGGCCGTCGTTCGCGGGCCTCTGTCGCTGGCTGGCGCCGCCTGGCGGGCGTTCTCGGGCGGCCGTCTCGGGAAGACGAGAAGGCCCCCTTGCGGGGGCCTCGTTCGCTTGCTTGTTCGGTCGGGGCGTTACCAGTCCCAGCCGTCCTCGTCCTCGTCCTCGTCCTGGTACCAGTCGAGGTCTTCCTGCTTGCGGTAGTCCCACAAATCTTCGGTCGCGTTCGTGCGGGCCTCGGGGTGCTCGAGAAGGTACTGGTAAACGAGCTTCTCTGCTGCGGTGAGAAAACGCTCGTATGCGTCTTCGTAATCCGTGCCCCAGATCAGGTTGATTTCCTGCGCCAGCTTGCCGTTTACGTGCTTGATCAGGTAGCGGGCGGCTGCGTTGCAGGTTTCGTTGCCGTAGTCCCAGCCGATCATGTCCCCGTCGTTCAAATAGCGGTAGCGGATACGGGCAAACGCGCGGAGGATTTCCCCGGCTTCCGTCTCGGCCTTTCCTACGCTGGGAACCAGCTCTTCAAACATGGCTTCCATCTCGCGGGTGATCTTGGTGTCGTGCAGCATTTTGGGGTCCTTTCCCTTGCGGCTTTACGTTGGCCTAAGTATAGCGCTATCCCTACATGCGGGGTGTATCGTGATAGACCTACATAACATCGACATAAAACGAAAACGGGGGCCGTCTGGCCCCCGCTCGGGAAGTCCTTCTTGCGCCGTGGTCTACCAAGCGACCCCGTATGCCTTATAGATCGCGCGGAGGTTCTCGCGGCCCGTTGTCCTCTCGCTGCAAATGTTGGGCAGGGTCGCGGCGAGCATCTCGGCGGCTGCTGAAAACTGCCCCGCCGTGTAAAGGTTCTGGTAGTCGCGCTCCGCCTCGCGGGCGTACTGCTCGAGGAGCTTGTTCGCGTCCGGGTTTGCGATCCGCCAGGCGTATATGGCCTCTTGCGCGGTGAAGAAGTCGGGGTATCCGTTGAGCGGCTCGTCCTGGAAAAGCTCGCGGAGAAACCGTTCCTCCTTCTTGTCGCCCTCGAAAAGGGCGCGGGCGAAGAGCGTCTCTCCGTTGGTCCAGACGTAATGCGTCAGCTCGTCCATGATTTCGTCGTGGGGGTCGTAGCCGTTTTCCTCCAGAAGGTTGGAAATGCCCAGAAGCTCGCTGGCCTTCCTCCCGGTCAGGTTGATCGTCAGGTTCTTCATTTCGTGCCCCTTTCCTCGGGTTGCCGTCGTTGCCTCCATTATATGTATATCCCTATCGTGTAGGGGTATCGGTCTATACCTACACAATATCGACAAAAACGGGGACGGCCGCATCTGGTCGCCCCCTTGGGTTCCTCGCTCTGTCCCCGCTCCCTATGCGGGGAGCGTCGCGTTCAAGATCTGGCTCGTCACGGCCGCCTGTCGCGCCGCCTCGGTGATCGGGTCGACCTGGCTGCGGGTGAAGAAGTGGGCCGTCTTCAGAAACATGCGGCCCGGCGCGGCGTTCTCGCCGTCCTCGTTCGCGGCCGCCTCGGCCCCCTTGCCCCTGGCGTACTTCCAGATCGCGGTCTTGAAGGCGGCGTGCTCGCCCTTCCTTACCTGGTAGCCGAGTTCGTGCCAGTGGGCGTATGTGTGGGCGTCCTCGGTGATCCCGTTCAAAATGCGGGCGGCTCGGATGATCTGCTCGTTTGTCATCGTTCTTGTCCTCTCTCGTTCGCGTGCTTGTTCGCGGGTTCTCGTTAGCGGGTGCCGGGCGCCTCCTACCGCGCCCGGCTCGCTGGCTGCTAGAAATCGAAGCCCATCATGGTCGCGGCGACCATGTAACGAAAATCAAACATGCTCGCGTTGTCCTCGGCTATGGCTGCTACTCGCTCGCCCACCTTCTCGATCGTGCTCTCCACGCGCTCGTTCTCGGGGGTGCCGTACTTGGTTTCGCGGTACTTCTTGTGGAGTTCCTCCATCGCCTCGCGGGTCCTCGGTCGGGTGCTCAGAAACCTCTCTATCGCGTCGACCGCCAGTGCCCACTCGAACTCGTCCGTGTATAGCGGGGAGCCGTCGTATCTGCCCATCGTTCGTCCCTTCTCGTTCGGGTTTGCCGTTGCCCTCAGTATAGGGCTATCGCTATCTATTGCAATATATCGCTATATCCCTACACAATCCCGACATAAAACGGGGCGCCCGTTCGCGCCCCGTCTCGTTCTTGCTTGTTCGCTGGCTTGCTTAGAAGAAGAGCGCCTCTGCCGTCGCGATGGCGTCGTCTTCCTCGATCCAGCGGGGGAGGTCGACCCGGCAGATCGTCTCGCCGTACTCCATCGCTTCCTCGTTGTTCTCGTCAAATACTTGTATCTGCCAGCCGTCGTTGCCTACTACGTCGGGCGGGCAAATGACCACCGCGAGGTCTGCGTTGCCGCTGCTCTTGCGGGCGGTGAGTTCGCCGCTGTAGCCCTCGTCCCTCTCCCAGATCGGTGCGTTCTTCATCGTCGTTCCCTTCTCTCGGGGTTGCCGTTGGCTATAGTCTAGCCCTATACAATGTATATGTCTATCCCTACATAATAGCGACACAAGGCGGGGGCCTCGTCGGCCCCCGTCCTCGTTCGCGTCTCTCGTTCGCCTGGGCTATGCGCTGCGCCCGGTGATCTCGGCCCAGGCCCCCGTGGTCGCTATCCCCTCCAATTCGGGGATGTATTCCTCGAGGTGGTAAAACGTGTTCGCCCCGTAAACAAGGCGGACGGCGCGGGTTTCGTTGATTCGCGGGCGGCCCTTGATCGCGTCGACCAGGGCGTCCCTCGCCTTGATCTCGTTTTCCTCGGCCTCGTCCCAGACCGCCTCGGGGAGTTCCCCGTCCAGGCACTCTGCGCTCGCGGCCGCCTCGATCGCGTCCCAGAAAAGCGCGGCGGCGTAAAGGCTGCGGAGCCTCGCGGTGTCGTTCGTGTTCGCCATGTTCGTTCCCTTCTCGCGTGTGCGTGCGTCTCGTTCGCGCGGGCGGCCCCCGCAGGTGCCGTCGCTCGTTCGCCTACTCGGCGTCTTCCTCGCTGTCTTCCTCGGCCAGCTGCTCTTGCCAGCGGTCCTCTACGTATTCGCGGAGGGCGTCGCGGGCGGCGCTGAAGATAGCGTCCCAGATCTGGTCTTCCTGCCCGTACCCGTCCCAGGCGAGGGCGAGGAAAATGTCAAAAATCGGGGCGCGGCTGTCCATCTGGCGCTCGACCTCGCTCAGGGCGTCGTCCAGGTCGTAGTCGGTCAGCTCGTTCGGGTCCGTGGCCTCGTCCTCGATTCCGAGGGCGCTGTCGAGGGCGGCCATGATGTCGAGGCTGTTGTCGGCGTTGATCATTTTGGGGTTCCCTTCCTTCTGGGGTTTACGTTGTCTTGTAGTATATCCCTATCCCCTATATATGGCTATCCCGACACAACACCGACATAAAAGAAGGGGGCCGTTGCTGGCCCCCTCGCTTTCGCGTATGATCTCGTTCGCGCCTACTCGCCGCCCTGGGCGAGGTACGCGCGGATCGCGCGGCGCACGAAGTCGTTCTTGCTCTCCTGGCGATCTAGGGCGGCTATAACGTCGGCGTCGTTCTCCTTGTGGAACTTCAGGTTATACTGCGCGACCTTCGCCTTGCGGTAGCGCTCCTGGGCGCGAATCTGCGCTGGGGTCATGGGCATGTCGGCCTCCTTCTCGTTCGCGGGCGCGTCTCGTTCGCGGGCGTCCTAGCCTATAAGTATATACCTATAGCGCGGGGCGGTCTATCCCTACATTGCCGAGTCACAAAAAGCGGGCCTTTCGGCCCCCGCAGATCTCGTCTTGTTCGCGCCCTCGCTGGCGGGTCCTCACCCCCCCCTAACCCCCCCGGGTGCTCTTGGCGGCAAGTCTACCACATGCCATCTACCACTCGGCGGTGTCGGGCTATACCTACATAACCACGACACAAAAAAGGCCCCCGACCGAAGCCGGGGGCGTCTCGTTCGCGGCTACTCGCTCGCGGCCTCTCGTTCGCGGTCGCGCATCTTGCTGAGCGTCGCGGCCTCCATGAAGCCCTGTATCGTCTCGACGGCCTTGTTCGCGCTCTCTCGCTCGTAGCCAAGGCTCGCCCATCCCGCCACCGAGGTGATGTACCCGATGGCGAAGTTCACGGCGGCCCTCAGCGCCTCGTTCTCGGTCATGCTTCCTCCCTCTCGTTCGCGCTCGTTCGCGCGTCTCGCTCGCTCTCGTCTCGTTCGCGGTCGTCCGCGAAGCCGACCCCGCTGATCGTCCTCGCCAGCCCGTACTCGTCGGCTATGTCCAGCGCCGTCTGGGCCACGTCGAAGCATCGCCTGCTGCTGTATCCCACGGCCCTGCCGACCTGCTCCCATGTGCTGTCGTCCAGGTAGCGCCACCAGAGCACGTCGGCCCACCAAGGCTCGGGCACCAACTGCGCAAGCCCTTGTTCGCGGCCGTCGCTGCCGTACAGGACCGCGCAGGCGAGGTCTATCAGCTCGTAGTCCTCGGCCTGCCGCTGTGCCAGCGCTCGTTCGCGGTCGACCATGCTCGCCACGCGCGTGCCCATCGAGTCGTGGTCGGGCGTCGTCCTGACCCTCGGCTCGAAGCCGCCGCCGCCGAGGCTCGTGCTGCGCTCGCGCATCTCCACGAGCTGCCGCCTGATTCGCTCGGCGTCGCGGCTCGCCTCGCGGGCCTGCTGGAAGAGATCGCGAGCCGATATGAAGCGGTGCGTTATCAATCGCGCCTCCCCCCTCCGCTCTCAGGCGGCCTCGTTCGCGCCATATGGGCAATTAGTCGTGCCGTCATGCTTTCGGGCCGCTGTGGCCGCTCAGTGCCGCCAGAAGGGCATCCTCTAGCTCGCGGGTGATTCGCTCGTACTCCCTCAGCGCCTCCCAGATTCCCTCCGCCTCCGCGCCGCGCAGCTCCTTCAGCTCGCAGTCGGTCGCGTAGCGCAGCGCCTCGCTCAGGGTGTTGTACTGGTAGAAGCGGCCGAGGCGGTGCCACGTCGGCTCCGTGCCGCCACCGTTCTTGCCCGTGGCCCTAGCCACGTGGCGGTGCTCCAGCTCCCAGTTGCGGCTGTCACGAGGCGCCAGCCGCCAGTCGCCGAACTCTATGGTCATGCGTTCCTCCTTGTTCGCGCCTTGGGCCTGCCCCCGAGGCCCCGCAGGGCCTCGAAGGTGGCCTCCCTCGTTCGCGTGTCGCACTCCGCGAGGTCGAGGGCGTGCCTCAGCGCCAGCTCGGGCGTCTTCCCGTAGCTCTCGCACTCCATGAGGCAGCCCTCGCACCGGGCGAAGTAGCGGCCGCCGCGCCAGTCGATGGCGTAGGCGGCCACGCCCTCACTCGTCTCGTTCGCCTGCTTCAATCTCGCCCCCGTTCGCGCGGTACTCGCACACCAGCGTGCGCCTCACCTCGTCGGCCTTGCCCGCCAGCTCGCGTGCCTTGTCCCTGTCCGCCTCGGTCGCCGCCATGACGAGCGCCGCCGTGCAGTCGCAGACGAGGATCGCGGCGCCGTACACCATGCGGGCGATGGCCCTGAACTCGTATCGCGTCACCGTTCCTCCCAAAAGTCGCAGGGGATGGCGGCCGCCTCCTGCCCCAGCTCGAAAGCCTGCGGCGCCTCGTTCGGGAGGCCGCAGACGCACCAGCACTTCCTCAGCCGCCCGCGCATGTCGGGCGTGACGTTCAGCCACGGGTCCGTGGCGTCGTTGCCCTCGTACTTCGCGGCCCAGCGGCACTCGCCGCATTTCCTGCCGTCGCTCATTCGTACTCCATTCGTGTCTGCGCTGGCTGGCTGTCGAACTCCGCCAGCCGCCTCTCGTCACCCCATTGCGTCGCCATCGCCTTGGCTATGCCTGGGAACGTCTTGCTCCGCGCCCTGCTCCGCTCGAAGCCCTTCAGGCTCCTTGTCTCCGTGTGCCAGTCGGGGTCGCTCCTGCCGCTCGCGTAGTAGATGCGCGGGTTCGGCTCCACGACGTCCGTCGGCTCCAGCGGGGGCAGGCCCTTGAGCCACAGGCAGGTCTTCTTCTCGTATGGGTCGCCGAACTGCCACGGGTTGATGATCTGGTCGGGCTTCCGGTAGAGGCTGCTCATGATGCCCACGGGGTTCTCGATTGCCACCCGTGGCACGTGGTCCAGCGCCGTGAAAGCCTTGAAGAAGCCGATGCCCATGTCCTGCCTGCCGTCTCGCTTCTTTTCCTCGAAGTAGCGGGCGCCGCTCACCGCGAGGTGCGTGCATGGCGGGAAGGCCAGAACCATGTCCCATTCCATCTTCACGACCTCCAATGCGTCAGCCTGGATGTGCCACTCGGGATGCAGGCCGCTCGTCGGCAGGAGGTCGCACGAGTACGCCTCGTGCCCCCCCCCGCCTCAGGAGCGAGGTCACGGCCTGCGATTCCTCGCAGGCGACGAGTATCCTCATTCTCACTCCCTCGCCGCCGCGCCGATGCTGGCGACCACGTTCCATGCCGCCAGAAGCCCCGCGCCGCCCCAGAGCCACGCGCTGGCGCCCGTGCCGCGCAG